>Ga0099364_10007017_pt1 | contig 16224 bp, 11 predicted proteins | sample TergutTh196P3_FD_73070 | JGI IMG/M metagenome (GOLD analysis project Ga0099364, IMG submission 73070) | Microcerotermes parvus P3 segment gut microbial communities from Pointe-Noire, Republic of the Congo - Th196 P3 | ecosystem: Host-associated > Arthropoda: Insects > Digestive system > Gut ...
AGCCCGCACTTCGAGTATTACTCACGCGCAATGCGGAGAGCCCACGCGCGCATAAGGGAACTATTCCCGATCAGCCTCGTCTACCAGACCCACATCCCGACTTATCCGTCGGGGCACTGGCTTTTCGGGTTCGCGTCGAAAACACACGACCCCGTGCGCGGCCTGGACGCGGACGCGTGGAACGCCCTCGGAATAGAAACCAGTTACTATAATACCGATATACACGTCGGGGCGTTCGCCATTCCGAACTTCGTAAAACAGCAACTGAAACAGGCCGTCTAGGATGAGTGGCGCGCGGATACTTCCCGTCCGTCCTCCATTCATCGGTTGCGGCGCGTCTTATGAGGACGCAAAATTCGTGATGTTCGGCGCGCCGTTCGACTCGACGACTTCATTCCGCCCCGGAGCCCGGTTTGCCGGCCAAGCGATGAGGGCGGAGTCGGTCGGCATAGAGAAGTTCAGCCCGTATCAAAACCGCAGCCTGGACGAGATACCGATATGCGACGCGGGAGAACTGGAACTCCCCTTCGGCAGCGCCGCGCGCGCGCTTGACGAAATAGAGGGCTTCGTATCCCGCGTTATCGGCGACGGAAAGACCCCCGTGATGATCGGCGGGGAACACCTGGTCACACTGGGCGCGGTACGCGCCGCCGCCAAAAGGTACGGCGGTATGGCCGTCGTACACTTCGACGCGCACGCCGACCTGCGCGACGGCTTCATGGGAGAATCGCTCTCGCACGCGACGGTAATACGCCGGGTTTGGGATATACTCGGCGACGGCAGCATCTTTCAGTTCGGCATAAGGTCAGGAGACAAAGAAGAATTCGATTGGGCGAATGGACGCGTATATACCGAGCGCTTCAAAGCCGCGAGCATGGAGAGAGTCGCGGGGATAATATCCGGCAGGCCGATTTACGTGACGCTGGACTTGGACGTCCTCGACCCTTCGGAGTTCCCCGGAACCGGAACCCCGGAGGCGGGAGGGCTTTCGTTCGCCGAATTGCTCGACGCGGTAATTACGCTCGCCGGACCCGCCGAAAAATCCCGGAATAAAATCGCCGGCTTCGACCTCTGCGAACTCTCCCCGCACTACGACGCGTCGGGCGTATCGACAGCCGCCGCGTGTAAAATATTGCGCGAGATGTTTATCGCGTTTGCCTGACGCATTCCCGCCGAAGATATATTCATTGCCCCCTTTCTAATGTACAATATTAGAACCGGAGGCGGCGGATCTAATGAAAGCAATCATGCGGATACGTTCTTACATACCCAAAGCGTGGATGATACGTCAGTTACTGCCGCAAATTCTTTTTGTCACGCTGGCGTTTGCGGTGATGGTCGCGGCCAGTTACGTTTTCGTGAGCAACATCGAACGCGGGCATCTCGCGACTGAAGCGAGGAGCGCCTTAAATCACCTGGAAGCGATTATCGGACTTGACGCCGTACCCGACACGGACAAGATACGGGAACTCGCCCTCGAAGAAGCAATCGGCGACCGTTACTATAACATTATCCTGGACGCGGAACTGAATATCCTCGCCCACCCTGACCCTGAGTACGTGGGAGCGCCGGTGCGCGAATACAAAACCGGCCTGGCGAACCTGGCGGATGAATTTGAAAGGGACGGGAATATTTCCGAGCGCGTGATTGAAAGCTACAGGGGCGAAATGTCCGTCCTCTTTGCGCGGAGGCTTGAAAACGGCTGGTACGTCTGCGCGGTGACCCCCGTGGATAAATATTACGAAAACATGAGGAACATGCAGCGATTCCTCATCGTACTGGGCGTTGCGATGGCGACCGCGCTCTCCGTCATACTGGCGCGCGGCGCGGTGGCGAAAATGAGGGCGGAAGAACGGATGCAGGCCATGTTCAACGCAACCCCGCTTTGCGCGAACTTCTGGAACAGGGACTTAAAGAACATCGACACGAATGATGAAGCGGTCAAACTGTTTCAGTTGTCGAGCAAGCAGGAATATATCGACAGGTTCCACGAGCTCTCCCCGGAATACCAGCCCGGAGGAATGCCGTCCAGGGATATGGCGCTCGAACAGGTAAAAAAAGCGTTTGACGAAGGTTACTGCCGCTTCGAGTGGATGCACCAGAAGCTGGATGGCGAGTCCATTCCGTGCGAAATCACGCTCGTTCGCGTTAATTGCAGGGGCGATTACATCGTCGCCGGATATACGCGCGACCTGCGCGAACACAAGAAATTAATGGAGACGCTGGAACATCGGGACTTCTTGCTGAACACGGTATACCGCGTGGCCTGCATCCTGCTCTCGGTAAACGACGAGGAAAGCATCGAGGACTCGCTGATTAAGAGCATGGAGATAATGGGGCGCTGCGTAAACGCCGACCGCGTGCAAATCCTGCGCGGTGAAGCGATAGGCGGCGTTCCGCACTTTGTCCGCAGTTACGGATGGACCGGCGACACCGGAGAGCGGGATATAACAACACCGGAATGCGTGAGTTTCCCCCAGGCCAACCTGCCGAATTGGAAGGAAGGGCTCCCCTGCACCGAATATTTGAACGTTGCCCTCTCCACGCTGTCGCCGGAGGAACAGGTGTTTTTAGGCCGGTATGGCATAAAAGCGTTTGCGTGCATTCCGTTGTTCTTCCGGGATCAGTTCTGGGGAATACTCTCTCTCGAAAACTGCCGGGATGAACGCCTCTTTACCGAGGAGGAGATCAGCGTGACGCGCTCGGCGGCCCTGATGATGCTGAACGCGATAAACCGCAACACGCTGCTGAAAAACACGCGCCGCGACAGTGAAAGAGTCGAGGAACTGGCGCATTGGTATTGGTCCATCCTCGACGCGATACCGATGCCCATTTCGGTCATAGATACGGACATGAACTGGACATTTATCAATACGGCCCTCGCCGATTTACTGAAAACGAATCGCGGCGATCTGCTGGGCAGGCATTGCGGGAATATGAACACCAAAATCTGCAGGACGGACAATTGCGGCGTAACCCGCGCGAAACAGGGCTTTCAGCGGACGTATTTCACCGATGGAGAAGCGTCCTATCTGGTCAACGTGGAAATATTAAAGAACATGGACGACCGCGACGCCGGGTTCGTCGAAATCGTGCAGGATATAACGAAAATAGAAACGATGGCCAGGAAACAAGCCGAGGCTGAGGCGGCAAATCGCGCCAAGTCCACGTTCCTCGCGAACGTCAGCCATGAGATACGCACGCCGCTTAATGTGATTCTCGGCCTCACGGAAATCCATTTGATGGATCACGCGCTTCCCGGCGACGTCATCGAGGCGTTCAACGGAATCCACAGCGCGGGCGATACCCTGCTGCGGCTCGTAAACGACATACTCGACCTGTCCAAGATCGAGACGGGAAAACTGGAGCTGGTCCCCGCACATTATGACGTCGCCATCCTGATCCACGACTCCGCGCAAATGTGCCTGATGAGTTATGACAGCAAACCGGTCGAATTTGAGCTCAATATAGACGCGAATATTCCCGCGATACTTTTCGGCGACGAGCTTCGCATCAAGCAAATATTGTACAACCTGCTCTCCAACGCTTTCAAGTATACGACGAGCGGGAAGATCGCGCTGTCCATCTCCCGCAAACCGATGCGCGATGAAGAAGGGCGCGACGTAATGCTGATCATCCGCGTGCACGATACGGGACAGGGCATGACCGGTGAACAGTTGAGCAAGCTGTTCGAGGAATACACGCGCTTTAATATGAAGACAAACCGCTCGATACTGGGCGCGGGGTTGGGAATGTCCATCACTCGGAATCTTGTGTGGCTGATGGACGGCGAGATTTCGGTGGAGAGCGAGCCCGCGCAGGGCTCGGTCTTCACCGTCCGTTTGCCGCAGCGCGACGCGGGCGCGGGAGTGTTAGGGCAAGAAACGGTGGAAAACCTGCGGCAGTTCCGATTATTGCAGGACACGCGCAAGGCGCGGTTCGTGCGTGAACCGATGCCTTACGGAAAGGTTTTGATCGTCGATGATATGGGGACGAACCTGCGCGTCGCCCAGGGACTTATGCTGCCCTACGGCCTGTCGATCGACACCGCGAAAAGCGGATTCGATGCGATAGAAAAGGTGAAAGCGGGCAATGTGTACGACATCGTGTTCATGGACCACATGATGCCGAAGATGGACGGCATCGAAACTGTAAAGATTATGCGCGGCATGGGATATAAGCACCCAATAGTGGCACTGACCGCGAATGCCGTGACGGGTCAGGCTGAGATATTCATGGAAAACGGCTTCGACGGTTTTATATCAAAACCGATAGACGTCCGCGAGTTGAACGTCTCGCTGAACAAGTTTATACGCGACAAACAGCGCGGGCCTTCAACGGTTTAGGGCAGCGCCGCCGCGCTCTCCGATCAGGCATGACAAGGCAGACACCGCAAATCCGACCGCGAATGTTATAACGCCGCATATGACGCTTACGACGCCGACGCCGCTCCGAAATGTGATTGGGTCGGTGAGGATCCCCGCGACCGAAGCTATTACCAGTCCCAAAATGGCGAAGTACGTCATCGAATGATGCCTCTCCAGAAGAACCGATATGATCTTCGAGATTATCAAAATGCCGAGGATGATACCGATCCCGAGCGGCACCGCCACTCTCATGATCTCGATGAGTAACTCCAAATCGGAGGGGTTCCGCAAATAATCCTTGATCGAGGAGATCGCTCGGAGCACGTCATAGTAGATGCCGAGGAGAAGCATGACGAACGATCCGCTGATCCCCGGAATGACCATCGCGGCGGAAGCTATCATGCCGCCTAAGAACATCTTGATTATTACCGCCGCGCCGTATCTCTCCGACGCCGCGCCCCCTTCGCCAATTCCCGAAAACGACATCAGAATAACCACGGCCGCGGCGACCGCCGCCGCGATAAAATGCGAAATTCGGACGCCATTCGCCGACGCTTTTTTATATATGAACGGGATGCTACCGAAGACGAGCCCGACAAAAAACATCACGGTCTGAAACGAATAGGTTTCGAGCGCGGACTCGACCAAGCTGCTGAAGGCGATTATGCCCGCGACGCATCCGAACAATATGGGGAGCAGAAAGAAAAAATATTTTTTGAATTGCTCCGCGCTCTTATAAAAATTATTTACCGCTTCGATCAATTCGTCGAATATTCCCAGCACGACCGCTATCGTGCCTCCGCTGACGCCCGGGATGATATTTGCGATCCCGATCAGCATCCCTTTGAAAAAATTAACGGCAGTTTTTTTTATGGAATTCATCCCCTCGCTGTTTCAACACTGCGGTATCATATTAACATAAATGATGCCGCGTAAATCGGGACCGCGCTGTTCAAGACCCCGATTCCGTAATAAAATAAACACGGGGTGAATAATTATGAGCGCCGTTTGTTTATACCTCTGCCTGCTCATATTGGCCGTAACGGCCTTTTGCGTGGTTCTGTCCGGAAAAAGCATTGCCTCGCGGATACGTATCGCTTGCGCCGGCTTTATATCGGCGTGCATTATCCTTGTATTGCCGCTTTCACTTTCCGAGACCGGACCCGGCGACACGCTGAACATTCTGATCGCCATGCAGGCTGCCACCCTTAACGCGCCTTACAATGACATTCTCGGCTCCGTGGACGGCGGGTTTTACAGAAACTTGCTGGCCGGTTTATTGATCGTGTCGCCGTTACTCCTTGCCGGCGCGGTACTCACCTTCTTTGAAAATGCGGTGCGGTGGTGTAAATACTTTGTTTTTTCGCGATTCAGGGACGTTTATTATTTCTCGGAGCTGAACGAGCGTTCCCTCGCGCTTGCAAATAATATTACGGAGCTTAAAGCGGGAAAGAACCGGCGGCGTCCGCTGATCGTATTTTGTAATCTTTCGGCGGATAACCGGCTTCGCGGCGATGCTTGCGGCAGGGGCTATATCCTGTTCGAGACAAGCGGGTGTGACGTGAAGATTTCCGGAAGACACAGCCGCCTTCATTTCTTTGAAATACGGCTGGATACGTCCGAAAACGCAAGCGGCGCGGAGCGGCTGATCCGGCGTTTCTCGGACGGGAAATATAAAGACCGCGTAAAAATTTATTTGTTCACAGACCATCCGGAAGCGGAGATCGTCATGGACGCCACAGATAAGAAAGGGCTGCCGGTCACCGTAATAAGCGAACCATTGACTGCCGCGTATAACCTGTTGTTTGATAAGCCGCTCTACAGCGCGCTACAGGAAACGGGGGATAATAAACTTTCCGTTTTGGTGGTGGGGGCGGGCAAGATAGGGCTTGAGATAATAAAGGCAGCCGCCTGGTGCGGGCAGATGGATGGCATCGCGTTGGAGATCACGGCCGTTGACGTCAACGCGGAATTTATAGAACAGTCTTTCAGGATGGAATGCCCGGAGCTGATGGGCGGCGAATACGACATCCGCTTTCTGCGCGCGGACGTCCGCGCTTGTCAATTCGAGGAAGCGCTTCGCGAGTATTGCCGCGACGCAAATTATATCGTAGTCGCTTTAGGCTGCGACAGGCAGAACATAAAAACCGCGTTGTTTCTGCGCGGCCACTACCTGCGCTCCTGCGCGGATTTCCTCCGTGAGCCCGTGATTTGCGTGCAGGTTTCGGACAACGAAAAGAGCCGGATATTATCGGAACTGACAGCCGTAAGCCGGGGGCGCCTTATCACCAAAAAATGGGATTATGACTCCGACAGGGCGCAAAATTATAATCTTTTCCCCTTCGGGTCGTATGAAAGCGTATATTCGTATAGCGCGATAGTGGATTCACCCGTAGAAAATCTGGCAATCAACGTGCACGCGGCGTATATGCGTACCTTCGCCCCGGAAATGAACGCGGAAGCCATTTTACGAGATTACCACGCGAATGAAGCGAACAAACGCTCGAGCAGGGCGAACGCGATCCATATCGCATACAAGCTGTACGCTCTGGGATTTGACATGACGTCCCGCAACGAGGACGACGAAATGAAGCCGCATGGCGCAGCGGAAGCCCTCCTGTATTTAAGGTCGCTTCTGAATGATCGGGAACGGCTCCTTCGTCTTGCCAAAATGGAACATTATCGTTGGAATGCCTTTCAACGAAGCGAGGGTTACAGGTCGGCGACCATCGAACAGACTGAAATTTACAAAGCGCGCACAAACGGAAGTCATATCCACCGCCGCGCCAAGCTGCACGTGTGCATATGCGATTGGGACGACCTGCCTCGAATTGCCGGGATATATGATAAAAATATGATAGACTACGACATTGAAATGATTCGTAATATCCCGGCGATCATCGGCGCTGAGGAGGACGGCGCGGCGAATCTTGGCGGTGTGAGTTATAGCGTCGCGAAAAGGAGGTTAAAGTATGAGGCCAATAAATGCCCGTGAGTATTATCATGAGCAGGACAGGGAGGCGCTGGAGACATTGAAGTCGATTCCCGGATTTACTCCCGCCCTGAAAGCCTTCATGAAAGTCTTCAACGAAAAGATGATGCACGGCCTGAATATGTCGAGCAAGATCAGATTGGGGCCGAAACAGTATCCCGAGGTATACGCCTATCTGCCGCCCGTCTGCGCCGCGTTGGGAATCGACGAACCGGAGTTCTACCTGGAGATGGATCCGTATCCGAATGCTTATACATATGGCGACAGCCAGGTTTTTATTACCGTTACATCAGGGTTGCTGGAGCATATGGAGGAAGATGAAATCAAAGCCGTTGTCGCGCATGAATGCGGCCATGTCGCCTGCCGGCATGTGTTGTATCACACGATGGCTTCGTTGATACTTCACGGCGGCAGTTCGCTGTTGGGATTGGGGCTGTTTACGGTTCCACTGCAACTTGCGCTGTTCCATTGGCAGCGTTGCAGCGAATTTTCGTGCGACAGGGCGGCTGCGATATACATGAAGGGCGCCGATTCGGTGATTGATACCATGATTCGCCTGGCGGGCGGAAAAAAAGATTTGACCTCGAAAATCGACAAGGAGCTGTATCTGCGGCAGGCTGAGGACTATTCACAGATGGTGGGAACCTCTGCCTGGAATAAGACACTGCAATACCTCGTGCTGATGAACAGGACGCACCCGTTTCTGTCCGTGCGGGCCGCTGAAATCAAAAAATGGTGCGACACCGATTATTTTCGCCGTCTGCTCATCTACGCGGAAGAAAAACCGGGGGCGCGATGCAATTATTGCGCGTCGCCTTCGGAAGAATCATGGAAGTTTTGCCGTAAATGCGGACAAAAAATGTGAGGAGTGTTATGTATGAAAAGACTGTTTGACGAGACAAACGGGTTGCTGCTTTTAGATGAGGCTGTTTTAGCGAGCCCAAACTACCGGGCCATCATCGAGGACAAAGTAGTGACCGACGAAGAAATCCTGGAGCAAGTGAACCGCGTGGTGTCGCTCTTTAAAAAGATCGATGGGTGCCTGGCCCCTGAAGACAGGGAACTGGTTATAGATGCGATAAGTGAATTGGCTGTTCTGTACGAGATCAACGCGTTTCGAGGAGGGAAACAGTAATGGGAGTCTTTAACTCATCGAAATTTATCCCGACACAGCTAACCGATTTAAGCGGAGTTGCTTCGGCCTTGAAAACGCATTTCGAGGGCAAGGGCTACACTGTGGAATCCACGGACAGCTCATACGGTTATTTTATCAGCCTTACGAAGGGCGGTATTTTCAAGTCGGTTATAGGGATGAAGACGGCTCTTAATATTGACGTAAGAAAAGTTTCCGGCGGCGTTTCGGTAGACGCGAAGGTGGGCATTTTCGGACAGCAATTGATCCCCTCGCTTATTATGATGTTTATCGCGTGGCCGGTCATCTTTGCTCAGATCACAGGCTTGGTTCAGCAATCGAAGCTGGACGGCGAGGCGATTGCCGTTATCGAGAATGCCGTGCGCGCAAGCGAGGATGGAAAGATAATCAATGCGGACGGCGCAAAGCAGTTTTGCGCCGAATGCGGCGCGGAAATTGCCTCCGTCTCTCGTTTCTGTTCCGTTTGCGGAGCGAAGCAGTGAACTGAATCGCTTCGCTCGCGGCGACGGCGTCCGCCGGCCCGTTGTCGTGAGCGAAGCGATGAACCGGACTTTGAAGGAGCGATAAATTTGCCGGAGCAGCAGCAAACAAAAGACCAGCAAGTTTATGAATACTTTGCCTTTATCAGCTATAGCCATAAAGATGAAAAATGGGCCGAATGGCTCCAGCGGAAATTAGAACAATACAGATTGCCCGCCGCGCTGTGCAAAGAATTGGAACCCCTTCCCAAATCGCTGAAGCCTATTTTCATGGATCGCACGGATTTAACGGGCGGGCAGCTGCATAAGGCGCTTAAAAAAGAACTGAACCTCTCAAAAAAGCTGATTCTGATTTCCTCGCCGAACGCCGCTCGTTCCGAATGGGTGAATAAGGAAGTTCAGCATTTTATCGACTCCGGCAGATATGAAGATATTATACCTCTCATCGTGGACGGCGTGCCAAATGACGAGGAACACGAATGCTTCCCCGAAGCGCTTAAAAGACCCGAGGAAGAACAGCTATTGGGAATCAGCGTTTCAGAACTGGGCGGAAAGGACGCTTTTTTGCGCGTCGCGGCCGCGCTGCTGGAAATAAAGTTCGATCAGTTAAAGCGGCGGCATGATCAGCGGAAAAAAAGACAAAACATAATTGCCGCCGCCGCTTTGGTTTTATTGCTCGCAATAGCCGGGCCGGCGGGGTATATGGCATGGGATTATTTTATCCCGGGCGAAGCGTATTTTACCGACTATGTGCTGCGATGGGGCATTCCGGAGGGAATCGGGCCGCTCGCGAAACGTGACGTCGCCGTCAGGGAAAGCCACTATATTATCGTTACGCATAAAGGACGGACGGTGCGCCTGATACACGCGAACTCAGCCGGAACGCCCGTCCCGCATGAGCATACCGAGCGCAGAGACCGCCCTATGATCGCGGAATATTCCTATATGGACGGCGGGCGGCTCGGAACCGTCGAATACAAGGATAGAAACGGCAGGGTGCTGTTAATAAGGAACTACGCCCCTGACCTTAAAGCGGCCGATTTTCAAACGAGCCGCGAGGGCGGCGACGTTTCCTTCCAAACACTCGCGGCATCCGCCACCAACATGGAGTACGGCATGTTTGGCATGAACGACACCTTTAATAACCTTGGCAAAAGCGATATAACCCGTCATGTTTATGAATACGATGAAGACGGGTATATCGTCAAAACGATTTTTATGCGGGACAGCCGGAATACGCCCGTTATCGACGCCGAAGGGATAGGCGGATTAATGTACACGCTGGATTCCTATGGACGGCCGGTGGAAGTGAGCTACCTAAGCCTTGGAGGCGGAGAGCTAACCGCGACAAAACAGAACGCAGCGGGAAAGAGATACGCCTATGACGACGCAGGCAATTTGATCCGCGCGGAATATATAAATCCCCGGGGCGAACCCGCGTTGAACGAGAGAGGCTGGATGATTTTCGAGAATGAGTTTGACGCGAACGGGAATTGTGTTAAAGAGGCGTATTATGATGCCGATGGTGGCCTGCTATTGAACAAATATGGCGTTGCTTATGTCACGGCGGAGTACGATAACCGAGGAAACAGAGTAAAAACGGCCTTTTGGGATACGGACGGTAGGCCGGCCCTCCACGCTGAAGGCGCCGCTTCTTTTATCAGCGAATACGACGAGCGCGGCAACGCGACCAAACATTCATATTTCGATACGGAGGGCAAGCCGATTATTAACTCTTACGGTTTTGCCTCTGTCGAATATAAATTTGACGAATGGGGCAATGTAATCAAAATATCATGTTTAGGGACAGACAATCAACCCTTCCTGGGTGTTTATGGTTTTGCTTTTTTAGAAATACAATATGACGAACACGGAAACCTGGCTAAGCAATCTTATTTTGATCCCGACGGCAGACCGGTTCTTGGAGCTTACGGATTTGCCGCGCGCGAAATTGAATATGACCAGCGCGGCAACATAACCAAAATATACAATCTGGGAACGGATGGGCGTCTCGCGCTCAACGCTTACGGCTATGCCGTAGTAAAGTATGAATACGATGAGCGCTACAACGAAATCCGAAAATCGTATTTTGGCCCTGATGGTGAACCGGCTTTGGTCAATGGCGAATATGCCGCAGAAGAAAAAGAATACGATGAGCGTGGCGCGGTGATCAGTCACTTATACTTTGACCTCAATAACAGGCCGGTTTCTTACCCAAAGGACGGTCCGGCGATTGAAGAACCGTACAACGGCCTCCCTGTTTTATTTATCATCGCGCGCGAGATCAATCAGGACAGCCCCGCTATGGCAGTTGGCATCCAGCCCTCCGACATAATCGTGCAGTTCGGCAGTTGGAATTATTTCGATAAAAACCCGACAGACCCTTTTGATGGATTGGATTCTGCGATCTCGACAGAACTTGAGAAGGAAGTGATTATTTACCGCCCGTCAAGCTCGGAATGTATCGCCTATTTCTTTACCGAAAGCCCGATAGGCGTTCACTTAATGGATCTTCAAATGTCCGACCTGAACGAAGCCCTTCACTTGTATCGCGAAGCCTGGGAAGCATATGAGAGAACCGTTCAATTAAAATAACCACTCTCCGTCCGCCGCATGGAGAATTCAGACGAGAAACCCCCCTGAGCGTCAGCCCAAGGGGGAAAATACGCTGCGCCAATTACTTTTTTACTTTTTCTTCCGCTGCCAGGCGTGAAGCGCCAGAGCCAATCCAATTACGCCGTAGGCGACGAAGACTCTGAAGAATTCGCCGACCTGCGGGCTGCCCATCAGGTTCTTACCCGCCAGCGGCGAGACGATAAAGAGCGCGTGGAACAGCACCGTGCCGACGAGCGCCTGCGTGATCGTCGCCCGCGAGACTGTCGCGCCGCCGATTAAGATCGCGGCGACGGCGAACGTTCCCACCTGAACATGGCTTCCGTAGACCTGGACGTTGCCAAGATTCTGCAGGAAGATCAACTGCCCCCAGGCAGCGAGCACCGTCGAAAAGATGACCGCTATTATACGCACGCGATTGACCCGGATGCCCGCGACCTCAGCGATGTGACGGTTCTGGCCGACGGAACGGAAGTCCTGCCCCAGCTTCGTCTTGAACAGGAAATGCACGCCGGCGCACAGGAGCGCCACAATCAGAAGCGTCAGCACAGGGATATTGAAGTTCAGGTATCTTAGGAATCCGTATCCCGGTTCCCGGAGGGCGGGCCAGGTGTTCGTCAGCGCCCTGAATATGTTCAGCTCATAGAATTTATCGATCGCGTACTGCCATATCTTGAGGTCGAGCGTATTGACCAGGCCGATTCCGGATGGCAGCAAAAGCGACTTGTTCGAGATGGGAATGACGCTTCCGATGAGGACCAGACAGACGGCCTGATAGACGCCGTTCGCGAAAAATCCCAGAATCAGACCCGAGATCATCTCCTTGCCCTTGGCCTTGTTGAACAGCATCCCCGTCAGCCAGCCGAACAGCACGGCGAACGGCACCGACATTGCGCAAGCGGCGAAAAAACCGAACATGCCCGTCATGTTCCAGACGATCGTGATGAACGCCGCGAACTGCCCCGCCATCGCCCCCAGCACGATGCCGAAGTTGAGCCCCATACCGGCAAGGACCGGGATGATCAGAGAAATGACGAGAAACGAGTTTCGCGCAAGACGCGTCAGCAGGTCATTGGCGAAAAACACCCAGGGCAGCCCCGAATAGTAAAAACCGACGGAACAGATTATGAAGAACGTTATAGGCACCACATTTCTGCGTAACAACGCTTTCAACCCGTTCATACGTTGTCACCTCCCGGCGCCCTGCGCGTCAGCGCGTATAGGATGATGCCGTTGCTGATGATGACGCGCATTATCTCGGCGATTTCGTTTTCCATGATCCGGTTCGCTACAGCCGGCGCAACGACCAGCAGCGAGTTGAAGAGAAACGTCCCTATCAGCGCCTGGGGGATAGTGGCGCGGTTTAAGGCGGCGCCTCCGATCAGTATGGCCGACACCGAGTAAAGCCCCATATAGAGCGGCGCCTGGTAGAGCTGGATGAAGCCGTAGCTCTGCGAGTAGACGATTATTCCCACCGCTCCCATCGCGCATGAGACGACCGCGCCTATGACGCGGTAGCGGTTGACGCTCAACCCGGACGCCTCGGCGAAACGGGGGTTCGCCCCGCACATCGTCATGGCGAGCCCCGTTTGGCTGCGCAGGAAATATCTCAGCGCGACGCAGAATAAAACCACGGCGATCAGAAGTCCCGTCGGAACCCGGAGCGCGCCTATCTGGAATGCCCAGAGCTTGTCGAGCAGTTGTTCCATGCGCCCGTCCAGTACGACCGTGACCCGCAATCCCTCCCCACCGTAGGGCCATATCATCTCAAGGCTCCTGTAGGGCGCCATCAGCCAGTAGATACTCATAACCGACACGATGGAAAATCCAATGTAAGTTCCGACCGTCATCTCCTGCCCCTTGACCCTATTCAGCAGCAGGCCGTACAGGTATCCGACCATAGCCCCCAGCGGCAAAGCGACCGCCGCTGAGAAGAAAAGCGCCGGGAAACCTCTGAAATCCATCTCGATCGACAGCGTCATCGCAACGAGCCCGCAGATGATGCCCAACGGAAGGCCGAAGTTCGGGCCGCTTCCCGACTGGATCGTCGGAATCATCGCGAGTACGAGCAGCGCGTTCATGCCGAAACGCGTCAGCATCGACCCGCCGATGAATCCCATGGGAAGATCGAGATAATACGCTCCCACGAGCAGAACGGCGAGAAAAGCCGAGATAATGAGGCGCGGCACCCCGATTTTCTGTATCATTTACGCCGCCCCCTCCTTATGGCGATGGTACTCGCCCGCCATCATCAGTCCAAAATCCCTGTCGCTGTCGGTCGGCGCAAGGATGCCTTCGATACGCCCCTCATAGACTATGGCGATGCGGTCGCAGATCGAGCGCAGTTCGGCAAGTTCCGAGGAGGTCATGATGATCGTCAGCCCATCTTTTCTGTTCAGTTCGACCAGCAGGTCGAGGATCAGTTTTTTCGCGCCCACGTCAATGCCGCGAGTGGGTTCGGATACGAACAGCAGGTCGGGCCCCAGCGTCAGTGCCCGCGCGACGCAGACCTTCTGCTGGTTTCCTCCGGAAAGGCGCCTCGTATACTGCTCGGGGCCCGTGCAGCGGATGTCCAGGTTCTCGATCATTTTCAGCGCGTGAGCCCGCATCTCCCTGGAATTAAGGAACTTAAAGAACCCGCCGCTCATGAACATCCCCAACACCTGCGTCGCGGTGGCCGCTATGTTGAACTCGATGGAGTCCTCCAGCATCAACCCCATCCCCCGGCGGTCCTCGGAGACGAAGGCCATTTTTTTAGCGAGGGCGGCGCGGGCGTTGTTGAGTTCGACGGGACGCCCGTCCTTTGCGACGTTCCCGGAGGCGGGAAAGAGCCCCATGATGCCGTTGGCGATACCGATCTTACCCTGTCCGGCAAGGCCCCCTATTCCGAGGATTTCGCCCCGGCGCACTTCGAGGGAGACATCTTTTACGGCTTCACCCGGCATGTCAACGACAAGGGAGTTCATCGTGAGGATGAAGTCTTTCTCTATCGCTTCGCCCTTTCGCCCATGCATCTCGCCCGATTCTATCTTGCGGCCCACCATCAGTTCGGCGACCGCCTCTATCGACGTATCCGACGGCCTCATCAGAGCGACCTGCTCCCCGTCGCGGAGGACGACTATGGAGTCCGAAACCTTCATCACCTCGTCCAGCCTGTGGCTGATAAACAGGAGCGAGATACCCTTCGCCGCGAGCATTTTCATCGCGTCGAGGAGCTTTTCGGCCTCCGACTCGGCCAATACTGCCGTCGGTTCGTCAAGCACCAGCAGCTTTATGTTCTTCTTGTCCAGCTCGCGGGCGATTTCGATAAACTGCATGAACCCGACGGGCAACCCGGCCACCGGCAGGTATTCGTCCACTCCAAGCCCGATCGTGTCGAGAGCTTCGCGCGCGTCGCGGCGCATCGCGGGCATGTCCAGCCATTTCATCGAAGGACCGAACACCTTGGAAAATTGGTTACCCTTGGTCGTCTCACGATTGAGCTTTATATTTTCCGTGATCGTAAATCCTGGCAACAGCATGAACTCCTGATGAACCATGCCGATGCCGAGCTTCATGGCGTCTTCGGGGGACGAAATCTTTACCCGCGCCCCGTCGAACAGAATTTCTCCCTCAAAGCCCCCGGTGTTATGGATGACCGGCATACCGAACAGGATGTTCATCAGCGTGGATTTGCCGGCGCCGTTCTCGCCCACCAGCGACAAGATGCTTCCGGGGGCAAGGTCGAAGGAGACGTTTTTAAGGACGCGGTTGCCGTAATATTCCTTGGCGATATTTTTCATCGACATCCGCGGTTCCGGCAATGATGGCAAAAAATCGCCCTCCTTTCCAGGGTCAATTAAAAAACAGGGTTGCGTCGATATCCGTCGGCAACCCTGTTTTTCGTCACTTAGTCACTATGAAAACCTGAGGAACCGTAAAAAACGTTGTTCCGTTATTCCTCAGTTCTTGGCGAAAATAATGGACTCGCCGATGACAAACAGGAAGTGGGGCGCCGTTTCCTCGTCGAGGGGGCGAACCATCGAAGACGAGCCTGCATACTCATAAAGAAAGGCTTTGGCGCTCTCGATGTCCTGCTTGTCTGTAATCTCTCCGTTAGCATACGCCATTCCGTAGGCAGCGCCCGCGCGGATGAACGACATCGCGATCGGGTTGGTCCAGGTGGAGACGCGGCCGTCAAGGCCGTTCTCATGAACTTTCTCGGTGATAGCTTCGATGATGTAGGGGACGTTGCCCGCCATCTCCGTCGGTACCGCTATGCCGAGGGCATTGGGCAGCGCGTGATAGGGGCTGGGGCAGCACTGCTCCGGATAGATCGCGCCGCCTCTGACGACCGACCTGATCAGGGGTTCCTGCATACCGCAGTTGGTGCTGAAGACCGCCGTATTCGCGCCGTATCTCTCGATCTGGCGCGGGGTATCTTCCAGAACAAACTGCTGCGCGCCGGCAACTCCGCCCTCACCCGTGGGGTCGGGAGCGTTGACGAACACGAACTCGATCCCGAGTTCCTCGCAGGTCGCCTCCATTATCGCGCGGCGCTCCGCGAGCAGGGGCATGGCCATGTGGCGTGGGAAGGAAACATGCACGAAGGTTTCCGCGCCCATGGCTTTCGCCTTCTCG
>Ga0099364_10007018_pt1 | contig 16215 bp, 13 predicted proteins | sample TergutTh196P3_FD_73070 | JGI IMG/M metagenome (GOLD analysis project Ga0099364, IMG submission 73070) | Microcerotermes parvus P3 segment gut microbial communities from Pointe-Noire, Republic of the Congo - Th196 P3 | ecosystem: Host-associated > Arthropoda: Insects > Digestive system > Gut ...
GTGACTTAGAATTTCCTTTTCCGGATTTTTTTCATTCATAATTTACAAATTATACGCTTAAATGGTTGAGTCCTTCATAAAATGATGCAAAAATCTATTGTCTATTTTCCAGGAGAGTTCGCAATGATTGTTGCAGATGCAATAAGCCGGCAGATAGGAAGCGCGTCTTTTATCCGAAGGATGTTTGAAGAAGGCATACGGATGAAAGCCGAGCGCGGAGCGGAAAACGTTTTCGACTTTACGCTGGGAAATCCCAGTGAAGATCCGCCGTCGAAAATTATAGACGCGCTCCGAAAAATATCCGCCGATAACCTGCCGGGGTCGCATGGATACATGCCAAACGCGGGCTATGCGCGAACACGTGAAGTTGTCGCCGGACGTCTCGGCGATGAGACCGGACTTCCGTTTTCCGCCGGCAACGTTATGATGACGTGCGGCAGCGCGGGCGCTACAAACGCCGCGCTTAAAGCCATCCTGAATCCAGGCGACGAGGTAATCGTTCCGACGCCGTTTTTCCCAGATTACAAATTTTATATTTTAAATTATGGCGGTCGGATGATTCCGGTGGAAACAAGGGAAGATTTTTCACTTGACGTTCCAGCCATCGAATCGCTCATTACGGAGAGAACCCGCGCTATGTTACTGAACTCTCCGAATAATCCATCCGGAGTGATTTATTCCGAGGATACCTTAAGGGAGCTTGAAAAGGTTCTTCAGAGGACGAACCATACGATTTTGGTAATAAGCGACGAGCCTTATACATCGGTTGTTTACGATGGAGTAAGATGCCCGCCGCCGGCGGCTTTTATTTCCAACTGCCTGATCGTAACGTCATGGTCGAAAAAATGGGGTTTATCGGGAGAGCGCATAGGATACCTGGCTATTTCCCCGAAAATAGCCGAAGCTGAGGCGCTCTTTGAAGCCTGCGTTTTTACAAATCGCGTTTCCGGCTTCGTCAACGCTCCCGCTATCTGGCAGCACGTAGTAGCTCAAGCGCCCGACGAGTCGACCGACATGGCGCTCTACCATAAAAAGAGAGAAGTTCTTTGCGATGGTTTATTGAAACTGGGTTATCAACTCAATAAACCCCAGGGGGCTTTCTATGTTTTTCCGAAAACTCCAATACCCGACGACGCCGCGTTTGTGCGGCTTTTACAGGATGAGGGCGTTCTGGCGGTTCCCGGCAGCGGTTTCGGACGCGGAGGTTATATGCGGCTGTCGCTGACCGTTACGATGGAAACGATCAACCGTTCCCTGCCGGCGTTCGGCAGGGTTTTGGATAAAATAACCAAAGCCGGCGTATTTCAGTATTCAAGTATCCCGGAGTAACCGGTAATACAAACCGCCTCATTGCGGCAGTCGGCAGAGGTAGGCATATTTGTCGCAGGTTGTCTTAACCCGGATATTTACTAAAAAAAGGAACATGATGAATCTTAAAGCTGGAACCATAATATTGTCGCTGTTTTGCTTCGTATGCGTTGCAAGTCTCTCGGCTTTATCGGTTTCAGAACTAAGTATTCCGGCGCCAAGACTTAAATCAGCCGCCTATATCGTTAAAAACCAAAGAACGGACGAGCTTCTCCTGACACGCCGCGCTGATACCGCACAACCTATCGCGTCAATCACAAAACTTATGTCGGCAATGACGATACTGGATGGGTGTCTTGATATGGACGAGGAAATAGTCATCGTTGACGCTGACAGGGATCGGTTGCGAAACAGTCAGTCCCGACTGCCCGTGGGAGCGCAAATAACCCGAATGGAAGCGTTGCAACTGGCGCTGATGTCTTCGGACAACCGCGCGACTCATGCGCTTGGGCGCACCTGGCCTTCCGGACTGCAATCATTTGTTGAGGCAATGAACCGGAAAGCGCAGGCGCTCGGGCTTGAAAATACGCGATTTGTCGAACCGACGGGACTTTCAGAATCCAATGTGTCCTCGGCGCTTGATTTGGCGCGCCTGGTGGAAGCGGCCTGGGGCTACCCTTTAATCCGTGATTTGTCAACGCGCAGAGAATTGTCGATAGTACATAGAAGACAGCAAATCAAGTTCGGCAATACAAACACCCTGGTTGGGAATCCGCGCTGGGGTATAGACATTTCAAAAACAGGTTATATTGCCGATGCAGGATATTGTCTCGTAATGCAGATGAAGGTAAACGGCGAGCCTATTGTTTTGGTGCTGTTGAATTCATCAGGCGAAAAAGACCGCGTTGAAGACGCCCAGCGCATCCGTCAGTGGCTGGAAAGACCCGCCGTTAAGCCTAAGCCGTAACATATATGGTCTGTTGCGTTGTGAATCATCTTCCGGATAACTTCAATCCGGGGTTCGTGTTATTATGTGCGTGCTATGGATGAACTTTTAAAGGATTCTCTTGGAAGACCACTGAACGATCTGCGTGTTTCCGTAACGGACAGATGCAACTTCCGTTGCAGTTACTGTATGCCAAATGATCGTTATGAATGGATAAGCCGGCGTGAAGTTTTGACTTTTGAGGAAATTACCAGACTTTCAAGGCTGTTTGTTTCATTGGGAGTCGATGAAATCCGCGTTACCGGCGGCGAACCTCTCCTTCGTCATAAACTGGAAGAACTGATTGCGCGGCTTGCGCGTATTGAAGGACTTAAAGACCTTTCTCTGACCACCAACGCTTCATTTTTACATACGCGCGCGGCGTCGCTTTCACGCGCAGGTCTTATGAGAATAAATGTCAGCCTGGACACTATTAATCCGCGTAAATTCCGCGCAATGACAAAGCGGGACGATCTTGCAAGCGTTCTTCAGGGACTTCTAACGGCAAAAAACATCGGTATCCACCCAATTAAAATCAATTCTGTCGTTCAGCGCGGCGTCAACGACGACGATATTATCCCAATGACGGAATTTGCGCGGCAAAACGGCTTCTGGCTTCGATTTATTGAATATATGGATGTAGGCAACACAAACCGATGGGTTTCAAAAAAGATGGTTTCAAAAAGAGAAATCCTTGACCGAATAAACGCCTGTTATCCGCTTGATGAACTCGGACGCAGCGATCCCAACGCGCCTGCGGTTAATTACCGTTTCCGGGACGGTTGCGGCAACATCGGCGTTATTGCTTCGGTAACTGAACCGTTCTGTGAAGGATGCACGCGTGGGCGGCTTACGGCCGACGGACGGCTGGTTCTCTGTCTTTTTTCAGATCAAAGCGTTAATTTAAAAAAGCTATTAAGAACTGACGCAAGTGATGACGACATCGTCGGCGTTATAAGAGAAAACTGGATGAAGCGACGAGACCGTTATTCTGAAGAGCGGTTGGAAGCTATGAACTCCGGAAAGTATCGTCCTGATTCCCGCCGTAAGATTGAGATGATCAGCATCGGCGGATAGCTTGTCTTCAACTATGGGATTTTATGGCAAAAATAGCTGTTATAGGAGCAGGAAGCTGGGGTACGGCGCTTGCTCACGCTCTTGCAAACACAGGACACGACGTTCGGTTGTGGGCATATGAAACGGAAGTAGTTGTGTCAATCCGCGAGCGGCGCAAAAACGATGTTTTCCTTCCAGGCATTGTTTTGCCTGATAATATTACGCCTTCAAACGATTTATCATTCGCGCTTGACCATGCGGAGTGCGCATTAACGGTAATGCCGTCTCATGTCTGCCGTTCAATTTCTGAGCGTATGTTGCCATATCTTACGCCGGACATGCTTCTTGTAAGCGCAACAAAGGGAATCGACGTCGAGCGGCATATGCGCATGAGCCAAATTATTCAAAGTGTTGTGAATAAAAAATTTTCTCCGCATATTGTAGTTCTATCCGGTCCAAGTTTTGCGAAGGAAGTAGCCGGCGGCGACCCGACTGCTCTTGTAGCGGCATCGGAAGATGCTAATTCCGCTCGATGGGTACAGGAGAAGTTTTCAGGCAAAACACTGCGTTTATATACCTCCGATGATGTTATAGGAGTGGAAACCGGCGGAGCGGTCAAAAACGTCATAGCAATAGCTGCGGGAATAATTAAAGGGCTGGAACTCGGTCACAATCCAATGGCCGCCCTTATCACTCGCGGGCTTGCTGAAATAGCGCGTCTGGCTGCCGCTCTTGGCGCTCGGCGTGAAACTATGGCAGGTCTTGCCGGTATTGGTGATCTGGTTTTGACATGCACTGGAGCGCTCAGTCGCAACCGTTCTGTGGGCGTCGAAATTGGCAAAGGGCGAAAGACGGCTGAAATTTTAGCGGAAATGCGCGAGGTAGCCGAAGGAATTAAAACAACCTACGCAACCGTAGAACTGGCAATGGAACTTGGAGTGGAAATGCCGATAACCGAGCAGGTAAGGCGCATCCTGAATGACGAAATTCAGCCGCGTGACGCAATCCGCGAGCTGATGGATCGTTCTCTAAAAAATGAATACGATAAAGGATCGAAATTCTAATAATGATGCTCATATTTATTTAAATAAGATATCAGCAGTAGCAGTATGGCTTGTGGATTCTGTTGAAAAGCCTGTAAGTTCCATAGATTTGTAAGGATAGGCTGTGAAATATTTTTGGCAAAACATGTGGAAAAACCCATTTTCCTGTTAAAAAATGGTTTATTTTTGAAAATTACACAATTTTAACAAGTTATTAACAGTTTTTTCACAAATCAAAATCGATGAAAAAACAAAAAAAATAATTAAAATCAATAGAATCAAATAGATAGGAATGTGGAAATACTGTAGAAAAGTAAGGAAAATGAACATATTAAACCCGGATACCGAAGTTGATCCTGGGAGCGATGGCAACAAGTACGACGCCCTCAAAATCAATGGTTTGCCCTGACTTCTGATACGCATTGTTTCGTGCGTGTTTTAAATCGAGAATGTGGTTAATAGACAAGAGGTTAGATAAAAATCAAATAACCCTACTTCGGAATCCGGGTTAAAGAAAACCGCAAAACCCTCAGGACCCTTAACGGAAAAGCGAATTCCCATCCCGCTTTTTTAAAAAAGTTTATGGTCGAGAATCCCCCGCTAACAATGGTTTTGCAATTTTCTTGTTATTTAAGAGAATTTTCGATTTTTAAAACAGCGTTCGATATTTCCGGATTGGTGTTACGGCAAGACTCGATTTTTTTGACGGAATGAAGAACGGTCGTATGGTCCTTTTTGCCAAAAACTCTACTGATTTGAGGCGATGACTGATTAGTGAGCTTTCTACACAAATACATTGCGATTTGACGAGGAACGACAATAGGCCTGGCGTTGGTTTTTGATAGGAGTTGAGCAGGTTTTAGTGAGAAAAAAGAGGCTACGGCGTTTATGATTGAATCAGATGATATTGATATGGAGTCGTCTTTTACAATGCCTCTAAGAACTTCTTTAGCGTATGAGAGAGTTATATCCTCTGATTTCATGCCATTAAGAGAAGCGCGAGCGCTAAGACGGTTTAAAGCGCCTTCAAGCTCTCTGATATTGGAACGGATGCCGCCTGCGATGAATTGGGCAACCTCATCACTCAAATTAACAAGGTCTGTTTGTGATTTTTTCTTTATAATGGCAAGTTTAGTTTCAAAGTCGGGAGTTTGGATATCGGCAATCAAACCCCACTCAAGACGAGAGTGGAGACGCTCCTCAAGCGTAGATATTTGCTTGGGCGCGCAATCACTGGCTATTACAATCTGTTTCTGGGCATCATACAAAGCGTTGAAAGTATGAAAAAATTCAGTCTGTGTCGAGTCTTTACCGGATAAAAACTGTATATCGTCCATTAGAAGAACGTCGATATTTCTGTATTTTTGACGAAATTTCAACATGCGTCCTCTATCATTGTGCCGAACGGCAACAATAAAATCATTCATAAACTGCTCGGAGGACATGTAGCATAATTGCATTCGGCTGTTTTGAGATTTGATCAGATTACCAATAGCATGCATGAGGTGGGTCTTACCAAGACCTGCGCCGCCGTATAAATAAAGAGGATTATATGCTTTAGAGGGCTTTTCCGCTACGGCTAAGGCGGCGGCGTGAGCAAAGTCGTTACTGCTTCCAACAACGAAATTATCAAACGTGTATTTAGGATTTAAAAGAAAAACAGAAGAATTCGAAATTTCTATTTCAGAATGAGATATTTTCTCCGATTTATTGATGGAATCAGTTGATGGATCGAAAAATGTTATATTAGAATCAGTTTCAATAGAATTTTGGGAATTTGAAAAATCAAGTGATTCTACGGATATTATTACTTGCAGATTATCCTGACCTGTATGTTCGATGCTGCTGATTGCTTCCATGAGAAGTGCGGAATAGTTTTCCAAAAGGCATTTTTTGAAACTTTCAGTTGGAACAATCAGGTGTAAAGAGCCATTTTTTATACCTAGGCAGGTAACGGGCCTAAACCAGGTATCAAAGCATTGGCTGTTTATACGCTTTTGAATAAACAAAAGCGTCTTACCCCAAAAGTCCATAATGAGAACACCGAAAGAAAAAAATAATGCAAAAATTTCAATAACCACGACTTTTCCACAGTTGTGGAAAAGTCTGTGGAAAAAAGCGAAAACAAAAAATTCACAGTCCGGACAAAAAAAGTACCGGAATTTTAAAAAACTGCCACATCGACAACGGCTGTGAAGATAACACGAGACACGTAAAAAACGCAACAGAAAAGAGGACAGATTTGAAAAAAATTTTTGCATAAACGAATACGTATTTTACAGGGTGTGCCATCTGTAACTATTGATGAATAAAGAAAAAAATATTCAAAAAAACGTTTAAACACCCAGTTTTGAAAATTATAGGAAATATGAAAAACCCATGAGATTTTTGAGAAATAAAGGCTGAATCACGTTGTATTGTAAGGACTTGGGAAAGTACCGAAAAATTGTAAAAAAATCGGTGGAAACCCCGGTGTTATCGTAAAATTCATAACTCATGAAAATGCAATGACAAAAAGAAAAGGGGGTTGATTTTGATTTAGGGAAAAATTTGAGAAATACGAAAATGTACCGTAAAAACGCGGGAATTAGCGAATCGAAAACAAATTTCCAATAATCGTGTAATTTAATAGCTATCCCGGATATTTCATAGAGGATTCCGAAGTTGATCCCGGGAGCGAGGACAACAAGTACGACGCCCGCAAAATCACTGGTTTGCCCTGATTCCTGATACGCATTGTTTCATGCGTGTCTTAAATCCTGCATGCGGTTATTAGACAAGAGGTTAGATAAAAACCTAATATCCACACTTCGGAATCCGGGTTCATACCGTTTGGTACCAAGGGAGCGCATGCGGGAGTGATGATACTACAGACAGGGAAAGACTGTGAGTAATGTGAGTATTGGAAAAAATCTCAGATGAGATAGTTCACGATGTGAATCATCGTAGTGGTAACCTCTTTGTAAAGTTACAAATACGATGATTCACGTCGTGACATGTTGAAAGAAATTGAGACGCGAAGTGACGACTAATCAGATACCTTTATAGATTCACAATATCCTTCAGTTCTTTTCCAGGCTTAAAATGAGGAACTTTTTTGGATGGTACGCTAACGTCGGATCCGGTTTTTGGATTGCGTCCCTGACGCGGTGAGCGGGTACGAATGCGAAAAGATCCAAAACCGCGCAATTCAACGCCTTCACCTCGCTGAAGAGAGTCCGTAATGCTGTCTAGCACGGTCTGGACGATTACCTCAGCGTCTTTTTTTGTCAAATCTGATTCTTTTGCTACTTCATCAACCAATTCAGCTTTTGTCATATGTCGTTTATCTCCATAAGTATTCAAACCGAATGTGGGAATCTGAACCAACCGATGCCAAAGGCAGAACAGATTCCGCGTTTCCAAGGAGAAGGTCAAGAGCGGAAAAACGCTTTTTAAAAGGTGTTAGGAGCTTTGGTTCTCCAGAAATTCCCGCCATTGCTGCCAATGCGCTAACCGCATCCTGAAACGTTCCGATTTCATCGATAAGGTGTTTTTCCTTTGCTTCCCTGCCGGTATAAACGCGACCATCCGCCATTAGACGTACATCTTCCTCAGCAATATTGCGGCTTACGGAAATTGCGGAAACAAACTGACCATGCATATCGTCAATCAGAGATTGAAAATAGACTTTTTCTTCATCAGACATCGGACGGAAACCAGATCCGGAGTCTTTCAGGTCGCCGCTTTTAATGACAATACTCTGCATTTTCGCCCATCGGAGCAAATCGCTGTAGTCGTACCACTGAGCGATAACGCCGATACTTCCAGTAATTGATCCAGGATTGGCGAATATTCTGTCGGCGGCACATGCAACATAGTAACCGCCGGAAGCGGCAGTGGAAGCCATACTGACAACCACTTTCTTTTTAGTCTCCTCACGAAATTTTTTTATAGCTTCATAGATTTCCTGGGAAGCGGCAACGCCGCCTCCCGGACTGTCGATACGAATTATCACGGCGCTGACATTTGTGCGCTTTCCGTATTCATTGAGATCATCAATAAACCCCTTCGAGTCGGAAATGGTCCCCTTGATCTCAAGGGAAGCCAGCAGATTCGAAGAACGGGAGACGCGAGGAGTACCGGTATCTGAAAACATCGCGGCGAGAGCCGCGAGGCACAAAATGAAAAAGAGGAAGGATCCTCCCCCGATAATAATCCAGAGCCACAAATTAGATCGATTCTGTGTCATAACGATTCAGCCACAAAGGAAGCGCCATAAAAACGGCGAAGCATTTAAAAGCTATTCTTCCGAGATTTCATTTTTCTTAAAGCGCTGAAGCTGTTCCCCCAGTCTTTCGCCCATTGAAGCATTTCCGGAATCGGCGGAAGCCATATATGAAGTAAATTCAAGCCGTGGATCATCTTCTTTCATTGCCTTCAAACTGAGTCCGATTTTCTTTTCCTGAAGGCTGAGCTTAATAACCCGCATTTCGATCTCCTGACCGATATTGAGAAATTCGGTAGGTTTTTCAACATGCTTTTCATCAAGTTCGGAAACATGGCAAAGCCCCTCGACACCTTCTTCAAGCTCTACAAAAGCGCCGAAGTTGGTCATGCGCACGACCTTGCCCTTGACTAAATCACCGATATTATGGCAACTGAACCAGTCTTCCCAGCGATCCGGTTCAAGCTGTTTGATGCCCAATGACAATTTCTGATTGGCGGCGTCAATGCTTAACACCACAGCCTGAACATCGTCACCCTTTTTTAGAATGTCAGACGGGTGTTTGGCGCGCTTTGTCCAGGAAATGTCTGAAACATGAACAAGTCCGTCAATTCCGTCCTCGATTTCAATGAATGCGCCGAAATCCGTGATATTGCGAACTTTGCCGGCAACGACGGTTCCAGGAGAATAACGCGCTTCAATAATATCCCAGGGATTGGGTTCTGTCTGCTTGAGTCCAAGTGAAATGCGACGTGAATCAACGTCGATGTCAAGAACCACGGCGTCAATTTGATCGCCTACAGCGAGTATCTTCGATGGATGTTTTACTCTTTTATTCCAAGTCATTTCAGAAATATGAATAAGCCCTTCAACTCCGGGTTCCAATTCGATAAAAGCGCCGTAATCGGTCAGGCTGACAACTTTGCCCATAACGCGCAAATTTTTAGGGTAGCGCATATCGGCGGCAAGCCATGGGTCTTCCGACATCTGCTTGTAGCCAAGAGAGACGCGACCGTCATCTTTAGTGAATTTAATGACAATGACGTTTATTTTGTCGCCGACATTAAAAAGTTCGGACGGATGATTTACGCGTCCCCACGACATGTCGGTGATATGGAGGAGACCGTCTACTCCGCCCAGGTCGATGAAAGCGCCATAATCCGTAATATTTTTAACAACGCCTTCCATAATCTTGCCGCTTTCAAGGACTTCCATGGTTTTGGCTTTTTCTTCCTTCATGGATTCCTCAAGAACGGACTTGCGGGAAAGAACGATATTGCCGCGCTTTTTATTGACCTTAATTACGCGCATTTCAAACTCTTCGCCGCGGAGGCTGTCAAGGTTGCGCACAGGTCGGACATCTATCTGCGAACCAGGGAGGAAGGCTTTAACGCCGATATCAACGGCGAGTCCGCCCTTGATGCGTTCAATAACTCTACCCTTAACTATGCTGCCGTCACGGAAAGCCTTTTCAATTTCATTCCATATTTTCATCCGTTCGGCTTTTTCACGAGAAAGAACTACGTGTCCGTTGGAATCTTCGGTCTGTTCAAGAAAGACATCGACAGAATCACCGGTCTTAATGGAAACCTGTCCCTGGTCGTTAAAAAACTGATCAATGGGTATGACACATTCGGATTTAAAGCCGACATCAATAATGACGTTGCCGCCGGTGATGGCTATAACTTTGCCGGTAATCACCTCCCCCTCGGAAAAACTCTGGGTTCGACCTTCGTAGGCTTCAAGGAGTTTTTCAAAGGAGTTCTCATCATCCTTTGTTTCAAATGCTTCAATTTCACTAGAAAAAGAGTCCTGCAACGGCTCTGCAGCCGGAAAAGTTGATTCATTTTCGTCTACGTCAAAAGACATTACTTTACTACCTCCTGAAAATATTCTTTAGCTCCCGTGAAATAAAGTTGCGGACGCATATTCAAAACTATGGATGTTTTCATATGGAAAGGAAAACTGAATCAACAGTACCGATCGGATTCGTATGGTGATCAAATACAAACGTCCACATCCCGCAATCATGAGAGTTAAACCCTGTTATATACGGGATTTATTTAAAAAAGTCAAGAAATTATGAAAAATTGATTTATTTGTGTGAATCGTGTCGAAAAAGCGAAGGCTGTATTATACTTCTCACGGTAATAAGACAGAAACGCACGGAAAAGAAAGGATTGTACTCATGTCTCAGAAGAGTGTCACAAGGATGTACCTGTCGGAGGATGAAGTACCTCAATACTGGTACAACATGAAAGCGGATATGAAAAAGAAGCCGGAACCCATGCTGCATCCCGGCACAAGGAAGCCCGTCACGGCTGAAGAAATGAATGCAGTGTTTTGTAAAGAATTGGTACGGCAGGAGCTTGACGCGGATACACAGTTGGTTAAAATCCCCGAAGAGCTTTTGGATTTTTATAAATCGACGCGTCCTTCACCGCTCATTCGCGCGCGATTTCTTGAGAAAGAGCTGGGTACCCCTGCGGAAATCTACTACAAATTCGAAGGCAACAATACATCGGGTTCGCATAAACTCAATTCCGCTGCCGCTCAGGTGTATTATGCCAAAGAAGAGGGGCTTGAAAACCTGACTACGGAAACAGGCGCCGGCCAGTGGGGTACGGCGCTGGCAATGGCGTGCGCTTTTTTTAAGATAAACCTCACGGTATACATGGTCAAAATCAGCAGCCAACAAAAACCCTATCGAAAGGCAGTCATTGAGACCTTCGGAGCTAAGCTCATTCCTTCGCCTTCGGAAACAACGGAAGCGGGCAGGCGCATACTGGCTGAAAAGCCGGGTACCGGCGGTTCTCTGGGCTGCGCCGTTTCGGAAGCAATGGAAACCGCCATGAAAACGCCGTCGTGCCGTTATGTCCTGGGAAGTGTAATGGACCACGTTGTGCTGCACCAATCAATAATCGGACAGGAATGTAAAACCGCGCTGGAAAAGAACGGAATAAAGCCGGACGTCATAATCGGATGCGCGGGAGGCGGCTCAAATTTCGGAGGCTTAATTTCTCCATTCATAGGAGAAAAGATAAGCGGGAAAGTCGATACGCGATTTATCGCGGTAGAGCCGACATCGTGTCCTTCCATTACACGAGGACGATTTGCCTACGACTTCGGAGATACTGGAAGAACAACGCCGCTCATTAAAATGTATACCCTGGGCTGCGGATATATACCCTCTTCGGATCACGCCGGGGGGCTAAGGTATCACGGCATGAATCCGACCATATCGCAGTTGTACAACGACGGCTATATTGAAGCTCGCAGCGTGAAGCAGACGGATGTATTCAGAGCGGCTTTGCAATTCTCAAAAATAGAGGGAATACTGCCGGCGCCTGAATCGTCACACGCGATTTTGGCAGCAATCGACGAAGCGTTGGAATGTAAAAAGAAGAACGAAAAAAAGGTGATTTTGTTCGGTCTTTCAGGAACCGGCAGTTTTGATCTATCGGCGTATATGTCGTACAACGACGGGACGATGACGGATTATGTTCCAACAGACGAAGAGTTGGAGATGGGATTTGCCACACTGCCGTAAAATTTCCTGTTTGATTTTTGCATAACGATTATTTTTGTGATTCAGAGGTTGTCATGAATGGAATACCGGTCTTATACGTGGAAGCTGACTGCGTTGCGAGAGCCTGGGAATTATCCCTGATCGAGCTTCACCGCAGGGGTTGCCGTATACGTACCGAGTACGACAGGGTGGGCGACCCTGACAGCCGGGACTGTACGATGATTTTGAATATATCAAATCCACTCTGCGAACCGGTAATTCATAAGGATTTTCCCGGCGGTCCTGAAGAGCTTGAGGAATACGTAATGGAAGTCTGCGAGGGAATAAAGGATCACATGATTCGCAATCATGATGACGCTTCAGATACCCGGTGGGAGTATACGTACCATCAGCGTTTATTTGCATACAACGCAGCAGACGGAGAGCCGTTCGATCAGATGGAAGCAATGTGCCGGGTGCTTGCGCAAACGCCATATACAAGGCGCGCGCAGGCGATAACCTGGCGGGTAAGCGAGGATAATGAATGTTTTGATCCTCCATGCCTGCAAAGTATCTGGTGCAGGATTACAGAGGAAGATGATATCGGGTTTCTGAATATGAATGTAAGATTTAGGTCAAATGACGCCTATAAAGCAGCGTTTATGAATATTTTTGCTCTGACCAGGCTCCAGCAAAAAATGGCTGAACGCATTGCCGAACTGTCGGGTAGAACTGTAATACCAGGACGGTACTGTCACATGGCGGACAGTTACCATATTTATGGTTCTTCGTTTCATGAATTTGAAAAACGATTTTTAGGCGCTCTGGAAAAAAGAACTTTTGAAGATCGCACAATCCGTTATGAGGATGTCCGGGAATTGATGGAAGAAGCGCGTCAGGATATTCTGGAAAAAGTAAAAAATCTCGGTCGATAAAAAAACAGCAGACGGCGCGAAATTTAATTTCAAACTAAATTTCGCGCCGTACAATATGCAAAAAACTAATGCTGAACTGGTTGATCGCTGTGTACCTTGCCGTCAAGAAGTCGGATGATGCGATGCGCGTGTTGGGCAATATCCTCTTCATGCGTTACGAGAATGATAGTATTGCCGCGCTGATGCAAGGCATTAAGAATTCTCATGATTTCGGTGCTGGTCTTGGAGTCAAGGTTTCCGGTCGGTTCATCGGCAAGAATAAGCGAAGGATTATTAATTAATGCGCGAGCGATGGCTACGCGCTGGCGTTGCCCGCCGGACAGCTCATTCGGACGGTGGTAGACTCGTTCACCAAGTTCAACATCCTGCAAAGCCTTGATCGCGCGTTCTTTTCTTTCATTTGCGGAGGTGCCGTTGTAAATTAGCGGCAATTCCACATTTTGCAATGCTGTTGCTCGTGCGAGAAGATTGAAAGTCTGGAAAACGAAGCCTATTTCCTTGTTGCGAATATAGGCAAGTTCGTCATCGTCCATTTCCGACACAAGGCGGTTATTAAGGTAATATATGCCTTTTGTGGGAGTGTCAAGACAGCCTACCAGGTTCATCAACGTAGATTTACCGGAACCGGATGGTCCCATAATGGCTACATACGATCCCCTGTATATTTTAAAGCTGGTACCGCTCAAGGCATGAACTTCTTCAGACCCCATAACGTAAGTTTTCCAAAGATCCTCAATATGCATCAAAACTTCCGTGCCGTCGCCGTTTCCATTGGTTCCGCTCATGGTGCTCCCTTAAATAATGTTAAACGCGGTCGCTTTACCTGTTTGACCGCCTGTTTCTTTCATTTGTATTCGTTTTAACCGCGGCGCCGTCTCTGATAGTCCTAAGCGTCTGGAAGCTGCCTGTAACGATTTCATCGTCGACATCCAGATTATCCAGGACTTCGATTTCGGACTCGCCGGTAATACCGGTTTTAATATCCCGGAAGCGCGCGGCTCTGTTATTTTTATCTATTACAAAAACACCTTCAAGTTCCTTCTTTTTTTCTTTATCACCGTCGTTTGAATTTGAAGAGGTAGCAACCCTTGACTGTTCAAGCGTAGGCGGAAGGTATATACCGTTGTCGTCGACAATCACATCACGAACGGTAAGCGCCTGAATTGGTATAACCAGTACGTTTTCCCGCGTGTCGGTAGTAATGTCACCGGTACAAGACATCCCCGGTCTGAGTTTCGGAGAAGGATTTTTAATGGTGACAATGACCTTGAAATCTCTTGCTTCTTGGGAAAGGCTTGAAGATTGAATCGGACTGTTTCCAATTTCCGTTACTTCTCCAAAAAAAACATCGTTCGGCAGCGCATCAACTTTTACTTCCGCGATGTCGCCAAGTGTGAGATTGACAATATCTGTTTCGTCGACTCTAAGCTCCGCCTGTATGACGCCTAGATTTGCAATCGTCATAAGCGTTGCCTGCGGGTTGCTCATAATCCCCGGTTGCGCGCGTTCACCCTGTTCCACGTTCAACTGAGTTACAACGCCGTCAAGCGGAGAATAGAGTGTTGTTTTTTCGAGCTGGTTACTTGCCTGCCGCAATCTCGCCATTGCGGCGTTTGAATTAGCCAATCTGGCTTCCGCCGCCGCTTTGCTCTGCTGAATGTTATTGCGCGAGACTTCCACCTGTTTTTCCACCTGCGCGGTTTGGGCAGTGGCCACTTCCAGCCTGGTTTGAGCAGATTTTATGTCCAATTGCGCTATTTCATATTCATCACGAGAAAGAAGTCCGTCTTCATAAAGAGTTTGCCTGCGCCTGAAACTGCTTTCCATCCTTTCCCGGTTATTCTCCGCCTGAGCGAGTTCGGCTCGCGCGGATCGGAGAGAAGCTTCATCCCTTAAAAGATTGGCTTCAGAGTTCATGATAAGAAATTCCTGCGCGCGAACATCCGCCTGCGCGGCTTCAAATTGCGCGTTGCTTGAATCCCTTTCCGCTTGTGTCTGTACCGGGTCAATAAGAAGAAGAATATCGCCTTTTCTTACCGAAGCTCCTTCACGTACAAGCAATTCAGTGACGATGCCCGCAATTTCCGACTGTAAATCGACGAACTCTTTAGCGCGAATTTCACCACTCGCCGTTACTTTTGAGACCAGAACATCCTTGCGTTTTACCAGGGACGTCTGCACCGATACGGCGTTCTGACGCCCGGATCGGATACTGCTCATAATCACGACGACAAAAAGAAGCGCGATTCCCGCCAAAATCCAGATTTTTTTACGTTTTGTCATGAAACAACCAGGACTTCCTTTATAAGCGGCATTTGAAATACTCCCATGCCTAAGGAATAATATTCCCAAGGCGCCCAACCAGGCAAACAATAATACGTGCTAAAACAGAGAAAGGTTTCATGATATATATGAATTTGCATCTTCTCATGCTTCAGAGTAAACTTTTCAAAAATAATAACGGTAAAAACGTTAATAAAATCAGCCAGGGAGTGACCGGATGCATGAAACTGATATAAAAATCCTACTTACGCGTCTTGGAGAATCTGTCAATGAAACATTGTCGAATTCTCCTGATATCCATGATCGCATCCGTGAAATTAGAAATGCCGGATACGAAATATTTCTCTCTGTTGAAACAAAAATTGGTTTCTGTTCAAAACAGAGAGAAAGCCAAAAAAACGATATAGGCGCAAAAGAAAACCAGATAAGTCTAAATTTGACGGAGTACGACGCTAAATTCTTGAAAACATTGAAAATAGCTGTTAATTGAGCTTCAGGGTACTGTTTTTAGACGTTTCTTTTTTGGAGCTGACAGGCAAAGTCGAGTTTTCGCTCATATTGCAATGTCCATCAAAAAAGGCGCCGGATTCTATAATCAGGCACGGGGAAAAAATTTCACCGTGAACTTTTCCGTCTTTATGTATTTCAACCCGTTCAGATGCGCGAATAGTGCCTCTAAATTCTCCTTGAATGGAAATTCTGCGAACTTCGACATCGGCTTCAATCCTTCCAGTAGGACCTACTTCAAGCGAGGCGTCGGCGCGAATTTTCCCTTTTACAACGCCGCCGATACGCACTCCTTTTGAAAAATAAAATTCTCCAGACAGCTCAACGCCTTCTCCAACTTGACTGCCGACATCATTTGATGATTTTCCATTAGATCGGAAGAG
>Ga0099364_10007019_pt1 | contig 16215 bp, 15 predicted proteins | sample TergutTh196P3_FD_73070 | JGI IMG/M metagenome (GOLD analysis project Ga0099364, IMG submission 73070) | Microcerotermes parvus P3 segment gut microbial communities from Pointe-Noire, Republic of the Congo - Th196 P3 | ecosystem: Host-associated > Arthropoda: Insects > Digestive system > Gut ...
GCCGTTCTGCTGTATTTCGTCCACGCCATTTTTTGTGCCCCAAACCCAGCCAACCAGCAAACACGAAATCAACGCGTTAATCGGTATAAGCAGACGGTCTGTAAGGTATTCCATAAAATCGGCAAACGCGGGGAATGATACGCCGTTGGTAACATCAAACCAAACACCCTTAAGGTTTACGGAAGCCTGAGAAATAGTATAAAAAATACCAACCACAAACAAGGCCGCACCTAAACCCAAAGCTACTTTTTTCCTGTCCCAGTTCTTTTGTTCAGTTACTGCCGCTACCTGTCCTTCCAAAAGAGATATGGCGGATGTAAGAGCTGCGAAGAGCAAGAGAAGATAAAACAACAATCCAAAGAACGCTCCTGCCGGCATATTTTCAAATACGCCTGCCAGAACGACAAACGCGAAGCTTCCGCCTGCACCTACACCCTCCGCGCCGACAGTGGCGAAAACTGCGGGGATAATCATGAAGGCCGCTAGAAAGGCAGCTAAGGTATCCATACCGCAGATAAACGCTGTGTTTCTAGCAAGATTTTCTTCCTTTTTTATATATGAACCATAAGTGATCATAATGGCCATGCCTAAAGAAAGAGAAAAGAAAGCTTGTCCCAGCGCCATTAATACTGTTTCGCCTGTTACTACAGAAAAATTCGGTGTGAGCATATATCTCAAACCTTCACCCGCGCCCGGAAGGGTAATAGAGCGGATCATAAGAATAATCAAAAGAATAAACAGGGCAGGCATACCAATTTTGCTGAATTTTTCAATACCTTTTACCACCCCGCGGATGATGACAAATACTGTAATCCCTATGAATATTAACGGGAAAACAATAGCTCCCATCCATGGGAAAAATGTTGTTCCGGCTGCCGCATCATAGCCCAACAAATTGTAAAAAAAGTAAAGCGGATTGGCAAAAACTTCGGCTGAATTGAATATATAACTATAAACATAGTAAAGAACCCAGCCGCCAACCTGAAAATAATAACTAAGGATGATGAAAGAAGTAACAATTCCTAGTATTCCCCACCCAGCCCATTTGGGGCGCAGTTGCTTATACGCGCCAATGGCGTCTTTATGGGTATTGCGGCCAATTACAAATTCCGTAAGCATTACGGTTGTGCCAATTACGGCGATAATTGCAATGTATATGATTAGAAAAGCCGCCCCGCCGCCCTCATAGGCTTTGCCGGGAAATTTCCAGATATTGCCCAACCCAACGGCTGATCCGGCTGCTGCCAGAATAAAGCCGATGTTTGTAGCCCACTGGGCGCGGCCTTTTGACGCTTGATTTGACATAATTTTCTCCTTTTGTTTCATTAGAGTTTAACTTTAATGGCTCTCAAGTTTTATGTTTAGTTTCCTGGTAAAATTTGGTAAAATTTTCGACACTGTACGCTGTTTTACCTATAACGCCGTTTTCTACATTGATCCAAAAACAAGCCGGAATTTCTCCAAGTTCTAAATTTTTCTGAATACAGGGATCGCATCCTTTGGTTGAAGAAGGATGTTTTTCACATTGAATTTGTGTGCAGGTACAAAAATGTTTTTCCATAAAACTCAGCTTCCTTTTCTTAAATTTTTTATGGTGTCATATAAGCTTGTTCCAAAAACTGAAGTTTTGGAACAGTTTTAACTATGATAACATATCAACGCCTATGTTGTCTTGTACCCTTTGGGTGCTGTATTGGGCGCCAGACGCGCCGCTCAGGATAAATCCTTCGCGCATTTCTGGTCTCATTGACCTTTTTTTAGCGTCACGCCTCCCTAATTTATTCATCTACACCCTTTGGGTGCTGTATTGGGCGCCAAAAATATGCAATTTTACTTGTCATAAGGGTCTAAAAATATGCATTTTTGCTTGTTATAGGGGTCCAAAAATATGCATTTTTACCTTCTAGAAGGGTCTAAAAATATGCAAATTTTCTTGACAGGAGGGTCTAAAAATATGCATAATTATATGTAAGGGGAGTTGTGCTGTATAGAAGGGTATTAAAGGACTTAATTCATTGGAAAAAGCATAAAAAAAACGAATGTCTGCTTGTTAAGGGGGCACGGCAGATAGGAAAAACCTTCATTATAGATAAATTTGGCAGAGAGTACTACAAAAGCTATATTTACATCAATTTTCTTGAAAATCCGCTCTTAAAGGACATTTTTGAGGAAAGTCTGGAGGCCGGTGAAATTTACAAAAAAATATCGCTCAATTTTTTAAGTATGGAACTGGTTCCCGGCGATACTTTGATTTTCCTTGACGAAATTCAGGAGTGTCCCAATGCGCGAACGGCCTTGAAGTTTTTGGCCCTGGACAATAAGTACGATATTGTTGCCTCTGGCTCGCTTTTGGGGATTAGTTACAGGGCTGTGTCTTCCGTGCCGGTCGGGTACGAAACTCAGATTGAAATGCACTCGCTGGATTTTGAAGAATTTTTATGGGCAATCGGTTTAAGCGAACAGGCAATAGGTTATGTTAAGGATTATTTCGACCGCCTGGAAACAATCCCGGAATCCATGAATTCGCAGATGATGAAATACCTTAGGGAATATGCAGTTATTGGCGGAATGCCTGCGGTAGTAAACCGTTATCTGCAAACCAATAATTTTGGCGAAGTTCATAAAGAACAGGAAAAAATTTTAACCAGTTTTTTGGATGATATTTCCAAATATGCGTCAATGACGGAAAAGCCCAAAGCCAGAAACTGTTTTCTTTCTGTGCCAAGGCAGCTTGCAAAAGAATACAAAAAATTTCAGTTTTCTATTGTCGAAAAAGGCGCAACGGCCAGAAAATACGCAAACAGTCTGGAATGGCTGCGCGATGCAAACTTAATTCGTTTTTGTTTTAATGTATCAACGCCGTCTTTTCCCCTTGCCGCATACGAACGCGAAGACCAGTATAAAATCTACCTTAACGATATAGGCTTGCTTGTTGCAATGTATGGTTTTGAGATAAAAAAAGAAATAATCGAAAATACTTTTAAGGGGCCGGCAAAGGGCGGCATTTACGAAAATTTGATTGCAGACATTTTAATAAAAAAAGACATGAAACTAAATTATTACAAAGCAGAAAACAGTTCGCAGGAAATTGAATTTTTAATGAACGGCGAAGGAACTGTTATACCAATTGAAGTCAAATCCGGCAGCGGCCCTTCGGTTTCTCTGGACAATTTTTTATCAAAGCCCGAAATAAAAGCCGGATACAAATTTATATCCGGCAATGTTGGTCAGGCAGGGAAAAAAATCACTCTGCCTTTGTATATGGCTATGTTTTTGTGATTGTGAAAAACATAAAAGCATGAAATTTATAAAGTCAATACAGACTAATGGTTCAATGGTGTAACAACGATATGCCACTCAGATTCAGCGCAGTCTCCATCAATAGCTCGTGTTGAACTTCGAATGCAACGCGACCAATTTAATTCTGACGGGTAATGATATTCCGTATTATATCTGACCCTTATACTTTGCGAACTATACCTTCCTTTTTTATGCTCATTTTTCATATTTTCTACCAAATGTTCAATATAGGAATACAGTTCCGGAACGGTTGAAAACATTATCTGCGTAAGCCAAGAGGAAGGGGTAGATATTTCTGGAACACCATCTCTAACAATGATAGTAACATTATCAGATTCATACCAAAATGATAATGTGAGCATGTAATCAGACAGACTCTGCATGTCCCATGCATTCCTTTGATTTTCAAAATCATCAATATCTATATGAATACTATCACTATTTTGGCAAACCCCAAATAATAAGCAAAGGCTCATAAAAAAAACACCCTTAAAAATCCGCATACATTTATACTCCTAATTATTGTCTGCCCATAATCAATACGATTTGTATAGCAAATTAACTATACTTATCACAATACCCTGACCAGAAAGAGCTAGTTCATCTCCGACCTTTTACCTCAATTTACATATTCTGAGGTTTAATTTATCTCAATTGCGATATTAATGTAATTTAATCATGTCAATATCAACATTGTCAAGTTGAATACCTTGTAACCGGACAGGAAGCCAAGAAACATGAGAAATTACAGGATAAAAATATACGCTCAATAATCAAAAACCTAATCGAGTTAAACGATAAAGATATTGAAACAATTCTTGGCCTTTCAAAAGTCCTTAAAACCCAATCGGGGAAACTTTAACCCTTCTGCGTTTCTCCGGCCAGTATCTTAAAAAACTTTTCCTGCTGGTCTTTCAACAGCGCCGGTACGTCCAGCTTGTAGGGACAGTGATGTTTGCAGTGACCGCAATTTGTGCATTTATCGATTAGGCGCATATTGTTCTGCCATTCTTCTGTAAGGAAATGTTCCTTGACAACCCTGCCAAGCAAAAATGAGATTCTTGCTGCGTTGGGGATGGGGATGCCGACAGAACAGGGTTGGCAATATCCGCAGCATCGGCAGAAGTTGCCGGAAAGTTCTGCCCTGTCGCTGTCAATGGCGCTTTGCAGAATGCTGTCCAGTGTGGGCGGGTTATTTTCGTAGGACAAGAACTCCTGCAACTCGGACATTTTTTGCATTCCCCAAATGGGAATTACATTTTCATACTGCCGCAGGAACGCAAACGCCGCCTTGGTGTTGGTTAAAAGACCGCCGCATAAACCTTTCATTGCAAGCAGCCCGACATTATGTTCGCGGCAGGTGTCGATTAAGTCCAGTTCCTCGCGGATGGACAAATAGGACAGGGGATACTGCAATGTATCGTAAAGGCCGGAAATGACAGCTTCGCGGGCTTTGTCTTTGCTGTGAAAAGTAATGCCGATGAACCGGATTTTTCCCTGTTCTTTGGCTTGCAAAAGACACTCGTACACACCGTCTTCGCCAGGGCGGGGAACAATACCGGGGTTGTGCATTTGAAGAACATCAATATAGTCGGTTTTTAACATCCGCAGGCTGTTTTCGATATTCTCCATCACCTTTTCCGGTGAAAAAACGCCGGTTTTTGTACATATCACTATTTTATCGCGAACATCATGCAGAGCGATCCCGATTCTTTCTTCGCTGGTTGTATACGCATTGGCAGTGTCGAATAGGGTTACGCCGTTATCGTAGGCGTGCCGCAATAAAGCCGTGCTTTCCTCGAATGAGATACGCTGGATGGGAATACAGCCAAACCCTGTACGGCTTACAGAAAGCCCTGTTTTTCCAAATATTGTATTTTGCATAGAGTAAACATAGCACATAAATGATGTTTTTGCTATACTTTTGTAAAAGCCTCACTTTAGGAGAAAAACATGAACCAATACCGGACACATACCTGCGGCGCGCTGCGGGAAGAACATGTCGGCGAAGCCGTCCGGCTGTCAGGCTGGGTTGACACTATACGCGATCACGGCGGGGTCACATTCCTCGACTTAAGAGATCAATTCGGCATTACTCAAATTGTTCTGCACGAAGAATTCAAGGTAAGCAAGGAAAGCGTTATTACCGTTTCCGGCGCTGTTAAAAAACGGGATGCAGAAACCATAAATCCAAAAATCGATACAGGGACTGTAGAAGTTCATGCCGAAGGGCTTATTGTCCAGAGCAAGGCCGTCCGCACACTGCCCTTTGAAATAAGCGAATCCAAAAATACCCGCGAGGAAGTGCGCTTTCGCCACCGTTTTCTGGACCTGCGAAACCCGGCGGTTAAAAGCAATATTCTTTTGCGCACAGAAGTAACAAGCTTTTTGCGAAAGAAGATGGAAGAGCTTGGCTTTACAGAAATTCAAACGCCGATTTTAACTTCATCCTCGCCGGAGGGTGCGCGGGATTATCTTGTTCCCAGCCGCAAGCACCGGGGGAAATTTTACGCGCTTCCGCAGGCCCCGCAAATTTTCAAACAGCTTTTGATGGTTTCGGGCTTTGATCGCTATTTCCAGATTGCCCCGTGTTTCCGTGACGAGGATGCCCGCGCGGATCGTTCCCCGGGCGAGTTCTATCAGCTTGACTTTGAAATGTCCTTTGCAGAACAGGAAGATGTTCTTGGCGTGGCAGAGGCTTCGATGACTTCTGTTTTCAAGTCTTTTTCCGACAAGCCTGTAACCCCCGCGCCCTTCCGCAGAATACCCTACGCCGAGGCCATGTTGAAATACGGCACTGACAAACCAGACCTGCGCAACCCGCTTATTATAGAAGATTTAACAGGCTTTTTTGCAGATGTAGATTTTGCGCCGTTTAAGAATATACCGGTGCGGGGCATTGCAGCTACCGGCGCGGCGTTGCAATCAAAATCTTTCTTTGAACGAATGTTGGCTTTTGCCACAGATATTGGCATGAAAGGGCTTGGTTACATTTCCGTTCTGGAGGACGGTTCATTAAAAGGGCCTATCGTTAAATTCCTTAGCGAAGAAAAACAGGCGGCGCTGCGAAAAGATATGTCGCTAAAAAATAACGACACGCTGTTTTTCATTGCCGACTCTCCCAGGGCGGTTGACGGTCTTGCCGGTCTTATCCGCACAGAGCTTGGCAAACAGTTAAACCTTATCGACAAGGACAGATTCGAATTTTGCTTTATCGTGGATTATCCCATGTACGGCAAAAACGAAGAAACCGGCGCGATTGAGTTTACCCACAATCCCTTCTCCATGCCGCAGGGCGGTCTTGAAGCGCTTGAAACCAAAGATCCGCTGGACATACTTGCCTGGCAGTATGACATTGTGTGCAATGGCTATGAGCTTTCTTCCGGCGCGGTTAGAAACCATCTGCCGGAAGTTATGGTTAAGGCATTTGAAATTGCGGGATATACTCAGGCCGACATAGAAAAGAAATTTTCCGCATTGTACAATGCTTTCCATTACGGCGCGCCGCCTCATGCGGGCATGGCTCCCGGGCTGGACCGTATTGTAATGCTGCTTGCCGGAGAGGAAAATATCCGCGAGGTTGTTGCCTTCCCAATGAACAGTAACGCTCAGGACTTGTTAATGGAAGCTCCTTGTGAGGTGAGCGAACAGCAGCTGCGTGAGGTGCATATCCGGTTAAGGACGCAGCCTCAGCAGCAACTTTATTCTCCCATAACCCGCACGTGAACCTTTCGGGTGCGGGGGCCGTCGAATTCGCTGAACCATATTCCCTGCCAGGTACCCAGCAGTAATCTGCCGCCTGTAACAATCAGGGTGAGCGAAGGTCCTACAAGGCTTGTTTTTGTATGTGCTGCAGAATTACCCTCGCCGTGTCGGAATTCGCGGCGGTCGGGAGAAATCATATTCAGGGCAAAGTTTACATCATGGGGAACATCCGGGTCTGCGTTTTCGTTTATTGTTACCGCCGCCGTGGTGTGGGGTACAAAAACGACGCAAATTCCTTCGCGCACGCCGGAAGCGGCAACTATCTTTTGCACCTCGGAAGTGATGTCGATCCAGTCAGCTTGCCCACCAGTGCGGACATTAAAGCTTGAAAGTGTTGTCATGCAGATTGAGCATAGAACAGCCGTACAGAATTGTCAACTCGGGTTTCGGATATTCTTTTTGCAGTATTAAAACCTAATAAACAACCTATGGCATTGAATTTTTGAAGTACAGTTCAAAAACTACCTGTTTTTATAAAGTTTTTGCAATAGAATGCAAAAAGTACTTGATCTTATATAGTTTTTGCAGTATACTTCATTTATGATAGTAAGACCACTTTTTATTAATCAGCTTGCCTCGTTTAAGGATACCCGGCTTATAAAAATTGTTACCGGGGTGCGCAGGTGCGGAAAATCGACCCTTTTGGAGTTATTCCGCCTGCATTTGCTTGGCTCCGGCATCCTGCCCGAGCAGATAATCGAAGTCAATCTTGAAGATGCCGATTTCCGCAGTTTACTAGACCCTTACGCTCTGCATGATTATATCAAGGCAAAACTCCTTCCGGAGAAAATGAACTATGTTTTCCTTGATGAAATTCAAACTGTCCCTGATTTTGAAAAGGCCGTGAACAGTCTTTTTATAAAAAAGAATGTAGACCTTTACGTTACCGGCTCTAACGCATATATGCTTTCCGGGGAATTGGCAACGTTTTTGTCGGGGCGCTATGTAGAGATACATCTTTTACCACTGTCTTTTAAAGAATACCTTTCCGCTTTTTCTGAATACTCTCCTTCGGCAGATCGTTATAATAATTACCTTGTAAACAGCTCTTTTCCTTACACTTTGGAGCTGGCCGAAAGAAAAGACAGTAAAAAACAAATACACACTTATCTTGGCGGAATTTACAGCACCATTCTTTTAAAAGATATTGTAGGACGAAAAAATGTTTCTGATACGCTTATTCTGGAAAGCCTTGTACGTTTTATGTTTGACAATATAGGATGCGAAACATCTACAAAAAGAATCGCAGATACTATGACTAGCGCAGGCAGGAAAATAACCGTTCACACCGTAGAAAGTTATCTTTCTGCGCTTATGGACAGCTTCATCTTATATCGTATAGGGCGTTATGACATAAAAGGAAAAGAACATTTAAAAACCGGCCATAAATATTATCTTGTAGATCCGGGAATGCGTTATTTTCTGCTTGGTTCTCAAATAGGAGACGAAGGCCGTATCTTAGAAAACATAGTTTTTTTGGAACTCCTGCGCCGTGGTTATGAAATTACCTTTGGCAAAATAGACAATGTAGAGGTTGATTTTGTTGCCGTAAAGGAAGGAAACCCTATTTATTTTCAGGTTGCTCTAACTACACGGGAACAATCTACCATGGAACGGGAACTGCGCCCTTTAAATCTTATAAAAGATCATTACCCAAAATTCCTGTTAACCTTGGACAACGACCTTCCCGCTTCATACAATGGGATTCAGCGGTTAAATGTTTTGGATTGGCTTTTAATGAAATTGATATAGGGGAAAACAATCAGGAAATAAGAGAGGGCGAGGAATGACAGGAACAAATTATTCAGACCAATCAAGTAAAAATGGTTTGCAGCTTATAAACAGTTCAGAAAAGGGAGATATTGAAACTGTCAAATCATTATTAAAAAAAGACGTTTATATTCATGCACAGGATAAAGAAGGCAGGTGCGCTCTTGTGGCTGCTGCTTATAATAACCATCTAAAAATTGTCGATTTGTTGATTGCTGCCGGAGCGGATGTTAATATGAAAGATAATACTCTGCAAAGCGCTTATTTGATTTCAACCTCTGAAGGATATACGGAGTTGCTGACGAAAACACTCAAAGCAGGAGCGGACGTTCACAGTACGGACAGTTACAATGGTACCGGTCTAATTCGCGCTGCTGACCGCGGACATGTTGAAATTATTAAAGAACTTTTAAAGACGGATATTCGTGTCAATCATATTAACAAACTGGGCTGGACTGCATTGCTTGAGGCAATTATATTGGGCGATGGAGGAAAGCGGCATACGGAGGTTGTGCGCCTGTTGGTTGATGCTGGTGCAGACGTTAATTTACCGGATAAAGATGGAATCACCCCGTTGGCACACGCAAAAGGCAAAAACTCTATTGATATTATTAAAATACTTGAAAATTTTGGAGCGGAATGAAACTTCACGCGAAGCCGCTTAGACGCAATTACTGCTGAGGTGCTAGAATTTCGGGGTCTGTTACCAGTACGAATGTTTTGGAGTGGCTTTTAGAAGATATTTCCCGATAATATTCGTCTGCAAGAAACTCGGCGCTTTCACCCCAGTAAAGGTTATCTGTACGTTTAAGGATGGCGTAAGTATTGGAGCTAAGAAAAGCAAAATAGGCATCATCAAAAGGAATATTTTCTTTCTCTGCCATAATGTTTACTATATGCTCAATTTTGAAAAGTATATCTATAGTTATATCTTCCCCATTAAAAAAATATTTACCCTTCATGTTGATATTTCCTTAAAAGTTTTAGATTGGAAAGCGCGGCAGGAGTATGGATCGATACTTGATTTGTCAACTTGTTAATTCTAAGGCGCTCTATCGTTGTATTGGCATCAATAATACCGGAAATAAAAAATCCTATTGTTCGTGTAGTCTTGTCGTTTGCTACAGGTCCCTGAACTATATCAAAATTGTGCTGAATTCCGCCCAAGGTACGGTTTTTCTGAACCATCGAAAGCCATTCTTCTGAAAGATCGTCAAAGTATTTTACAGAAAGGGCATCGGTAATAACAAGCTCCATTTCATAAATAAGTATTCCATCTCCTTTATATCTGTCATAAAGATTTATTGCCCACTCCTCTGCTTGTTCACGGATAGTTGTCGTATAAAATCCAACGCCAAAATCCCGTTTGTCTTTTGACTTTGACAGAGATACAACATCAAAATCCTGGTTTGAACCATGATATAAAATCAATCTTTTTTCCACGATAATACATCCTCGGCAAACGATATGCCCTCTTCAAAACCTAGAGTGTGAAGGGTATTGTAGTGTTTTCTTATCAGCTGATTTATCTCATGCCTTTGGAAAAGAAGCAACACATCTTTTTCCGGCATATTGTGATTTTGAGAATAGCCTTCGACGGCATATACAATCATGAGGTTTTGATCCCGCTCGGTTTCAGTCATTTTATTGCTCCCTGCCATTAATATACAGGATAAAACTGATTTTAACAAGCGGTTTTTTGTCTTGGTTCTTGGCTTACAGCACTACCTCTTAGTCCATCCAAGATTTGCCTAGCTTCGACATTATCTGGCTTAAGGCTAAGTACTTTCTCAAAATCCAAAATTGCCAGTTTGGTTTTGCCTTGGGTCTTAAAGGCTTCCCCTCGAGCTTTATAAAAATCAGCCTCATTCGGATTAATTTTAATGGCTTCATTAAAACCCGCAAGAGCTTCTTCATAGTTGCGAAGTAAAAAGTAATTATATCCACGACAAGAGTGATAATAAACGGTATTATTCGGGTTAAGTTGTATAGCTTTACTATAGTCTGTAACAGCTTCTTCATACCTGCCAAGTTTTTTGTAAGCTTCTCCACGACGACTGTAAAAAACGGCATTGTCGGGGTCAAGCTGTATGGCTTTGTCGAACCGCTCTAATTCATCTTGCCAATCAGTTTCAGGTTTGTTATCAAATGTTATTTGTATTGATGCGTTATTTTTTATTGCTTTAGTAGATAATCGAAGCGTAGTTTGAATATCAAGGCTCAATAGTTTCGATAATTCAGATGTTTTTATAAATGGTTTTTCTATGGCTATATTCTCAAGTTTCTGCTAACATTTCTAAAATACATAAATCATCCCATTGTTTGCATTCACAACTTTCTGATTTGATATTTAGTTTATTAATGAACATCATACTTTTCATATATTATACCTATCGATTCATATTGTCAATACATATTTATATTTTTCAGATCAATTTTAGCCCCTATTTTACATACCGTTTTTTATGTGAAGTTGTGGCTCCACATTATGGTTTTTTAGAACGTCTATTTTTATCTTTCAGGATACTTGCTTAGTTCAATTTCCAATTCTTCTGAATATTTTTTCAGTTGATCATTTGTTGCATTCAATTCTATTGAATATTCGGCTTCTTCTATAATTGGATCCAATTCTTCTTTAAAACAAAATTCCTTTGAAAATTCAGTTCCTGTATCATTTATTGGTTTTATTTCCCCTCTAAATATTATTTTTATTTGCTTTATATTTGAATCAAAGTCATTTATTAACTCAAATGATAAATTGCGTTCAGTAAAATCAATTGTTTTAAATTCCATTACTTGACCACTGGAGAGTGTGCGTTTGTATGCTTTATTTTCGGAAATAGTATTTAACCAATCAATTAGCCTTTGTAGTTCAAATGTAGTAATTACTGGATCTGTTTTATTCCAATTTTTTTTATTGTCCTTTACATTAAATTGAACAGATAACCAATTCTTCTCCCATCTATCAGAATCTTTTCGAAGCGGGCATTCATAACCCAAAATTGAAATCTCAACAAATTGATTATTAATACATTCGAATTTCATAATTTTTATAGTAATTCAAATTCTATATTTTGTCAATACATTACATCTTTAAACGAATTTAGCTATAATTTCACATAACTCTATTTCTATAAATAACATTTGTATCTTTGTTTTGCTACTGTCATCCGGTTCATCATAACCCGCAAAAACCAACAATAAATTTCGGTATCAGTCACCATATACGTTAACTTTATTTTTTATAACCACAGAGTTACACAGAGTTTCACAGAGGAAGAAGCAAAGCTATCAGACAAAAACTCTGTGCCCTCTGTGGTTAAATTTCTTAAGTTAGCGCATATGGTGTCAGTCACCATATGCTCAACCCTGGAATATTAACTTAGTTTCTTATTCTCCCAGGTGAAATATCATACATTATAACATCATCGTTTTCAAAATCGACCCTTATGTGATCGGCGCGAAATTCGTAATCTCCTTTGAAAACCACGGGAGAGCCGCGAAGGTCAAGGATCTGCTCATAGCGGCGATAAACAGCGAACTCGGCACCACAGTCCATATCATCTGTAAATAGGCGCACAGAAACTTGCATTACCAAAATTTCAGCATCTTCGTCGTATTCGATGTAGCTGGCCTTTGCAATCAGTCCATTATCCATATCCTCAAGAGTCACGTTGCCTTCCAGCCGAACGATTTTTCGCATCCGGTCGTAACGAACCATGTCAGCCCAGAAGATGATGTTTTTTTCTTCATCCATAACCCACACATTGCCTATACTGTATATGACCTGATTGTCTTCGCCATGCATCTCTATGCGGATGGCCGTCAGTATAATGTTACCCGAATGGAGTTCGGCATTCCCCTCCAGGATTGTGGCACTCGTATTCCCAAGCATTCTGTCCGCCCAGAAGCTAAACTTTTCTGCGCTGGCTCCAATGGCAACAAAGAAAAAGCATAGCAAGGCACAAGCATATCTGATTTTTTGGTACAAATTCATTCTCTTCCTTTGTCAACATACTCGGTATTGTCAGTATCTGTCATTATATCATACCCGATATGTCCTAAAAAGTAAATAGGTTTGCGCATTATTAATAATTTTTAAGCATATAAAAAAATCATTACCCTGAAGACAATCCTTATGCAATAATTATAATAATTTTTCATTAAAATATTACCAATTCATTTTTTACATTATACTATAATTTTCCAGAAATTACAAACTTGCACATAACTCTATTTCTATAAATAACATTGGTATCTTTGTTGTGCTGCTGTCGTCCGGCTCATCACAACCCGCAAAAACCAGTATTAAAATTACTATTTATGCTAAATGTTTTTTCATTGGTTTTCTCCTGATATTCAAGTAACAGGCAACAATGAGTAAAGTTAAGAAACCTGCTCGTTGCTGCCTGTTCTTTGCTATTTCGGTGTCAGTCGCCATAGGCTCTACCATTACATATACTGTATAACCAGTGTATGTTTACTGCCCCAATCATCATATATTGTGAATGTTTCTTGCCATTCTGAATCATAACCAATTGCACCAGTAGGAATTTTTACAGTAATTGTAATTGCACGAGGAGTAGTCGGCATTTCCCATATCCATTCTTCTATTGTTGGGGCTGACGCTCCCAGAATAACTGTTTCAATTGCAGTGCATTCACGGAAGGCATAACTACTAAATACTTTCTACTTTAGGAATACTAATCATTTCCAATGTGGTACAGTAAGCGAAGGACATCCGTTCAATAGTTGTCGCCTCGGGTAGAGTTACGCTTTTCAGTGAGGAACAATTACTGAAGGCCGCATAGCCAATATTCGTGGCTTTGAGAAGATTGACGCTTTCAAGTGAGGAACAATTACTGAAGGCATTTTCGCCTATGTTTTCTACGAGTGGAAGACTAACGCTTTTTAGAGATATACAGTCACGTATAGCAAAATTGTCAATGCTTGTAGCTTTGGGAAGGCTTAAGGTCTCCAGTGAGCTACAGAAAGCGAAAGCAGCATTGCCAATGCTTATAGCATTAGGAATGCTGATGTTTTTTAACGTGATTTTCGTTCAAAATTATAAATTCGACAGTCTCGTTATGTGCAGGTTGCACTATGGCTCATCACAACCCGCAAAAAACCAGTATTAAAATTACAGTTTACACCAAATGTTTTTTCATTGGTTTTCTCCTGATATTCAAGTAACAGGCAACAATGAGTAAAGTTAAGAAACCTGCTCGTTGCTGCCTGTTCTTTGCTATTTCGGTGTCAGTTACCATATGCTCACGTCCATATCATCATCCGCTTCATCAATCGAATTTCGATATCTGTCACCAATGAAATCAGACCTCTGGCAGTCCGGTTATCCTTAGATTTACTACAACCGGGTTGCGGGAGCCGTCATTGGTCGGGATAGTCAGGATTGCATTCTTTTCCCCGACACTTACCGGCGTACATTCAATGGTAAACGTGCTTGAGCTTCCCGCTTGAATGCTGGCGTTAGGGTTTGAGGTTCTCTGGAACGTATGTGCATCAGCGCCGGTTATGGTGATATTCGCCGTATCAACGGTAAGAACCGCATCCCCTGCATTACTTATGGTAACGGTAATGGTTTTAGAGTGGGTAATAATAGCTTCGCCTACATCAATCGTGCCGTTTTGCGGGATTACGTCAGCCTCATAGCTGATAACCGCAGCCGGTTTAAAGACATAGCCTGTACCGACTAAATTAAGTGTAAAAGGCGTTTGACTGCTGTTACTCGCAATGGTAATTTGACCGGCATCCGGCCCTTCAGTATCCGGCTGGTAACGCAAGACAAATTGCACGGAGACCCCCGGATTAATGGTGCTGTTTGCAGGCTGATTGGCAACGGCAAATACAGGGTTTGACGATGCAACTGCCGGAGTTCCTAATACAAGCGGAATATTACCTTTGTTTTCTATGGTGAATGTAAAAACCATGTTTTGGCCGACTACAACCGTCCCAAACTCAAAGGGGGTGACGGAACCGCTGGGAATAATGAAATCTTGATACTTTAATTCCAAAATGGGGGAGCCTTGCAATGCGATGCCCCTCAAAAATACAGTAACCGGATTGCGCGAACTGTCATTAGTCGGGATGGTCAAGGTTGCGTTGTTTTCGCCTTGCTTTTCCGGCATGAACTGAATATTAAACGAAGATTGATTCCCCTCTTGAATACTGGCGTTAGGGCTTGAAATTCTCTGGAACGCCGCCGCATCAGCGCCGGTTATGGTGATATTCGCTGAATCAATGGAAAGAACCGCATCGCCGGTATTCCTTATGGTAACGGCAAAGGTCTTTGACTGAGTGATAAGAACCTCGCCTGCATCAATCGTGCCGTTTTGCGGGATTTCCTCGCCATCATATAAAATAACGGCAACCGGTTTCAGTGTATAACCTGTTCCTGTAACAGTAAAAGTAAAAAGCGGGATATTACTGTTATTTGCTATAGTTATTGTACTTGTATGTATACTTTCGGTTGTCGGCTGATAACTTATAACAAATAGAGTAGATGCATCCGGAGCTATTGTCTGTGTTATTGGCTGCGTAGATACCGAAAATACTGGATTTGATGATGAGATTATCGGATCTCCGGTTAAATTAAGATTAATATTGCCGCCGTTATTTTTAATGGTAAATGAACGAGGTTCGTTTCCGCCGACTAAAACACGGCCATAATCAATAGGCGCAAGAGAATTATGAGGTATATCTTCTCCATCTTGACTCTGCAGTAACAATACAGCAGAACCCTTAACTCCGGTTGCTTGCAGGATAACTGTGTAGGGATTATTGGAGGTATCATTGTTAGGAATAGTCAATGTTGCATGATTTACGCCCTCTGCTATCGGCGTTACGGTGATGTTAAATGATGTCATACCCCCTGCCGAAACACTACTGCCGGGGGGTGTTGCTCTGGCAAATGCATCGGCATTAGCGCCGGTTATTGTAATACCTGCTGTATCAATCGTAAGAAGTTCTTCACCAAAATTTCTGATTATTAGGGTTATGGATCCCGACTGAGTAATAAATATATTACCGTCTGCATAAATCGTACCATTTTGTGGGATTTCGGTTTCTCCGACAAAAACAGCAGCTATTGGTTTGGGCGCTGTACCGGAAGCAGTTATCGTAAAGACAAAATCACCTTCCCGATCATTTGATCGTATCGTAACCGTACCTGAATAAAGCTGGGCATTTTGTGGAGTAAAATTAATTCTGAATGTTATTGACCCGCCAGGTTCTATTACCGAACTTGTAGGCTGCACTGCTGTAAAAACATCTGAATTGCTGTCTATGCTTATAGGTGCATTTCCATCAAATCTTAAATTTCCTTCCCCTGTGTTTTCTATCGTAAAAGTATACTGTCTAATG
>Ga0099364_10007020_pt1 | contig 16212 bp, 5 predicted proteins | sample TergutTh196P3_FD_73070 | JGI IMG/M metagenome (GOLD analysis project Ga0099364, IMG submission 73070) | Microcerotermes parvus P3 segment gut microbial communities from Pointe-Noire, Republic of the Congo - Th196 P3 | ecosystem: Host-associated > Arthropoda: Insects > Digestive system > Gut ...
ATGTGCCGTTTTCGTAATATACGGAGATTTGAATGTCGTCAGCATAGTTGTTAATAATTCCAACGGTTTCGTCATATCCAACGCCAAATTCAAAGATTGCCCATTTGTTGTTGGTCGCGCTTGTTGATTGTATTTTTATATATTGAGCTTGGTAAGTGTGCGGCAAATTCAAAATGGTTTGGTCGCCGCTGCCGGATATGCCATCGGCAATTTGCGTCCAAATTTCGCCGTCATCGGAAATTAACACATTAAATTTGTTGATATGGAAATTGTTGTTTCCGCTGTTGATGACAATGCTGTTAAACTTGTTTTGTTCTTGCATATCCACATAATACCACTGGTTTTCCGATTGATTGCTTGTGCTTACCCAATAAGAATTATAACTTTCGTCTATCGACATTTGGACAATACCGCTTTCATTTTCAGAAGCATAAGCAATCCAACCTGTTTTATCCAATACAGTTGGATTTGGATTAGGAACGTAATCCGGAATATTGCAAATACATTCTTCGGAAATACCAAATTCGTAGATAGCCCATTTGTTAGCCGAAGAACCTGTTGATTGTATTTTGATGTACCGGGCTTCATAAGTATATGGCAACTCCAATATAACTTGCCTGCTTCCCGATGTGTTGGTAGCAATTTTTCGCACCCAATTTTCACCATCATTAGAAATTAATACATCAAATCGGCTAATATAATTGCTGCCGGTACCCGCACTGAAATAAATAAGATTAAACCTTTCTTGCTTATTCATATCCACATAATACCACAGCGAAGAGTTTTGATTGCTGACACTTATCCAGTAAGTGTTTGTATTTCCGTCTATTGATTCTTGGGCTTTGGCGCCGTTGTTTTCAGAGGCGTAGGCTACCCAGCCGGTTCTGTCCTTGATGGGCGAATTTTCGTTCGGGTTTTTGGTTGTCGGGTCAAGGTTGTAAACACTGCTTGTATTTACGCCGTTTGGCAACCTTACAACAGAATACGCCGCGCTGACTTTTGAAGCATCGCCGTTGATGCTCATGTTGCCAATATTAGAATTATAAAAATTGACTATTCCATTGCTTTCCTGTTTAATATTTCTCAGTTGAGCGTTGGAGTGCGCGGTATAAAGGTTGAGCGTACCGCCGCCTGCAACAACGCCCACTTGTGGATTGCCCCAATAGTCGGAACTGAAAATATTTGCTTCGCCTGTAAAATCGGTTGTGGTTTGTATGTAGGCAGTTTTGGCTCTGTTTGCAGAACTGCCGTTTTGTACCACCACAATTTGCGAATTTAGCAATGGGAAACCGCCATCGCCGAGTTTTTCGTAATACAAACTGATGATGCCTGCATCAACGCCTTGTCCCAACGATTTGCCCGAAGGTCCACTACCTTCATTTTTAAACCACAGACCGTGGTGTGCCAAATAACCAAAATTATTGTACAAAATTTGGTTGGAACAATCGCCTAAAATCATAAAGTCATGTTGTTCGGAGATATAAGCCTGTACATTACTTTTAATGGCGTCGGTTGGCGCTCCTCCATCTCTCAACGGTGAATTTATCCAAGTTCCAAATTTATTTTCGTTGCCAGAAACATAAGAAATCAAATTGGTTTGAATATTATAAATACGTCCGCCTGTAGAGCCGTTGCCTACTCTTACGGTATTTTTAAACGGTTGTCCTGCAAGGTAATCAATAAAATGATTATGGCAAGCGTTGGTAAATAAATCAACTCCCTGATAGCAAGCGTGTAAAGCCACATTTACAATATAAGTGTTGGCATTTCCGCGAATGGTATAAGAATATACTTTTTTATAATTTTCGGACTCAAAAGCGTCCTGATTAGGATAATCAATGGTAATGCCGCGTATGCCGCTGTTTGCTTCCATCGAAATAAACGGCGTATCGCTTGCCTGGCCTGCGAAAGCCAATAACACCGTACCAATGCCCATTGGGTGCGTTCCGACATCGTTTGCGCCTTTGAGTTCCACGCCTGTTTTGATGGTCAGCGTGCCAAGCACCTTGTAGTGTCCGGCAGGCAAATACACGATACCGCCGCCAAGACCGGCAACATCATTAATCGCATTTTGGATAATTGCCGTAGCGTCTTGTGCATTATTCATTACATCTAAATACGCATTTCTAATCAACTTTCTGTTTGCAGGGCTGTTGTCTTGGAAAGAAACTGTATTGGGCGCTTCGTCTGCAAAAGGATTGCTTGTCAATGTATAAGTTCCGTGCGGTAATACGCGAAATGGTCTTGCATTGTAAGGCGCATTGGTTACCACGCGCAAATCATTTTGTGCAGGTTTTGTCGGCACATCAAAACAATCTTCCCAAGCAAATACAGGCGGTGTTTTCGCGTTGGTAATAGGCGTGTGGTCGATATGGCATTCGTAGAAAGAGCAGTTTTTAATATCTACTTCGCCCAAAGACGAACTATTGCCAGTAATAATAGCACGGCAGTCTTTTAATAATTCTATTTGCGGCGCGGCGTTGTTATAATCGCCGGCAACAGAAGAAAAATCACTACTTTCGATAACCACTCTTCCTCTGTTGATAGTAGTTTGATACATCATCAAACGCGAGCGTGCATTTTTCGACAACCAAACCGCAGTATCGGCATCAAATGTACAGTTGTTTATTTGCACCGGTGCATTGTCGGTTGAATTTACTACAAGCCCTCTGCCGCAATTTTCGGTCGTTACATTGCTAAACATAATTCCGTAACTCGAAATATTGTCGCACAAAATACCCGTACCGCAATCATTGAAAATAAATCCGTAATTATGACCGTTGGGGGTTGGATAGCCTCCATTATTATCTGCAAATACGGATTTTACGGCATGAAAACCGATATTCAATCCTTCTGCCTCATAAAAAGAGGTGTAAGACCAGTCGTTGCGCTTTTGTACTGCGCCGATGGCGTTATTTTTCATAAATTCTGCGTAAGGCGCAGAAGTAGAACTTGGTGCGCCCGGCAAACCCGATGCCGCCCAATATTTTGGCGACCAGCGGACATAGTCCCAACGACATACTTCCGACACATTGTCTAATTCAAGACCTCTGTTAAAGACAGTCCCATACACATTGTGCACGTTGGTAGCGCCGCCGCCGTTGCCGCCATTGTGCAGTACGGCGTGGTAAGAATTGACGAAAGTTACGTTGCGCACATGACAATATTCGTTGCCCCAGTAACTGTTTTTGCCAAACATGATGCTTGGCGGAAATCTGGAAACGTTATTTGGGTCTTGGTCGGGATACCAAATTGCCAAATTGGTAACAGACGTTGAAGGCTCCATCGTAATAAAAGCATCGGTAACAAAAGTGGTATTTCTTCCCGATTTGCAAGCCAGAACAGTTCCATCAACCGATTTTGTGTTGGTAGGCGTTTTCCACACGCCCCTAATACTCACGCCTTTGGGAATACTGAATTTATTCAAATAATATGTTCCGGCAGGGAAATAGAGTACGCCGCCACCCAGATTTGCGATATTGTTCAACAGTGTTTGTACGGCTTGTGTGTTCTTGTTTATTTCGGTAATGTTTGTTAACACATCGGTAACAACGCCGTGTTCTGTCGCAATATAAGTTGCCACTCCAACGTCTTGCGAATCATATCCGTCTACGGGAATTATTGCCCAATCGGGTGTTTGTGCAAAAATTGATATACTTGACAAGGCAAGTATAAAAATAAAGATTGTTTTTTTCATCTGTATATAATTTTATTTTTTAATTTTCGATATTCAAAGTCCATGTTTTATCAATCAGTTCTTTTTTGTGTGAAACTAAACTCTCACTGTGATTTCATCTCCATTATACCTGATTTTTTTCGTACCGCCATTTATCAATTGGATATGGAAAGTCCGTGTTTCCGGCATTCCGCTAAAACTGCCTTCGCGTTTGCCGATGGTCAATGTTTTTTCTTGGTCGTTCCACGTCATTTTGATAGTTGAATATGCGCCTTTTTCGTAATTATAATTATCGTTTTCATCTTCGTAGAGTGTAAATTCGCCGTCTGCACCCGAATAAATGCGTAATTCTAAATTATCCCATTTTTTTTCTGTGGCAAATTGCATTTTTTCTGCCATTGGGAGAATTGTGCCGGCTTTTACATACACGGGAATAATATCCATTGTTGTTTCACGTACTGTTGTTTGTCCGCCTTTGATAATTTCATTTGTCCAAAAATCGTAATAATCCAAACCTTGCGGCAAATAAACTGTTTTTGTTTTTTGTTGTGTTTCCGTAACCGGTGCAATCAGCAACGATTTTCCGAAAAGAAATTCATCATCAATATGATATGTTTTTTCGTCATCGGCGAAATCTGCAAAAAGCGGTCGCATAAACGAGCCTGCATTTTGAGTTACGTCCCACGCAGTGGCATACATATACGGCAAGAGTTGATAACGCAAATGAATGAATTTTTCAATTGCATCGTAATATTCTTCGCCTTTTTTGCCAAACTGCCAAATCTCACGCGGCGCATTTGTTCCGTGCGAGCGCATCATCGGCGTAAAAGCGGCAAACTGTAACCAGCGCACATAAAGTTCTTTATATCCATCGTTTTGCAATGGGTTTTTAAAATCGTGTTCGCGTATCCAAAAACCGCCGATATCCGAGTTCCAATACGGTATGCCGCAAAGCGAAAAGTTCAACGCCGCAGGAATTTGATTTCTCAAACTTTGCCAGTTTGCCTCCACATCGCCCGACCACGAAACTGCGCCGTAACGTTGTTGTCCTGCAAAAGCCGAGCGTGTAAGGATAAATACGCGCTTGTCGCTCGTAACCGCTCGCTGATGGTCGGAAATGCCGCCAACAGTTACCAAAGGAAACGCATTGAAAACATTCCGAAACGCGCCTGCGCAGGTGATGTGGTCAAAATCGCTTTCTTTCGGATTGACCAGTTCGGGTTCGGTTGCATCGAGCCACCAGCCGTCCATTCCAAGCGAAAAGATATTTTCATTCATTGCGTTCCAATAAATTTCACGCGCTTCGGGATTAAAAGCATCAAAAACACGTGCGCTATCTCTGTCCGGAAAAGTCTGCATCGAAAGCAGCATATTTTTTTCTTTGAATGTTTTGTATAATTCTGTTTTCGGACCAAAAGAGGGCCACACCGAAATAATAATATGCGCATTCATATCGTGCACTTCGTCAATCATTCCTTTTGGATCTGGAAACAATGGATTACCCCAATTTATGGCGTTCCAGTACGCATTGTCGGTGCTCCAATATTGCCAATCCTGCACAATGCCGTCAAGCGGAACGCCCAATTCACGGTATTTTTTTACCACGCCAAGCAATTCGTCCTGGCTTATGTAACGCTCGCGCGACTGCCAGTAACCCAGTGTCCAAAGCGGAAACATCGGCGCCTGTCCGGTCAAATTGCGCATTTGGGCAACTACGCCGTCAGTCGTTTTTCCATACATAAAATAATAGTCGGCACGCGAACCTGCCGATTTAAAGGACATTCCATCGGCATTGTCCTCAAAAAGCGTGGGAGAATAATTGTCCCAAAACAAACCGTAACCTTTCGACGATTGAATGAAAGGAATACAGATTTTCATATTTTCCTGCCGCAGCATTATGCTTTCGCCGCGCTGGTTGAGTTTGCCGTTTTGTATTTGCCCCAAACCGTAAATGGCTTCGTCTTCGTTGAGTTGAAATACCTGTTTAATGTTGTGAAATTCTCTTTCATCATCTTTGAAAAGAGAAATATCTGTTTGTTTATCAGTCAATAGTATTTCGCCATTTGCATTGAAAAAACCAATATTTCCGCTATGTAAATCCAAAACTATTTCCAAAACCGAAGTTGTTACAATCAGTAAATCGCCTTTTTCCGTAACAGAAAATTTTGTTTTTACCGGCGTTTGAGTAATCGAAAAACTTTTTCTTACATCTGTGTCATTTTGCGGGGTTTTTAAAACACGCAGCACATCGTCTGCAAAAAACTGCAATTCAATGTTTTTGGTTTTTATGCCGTAATTTGTTTTTTTATAATTTTTTGAACCGCAAGCGACAAATAAAAAAACAAAGCACAATAATAATGCTATTAAAGATTGATTTTTAAACATGTACAAAATGTTTTTAATTTTAATATTACGGCGCTACGCACCTTTTATTTCTGCTTTTTTACTCAAATGCTACAAATATCACATTGCTACGCAACTTTTTAATTCACTATTAATTTTTTTACCACATTAAATTCGTTGCTAATCACGTTTACCAAATAGATTCCCGCCGCAATACCGCCGATGTTTATATTTATTTCGGATAATCCGCTATTCACATTTTTTTTTTCTGTTTGCAATATTTTTCCCTGCAAATCTGTGATAAAAATATCTATATCCGAAACATTGTTTAATTCCGTAGCAATGGTAACGGTATCGCCCGCCGGCACAGGATAAAGTGTTACTCTTGAATCGTTTTCTATATTGGCAACATCGGTTGTTGGCGTCATATCATACCAGTTAAAATCTTCCCATTCGCCAAAGTTGTAACCACTTGTACGTAAAGGTTTGTTGGTGTCGTTTCTGTAATTTTGTACCACCTGATTGTTTGCAAAACTTTTCAAGGCAATATTCCTATAAACGCCATCTTTGAGAATGCACCAGTAGAATTTATTATTAGCGCCAATGGTTGTGTTAATACAAGTCATCACATTGGAGCTTGCGCTTGCATAGCGGTTGTTGCTGAGACTTTTTAAGGCAATTAATCCATCGCCGGCGTCTTCAATAAGGAATTTTTCTGTGTTAGTCAGTTGGCTTGAGGCAAATGCGCTTTTGGTGCAACGAAGTTGATTACCTGCCGCCAATGTAACATAAATTCCGCTTTGTCCGAATGAAAGTATTTTGCCGATGGGCAATTTTCCTTCGAGCGTAAGCATAAAATAGTTTAGATTAAATCCGCCTGTTTCGACTACAAATTTCAGTGTTTGATTACCTGCCGCCAATAGAATATCGTGCACAATGATTGATTTCCATGTATTCATTCCTCCTGTGTTTGGCACATTTATTGTGGCAATGGTTTCGCCGGCTTCGTTTTCGATACGAAATTTGCCTTCGGCAATTGATGCCACGCGCACTTCTATCACAAAAGTATCGGCGGCGTTTACATTAATGTCATAAGCCAACCATTCGCCGGCTTCCAAATTTGTGATAAAAACTCCTTCTTCCGTACTTGCAATATCCACACTTTTTGAGAGACCCAAACGGTAGGGCAATCCTCCTGTATTTTCTTCACTTTTTTCGTGAAAACCTACGCCTTCGCCGCCATTCTTAAAATCTTCGAATTGTATAATAGCGGGTAAATTTCTTCGATTGATATTGCGGTCTTCGCCTGTTTGGACAACGCGGCGAATGTCGCCATTTGCTTCAAAAAATAATAAATCTACACAGATAGAGCGTAAATTTCCTTGTCCCGAAAGGCTGCTATTGTGATAAAAAACGTACCATTGTCCGTTAAATTCCACCACCGAACCATGGCTCGTGTCGCAACCGGTAGCATCAAGAAAAGAGCCTTTGTATGTCCAAGGTCCGAGCGGACTTTCGGTCGAAACGGCGTATAACATTTGGTCTTGACCTGCTACATAATTCTGTAAGTTCGAAGAATTACCCGGATAAATCATATAATAAATACCGTTGCGTTTAATCACCCACGCGCCTTCGTGAAAGTGAGGCAACTCGTTTGTCATTTCTTTCAAAGGCTCGGCAAGCGAAAGCATATCGTCTGCTAATTTTGCGCCAAAACATTTTTGACTACCGCCGTAATAGAAATAATACTCGCCGTTGCTGTCTTTAAAAATATGCGGGTCGATATAGCCCATTGCAGGCAAACCAAGCAACGTTGTATCATGGATTGCGAAATTCTCTTTCATATCGGGCGAGGTAGCGGTGGCTATTCCGGTGCGCCAGTTGTCCCAGCCTTCTTTATCGGGATAGCCGAGCGGGTGCGGAAAGTAGTAATAGTAAACGCCGTTTTTTTCGACACAGTCGGGCGCCCACATAAATGAAGCATTGCGCCCGCCGTTTCTTATTGGATAATCCAATCCCCAGGCTTCACGCGCTTCGGCAGCGCCGAAAATTCTGCCGTGGTCAGTCCATTCGAGCATATCGGTGGTAGAAAACACGTGGTAATTGTTCATCATATCGCAGCCGTAGGCAGGCTCCATGTCGTGCGACGGATACACAAAAAGAGTAGGCGTACCGCCCACATTAAATACGCGAGCCGAAGGGTCGGCGGTGTAAAGACGGCGGTTTTGACTTGCGGGATACGAAGTGCTATCTATGCGGATAAACGGATTTACCGGCATTTCTTGTGCAAATGCGCCTGTTGAGAAAAACATTGCCGTAAGGCAAATATAAAATAATTGTTTCATTTGTGTATATTTTAAAAATACAAAATTACGCAAAACTACGCAAAGAAAAAGCGTAATTTCGCGTAATTGATATTTTTTTGTTCAAAATTTTCTCTTTCCTATTGGGGAAGCGGTAGTGTTATCTTACTAATATTTTCGCAGATGTTCCGTTTGAATATTTCACAATAAACAAGCCTTTTTCGGGCGCTTGATTCAATTTTTGACCAAGCATATTGTAGTAACCCACAGCTACTGCGCCGCTGCCGTCGGCGGCAACATCATAGATACCTGAGCCTTCTTCATTATAGGCATGATATATGGTAGATTTTTCTGTGGGCAAAACCCAATTGATGAAGCTTTCTGCTTCGTTTTGTGTACCTTTAAATTGTAATGCGCCGGCATAAATTTTGCCATCTTCAGGTACAATAGGATTGTTATTTTGGTCGGTATCAATATCAAGAACTGCCAAATAATCGAAATTACCTACTTTTTCGGCATCCGGCAACAAAGGCACGGCATTCAGATAGAAAATACCTACTTTAGAGGCATTAAGCAAATCATCAGGACTCTCATTATAGTGACGGTCATCCACTGTTTCTGAACCGGTATTGCCGTAATGCGGAATGGACACATCGTCCATATCGGCAGTAGATGCATTGCGGTATGCGCCGATAATAGAATTTTTAATTTCGTATGTTGCAGCTGTGCTGTTGCCTGCAAAGTCGCTCCAAAAACTTCCGCCCGCTGCTTTGTTTCTGTCAATAATAGAATTATAAATTTTCACTGAGCCGGAAAAATTAGCAGCTACAAGATTCCCGCCTGTATTGTCTTGATTCCCATTTGTCATATTGTCTGTTACGGTACAGTTAATCAAGTTAAATTCACCACTGGCGCTGCCTTCTATCCAGGCTACGCCGCCAATAGCATCATCGTAAGCGGCATTTTTAGTAATAGTGGTGTTTATGAAAGTAATTACAGACCTGCCGTCTGTTTTCAGCAAACCGGCATGGTTGTCGCCCGGTGCAGAGTGAGAACCAATATCTTCGCCGTTTACGTCAAGCACGATTTCCAAAAACCAGTCATGTCCCGAATGATTGTTGATGAAATAACTGTTTTTTACGGTAAATTCACCTTCTCCATATTCAAAAATACAACCACCGCCGCGTCTTGAATAGTTGCCATTAAACCCGCAATAGTTGAATTCGAGCGTATAAGCGCCGGCACAAGCTACAGCGCCGCCACGTGAGTTTGCTTCGGCAAGTGGTGCATTGGTAAAGTTTCTTTCAAAATCGCAATATTGCACATCTACAAAAGAGCCGGCTACAAACAATGCGCCGCCGCGAAATGCCTGATTTTCGTAAAACCAGCAACTGAAAATATTTACCACTGCGCCGCCGGTTACACATACGCCTGCACCATTGTCAGGTCCGTCTTGGCTTGGCGCTAAAGAAGAATTGTTTCTGATAAGGCAATAACCGATATTAACAGTCAACGCGCCATCAGTACCATTTATCTCAATGGCTTTGTTTTTAGCGTTTTTTAAGGTCAAGTTAGAGATAGTAACTTCGCCGCTACCGCTGATATTAAAAATCCTACCGGCATCACTGCCGTCAAGAGATGAGGCGCTACTTTCCTGATTTGGTTTGTTGAGCGCATTGTTGCCTGTAATGGTTATGGATTTGTTGGTAAAATTAATTGTCTCCTCTAACTTGATTTCTCCTAAGACTATAATTCTGTCTCCATTGTTAGCATTGTCAGCAACTCCTTGTACGAAAAGAATGGGAGAATCGTAAGTGCCGGGATTCGATAAACTGCCATTGGCGGATACGAATATGTCTCTTGCAGACATTGTTGTTGCGCAAAGCAATGCTCCTGTGCATAGCGCAATTTTTTTAAGTAATGATACTTTTTTCATAATAATAATTTATTTAAGATTTAAAAAATGAATATAATTTTGATTAATGATACAAATCTGTTATTTTTTTGAATGAGTAAGTTAATTTTTTTTGAAATATTTTTTTGTAAAATCCAAATAAGTTTCGCCATACTCTTCTGTGGGTTCTAATCCGCTGCCTTGTTTAAATTCGTTCCACGAATTAATAAGTACGATACGGTATTTCCCGACATTTCGTTTGGCTACGTTGGCATACGTGTTATAGAGTTCGCCGGTTTCCGGTTCTCTTGGGTGTATAAAAATACGGCTATCTGGGGTATTTTCGCGGTTGTCGAAAGCAGGCATTACGCATGGGATATAGTCACTGCCTTGCGCATCCATTTTTTGCTGCCACTCTTTGTAATTGTAATCTACGAGAGAGAAATAGTTGCGCCGCCAATTATCTTCGCCGTGCCGGCTGTAATTGTCGGTCAGCATAGCCGGTTGGTACATTGCATCGAAAGGCATTCGCGGCGTACCTGTCGCTTCACCGCCTTCGCGGAAAAGATACACGTTTTTGCTTTTTGTTCCTATGGTTACTAAAACTGAGTAGTCGTACACATAATATATTGATGTATATCCGTTTCCTTTATCTAATGTTGATGTTGAACTAATTAGATACACATTGCCGGCAGCGTCTCTCACGTCGTCGATGGTACTGAGCACGCTATTCGTGCGTTTATAATTACTCAATCCCAACAACGGACGACCATCAGGCAATTTGTAATAAAAATCTTCGTTAAAGAAGTATGTTTTCAAGGAGTCTAACTGGTCGAGGAAAGTTTGTTTTGTTCCTCTGCCGTCCATATAGGTTCCTATATAACTGCCTTCGGGATAAAGAAAACTGGGCGGCACCCAATAGTTGGTATCCAATGAGTCTCTTAGGGCTTTGTATAAATGCCCGCAATCGAAGGTAAACGCAATTTTGGGGTCGCCTGCCTGCCACACATTTTTGAAATTCAACATAAAAGTGTCCATTTTGAGCGCCGGGTCCCAATTTACTCCTTTGTTCCAATTAAAAAGGAGAAAGTCAATACCGGCTTGTTTTGCCCAATCAAGTTGTTGACGCATAATTACGCCGCCATTATAGAAATCTTTACCAATGAAGTAACCGCCGTTTGTTTCGTCGTCGCCCTTTTTTATGGGGTCGCCTAAAAGCGGCGTTCCGGTATAACCTTCCGGTTGAGTAAAATTAGGTGTATTGTTCGTGCTTTTAAACCAGTATGTTTCGTTTAACTCATGGTACATTACACCGACTACATAGTCCTCAGTTACTGGCAGGTTGGGAATGTCGTAATAATATTTATCCTCCGGAAATTTTCCCTCATCGGGCTTATCTACACAAGACACAACGGCGATAGCAAGCGTTGACAATGCAAATATGATATTTTTTTTCATAACCAAATTGTTAATAAGTTAATATAAATGATACGCCGAAAGGATACTCCGGAAGAATTTCGACCTCCGAACCAAGTACCGGTTTTGCAAATTTAAGTTTTGCCTGAATGGAATTTGCGCGGTCGTCCAACATATTAATAGCTGCTGCGACTTCGTTGTTGCTTGATAATTCGCTGCCGGGGTAGGGTAGACGTTGCGGTAAGTATCCCCAACTAAAATTGCCCCGGTTGGTATATACAGTGCCTTTGTCTTTGTCGGGATTCCATACCGGCGTAAATTGCAGTACTTGCGTGCGCCTGAGCAATGTCCAAGCGTCTATTCCTTGAAAAAATAGCGCCATCCAATGTTGCATCACAATACGTTGGTAGTTGGCGTCCGGATAACTTCCGTTTTCGCCCGGTCTGTCGCTCAACACGCAGTGGGAAATTTTCAAATAGTCGCGGTATATGTTTACCATACCAGTGCTGTTAATCGTAATTTTGTCGGGAGGGTCGCCCGGTTTAGCTGCATACAATTGGGCTATGGTATCGTTATCGAAATCATAAGGCGCGTCTCCTGTGTACCATTTGATGCCCCAATGGTTTTTGTAGGCTGTCATATCAAGGGCTGTTGAATACCTGTCGGAAAAAGCGTCTATCGCATCGTAGTAGTATTGTTCTGCGGTTTTTGCGCCTGTCCATAAGTTCAAATACACGGCTTCGGCTCTGATGCAAGCGATTTCGGGGTAACTGATAATCATCCATGGGCTTGTTGTGCTCGCAAACTCGTTGCCTATAAACGAATAGTAGTCTTGCGAGGCATTGCTGTGGGGATTGTCTACAATTTGGATTCCGGAAGGCGTTCGTGTGGTGGAAGGTCTTCCGAGATAGTCTCCATTTTTGAATTTATAGGTTGCTTTTTTGCAGAAAACAGTTAAACGCGGGTCATCATAACCAATAAGACGCATTAATAATTGCTCGTGTATAACAGGATAAGAGCCTTCTGCATTTGTATTGTTTTGCGTATAGGTAGCAAATGGATTTCTACTGGCTCTTTCTTCAGCAAAATTCATAAAGATGTTTTCGGCATTGCTGTTTATTAGGTTTTCGGGTGCATTCAGTTCTTCCTGCAAGGCTGTTCTTGCCAAGTTTCGTACTTCTGCTTCGTCATAGTCTGTGAGACGCATTGCCACTCTCAGGCGAATATTGTGTGCAAATTTCTGCCATTTTTTAATATCGGAATTAAACAGAGGGTCTTTTTTATCCGAAAATTTATCGCCGTTTTCATTTAATGCATCGGCATTTATTTTCAGTTGTTCCAATATATCTTTGTAAATATCACTTTCCGAGTTGAAAGGCGTATATATAATTCCTTGACAGGCATCGAAGTATGGAATCGGTCCCCACAAGGCTACCATTTGCGAAAACACGTAGGCTTTCCAAATTTTGGCAATGGCAACTCGATTGCTAAACAAGGGGTCGTCTCCTTTCATTTTTTCGATAGCCACTAAAGGATTGACACATTTAAGATAAAAGTTCCGCCAAAGAGCGTCTTCTTTTCCGTCCGAACCATATTGCGGATAAGGACCTGACGCCATAGAAATTTGTCCGGAATAGTTGCCGAAAATCCACACGGAAGGCTGCAATCCATCACTGCTGAAATCAGTGCCGGCGCTGTTTAGCGTCATCATTGTGCTTACCGGCGAGCCTGTGAATAGGGATTCGGGATCTACGTACGTTGTGCGGTTAGGATTTTTGTTGATTTCGTCATCTATACAGGAAAATGCAGTTACTGCAACAACAGAAATCATCATTATTTTAATTATTGTTTTCATTTTATTAGAATGTTAATTTAACGTCAAAACCAAATGTGGTGGTCGGCGGTAATGCGCCTATTTCAAGTCCTTGTCCGTTTCCGGAATAGGTTGCCGATTCCGGGTCAAGTCCTTTGGGTGTTTTTTGGTGGATAATCCAAAGATTTCTGCCTACTGCCGAAATACGCATGCTTGTTATTTTCGCTTTTTGAATCCATCTTTGCGGAAAATTGTAACCAATGGCTATCTCACGCAATTTGATGTAAGAAGCATCATAAGTAACCAATTCACTATAATCGTTGGCTAAATAGCCTGCCTCCAAAGGCATATAATATTTTTCGTATTTTTCACCGCTATTTAGATATACCGGATTGTTATTAGAATCTAACACAGTGTTTCCGTTTGCATCTTTTTTGGTGAGAGCATTTCCATTTTCGTCGATTGCCACTTTCCAAATATTGTTGAAACTGCTACCTCCTTGCAAGTAACTACTACGGTCTCCTTCATCAAATATGATGTTGCGTTCCCAGTAGTCTAAACGTTCTTGCAGAGGGTTGCCCGAAGTGTAGTCGGCAAAAAATACGCCGGAGCGGATACCTCCTCTGCGCGAGCCGGAATATATTTTACCGCCTTGTTTAAAATCAAACAACACATACAAATCCAAAGAACCGTATCCGCGCGGTATTTCATAAGAGAAGCGATTACTGATGCCAAGCATCCAGTCGGGATTGGCAGAACCCATATACACTTCATATTGTAATTTGACAGGGTTGCCGTTCTCATCTACCAAACGATTGCCGTTTTCATCTTTTGCCCATCCTGTTCCGTAAATGGCTCCGTAAGGTTTGCCTTCCCTGATATACACATTGACGTCCCACATACCCGATAAGTATATTTTATCCAATCCGGGAGGCATTGATAATACTTTATTTCTATTTCTGGTAAAGTTAGTCATTATATCCCACTGGAAGCCTTTCCACTTCACAGGCGTAGCGCCAAGCGAGATTTCAAGTCCTTTATTTTCCATACTGCCTGCATTGACCAAACTTCTTTCATAGCCCGTACTCGGACTCAATGGCGCCTCTACGATTTGGTCTTCGGATAGTTTGTAGTAATAGGTAAAATCAAGATTCAACCTGTTTCCGAAAAAACGCAAATCTGCGCCCACTTCGTAAGCCGTAGTTTTTTCCGGTTTCAAATTCTCGGCGGGTTTGACCGGCGGAATGCTTGCGTATTTTTCATCTTTATACACATTTGTACCTTCGAGCGGATAATAAAGTTCCAACTTGTAAGGTTCGGTATCGTTACCTACTTGCGCCCAAGAACCTCTTATTTTTCCGAAGAATTTTGAAGAAGGTATTTTCAACATATCGGAAATAATCCAACTTGCACCAACAGATGGATAGAAATACGAACGGTTTTCTTTCGGTAAAGTAGAGCTCCAGTCGTTACGGGCGGTAAAATCTACAAAGAGCCAGTTTTTTATACCTAAGGACGCCGAGCCATACAAGGCATCGACATGCTTCCACCCTGAACCTTTATCCACTTGCGCCGATTCATTGGAATTGCTTATGTGCATAAAATTGGGAATTTTTAACGATAGTACCCGCATCCATGTATTATAGCCTTTATTATCTTGACGGCTACCGCCGAAAGTGGCGATTAACGAAACCAAATCATTCCAGTTTTTGTTGTAGGAGAACAAAAATTCCATTGACTGATTGTCGTAATAGTTATGAAAATCTCTGTGATAACCGTTTTTGCTGTCGCCGCGATTAGCGCCCAAGTTTCTAAACTCAAATCCTTTTATATAACTGTAGTCTTTGCCATAACGCAGCTGTAAACTTAAATCCTTATATATCTGAACAAACAGAGCGCCATTGACGATGATGCGGTTTTTGGTGTCTTCGTTTTTATTTTCATTTATCAACCAATAAGGATTGCTGAAATGGTCCGAGCCTATTTCTTTTCCATCTGCATCTTTATAACCGCCATTTCTGCCTAATTCGTCCAAATCTGTATTTCTCGACATATTAATATAGGTAAAAATCGGGTTTTTATCATCGCCATTCAAATATTGGCGGTTTTTGGTTTTGTCGTTGTAATACTGGATACCGGCATCTAAAAATACATGGTTGAAAATCCGGCTTTTTGTGTTCTTATATAATGTATTAATAAAACGGGCATTGATGTTGTTTTTCGACACAAGATTCATTTTTTGCACGATGTCGTTGGACTGGGTATTGGTATAAGATACGCGGTAATTGTGGTCGGTAGTACCACCTTCTACGGATACATTGTTTGTTAATATGTATGCCGTTTGATAGAAATCCAGCACATTGTTTGGATTGGGACGGTATTCGCGTATTTGTCCATCTAAGCCCACGTACTTTTGTCCAATCATCGGCGAGCCGTTGCTACGCGAGCCTTGTGCGTTTAGCATCATCCATGTCATCATCGGCAAATCGTTTCTGGGGTCATTGGGGTCATCAGGATTATTGAAAAACCACTTGGGGTCCACTCTTCCATCTAACATTTTGTACTGGTGTCCTACGCCGAATACATTTTGAAATTCGGGCCACTGCGATACATAATAAAACTGATTGTTTGAGTTTAGAGAAATTTTCATTTTCCCTTCTTTCGCTTTTTTGGTAGTAACAAGAATAACGCCGTTGGCAGCACGCGAGCCATAGAGCGCTGCCGCATTCGGACCTTTCAATACCTCCATAGATTCTATGTCGCTGGG
>Ga0099364_10007021_pt1 | contig 16211 bp, 15 predicted proteins | sample TergutTh196P3_FD_73070 | JGI IMG/M metagenome (GOLD analysis project Ga0099364, IMG submission 73070) | Microcerotermes parvus P3 segment gut microbial communities from Pointe-Noire, Republic of the Congo - Th196 P3 | ecosystem: Host-associated > Arthropoda: Insects > Digestive system > Gut ...
CTCCTTTTCCATTACTTCCCTGTTTATGAGTGAAACCAGATACGGCCTGTTCCGTGGAAGCGGGATGCCGTTTAAGCCGTAAGTATACGCCAGAAAACCAATGCGGAAATTGTTTACTTCGATAATGGCCGGATTGTTTCGTGCCTCTTCTGTTCGATGCATTCCCAGAACAGTTACCCCGGGAATGGTGTCCCAAAAATCCAGCGTAGCAATAGCCGCTCTTTCCCCCCTGTCCATGGCATGGTTGTTGGCGTGGCTTATCACATTAAAGCCTACATTGCTGATGGCCCGCCCAAGGCTCTGCGGCGAATTAAACTGGGGATATCCGGTGAATCCAAATTCCCTGCCCCCTAAAAGTGTCTCTTGGTTTATTAAAGCAATATCCGCATTCTGCACCAGATCGCGGATCTCACTATAGTTAGATTCGTAATCCCCCTGCTCTCCCTGCCGAATCATCACATCGTGGTAAAGGTTATCTCCGACGGCAATTATTACAAGGTAATCTTCCTGTATTGGTGTTTCTGTTTCAATTTCATGGCTGGAAATTAACTCTTCCTTTAAATCCTGAACAGTTTCCTGTTGATCCACAGGAATATTTCTGGAACAGGAAAAGAAAACAAGGATAAATAAAATTACGACTATTTTTTTCTTCATGGTATAATTTTAATGTGAAAAGCGGGAAAGGGAAATAGATAATTTTCGAACACAAGCCACGTACATTGGCCCCATGCCACCTGATGTGTCAGGCAGAATGAGGCGGCCGTATTGGGTTTTTTCGCCTTCGGTAAAATCCGGCTCATACAGTTCTGCCTGTCCTTCATATTTTAACAGGAGTCTTGAAATAGGGCTGTCGTTTTCTTCCGGCGTTATGGCACAGGTCGCGTAGACGAGGGAGCCCCCTGGTTTTAGCATAAGGAAGGCTGCCGAGAGGAGGGCCCATTGACGGCGGGCAAGGGAGCGGGGGCGGGCGGGAGTCCACACCGTCAGAGCCTTTTTGCTCTGGATCACATGACGCTCGCTTGAACAGGGAACATCAAGAAGGATTGCATCAAAGCGGTTCCATTCGCTTTTTTTGCCGCCTGCCTTCCCTGTGTCAAAGCCAGAGACGGTGACCCGTTGCCGGGTTTCACTGTCCAGATGTTCGTCCAGCACATTTACAAGGCGACGGCGTCTCTCTGACGATAGTTCATTGCAAAGAAGTTTTGCTTCGGCTGTCATGCGGGATGCGATGACAAGGCTTTTACCGCCGGGGGCGGCACAGGCGTCAAGAATGAGTCCTTCAGCGGGAAGCTTGAGAGAACGCGCTGCCAGCACCGAGGCGTGATCAAGAATATAAGGTCTTACAAGTCTTTCTCTGTAGGAGATGGCTGGTGAGGGCAATAGGAGGCTCTCTCTTAGCACTTCCCAGCGGCTGCCCCAGATATATTCGTAGTGGCTTTCGAAGGCAAGTGAACCCCTGATGCTTTTCATGAATTAAATAATAAGGTATTTTATTAACACGATTCAATGTGATCCAGGAGGAAAAAATGAGAAAAATTATCAAGGCCATTATTTTACCGGCGGTGTTCCTAATAGCCGCTTTTACATTAAGCGCCCAGCAGCAGGGTTCCAGTCCTCTGGTAACAGATTTTACCGGCACAGGTACATCAGGAATTACTCAAACCGGAGACTTTTCTGTCAGAGATGGAGTACTTGTAAGTTATACCGGGAATTCCGCCAATGTGGTAATTCCGGCAAATTTAGGTATAACGGAAATCGGGACATCAGCATTTCTTCATTGGGAATTACAAACAGTTGTAATTCCGGAAGGTGTCAGAATAATCGGCGACAGGGCATTTAACGATTGTTATAATTTACAGTTTGTCAGATTCCCCAACAGTGTTACAAACATAGGAAGCTGGGCTTTTTCGGGGACGGCGCTTAGAGCTGTTGTCCTTCCAACCGGTGTTAATATTGGGGAAAATGCTTTTCCTTTAAGTCTTACAAGAGCCTATAGTTCCAGCAATAGAGCGGCTGGGTTTTATTCTGAAGGGAATAACTGGGCTGCCCGTGATGCATCAGGGATAACAATAACCGGAGACTATGTAGTACAAAACGGATTGCTGCTTCTACATTTGGGAAATGATGCGAATTTGGTAATACCGTCTGATTTAAGGATAACCAGTATAGGAAGTATTGCTTTCACAGGATACAGTTTAACGTCTGTAATAATACCGGAAGGAGTAAGAAGTATTGGGGAGAACGCATTTTCAGAATGTACTAACTTACAACTTGTGATTATTCCCAGCAGTGTTGGTAGTATTGCGAATGATGCTTTTCCTTCAGGATTTTCTGCCGCTCATGATTCCTCTGGCCGAATGGCAGGGGTTTACATACGCCGCGGTACGGGATGGTGGGATCTGCTGACAAATGATGCCTTTGACTGGTCTTTGGATACCAGAGGAAATATTACAATTAATGATTATTCATTCACAGGCGGCATTGTCCCTGTTCCTTCCAGCATTAACAGAAGCCCTGTTACCGCTATAGGGCATTGGGCTTTCGGCGGCAAACAACTGACAAGTGTTATAATTCCCGACAGTATTGAAACAATTGGAAATTATGCTTTTGCCGAAAACCGCCTGACCAGAATTAATTTAGGTAGTGGGCTTGTGTCTATTGGGGCTGGTGCTTTCATGGGAAACCAGTTAAACAGTATCCAGTTACCAAACAGTCTAAGAACAATAGAGAATAATGCATTTTCTCAAAACAGGCTGGGTAATATCATTATTCCAGGGAGCGTTGTGTCTATCGGAGACGGCGCATTCTCCGATAACAGCCTGTGGAGTCTTGAAATTGGCAGCAGTGTAACCTCTATTGGAGCTGAAGCATTCAGGAATAACCGGCTCACAAGAGTTGTCATTCCGCGCAGTGTTACATCTGTTGGTGCAAATGCTTTTGCTGATAACCAGCTAACCAGTGTTACGATCGGTGCAAACGTAAACATCGGGAGTAATGCATTTCCTTCAACTTTTATAAATGCCTATAATTCCGGCGGCAGGGTTGCGGGAACCTATACTGTAAGGTTTGCAGGCAGCTGGGCCAGCGAAACTACTGTTACGGCTCCAACATCTGCAAATATCTCACCGGGAGTACCGCACAGCGGGACGCTCGCAGGAAATACCCGTCAATGGTACCGTGTTAATGTTTCCGCCGGCAGGCTGACGGTTTATACTGAAGGAAATCTTGACACACAGATCTGGGTATATAGCGACACCGGAATCCAACTGGCGTATAACGACGATTCCGGCACAGGCAGAAATGCAAGAATAGGTATCAATGTATCAGCCGGAACATTTTATATTTCGGTTGCAGGTAAAACATCGAGTGATACAGGCCCATATACCCTCAATGTTTTTAATTAAGTAAGTGAAAAAAAGACGTGCCCGCTGGCTATGGATACCGGCGGGCTTGCTTTTGCTTTTCCTCATTCTTTTTTACGGCCCCTTTGAAGGCTTTCGCCTAATGTGGATAAATACTGCCATGTATTCCAGCAGGCACAAATTCCTGGCACAGATGTTTTTTTCAGAAAATTACATCAATCAGGTTCTTGCCAGAAACCTGCCTCTGGAAAATTTAATGACAGATGATACCCTTTTAACGAATAACTGGGATGATGATGTATTTTTTGCCGAAATACGCGGCAATTATTACAGGGGTTATATAATAAAGATAAACGATCCCCGGCGTCTTGTTTTCGTCCATGCTGACGAAGAAGAAGGGAAAATCCTGGAGCAATTTTCTGAAGAATATAATGCAATGGGCGGAATTAACGCATCCGGTTTTGCAGATCCCGGACGGCGGGGACTAGCTTCGGGGATAACCATTGCTGAGGGACAGATTATTTCCCGGCTCAGCCGCGGAGAAAGGCATTTAATGGGAGGATTTACACCGGATTATAAATTTGTTGTCGGTAGTTTTTCTGAAGAAGAAGTATCGGCACAGAACTATCTTTGGGCCTTTGAGTTTGGCCCCCTATTGATTGTAAACGGTGAAAAAACGGATTTTACCCAGTACTCTGGAGGGATTGCACCCAGAACAGCCATTGGTCAGACGGCTGAAGGACATATGCTTCTTGTTGTTATAGATGGCAGGCAGGTGAGCAGTATAGGCGCTACATTCCAGGATTTACAGACAATTTTATCCGCCAATGGTGCCATAAACGCCATAAATCTGGATGGTGGTTCTTCAGTAAGCATGGTGTATGAGGGCAGCCTTGTTAATAGTCCGAGCGACGGGATAAGAGCGCGGCTTTTACCCAATGCTATTATTTTTTGGTAAGCTATAACTCGTTTTCCTTGAATTTTTTCTGTCAATATGCAATCATAAAACATGATAAATATTTTTGATTTAGTTGCCACTATCCTGCATATTTACATGTTAATCGTAATATTCCGTATCATACTTACATGGTTTCCGGGGATGGGGTACGGCGATGTTTTCAGAGTCGTATCCGGTATAACAGATCCCTATCTTGGCTGTTTTCGCCGCCTGGGTATTTTTAGAGCAGGAAACCTGAATTTCTCGCCTGTGATTGCCATTGGGATTCTTTCACTGACCAGGAGCGCTTTTTTATTTTTGGCTCGTTATGGAACCATAAGCATAGGTATTATCCTAGCCATGGTTCTTCAGGCTGTTTGGGGAATAGTTTCCTTTTTTCTTGGCTTCCTGATTATTGTTCTTATCCTGAGGTTAATCGCTCATTTAATGAGCCGGAGCACTTATGGTTTTTTTTGGAATTTAATTGATTCTATTTCTCGTCCGGTCATCTACAGGGTAAATCGTATTTTTCTTGGAAACAGGATAATTAATTTCAGAGCATCAATAATCATCACTATTCTATTTCTTGTATTGGGTTATTGTTTATTACGCTGGTTATTCTATTATCTTTCAGGGATACTGATTCCTGAAATAATAATTCCGGTGATACCGGAAAACTTAACGGTATAGGCCATGTTTCTCCGTGAGATTAATCAGCCTGTAACAAAACTCATGGGGATTGGTCAGATTGCCGCAAGGAATTTAGCGCGCTTGGGCATTACAGGAGTTTCGGGCCTTCTTTGCCACTATCCGCGTGACTGGGAAGACAGGAGCAGATCTGTTCCTCTTGCGGCCTGGCACAGCGGGCGGATCTGTACGGAGGTTCAGGTTCTTGCGCAGGACTGGTTTGGTTTCGGCAGAATGAAAACCCTGAAAGTCCATGTTGAAGATGACAGCGCAAGAGCCTGTCTTGTTTGTTTCAACAGGCCTTTTTTACAGAAACAGCTTGTCCCGGGAAGCCGGTTCCGGCTCTTTGGAAATTTTTATTATAAGTACGGCGAGATACAGTCTACCGCATTCGAGGTAGAGCCTGTTTCTTCCGGGGCTGGCAGCGGAATGTCCGGTTCCATACTGCCGGTTTATCCGCTAACAGCAGGGTTGAATCAGGGAATGCTCCGCAAGTTCATGCAGCAGGCGCTGAAGCAGTTTGCCCCTTCCCTGTCAAACGAAATTCCTGAAAATATTATAGCCAGGGACAGCCTGTTAAAAAAGCCTGAAGCTTTAAGAGCCATTCATTTTCCTTCTTCTTTCGATGAACTGGAAAAGGCAAAACTTACCCTTATCTATGAAGAGCTTTTTTATTTACAGATAATGGTAGGATGCCGTGCCCTGGAGCGCAGGAAGTCTCCCGCGGGAACACGTTCCAGAAAAGAAATAACAACTAACGGAGGTTTTTCTCAAGGAGTTAAAACTCCGCTGCAGCTCCGCTTGCTGGAACGTCTGCCTTTTTCTCTCACTTCCGGTCAGGAAGCGGCGGTAGCTGAACTCAACCGGGACATGGAGGGGCCCTTCCCAATGGCACGGCTCCTTCAGGGGGACGTGGGCTCAGGTAAGACACTGGTAAGTTTTCTGGCGATTTTAAAAACAGTGGAGGGGGGAGGGCAAGCTGCGCTGATGGCACCCACGGAGCTTCTGGCCCGGCAGCATGCAGAAAATACCGCCCGGCTCCTTGAACCGCTGGGGCTTCGTATAGCGTTTCTAACGGGGAATATAAAAACTGCAGGACGGACACAGCTGCTCAAAGCTCTAAAAGCTGGAGATATTGACATTGTTGCCGGTACACATGCTCTTTTTTCCAGAGATGTTGAGTACAGTAACCTCAGCCTTGTAGTGGTGGATGAACAGCATCGTTTCGGTGTGCTTCAGCGTCAGGCCATAATGGCAAAGGGTGATTTTCCGGATCTGCTTATGATGAGCGCTACTCCCATTCCGCGGAGCCTTGCGCTTACGGTTTTCGGAGATCTTGATGTTACAGTGATTAAGGATATGCCTCCGGGGAGAAAACCTGTAAAGACCCATCTTGCGAAAAATTCCAATGCGGAAAAAGTTTACGATTATGTGCGCCGGGAACTGGCAGCAGGCCGTCAGGCGTATTTTGTTTATCCCTTAATTGAAAGTGGGGATGACCTGACCACTGTTAGTAGTCAGGTGAAAGACGCGGTAAGTATGGCGGATACGCTTGCGCGTGATGTGTTTCCAGGACATTCCCTGGCGCTTATTCATTCAAAAGTGGAAGATGATAAAAAACAGCAAATCATGGATTCCTTCCGCCGGGGAGAAGTAAAAATCCTGGCTGCCACCAGTGTTGTGGAAGTGGGAGTAGATGTGCCTAACGCCACCTGCATGATCATAGAGCACGCCGAGCGTTTTGGCCTTGCAGCCCTGCATCAGCTACGGGGCCGGGTAGGGAGAGGGGATGCGCAGTCCTACTGTTTTCTTATTTATTCTGACAAGCTCACCGGGGACGGAAAAACCCGCCTTAAAGTAATGCTGGAAAATTCCGACGGTTTTGTCATTTCCGAGGAAGATTTAAAACTCCGGGGCCCCGGCCAAATTGCAGGGATTGAACAGTCAGGATACCTGAAACTGGGTATTGCTGACCCTGTCCGGGATGCCGGGGAGCTTTCCCGTGCCAGAGAGGACGCTTTCGGTATTTTGGAAAGAGATCCCTTACTGGAAAGGGGCGAACATCAATGCATCAGAGAGGTGCTGGAACACGCGCCTCCCTTCGGGGAACTGGGAATGTAGGATAAAACCGGCGAATTTTTTAAGTAATAATAAAAAAAAAGCTTGACAAGTAAATAAACTCAATTTAGACTTTACACTCGAGGTGTTGGAAATGATGGATTTAGCTATAAATCTTCACTCCGTGGACTCATTATCTGTCTTATGCCCGAGATTTAATAATTTTCGTACCCCTGAGTACTACTGCATGCTGAGAAATATTCATTATTCCATTAGATATTTACCCCGTTTTATTGTTATTGAAACTTATCTTCTCTGTTGAAATTATCCAATTTTTATACATTTCAATGTTTCCCGTGATATTTAGTCATACAGTGGTTTACCGTAGATGTGACAGACATCAGTAGTATCTCATTCATTATATTTCTCGTTTATAGGAGAAGATCGTTATGGTTCGGGTCGGTTCATGGCTTGTTAAAAATAAAAACCCAGGGCTTAGATATGTATGGTCAAATCGGTATTTATATCTACTGCTCATACCCTGTGTCGTATACTTTATTATTTTTAACTATGTTCCCATGTATGGACTCATTCTGGCCTTCAAGGAATTTAGGTTTTCGACCGGCCTCCTGGGCAGCCCGTGGGTCGGATTTGAGAATTTTAAGTATCTTTTTAATCTTGACAGGTTTTATGAGGTTCTTAGAAATTCCCTAACCCTGAGTTTGCTTAGATTGCTTGTATATTTTCCTATTCCCATATTTCTTTCTTTGGCAATGAATGAGGTTCCCTTTATTTCCTATAAACGGATTACCCAGACAATGGTCTATCTTCCCTATTTTATCTCCTGGGTAGTAATAGGCGGGATTCTGGTAAACCTTCTTTCTCCTTCATGGGGTCTTATAAACACAATAATTAAAAATTTTGGAGGAGATCCTGTATTCTTCATGGGAGATGCCAGATATTTCCGGGGTATTGTAGTGGTTTCCAATATTTGGAAAAATGCCGGATGGGATACCATCCTCTATCTTGCAGCTGTTACCTCAATCGATCCTGAATTATATCAGGCTGCCACCATAGACGGCACTTCCAGACTCCAGCGTATCTGGTATATTACCCTGCCCGGTATAAAGACGACCATTATTATTCTTCTGCTTCTTAACATTGGCAGTCTGATGAATAACGGCTTTGAACAGATACTGATGCTCCAAAATGGAAGTAATATTGCTGTCTCAGAAGTATTTGAAACCTACGTTTACAGGCTTGGTATTATAAACGGGCGTTTTTCCTTTGCTACTACTGTAGGGCTCTTTGGGTCGGTCGTTGGCTTTAGTCTTCTAATAATTGCCAACTCTATCGCCAAGCTTATGGGAGAAAAAGGAATTTTCTAATTATGCAAAATATCTTTAATGCAAGAAAAAACCGGAGTCTCATTAGGGGAAGGGGAGATTATATTCTGGAGGCCTTTTGTATTGCTGTAATAGGTATCTTTGCTCTTTGCTGTCTTGCACCTTTTGTTTATGTATTTTTTATTTCCTTTATGTCATACGATGAATACCTTTCAGCTCCTTTGAGGGTGATTCCCAAAAATCCGAATCTGAATGCTTACAGGGAGATTTGGGGATATAGTCTTATCCATAGCGGGTTCAGGGTAACCGCTTTTGTCACCATAGTGGGGACGGCCTTGAGTGTTTTTCTATTGATTATTTCATCATATCCCCTTTCAAAACCCTCACTAAAAGGACGTAATGTGATCATGAGCATGATTTTGTTTACAATGTTTTTCAGCGGCGGAATGATCCCAAATTATCTTCTTGTGCGTAATCTTGGTATTTTCAATTCGGTCTGGGCGCTAATATTTCCGGGATGTCTAAGTGCATTTTACTTAATCTTAATGAAAAATTTCATCCAAACCACTATCCCTGCTTCTCTGGAAGAAGCAGCTAAAGTAGATGGTGCAAATGAAATCCGAATTCTGTTCTCTGTAATTGTACCTCTGTTAAAACCGGCTATTGCGACAATGATCATTTTCTGCGCAGTTAATTACTGGAATAATTATTTTTCAGCCATGATGTATATTGTCGACAGGAGGCTGTGGCCTCTTATCCTGGTATTGCGCGAGTTGGTGGTGGAAAATACCGACGCAGTAGCCACTGTTGCATCAATGCTAACGGCAGAAGCAAGAAGCCATCCTTTTACGCTTAAAATGGCCGCAATAATTATTGTTATTACACCCATTCTTTTGGTTTATCCTTTCATGCAAAAGTATTTTATAAAGGGCATAAATCTTGGTGCCGTAAAGGAATAGTTTGAAAAAATCGTGCGTTGCACGGTTAAAAAGTATATTTTGGAGGAAAGAAAATGAAAAAAGTGTTTTTTAGTATGATGATTCTGCTTTTAACGGTCTCATTTGTTTGGGCCCGCGGAGGCGCTGATTCATCAGCAGACGGAGTGGTTGAGGTTTCTGCAGTATTTAATATCAATCCGGAGATTGTACTGGAGAATAATCCTGTTATCCAAATGATGGAAAGGGATCTCAATATCCGCCTTAGGATTGAGGCTCCACCCCAGAGTGGTTATGGAGACAGGGTACAGATGCTGGTTTCGACCGGTCTCATGCCGGATCTGGTACACTACGGAGCAGACATCGTTGCTACTCAGTGGGCCCAGGAAGGCCTTTTACTGGATGTTACTGACAGAATTGCCAATTATCCCAATCTCAGGAGAAACATTACCAATGAGCAGTTTGGCGACTGTGTCTTCCTGCCTGATGGAAGGATCTATGGTGTTCCCAAACCGAATAGTTACGATAAATGGGGTTATCTCATCAACAAAAGATGGCTTGATAGAGTCGGCCTTAGTGCCCCCAGGACAATAGCTGAATTTGTGGCAGTATGCCGCGCTTTTACTTTTAATGATCCAGCCGGTACAGGAAGACGGGATACTTACGGGGTAAGCTTAAATGCATCAGCGACTTCCACTAACTCGGGTATATGGCATCTTCAGAATGATTTCTTCTCAATGGCCTATAGCATCTCCAGTTGGCATCATGGTATGCCTGATGTTGACAACGGTGCAAGACTGCGGGCATTAAAACAGGAATATCCCGATTACATGAGACAGCTTCGGGCAATGTACGAAGAAGGTATTATTGACAGGGAGTTTATTACTCATACCGGTAACGAAAGTTATGAAAAGTTTGCCCAGGGCAGAGTTGGTATTGTAGGTGTATCCCAGACTAATTATATTACCGGTGTCATTGAAAGGTATAACCTAAATATGGATGATTATGTTTTCTGTGCGCCATTGGTTCGTGATTCATCAAGAAGCCCCATGTATGCCCTGCCGCCTTCCAACTGGATGGCTTACTATGTTAATGCATCATCAAGCCCGGCAAAACAGGATGCTGCGCTCAGGGTTCTGGACTGGGGAAACAGCGAAAGGGGATTTACAGCCCTGCAGTTCGGTATTCAGGGTGTCCACTATAATTCATACGATGTTAATGCCCGTACCATCGATCGCACACCTGCGCAGCTTGAAGCCTTTAGAAGGGTTAGCAGTAATAACTTTGCCTCTGCCAATGCACTTAATGGTTTGCCCCCCCTCCAGGGCGGAGCAACACCGGCTCAAATAGCAAAATGGCAGATAGAATCAGCAGCTGCTGAAGCTGTTACTACCGATGTCTTCTTTGGATTTACAAAAATGCTGGATAATATTGGCGTTGAATTTCCTGACATTGTTTCCAACCTGAACAGTCTGGAAGTACGTTATATTACCGGTCAGGTATCCTGGGAACAGCTTGAGTCTTACATCAGAAACACTTATGCTCCTGCAACCGCCGGAATCGCCGCTGAATTTGCACGCTATATGGCTGCAAATCCCGCCAGGTTTGTACCCTGATAAGTAACTGGGGCGGTATTTTTTACTGCCCCGGTTTTAAGGAGAAATCAGAAATGAGTGATCTTTTACAAGTTGCTGTTCTGGTAGAAAATCATGAATACGATGTAATTGAGTTTCAGAAAATGCTGGATTCCTTTACAGACTGTAAATGCTACGTACAGCCTGTTGATCTGTTTGTCAAGGATGATAATAACAGAAAAAAGTATGATACTGTGCTTTGGTACAATATTAACTGGGATCCCCCAAAAGAGGAGGGGGTCTTAAAAAAATACCTGGAAAACGAGATCGGTGAATACAGGCAGGGAATAGTCCTAGTCCATCATGCGCTGCTTAATTTTCAGAACTGGGATTTGTATACCCAAATTTGCGGACTAAAGGAAAGAGGCGCAAATGTGGGGTTCAAGTATACGCAAAACGAAACGGTCAACTTACATATTCTGAATACCGGGCATCCAATTACAAACGGAATATCAGATTTTTCAATAATTGATGAAACATATCAAATTGGGGAACCTGAGGAGCCGGGGAACACTGTTCTGATTTCTACCGATAACAAAACAAGCATGAGCAGCCTTGCGTGGACACGGCAGTATAAGAACTGCAGGGTATTCTCTTTTGCATCAGGACACGATGGAAGGGTTTACGCTAACGGTAACTACCGCAAAGTAATTAATCAGGCCCTGCGCTGGACTGCAGGCCGGAACTAACAAAACAATCAACAAGGAGCATCAAATGGGAAAAGCTTTCCAAATCGGCATTGTTGTCGATGTAGTACCAATAAAACTTTTAAGCAAGGGCTGGGAATATTTTGAAGTACCCGCAAGTATCCACGGTTCTCCTTTGCTTTCTGATAAGGAATGGCAGGAGTATAAAGCTGTTTATAAAGCTGATGGCAGGCCAACACCAGTAACCAGCCATCTATTGGGGCCTGGCAGGACACCAAGAGGAGGCTGCGGTGAATTCTATGACAGGGAACTCCTTGATTTTTCTCTGCGCCGTATTATTAAACGCATGTCTGAGTTAGGGGTAAAGTACCTTGGAGCATGGGGAGGGCATTTCATTGTTCAGGATGGTTTTAATAAGACCAAGGCAATTGATCAGGCTATAAGTACCATAAACATTGCAGCAGATTATGCAGCCGAATATGATATGGAAATCGCCCTTGAGCCTCAGGCTGAATTAAAAACCCTTTTTCCACGGTATCTGGAAGCAATTGATTTTGCCAAGTTGACCGGACGCAAAAATGTCAAGGTAATGGCGGATCTTAATTACTTCCTTGAACTGGAACAGCCATTGGAAGATATTTTAAAGTATCCTGAATACTGCCTGAATGTTCATATACAGGGGGATGGAGGTTCTCAGCCCAATGTAGGGGACCGGGAAAAGATCCTGCTCCATCTTTTTAAGGTGTTGAAAGATGCTGGATACGACAAAGGAGTTTCCGCAGCCTGTCCGTGGGTTGCTACCAATGGCGCTGCTGAAGTTGATTACAAATACGAGACCGATAAGACTCTTGCCTTCCTGCAGGAGCTGCGGGAAAAAACGTATAAGTAATTTCTTTACAGAAACATTCAGAATAAAATTTCGGGAACAAACAACAGAGAACAGCGGCGGTTGGTATTATGCAATCCTGATGCTGTTCTCTGTTTGCTTTAGTGTTACCTGCTAATGATTGCTTTTTATTAATACTTATATGATAATTAGGTAATCTATGTACAAGGAGAAAAAATATGCTTCCAATTATGCTGCAGCTTTATAATGTTCGTGATGAACTGGGAAAGGATTTTGACGGAACCCTTCAGGAAGTAGCCGGAATGGGATACAAATTTGTTGAACTGGCTCTGGCTCAGTCATTCGGGAAAAGCTCTTCAGAATTTAGGAATTCCCTGGACAAGGCCGGGCTTACGGCAATTTCCGCCCATGTTCCCTACCAGGATATGATTAACGATCCGGAGAATGTAATTGGCTACCATCTCGACATTGGCTGTAAATTTATTGTAATTCCCTACCTGCCCCCTACTGAATTTAAATCAGGGCCAAAGTATGAGGAGATGAAAAAAGACATTGCCCGCCTGGGTGAGGAAGTGAACAAGAGGGGAGCAGTGCTGCTTTATCATAATCATGAATTCGAATTTGTTGACATGAACGGGAAATATGCGTTAGACGATCTCTATGACAGCATTCCGGCAAATCTGCTTCAGACCCAGATTGACACCTGCTGGGCCAAGGTAGGCGGTGTTGATCCTGCTGAATATATTCTAAAATACTCAGGGCGTGCTCCCATTGTGCATTTAAAGGATTTTGATTCTTCTGATGGAGGTACCATTAAGGCCGAGTATGAGCTCATTGGTGAAGCCAAAAAAGCCAGAGCCGCCGGAGCTTTTCCATTCCGGGCTGTAGGGCATGGAATACAGGATGTTCCCGGGATAATAAAAGCTGCCGAAAAAGCCGGCGCTCAATGGGTTGTGGTAGAGCAGGATCTTCCTTCTCCCGGTAAAACCGCTCTGGAATGTGCAGGAGAAAGCCTGGAGTATCTTAACAGCCTGAAGTAAAGCCATTGACATAAAGAAAGCTATTGTTTAATGTAAAAGCCCCGGACGCTTAGCTCAGCTGGTTAGAGCACCACGTTTACACCGTGGGGGTCACATGTTCGAATCATGTAGCGTCCAGTAATTTGTGTAGTCAGATGGATAATACCAAACAGCGGCTAGTAACCGTTCTTGTTATACTTTTTCTTTTTATTGGTGTGGTGGGCCTTTTTTTTCTGCCCTTCATTGGCAATCTTCAAAGCCCCGAATTTAGGGATGAGTTTTCTTCATGGATCACCAGCCTGGGTATTGCCGGAATCATTGTTTTTTTCGGTATACAGTTATTACAAAATATGACGGCATTGATTCCCATAGGAGGTCCTTTACAGGTTATTGCCGGTGCGGCCTATGGCCTATGGGGAGGATTCTTAATATTAATGGCAAGTTATATTGTATCGACGCTGATTATATTTTTCCTTGTCAGAAGGTTTGGCAGTTCCATAATTATCCGTTTGTTTGGTGCGGATGTGATAAACAATCTGGAATTTATGAAAAACGAAAAAAATACTTCCTTTGTAATTTTTATTCTGTTCTTTATTCCGGGATTGCCAAAGGACGCAATGACCTATATTGCAGCGACGACAAAAATCCCGCTTACTCAGTTTCTTCCACTGGCTGTAATAGCACGTTTTCCTGCAATGTTTTCCGGTGCTTTAATGGGAGACGCTGCAATGCAGGGGAACTGGATACTGTTTGCGGCAATTTTTGGCTTCACCGGCTTGGCAGGAATTCTTGGGATACAGTTCCGCAGCCGGATTATGAAGTACCTTGCTTCAAGGTAAAAGAACCTTAGGCCGCAAACCTGTTTTGTAACTGTTGATTTCTTACGCTTAATTCCAGTAAGGGAAGATTTTCCAAATATCCGGACAGTACTTCCTTTTCTCCTGCGGGGAATCCCAGAAATTCCAGGGAGATAATTCTCCCGGTTCTGGCAAGCCTGCAGACCGGTGAAAGTATTGAATCCCCTGCCCGCAATGAACAATCTTTTAGCTCCATGTCAAGGAAAACAGCGTCCAGGAGCATGGGGTTATCTGGTAAAAAGGAAATTCCCCCTAACGAAATGTCTTTGACAATGCCGCTTACCAGCAGCTTGTCATGGGGGCGGGAAAAGGCAAAGCCGAATCTCTGCCAGCTTTCTATGCGTATACGGTAGCTTCTGCGTCTTTCGCTAAGGGGAAGATAACGTCCCAGGATTGACTGCATGCGGTTGATTTCCGAATTATTACCCATCCCCTCGCTGAGGACGCCGCTTACTCCCATAAAAGAAGCTTTCATTGCTTCCTCAGTGCAGAAGGTTTTTCCCTTAAGAATAATTACCGGACAAGCTTCCTTTGATCTCTCACTTCTGATGAACTGAACCAGTGTTTTCCACTGCCTTGGAAAATCGCTGGCACTGACAATGAGGGCCGCAGGATCTATCTCCTCGATATTGTCCATTGCCTTTTGAACATGGTTATAACGTATTAGTTCAAAACCAAGAGGTTTCAGATGAATAGAGACTTGGTTGTAAATTTCGTTAGAGCTTAAAACCAGAAGCAGTTTCATTTATATTCCCTTTATTCTGTTCCCAGATTTGTTACCGAATAATCAACGACTACCCATACATCATTTCTTCTTTCCAGATACCATACATAACGCTTTCTTTGGGTAAATGATCCCATGTCAAAATACTGCATCACCGTAACGGTTCCGGTGTTCATGTTATAAACTGTACGTTCCATATCAAAGCGTGAGGGGATAAGGTACAGATCACCGTCAATTTCTGAATTCATCAGATCTTGCATATAACGTTCCAGCATGCGCTGGCGGCCCTCTTCGGATGATGCGTTCCACTGCCTTGCCCGGAGGGGATCACGCGAAATCATCGCTTCAAGATCGAGGTAGAGGAAGAATCTTTCCCACTGACTCCTCTGCCTGGCTGTTAATAGATATGCCACAACTTCATCCGGCGGAAGCCTCTCCCTGACAAGGACGGCGTTTGTTTCTACATCCAGTTCAAGCGGAATGCCTTCGGGGCCGGAAACAGGTCTGGGCCTTATACTGAGGGTGAGAAAGTTTGACTCCAGCGGCTGATTTCGATTCGAAACATAGTTTCCGCCAGACACCTGGCGCTCCTGAAAAAGCTCCGGATAGAGCCGGGCCTGGACTACAAAGGCACCGTTCTGATTCAGGGCGGCATAATCCCGCAGGTTTTCGATAAACGAGAATGATTCCCCTGTCTCCAGGGTTATATCTCTGAAGAAGATCTGCTGGCTTTGAGTACGCCTGCGAATCAGGGTATCAGCTGTTTCCACCGCCCTGTTTGAATTCGTCCTCACATCAAAGTCAATAGAAAACAACCTGTCCTCGGCCAGACGAAACCTGTAAGGCTCCGGGCTGGTGTTTGTTATTGTTATCTGAACCAGAATCGGATCATTATCGAGGTAATAGACCCTCCTGTCAAAAAACCGGATATTAAAGTTGACTCCGGTATTTCCAAAAAGGGCTGATATTCCAAAAAGGAAAAGCAAAATAAATATTATTGTCTTTTTTCGGTTCACCATTCACTCCATTTGGGGATATTTGCCGCCAATCATTGTACATAATCCCACTTATATACTATAGTAATCGGTATAAATTCATGAATTCCTTATCATTTCCTGAGCTGAGGGACAGAATTGCACGTTCTTCCGCTGTACAAGA
>Ga0099364_10007022_pt1 | contig 16211 bp, 13 predicted proteins | sample TergutTh196P3_FD_73070 | JGI IMG/M metagenome (GOLD analysis project Ga0099364, IMG submission 73070) | Microcerotermes parvus P3 segment gut microbial communities from Pointe-Noire, Republic of the Congo - Th196 P3 | ecosystem: Host-associated > Arthropoda: Insects > Digestive system > Gut ...
CGTCCCCCGGCGCGTTTTGGTTACTTTGCCGCGTTGCAAAGTAACTGCCCCCGCGGCATGAGCGGTGAAAAATAGCCGAAGATAAAATCGTGTTACAAACCACCCCGTCCGGCTACGCCGTCCACCCCTCCAAGGAGGGGAATTTTGGGGCGTGCCGAGTCGTCACGCCCTACAATGCAATTTCGATGATTGTCGGTAATTTCGGGCGGCAGGTTGCCGCCCCTACCCTAAAACCTCAATCCTTAATCCTAAAACCTGCGCCGTGCCGCCGCGTAACCCGTACCAAGCACAAATTACACCGCCTTCAGCGCCTTCTCTAAATCCGCGATGATATCATCTATATGCTCAAGCCCCACAGAAAGCCTTACCATGCCGGGGTCAACGCCGGAAGCGGCCATCTGCGCATCGGTAAGCTGGCGGTGGGTGGAGCTTGCGGGATGCAAAACACAGGTGCGGATATCCGACACATGGACATGGATAGAAGCAAGCTTTAAACTGTCCATAAACCTAACCGCGCCCGCTTTGCCGCCCTTGACACAGAAGGTCACAACCCCGCTTGCGCTTTTCAAATACCTGCGCGCAAGCTCATAATATGCGCTGCTTTCAAGCCCGGGGTAGGACACGCTTTCCACTTTATCGGAGTTTTCCAAAAACCGTGCCGCCGCCAGCGCGTTCGCGCTGTGCCGTTCCATGCGCACAGGCAGGGTTTCAAGCCCAAGGTTAAGCAGAAACGCCGAATGTGCAGCAGGGTACCCGCCGAAATCCCGCATAAGCTGCATCCTGGCTTTTAGGATGTACGCGAGCTTCTCGTATTTTTCTGTGTAGGAAATGCCGTGGTAGGAAGGGTCAGGCTCTGTAAGCCCGGGGAATTTGCCGCCGCCCCAATCAAAACTGCCCGCGTCGACAATCACGCCGCCTACCTGAAGCGCGTGGCCGTCCATATACTTTGAGGTTGAATGGATTACGATATCCGCGCCGAAATCAATCGGGCGGCAAAGCGCGGGGCTTGGGAATGTGTTGTCCACAATCAGCGGCACAGCGTTTTCGTGCGCGATTTTCGCAAAGCGTTCGATATCCAATACTGCCAAAGTAGGGTTCGAGAGCGTTTCCCCGAATACAGCCTTGGTGTTCGGTTTAAACGCGCGCCGAAGCTCTTCATCCCCGGCAGCCGCGTCCACAAAGATACATTCTATCCCAAACCTTTTCAGTGTATAGCTAAACAGGTTCATGGTGCCGCCGTAAATCTGCGCCGTGCTGATAAAGCTGTCGCCCATGCCGCATATATTCAAAACCGCCATAAGCGTCGCCATTTGCCCGGATGAGGTACACATCGCGGCGATCCCGCCTTCCAGCGCGGCGATCTTGTCCTCCACCGCCATTACCGTGGGGTTGGCGAAGCGTGAATAGATTAGGGCCTTAGTCGGGTCGTCGAACACGTCCCCTACATCCTCGGTCGAGTCAAACACATAGGTCGTGCTTTGGTAGATGGGTATAACTCGCGGCTCGCTGTTTTTTGGCGTGTACCCCGCGTGCAGGGCTGCGGTTTCGATATTCATTAGCTTTTCCCTTTCTTTGCAAAGTATTAACAGTATACCATATAACCTGACATTTTCAAAATTTCTTCACAGTTGATTTTCTGACATATCTGTGGTATAATTCTGGCAAGCACATATAATTTTCGGGAGGTATGGTATCCATGAAATCGCGCGCACCAAAAATAGCGGCCGCCGCCCTTGCGCTGGCTATGCTGACAACACCGCTTTTGACTGATCTTGCCCCCTTTTTCACGTTGCCTGTCAAGGCAAGCACGTCTGACGCAAGGCCCGTGAGGAGCGGCATATATACATTTAACAGGTTCCGCAACAGCATCAATAAATACAAGGCAATTAACGATGATGTCACGGGCTGGCTGATTGTGCCGAACACAAACATGGTTATGCCAATTGTTTACAGCGACAAGGGCAACACTTATTATGAACACCGCGACATATACGGTGTAGATTACCCAAACACGACCTTCCAAAACTTCCGCAACACCGCAACATATTTAGACGCCCGCACCCGCTGGAGCGAAGACGGCTGGATTACATCACGCAACACCGTGCTTTACGGGCATAACTGGACGAATTTGGGCGCCGCCGGAAAGGCAACCGACAAAGGCATCAACAACAGTCACATCATGTTCGGCCAGCTAAAATCCTACGAACATATTGACTTCGCCGCCGAAAACCCTCATATTTATTTTTCGACGCTGGTACAGGAGGGCATCTGGCGCGTGTTCAGCGTGGCATATGTCGAGGTCAGCCCGAGCTTCAACTACAACTCCCCAAACCCCACCAGGAACAGCTATGCGTGGCTCCTCGGCGAATTACAGCAGCGCAGCCTGTTCAAATTTGATGTGGATGTACAGCCGACAGACAAAATCCTCACCCTCACCACCTGCACCAGAAGATACGGCGTAGGCGCCAACCAGCGTTTTATTGTAGTGGCGCGCCAGCTCCGCCCGGGCGAAAGCGAAACCGACAAGGTCGCGGTGGCGGTCAATGAAAACATGAAAAAGCCGCAGTTCTAGCTATTGCAAGTGCGTGTTGATTTTAACCGGCTGCAATCTCCGCTGAAACAATGCCTTGTTTGCCGGGTTCATATTCGCCGTATTTGATAATCAGCGTGCCTGTAAAGCTTGCCGCGTTGCCGGTTACATAGCCATCCGATGCCTGCGCGGTGCTTTTTATCCGAATATCAAAGCTTTTATCCGAAGTTATCCTCGGCAGTTTGCGCCATGCCCTTGCGTCGTATACCTCGTATTGGCCGCCTAATGTTAGCTTCCCGTTCTCCGGGGCTAGTGTAATGCTTTCCAGCACTGCCCTGGGGGCGGGAATTATTATTTGCACTGCCGACTGCGGGCTTTTGTTTGTTGCGCCTTTTTTAACGTAGATTGGCACACCCTCTGTAATGCTGTTTGATACGTCTAAATTAGTGTAGCCCGATTGCTTGATTTCGGTATAGCTTTCCCCGCCGTTTTGAGAGTATAAATCGCCTTTTCTTAGCCGCAGGGTTTCGTTTTTATAGTCGATTTTGTAATTCGGGGCATCGGGGATATCGTCTGTTTCATTTTCTTCATTTGCATTGCCGATTGACAGGTTATGCACAACCGATATTTTAGAGCATCTTACTGTAATCCTTTTTTCATTGTCAAGCGTACAGGTAAAAAGGGTTAGGTCGTAGGGGCTGTTTATCATGCCGTCTATATCGCTTTCATGAAGCTGCTCGGTAAGCTCCACTGCGTATCTGTGTTCATTGCCCCGCATATCTGTTATAACAACCTGATCGCCTTTTGTAAGGCGGTCAATATTTGCGAAATGATGCCGATAATTATGCGCGCTGATGATCAGCGGACCCGAAATATCGCCGATATAACGGCACGGCGAATTTTCCAAATTCTCATCGGATAATTCGTTGTTAACCGGCAGTTCAAGCGATAAAGACGGAATGCTTATAAGCCCCATATACGCTTCGCCGTATTGAAGCATAAGGGGCGTTGGCTCGGCAAAATCTTCTTCATCAGCTCCGCCGGGATTTCCGCCGCCGATAAAATCGGTTAGTATCTGTGAAATCTGCGCGGAGCTGTTTCCTGCCCTGTTGTCGTCCAGCACATGATAAACCAGAAAACCAACGGTCGCAAGAAAGCAAAACGCGCTGGTAACCAGTAAAAAAGTGACAACATTTTTCATGCAGCGGCCTACGCTTTATTCTTGCGGCGCAATATGTAACCGACAGCGAAGAAAGCTGCCCCGCAGACAGCCAGCAGCGGGATCGGCCATAAAACCCTGCCTGTTCTGGGCAAATCCGAAGCCCATACGGCGTAAAGCGTGATATCGCTGTCCGCCGTATAGCGCGAACCGGGCTGATACTGCGCCGAGGACGCCGAAGGGTTGGCCGACCAGCCAACAAAAGTATACCCGGAGCGTGCAGGGCGCGAGCCGCTGAGTGACAGCGCGGCACCGTGGGATTTATACTGCGGGGCAGGCGCGCCGCTGCCGCCGTTTGCGTGATAATAGATTTCGTATTCGTCGCTTATAACAGACGGCGGGCGGCCGCTGCCGGGGGGGATGTCGTCCGACAGCCATATAGCGTAAAGTACGATATCATCGTCAATATTATATGAATCCCCCGGCATATATTCCGGCGTGGTAGCACCGCTGCTTGTACCCCAACCTCTGAAATCGTAACCGTCGTCGTGTACAGGCCGCCCGTTGCTTAACCTCAACGCCTCGCCCGGTGTTTTTATTTGCGGGGCGGGCGCGTTCCTTCCGCCGTTCGCGTGGTATGCTACGTTAATAGGCGCATCGGGGTCACGCTCCCAAACGGCGTATAGCGTCCGATTAGCGTTTTCTGTGAAGCTGTCCCCGGGCTGGTACTGCACTGTACGGGTTGCAGCGCTTGTAGCCCAGCCTTTGAAATCGTGATTATGGCGTCCGGGTACCATTGAACTCAAAGTCAGCGGTACATCATGTGTTTTAGTTTGCGGGCCGGGTTCCCCGCTGCCGCCGTTTGCGTTATACCTAACTGTGTATGTAGGAACGTTTGAACTCGCCCAGACGGCGTATAACGTTACATTCTCGTCCGGGGTATAAGAGCCGCCGGGTTGATATTGCGGTGTAGTGGCTGATGAACTCGTAGCCCAGCCTTGGAAGTTAAACCCGCTGCGTGTGGGAGAAGTATTACTCAATGTCAACGGTGTGCCGTGGGTTTTTGTTTGGTTGGCGGGTGCGCCGGTACCGCTGTTGGCGTTGTAGGCTACTGTATAGGGGCCGCCGCTTGGCTGTGTGCCGGTTTCCTGCCAGACGGCGTATAATGTTACATTCTCGTCCGGGGTATAAGAGCCGCCGGGTTGGTACTGCGCTGTAGTTGCTGATGAGCTGGTTGCCCAGCCTTGGAATGTAAACCCATTACGTTGAGGCGCAGTACCGCTTAAAGTTAATGTTTCCCCCGGTGCTTTTGTTTGCGGGGACGGCGCGCCGCTGCCATTGTTTGCGTCATACGTGACTGTGTAAGTGGTGCCGGATGAGACTGATAAGTAATATACACCCGTATTACTTTGGTATTGACTAATTGCTACATAGTATGTACCCTGTAGCAAATCAAAAGTATTGCTACGAGGTAAAAGAGGGTAGTAAGCACCGTCTATGAAGTAGTCAATGAGTGTTCCATCGCTTGCAAGCAAACGTGCATTAAGTCTAGTTGTTCCGTCTAACACAGGAGCAGAAATATTCAATGCAAGCCGCCCCGGCACATCCAATGTGATTTCATACATATCGGATGTATTGCCGACACCTATCATGCCTTCATTTTCGTATTGCGCCCCCGGAAATGATATTACCCCATAATCCTCCGCCTTTACAGGCACAACAGTATCCGGCACCAACCCCGCCAGCAGCACAAACGCAAGCACCCAAAACAGCGCCTTTTTCATCACAATACCCCCGTCATTTATGATAACGCCATCAAACGCCCTACCTCTTGATAGCCGGTAACACCAACTACAATTCTAGCATATTTTCCCATGATGCGCAAGCGCCTTTTATCATCTTTCAGCACATTTGCGGAAATTGCTCCGGGTATAATTGTGTTTTGGCCCAAATTGTGGTACACTGTAAAACATGAAAATTATGGCAGTAGACTACGGCGACGCCCGCACCGGCCTCGCCTGCTGTGACAGCTCGGAGCTTCTCGCGTCGCCGGTTGGCACGATCCACGAAAAAAATTTTGACCGCACGGCAAAAAAAGTCGCGGAAGCCGCCGCAGGGCATGGCGCGCAGGAAATCGTAGTGGGCTATCCCAAAAACATGAACAACACCATCGGCGAACGCGCGCAAAAATGCGAGAGGTTCGCGGAAAAGCTGCGCGCGCTTACCGGCATCCCCGTGGTGCTATGGGACGAGCGCGGCACAACCGTTTCCGCCATCGGCTACCTCAATCAAACCGACACGCGCGGCAAAAAACGCAAAGCCGTGGTAGACGCGGTGGCGGCTGTGATTATACTTGAAAGCTACATGGCATACCGTAAGAATAATCTGTAACGGGGGTAACATCCATGCCTGAGAATAAGCATTTGGACCTGCTGGAAAAAATCCGCGGGAATATAGCGGGCGTCATTGTCGGTAAGCGGGAGGCAATAGACCGCCTGCTGATCTGCCTTGTCTGCGGCGGCCACGCGCTCATTGAGGATGTGCCGGGGCTTGGGAAAACATCGCTGGTGTCGGCGCTGGCAAGCAGCGTTGACTGCTCGTTTGCGCGGATACAGTTCACGCCGGATGTCCTGCCCTCCGATGTGACGGGCTTTACAATGTACAATATAAACACCGGGGAAAAGCAGTTTTACCCCGGCGCGGTCATGAGCCAAATTATTTTAGCGGACGAAATCAACCGCACCAGCCCGAAAACCCAGTCCGCGCTTCTGCAGGCAATGCAGGAGCGGCAGGTCACGGTAGACGGTGTGACACATTCCCTCCCGCAGCCGTTCATGGTGTGCGCGACACAAAACCCCGTTGAGCTTACCGGGACCTACCCGCTGCCCGAGGCCCAGCTCGACCGCTTTCTCATGCGCATTTCAATGGGTTATCCCGAAAAATCCGAAGAGGTGGCGATATTACAGCGCAACCGCACCGCAAACCCTGTCACCGGGATAAAGCCTGTTGCAACTGCCGAAGATGTGCTGGAGCTGCAAAAAGCCCTGGGCGAAATCAAATGCGCAGTAAGCGTCATGAATTATATCGTGGAGCTTGCCGCGTTTACAAGAAGGCACCAAGACGTAAGCCTCGGCGCCAGCCCAAGGGCTTCCATCGCGCTGATGCGCGCGTCTATGGGGCTGGCGATGCTGGAGGGGCGCGATTATGTCCTGCCGGACGATGCGCAAAAAATGCTGCGGCCTGTTCTTGCCCACCGCATCGCGCTCCATTCACAGGCATATATACAAAACCAGACGCACGAGGGTATTCTGGACAGCGCACTTCGCGGCACGGCGGTACCGGGGCTGGCGTAGCCAGCCGGGATTGAGGTTTTAGGATTGAGGATTTAGGAAGGGAAGAAAATTGATGCAATGTCCTTTTCCTAAAACCTATAACCTCATTCCTAAAACCTGCCGCAGGCTAGACCGGCGAAAGCCCAAGAAGCTCCCCGTAAACGCCGTGAAGATCGCCGATTGACTTTTCATAAATGCGCTTTCTCGGCAGGTAAAACTCGTGGCGGCCTTGATCCGGCAGGACAGTGGAGCGGATTTGCATGGAGCGTTCAACCAGGGATGTCACGCCCTCGTATAAACCAACGCCATAGCCCGCGATAGCACAGCACGCCAAGGAGGCCGTATCCGCCAAGGCAATAGTGGAAATCGGTATGCCCAGCACATCGGCTTTGATACCGGCGAACACCGCGCTTATAGAACCGCCGCCCACGCTGATCACGCGCTCGAAATCAAGGGTCGGCACAAGCTCCCGCATGATGTCCGCGTAAATGCCATACTCATACGCGATGCCCTCCATGACCGCGCGGTAGAGGTGCGCGGATTTGTGGTGCAGGCCTAAACCGATATAGCTGCCGCGCACCAAAGAATCATTGGGGCAGACCCGCCCGGTAAAATGCGGGATAAAAATAAGGTCCCCGCTGCCCGGCGGGATTTTTTCCGCCATGCTGTCCAGCTCACTGAAGCTTTTTTCCTTGCCTAAAACATCGTCCCTCATCCACCTAAGGCACAGCCCGCCGCCGTTTATATATGCCATCGGCGTGAAAAGCCCTTCTATCACGGAGGATGCGTACAGGATTGTTTTGTGCTTTACATCGGGGTTGTAAATATCGGTCGCGCAGGCGAGTACCGATGCCGTGCCGGACACGTCAAAGAGCAGGCCGCTGCTGATAATCCCCGCGCCGAAGGCGGACGCCGCTGTGTCCCCGCATCCCGCCGCAAAGGGCGTCCCCTGTGCAAGCCCGCATTGCGCCGCCATTTCCGCGGTAAGCCTTCCGGCGATATCGTATGGGCGGAGTATGCGCGGAAGCTTGTCCCGTTTTACATCCATGCCATAAAGAAGCTCGTCAGACCATTGGCGCTTGCCGGTATCCGCAAAGCCGGAAAAGTGGATATATGTGTGGTCGGTAAAGGCATCATCGCCGCGAAGCCCGCACAGCCGCATTACACAGTAGGCGGAGGGCTGAATAAACTTGTGGATTTTGCGGTATACATCGGGATGCTCGTTTTTCCACCAGAGCGTTTTCGGGCCGTGCGCATATGTGATTGGCGTGCCGGTCAGGGAAATCACGCGCCCCTCCCCGAAATCCAAAAAAGGCTGCCGGTATTTCCCGCAGCGGGTATCCAGCCAGCTGTCATACGGCGTAGCCGCCATGCCGTCCGCGCCTACGCCCATAATCCCCGCCATCTGCCCGCTTATGCCGACAGCGGCGACAGCGCCGGGGGATAAGCCGGACGCGTCCATCACGGTGCGGATTGTGCGAATGACCGAGCCCAGCATTTCCTCAGGGTCTTGTGTAACGGCGTTTTGCCCGGGATACAACAGCCGCGAGGGTTCAAACGCGTCCTGAATCAAATTGCCGTTTTCGTCAAGCAGCGCGGTTTTTGTCCCCTGTGTCCCTATATCTACGCCAATAAGATAACTCAGCATTACTCCCCCTCCAAATAAACTATCCGCTTCTCAATAATAGAGCGGTTGCCCGCGTCTACTACCTTTACCGCCATCTTCCCGTCATGCCCCGTCACTTTCGGGGCTTTGCCTGTATTTATACATTCGATAAACGAGATATCCTCATTCAAATACGCGTCCTTAAAGAGCTGCCGCCAGCTGTTCACCAGCGGGTAGCTGCCGGTTTTGCTATCTGTAGTACAGGTCAGCACACAGTCGCCCTCCAGCCTGCCTATGAAAACACAGCCCTTAGTGCCGAGTATCTCGGTCCTTGCGTCGTAGGCATAGCCCACGCCCTGGGCGCCGTCTATCATGCCCTGCATCCCGTTTTCAAAGGACGCCGCCATAACTACGTTGTCGTAGAAATCCGGGAAATCAGCCTTCGCGTCCGGGCAGCGGTAGTTGCCGCCGATCGCGTAAACCGAGGCAAACTCGCTTCCTGTAAACCAGCGGAGCGTGTCGATATCATGGCTGTTTACCTCGGCAAGTGGGCCGTTAGATTTTTGGATGTCGTACATCCACGGCTGAGGCACGCTGGGGCCGCGCGTGTTGGAGCGCACCATCACAACATCGCCGACAGCGCCGCTGTCCACGACTTCTTTGGCGCGGGCAAAGCTTTGGTCATAACGGCGCATAAAGCCAATTTGCAGGACAGCGCCGCCTTTTTTTGCCGCGGCGATCATCTCGTCACATTCCTCGGCGGTCATCGCCATGGGTTTTTCGCACAGGATATGCTTGCCCGCAAGCGCGGCGGCAACCGCCGCTTCTTTATGGAATTTTGTTGGGGACACGATTACATAGGCATCGATGCTTTTATCCTCCAGCGCCTGTTCATAGCTGCGGTAATGCGCGGATATCCCAAGCTCTCTACAAGCTGCCGCCGCCGCTTCTTCGGCAGGGTCGACCATAGCCGCGATCCGTGCGCCTGGGACATTTTTCGCGAAGTTTACGGCGTGGATCATCCCCGCGCGGCCCGCCCCGATTACGCAAATTCCGATTTCTGCTTTTTTCATGTTAGTTTCTCCCATTCACAGCACCGTACTTTCAAACCCAAACACGCGGGACAATTGCAGCAGCTCGTGCGTACAGCGGCCTTTTATGATCAGCGCGTGGTGGGAGCAAAGCGTCTGCATGATTTCATGGCCGTTGTTGTTGACGAACCGTATCAGCGCGCCGTTGCGGCAGTCGGAGCCGGGGTACTGCTCGTAACCGTCGATGCTTGCTTCTATGATGATCATTTTTTTCATGTTGGGATGTATTTTTGCAAGGGTTATCGGCCCCGCCTGCATTTCGCAATCTACCATCAAGGCGTTGTCGTTTACGATTTCCAGGACCTTGGGGCGCAGCATCCAGCGGGAGCAGAAGCTTTGCGGGGCAAGCCCGAAATAGCCGCAGTGTACGCCGAGCGCGTGGTTGTCAGGGTCGGGGACTTTGGGGAACTCGTCGATTTTTTCGTGCTTGAGGGCCGCCATGCCGACAAGGAAGGGATAGATGTTTGTCATCATAAGCGGGCGGCAAAGCGCGCTGTAGACGATAAATTTGCTGATGAGCGTGACGGTGTCGCCCTCGCAAACCCATAAGATGTTGTCTTTTTCAAACAGCATATTCCACGCAAGGCAGGGCGTTGTGCCGGAGTGGAAGGATTCATTTAGGCAGTTTGCCCCGACGCCTTGGACATCGCCCACCTCTTTCATCGTATCCTTTACGGCGAGATACAGCTTGACGGCTTTCAGGTAGTTTGCGCAGTTTACGCCCTCCATTGGGACATCCCAATCCGCGGATGCCTCCTGCGCGCGCCCGTCCGATATATCCTCCGCCCGCGCGTTCAGCTCTTTATAACTGCGGTAGATAATTTTTACGCCGAAGACATCCTCCATCTGCCGCGTACATTGTTCTTCCCACCAATAAAAACGCTTGAATATCCCCGACTGCATCCCTTCACCGGGGCTGTCCTGGAACATTAGGAAACGTATGCCTTTTCGCATCGCGCTTTTACAGCCGAGCGCGCGGAGTATAACTTTCGCAAGCTCCACGGTGTAGGGGGAAAATACCGTGCATCCGGCTTCCTCCCGCAGGAATGACACGATCTCCCAGTCCCACATCTCCACCGTGCCGAATTGGGAGGTCAGCGCGATAAAGGGCTTATTTACGGCGCGGAACACATCCTTTTGGCTGAACGCGCTCCCGATCAGCTGCGGCAGGACTGCCGCGTCGGCTTCCGTCGGGATTTCTTGCCCCAAGGGGATTGCGGGCAGGAAATCCGCTTCGCCGCCATACATCGATTTCAGTATATCAATCTGTGCTTCAAATTCATTTTGCTCCCGTTCGTTCCTGCCGGGAAGGTATAAGGGCTGCAGCGTTGCTTTCATTAGGGACATCTCCTTTTCATCTTGCGGCATACCCGCCGTCTACAATTATATCGCTGCCGGTGGTGTAACCGGATGCGCCGCTTGCAAGATACAGGATCGCGGGCATAAGCTCCTCAGGCTCGCCCATGCGGTTTTGCGGGATTAGCGGCATCCAGGCATCGCGCAGCTCCTTTGGCGTATCCGCGGACATCGGTGTGTTGATATATCCCGGGCTTATGGAATTCACACGGATGCCGTACTGCGCCCATTCCACCGCCAAAGAACGTGTCATATGTATGACCCCAGCCTTTGACGCGTTGTATGACGCCTGCCACTGCGGCACATTAACAACAGTGCCCGACATTGACGCCATGTTGATAATCGAGCCGCGGATACCGCGCTCATGCATAATTTTACCCGCCGCCCTTGCGACGATATATTCCCCGGTAAGGTTTATGTCTATGACCTGCCGCCATTGGTCAATCGTCGCGCCGAAGGTATCCTTATGGATACAGATGCCCGCGTTGTTGAACACAACATCAGGCGGCCCCGCAAACTCCATCATTTCAGCCAGGCCCTTGTCAACTTGCTCTTCACTTGTTACATCGACGATAAGGCTCAGTGCCTTGCCGCCCGCATCTTCAATCAGACGGACAGTTTCATCCGCGCCCGTGCGGGAGAAAATCACAATCGCAGCGCCCGCCTTGGCAAGCCCCAGCGCGACAACCTGCCCGATCCCGCGCCCCGCCCCTGTCACCAGCGCGGCCTTTCCCTTTAAGCTGAACAATTCTTCTAAATACATATCAGCACGCCCCCTTTAATCCATATCAATTATAACCTTCATGGCCTTGTCCTTCTGCTTATCAATAAGCTCATAGGCGCGCGCGAATTCGCCGAAGGGGACATGGTCGGTGATAAGCGCATCAAGCTCTATCTTGCCTTCCCCGATCAGCCGTACAGCGTCTATATAATCCTCCACACGGTACATCGCCGTGCCGATGAGTTTAAGCTCGCGGTCCTGGATGAAGCCCATGTTCACTGTGCTTAAATCGCCGAACACGCCGACAACTACGATATCGCTGCCCTTGCGCGCGTGGATGATTGCTTCATTTATTGTTTGTTCGATACCGACACATTCGAAAATGACATCCGCGCCGTCTGTCCCAAAAGCTTCGAGCATTGCTTCTTTCAGATTTTTCTCACGCGGGTTTATGGTGCCGATGCCGCATTTTTGCGCGACCTCAAGGCGGTATGCGCTAAGCTCGGAAAGCAGGACGGTTTTTGCCCCCATCGCCTTGCAGAACTGCCCGACTAAATTTCCGATAGGCCCGCCGCCCAACACCAGCACGGATTTGCCGGCAACATCCCCAAAACGGCGGATAGCATGGACTGCCACCGCGGCAGGCTCGACCATTGCGCCGTGGTCATAGCTCATTTCATCCGGCAGCTTCAATACCTTCGACGCGTCTGTTACAAAAAATTCGCTCGCCATCCCGGTTGTCTGGAAGCCCATAACTTTAAGGGTTTCACAGGCGTTGTACATTCCGTGGGTGCATGGATAACACTCGCCGCAAACCACCTGCGGCTGGATTGTAACCTTGTCGCCCGGCTTAAAGCCATCGACACCGCCGCCGGCCTCCGCGACTTCGCAGGAAACCTCATGCCCCTGCACAACAGGGTAGCCCGTATAGGGGTGCTTGCCGTGGTTTACATGGATATCCGACCCGCATATGCCGATCTTTTTCATCTTAACTTTTATTTGCCCGTCACCTACAGGCGGCACGGGGACATCGCGGTAAACAATCTTGCCCGGTTCGGTCATAATGGCTTGTTTCATGATTACAGCCCCTTTCTTTGTACTTACAGTTATACTACACCGGCGGCGGGTTGTCAACGTATACCTAAATATGTTAATATTATGTTAAACAACGAACAAACGGGAGGTAGCTTCATGGCGAAGATTACAATAATGGGTGCGGGCAGCACTGTATTCGCCCGCAATGTCTTGGGGGACTGTATGTGTTCCCCCGTGCTTGCCGACAGCGAAATCGCGCTTTATGATATTGACGCAAAGCGCCTAAGGGAAAGCGAGGCAATAATCGGCGCAATAAACAAAGGCCTGGGCGGCAAAGCGAAGATTAAAGCTTACCACGGGACCGGAAACCGCAAAGACGCGCTTAAAGCCGCGGATTTTGTGGTCAATACAATCCAGGTTGGTTTGTATGACCCATGCACAATAATTGACTTTGAGATACCTAAAAAATACGGCCTGCGCCAGACAATCGCCGACACGCTGGGCATCGGCGGCATAATGCGCGCCCTTCGCACAATCCCCGTAATGAAAGGCTTTGCGGAGGATATGGAGGAAAATTGCCCCGATGCATGGCTGCTCAACTACACAAACCCGATGTCCATGCTCACGGGGTATATGCAGCGGTATACCGGTGTGAAGACTGTCGGGCTTTGCCACAGTGTACAGGCCTGCTCCGAGCATTTGCTGAAGGCGCTGGGCATGGAAGACAAGCTGGACGGCCGAAAAGAGCTTATAGCGGGCATCAACCATATGGGGTGGCTGCTGGAAATACAGGATAAAAACGGCAATGACCTGTATCCCGAAATAAAAAAGCGCGCCGCCGCGAAAAACTCTGCGGAAAAGCACGGCGACATGGTGCGCTACGATTACATTGATAAATTAGGGTATTACTGCACGGAATCCAGCGAACACAACGCCGAGTACAACCCGTTTTACATAAAATCCAAATACCCGCAGCTTATTGAGCGGTTTAACATCCCGCTTGACGAGTACCCGCGCCGCTGTATAAACCAGATTGCGGGCTGGGCGGATGAATACAAAAGCCTGACGTCCAAAGATACGCCGGAACACAAACGCTCCGGCGAGTACGCGTCCTACATCATGGAAGCGATGGTTACAGGTGTGCCGTATAAAATCGGCGGCAATGTACTCAACCACGGCGGGCTTATTGAAAACCTGCCGCGCGATGCCTGCGTAGAAGTCCCCTGTATGGTTGACGGGCGCGGGGTAAACCCATGCTACGCGGGAAAGCTTCCGGTACAGCTCGCCGCGATGAACATGACGCATATAAATGTGCATCTTATTGCAATTGAAGCGGCGGCAACGCTAAAGCGCGAGCATATTTACCACGCCGCCATGCTGGACCCGCACACCGCGGCGGAGCTTTCCATTGACGATATCCGCGATATGGTGGATGAGCTGATTGACGCGCACGGTGACTGGCTGCCGAAGTATATATAGCAATTTGGCGGGGGGATGAAAAATGTACGCAGTGCTGGACAGCCTGGGGCTTTTGGGGATCGAGCCATACAAAATCCGCGTGGAGGTAGACTCTCACAGGGGGCTTTCGGGCTTTGATATCGTGGGGCTGCCCGATGCCACGGTAAAGGAATCCCGCGACAGGGTGAAATCCGCCATGCATAATTTGGGCTACCCGTTCCCATACAGTAAAATTACCGCGAACCTCGCCCCTGCGGATACAAAAAAAATAGGCTCGGTTTACGACCTGCCGATACTGCTCGCGCTGATAGCTTCGGCGGGGTACGAGGATATGGATTTTTCCGGCACTGCCGTAATAGGCGAAATCGGGCTTTCCGGGGAGATCAGAGGTGTTACAGGCGTTTTGCCGATGGTGCTGGACGCGCACAGCCTCGGGATGGAAAGGGTAATTGTCCCTAAAGCCAACGCTGCCGAAGCCGCCGCCGCGCAGGGGACCGAAGTGCTGTGCGCCGACCACGCCCGTGATGTAATCGAATACTTTACGGGCAGGGCAAAACTTAAGGGCGTGAGCGCCGTCCCCGCACCGTCCGCAAAAAGCGTGGGGTTCCTTGACCTGGCTGATGTAAAAGGGCAAAGCGAAGCCAAACGCGCAATGGAGATCGCGGCGGCGGGCGGGCATAACCTGCTGTTTATCGGGCCGCCGGGTACGGGAAAAAGTATGCTGGCAAAACGCCTGCCGTCTATTTTACCGGATATGACGCGGGAAGAAGCGGTGGAAACCACAAAGATATATTCAGTGGCGGGCTTTCTGGAAAACGGCGGCGCGCTCATCAGCGCAAGGCCGTTCCGCTCACCGCATCACACCGTATCGCCCGCGGCGCTGACAGGCGGCGGCCCAACGCCGAAACCGGGGGACATCTCCCTTGCGCACAACGGCGTACTGTTTTTGGACGAGATGCCGGAATTCGACAAAAATGTCTTAGAAGTCCTGCGCCAGCCGCTTGAGGACGGCATTGTACATATTTCCAGGGTAAGGCAGCGGCTGTCCTATCCCGCAAGGGTTATGCTTGTCGCCGCGATGAACCCATGCCCATGCGGGTTTTACGGCCACCCTACAAAAAAATGCTCCTGCACACCGGAGGGCATCCGCCGCTATTTAGGGCGGGTATCCGGCCCGATGCTCGACAGGATCGACATACAGGTAGAAGTCCCGCCGGTAAATTACGAGCAGCTTTCTTCATCTCAGACAGAAGAAAGCTCCGCAGTAATTAGGGCGAGGGTCGCACGCGCCCGTCAGCTGCAGACATCCCGGTATAAAGGCAAGGGCATACCCGGCAACGCGGCAATCCCCACGGCGCTTTTAGGGGAAATATGCGTTATGGAGGAAAAAGCGTCGGCGCTCCTCAAATTATCCTTTGACAGGCTTTCGCTTTCCGCAAGGGCATATGACAGGATCCTGAAGGTCGCGCGGACAATCGCGGATTTAGAGGGCAGCGGGGAGCTTAAATCCGCGCATATCACGGAGGCGATACAGTACAGGAGCCTGGATAGGAAGTATTGGGCAGGCGGATAGGGATTAGTAGTTAGAGATTAGTAAGGGAAGAAGCGATAAGTTTTGTCCCAAGAAAAAGCACAAAGCAACAAAGGCAATCAGGCACAAACCTAAAGGAAAGAGCGACGCCAGGCACAAAACTGCGCACGTAATAACAGCGGAAAAAGTCTTTGATTTCTTTTATTCCTAATACCTTTTTTCGCGTTCAAGCCCTGGAGCTCGGCTCGGCTGAGCGATTGGGCGGCTTATAGGACAAAGCATTTGACGTGCGCGATGAAAGGCACAAGGCTATGCGGTTTGTCGAAATGGGGGGCCGGGGTCTCCCCGGCGCGTTTTGGTTACTTTGCCGCGTTGCAAAGTAACAGCCCCCG
>Ga0099364_10007023_pt1 | contig 16207 bp, 16 predicted proteins | sample TergutTh196P3_FD_73070 | JGI IMG/M metagenome (GOLD analysis project Ga0099364, IMG submission 73070) | Microcerotermes parvus P3 segment gut microbial communities from Pointe-Noire, Republic of the Congo - Th196 P3 | ecosystem: Host-associated > Arthropoda: Insects > Digestive system > Gut ...
CAGGGTTACTGTTAGCAACACTAACAAAAAGGAGATTAAAACAATGGGTGAGATTACATCAAAAGACTTGGCAGATGTGCAGGCGAAAGCGATGTTTGCAGATAGGCTTGAAAAGGAAAACGATAAACTCAAAGCCAAGGTAGAGGAACTCGAAAAGCAGACAAAGGCTGACGAGAAGGCTATCTCTAACTTTGAGTTTGGCAAAAAGGAATACGAGACCTTGCTCGAAGCCAACAAAAAGGAAAAAGAGAAGGATGAAAAGGAGAAAGCCGAATTGATTGCACAATTGAAGGCTGCCAAAGACGAAAAGGAAAAAGATGAAAAGGAGAAGAAGGAGAAAGCCGAGACCATCGAGAAACTCGAAAGGGAACTGGCTGAACTCAAGGCGGCACAACAGTCTGCGGAACGGCAAGCATCGCTCTTGAAAGAAGGTATTGAAGCCAAAGAAGCAGAAGCGTTTGTGAAAACCTACGCCAACTTCAATGATGAACAGTTTAAGGCTGTTGCTTCTACTTGTATCGAAGCCCATAGAACCAAGGCGACTCTTGAGCAACTTCAAAAAGAGGGCAAAGTCACAGAGGCAGACCTTGATAAGGTTAAATCAACAGAAACGGGTGGTGATGACAAAAACGACAAGAGCAAGGCTGCGGATAAGAATAAATCCAAAGCAAGTTTTCTTGGTCAGTTTTCTCAATTGCCTATGAGGAAATCGTAGTCAATAACATCAACCCAACAACAATATAACAACATAAAAGGAGGATACAATGGTTCGTAATGTATTACCGGAAAGAAATTTCCACCCCAACAGCAGTGATATTAGTTTCTACTGCTATACACCTGCCAAAGATGGCACGGTCGTTTGTGTGCGAGGCTATCCCAACGGATCGTTGTGGGACGACCCTAACGCAGAGGTAGGTCCTCCGCAAGGTAACTTGGCTGAGACTATTCCTGCCGGTGTTATTATGCAGGAAGTGATCGAATATGATAATACCAGATTTTCACGGGATATGAGTGACTTTGAGGTCATTATGACTGGTAGTAAGGTCGGTGTTTATAGTGATGGGTATTTCTGTACCCGTTGTATCTCAGCAGGTGCCGATCCTATATTGGCAGGTAAACCCGCCTACTACGATGCGGACGGATACTTCACGACGGCTACGGGCAGTCCACGAGTGGGGACATTCCAAGGTGAACGAGATGCTAACGGCTTTGTTCGTGTCTGGATTAATCGTGCGACATGTAGTCGTTCGTAGAACTCTCAACCCAAACAACATAAGGAGACATACAATGAACAGAAGAGTTGATAACAGAGCTTACTCTCAACAACTGTTAGAGTGGAGCGATGCTGAAAAATACCCGGTAGAGCATGAATTACTTGCAACGGTTGCCAGAGATGCTTCGTCCCCGGAGGGGCAAGCGGCTTGGCGAGACCTTGTTCACGCAATGACGGGGGAGTTTGATAAGGTCAAGGCGGATATTTTCTATACCGACCAAGAGCCTATCAGGTCAGGTCTGTTGGATGAGGATACGATTAGTGATATCTTCCTGACAGTTCCTGTTGCTAAGGGACAAGAGATTGACTTCCCGATTGACTTCTATCAGGTCACTGACAGAGATAAGTTTTGGGCGTATGCCATTCCCGATCACGGTTACTTGCCCCAAAGGTATGCAAGTTCTGGTTCGGTGAAGATCGGTACGTATCGTATTGGTAGTTCTATTGATTTCTACATTCGATACATTGAGCAAGCCCGATGGGATGTCTTGTCTCGTGGATTGGAAGTGTATAAGAACGGCTATACCAAGAAAAAGAACTCTGATGGATGGAGTACACTGGCTGCTGCGGCTTATTACCGTAACATTATAGTCAGTGATGACGCAGCGGCACCCAATCAATTGACACCTCGATTGTTGAGCCTGATGCAGGTCTTCATGAAGCGTAACGGCGGTGGTAATATGACTTCCAGCGGCTTCCAGTTGACTGACCTTTATATCAGTCCCGAAGCGGCTGCGAGTATGAGGTCTTGGGACTTGTCTCTTGTACCAGAGAAGGTACGTGAACAGATGTTTGCAAAGCGTGAAGGTATTCCGATTGCCAACCTCTTTGGCATTGACATTCAAGAGCACGAAGACCTTGGTATAGGTCAACCCTTGCAACAACTATTTACCCTTCCTGCTGGTGCAAGAGGTTTCGGACTGGTACTACCCGGTGGTACTAGGGAAATCGTCCTTGGTATGGATGGTAGGAACACTGGTAGATTTGCCAAGATGCCTATTAGGAAACCCGGACTCGAGACATTCGCCGACGCATCGAGTTATACCCACCGTAGTCAAACTATTGGCTATTACGGATGGGAAAATATCGGATTTTGCACGTTGGACAATGGGTTCATGCTGCTCGGAAGTTTTTAGGCACCTTCTAAGTGTTATACAAACACTATCAATACAAGACCCTTTTATTCTAACAAGTCAGTTAGGGTATTAGGGTCTTTTTTGTTAATAATGTTCAAAATTTTCCAAAATTTGCTTTACATTTCTTGCCTTTTCGGTTATAATAGTAATATAGAGTGCGAAATTTTTAGAGCAAATATGGAAACATTACCGACAAAAATTGCAGAGTTGCAAGACTATATTGATGATGAGTTTGAAAAGATATACAACTTGACCGTTGACGGCACACTACAATGGAAGGAAGAAGGAGGGGTTAAATTTGTATTACAGCGTCCTCTTGGTATTGAAGCCGATAATTTTCCTAGTATTACGTTGTACAGTGAACCAAGAAGTTGCAATGTAGTGATTAATGGAGTTGTTATTGATTTATCACCTAGTCGGATAGAGAAAATATGCCATGCAGCGAAAAAACAAAGCGAAGCGGATAACATACGTACTGGTCTTACTAATTCGCTTCTGTCGTTACGGAAGTTTACTGAGATATTTGAAAAAGAAAGAACATGAATAAGCACAAAGAAGAAACTAAACATTACTACACCTATCCAGAGGCAGCACAATTCTTACGGTGTAGTGAAAAGACAATCTATAACAGGGTTAAGAATGGAGAGATAAAACTCCTTCGTAATGGTAAGTTGGTGTTATTTACAAGGGAGTGTCTTGAAGAGTTTTTGCATAAGCAGAGGGGTGAGATATGCTAAAGATTATTCCAGATACGAAGCAATACAAAGAGGAAATAGAACTATTACGAAAAGAATTGAAGGCAGATTTTGACGAAAGACAATCAAAGATACACCCGTATAGAACAAGGGTGCTTGTCAAAGACATAGAAAAAGAGGCTAATGTCGTTGGGTATGAGAATAAAGGCGGGATAATTAATTATTTTGTGCAATTTGACGAAGAGTTGGAAGAATGCTATAAATACCCTTATGATACAATCAAGGCTTCACATTCAGCAATAATATCTGTAAAATGAGCGATACACCATACGAACAACTTTTGACAAAGATTGACCTGATGACCAAACTCACTCGTGCAGGAACTTTGCAATGGGAGAAGGTTCTCCATCGTGACTGCACATACAAGGTGGTTGGAATGAGTCCTCGGATCGCTGTTACTTGTCCTCAATCCGAATGCAGCATAGAAGCTGGAACGAGCTATTGCAGGGTGCGATGTGAAGATTTGGTTACTTTGTGCGGAGCGATAGTTCAACAGATTCGACGGAAAGAAGAGGAGGTGCCTGACGTGGTTAGATTGTTACACGTTATTCTTTCACCCACCTCTACTATAATTGAACAGGAGGTATAAAAGGCAAAACCAATCCAGTTTTTAGAACCATTCCATTTTTTAGAATTAGTCAGTAACGAAAGCATTCTTGTTGCGTTAACTAACGAACATCTTCAGACCGTAGCGGTCATTCTCTCTTGTATGCAACCGAAACAGGCTGCGTGTATTATTGAAGCGTTGCACCCAGAGAGGCAACTTGCCGTTATCAAACGTATTGCTACGATGAGGCAAGTAGAGCGAGTGGTGTTAGAGATAGTTGAGAAGGAGTTTTATAAACAAGTGTCCAGTCAAGACTATGTTAATATAGGCGGTATTGATACTGTTGTAGATACCTTGCTTCATGTAGAACCGGAAACAACGAGTAATATCATGGAAAACCTTGCAGAAGATGATTCTGATTTTGTTGCAGTTGTTAAAAATCAGACGTGTCTTGCAAAAGGTCTACGAAATTTAATAGAATAAACAAAGGAGTATAAGATGGATGGAGAGATACTGAGTGTTGATGAGGTTGAGCGTCTATTGAGCATGATAAGTTGGGATAAGCCTCCCTCCCAACCTAGATTTAACTTTACTGTTGAGGATGAGGAACATCCATTTGTACAACTTGATAAGACTGTAATGCGAACACTGCAAACCATGCACGACAGATTTGCACGTAGGTTTACTGCACAGATTTCTAAAATGTTACAGTCAGTGGTAGATATTAGAATGACAACTGTGCAGCAAATGTATTATAACGAGTTTGTCTTTGGTTTTGATAGCCCATCTTGTTTTAATTTGATAGAAGTAGAATTACTCACTATCATCAAGGACTTGTCTTATGGTAAAGCGAATATAATACTGGACATTAGTCCGGTAATTGCCCATCCAATGATCGAAAGAATACTCGGAGGTGGGAGAGAACCGACAATGACAGCAAGGCGACCATTGACAAACATTGAATGGAAACTTACTCAACGGATTATTGATGAGTTTCTCTATGAGTTGCACGTTACTTGGAAGGATGTTGCAAATATGAAATATACCGTTGCTCAACAAGAGAGTAATCCGCAGATGATTTTTATAAAACACAACGAACCAGTAGTGGTGTTATGCTTTGAGGTGATGTTAACAGATCGGAGTGGTAGCATGACGCTTTGTGTCCCAGTGGATTTGGTAAGAACTTTAATAGAAGGAGAATGAATATGAACGAAGAAATTGTGGAAGAAGAACGACGCTGTTAATCGTATTGAGCGTTTTTCATACATAACGACTATCGAAGATGATTTGGTAGATATTCATACCCTTGTACAGTCAAACTGTGTGCCGCAACAATTCCCGGCAGAGCGTCGCTACCGCTACAACGTGTCTTGATTGGTTTCGTACTGTTCTGCCCATTGAACAAAGACGGTTTAACTCTTGCTGACGGGCTTAACATCCCCGACGTTCTGCTACAATTGCGTCCAGTAATGCTGGTAGTGAAGCCATGAGGAAGGAGAAAGAACATGGCTACACTACAAAGAAGAACTAATGGCGGTTGGGAACTCCAATTCAGAGATGAACACCACCGCAAACAGACGATTACCTTGAGTGGTCGCAAGTACAAGAAACGCATCGCCTTGCAACTCAAAGATGTCGTTGAGGTCTTGGTGAACAAGAGGTTTAACAATGACCCAAGGCAAGACCCAACTGTGAAGACTTGGGTAGAGAATTCCCCGCCAGAGATACAGAGAAAACTCACTCGTGTAGGGCTGTACAATCTACCCCTGAAACGCACGGTCAAAGAGTTGTGGGACACGTTCATTGACAAGAAGTCCGGTATAACTGAATCAACATTGGAAGGCTATCTCCATACAAGGGAGCGGTTTTTCATGTTCTTCAAACCGAAAAAACAGATAGGTACGCTCACGCAAGAGAGGATGCTGGAATGGAAGGCATTTTTGCTTGGTTGCGGCAAGTACGCAGAAGCAACTGTCACAGGAACGATTACCAAGGCTAAGGCTGTTTTTGATTGGGCAAAGTCGCAGAAGTGGCTTGCCGTAAACCCGTTGGATGGTGTTGGTCGTGGTTCCTACCGCAATGAGGATAATGACTACTTTGTGACACAAGAGGAATATCGCAAATTATTGGATGTCTGTCCTAACCAGGAGTGGTGGGTGATTATAACGCTTGCCAGGATTGGTGGATTGCATCCCAACGAGATTAAGACTTTGCGTTGGTTGGACATCGGCAAGATCGAGGAAGACCGTTTTCGTGTGTTTAATGCTAAGGTGCGGCAGAACAAGGGATTGTACGAGCGTGACGTTCCTTTGTTCCCGGAGGTAGCGGTGGAATTGGACAAGTTGCGGCTGATCCCCTCGCTTATCTTGTCCGTTCCTTGCCCAAGCAGCGAACGGCAAGGTAGCCCAATCAACACACATGGGAGTCTTACAGTGCCTGAATACTTTATCACCCATTATGAAGGAAATACCCCGAAATGCCGTTGTAGGATTGGGACTCTGTCAGACTTGGAATTGAAAGAGTTTGAGCGTGAGATCGACAACAGAAACGTGGCAGATTATGTTTTTCAAACTCCTGACCGTTGTATGATGGATTATGCTTTACAAAGTGCCGACGATGTTCTCCTCGGTTCGGCAACAACAGAGTGTACTCATGATGACTTGTTGCATAATTTTGATCGCGATTTCAGTGCCCTATCCCAGCATTTTAGGCAGTATAATAGCGAGTGTGATCCAGCATTCAATAATGAATTTGCCATATTGTTCGGATCGGGGAATAAGCGGGGTATAGAATCCAATTTCCCTTCACCATTCGGGGAGATTTTCTCTTCATACATGTCGGCGTGATACTGAGATTTCTTGCTGCCGCAAATATGATTCGTCAGAAAAATCGACCGGAGGATTCTGATTACGCACAATCGACAGCTGGTCCGTTGCAATTGTTTGAGCCGGGTAAGGAAAAACCACCCAAGGTGATCAAGTCAAGGCGAGGTAAAAAGGCGAATAGACGGGCAAGTCTCAGCGTCCGGTGGGACGGTTTGTTACAATAATCGTCTTTCCCATCATCCTTTTACCTCTTCCTCGACTATGAGTCAAAAACAATGACCTCTCCGCCACCGCTCGACGGCAAATCGTTTTGTCCATCCGTAAAGGAAAATCCATTCGCTCCGTTGCCCAAACTTTCATGTCAGCAAGACGACCGTCGAACACTGGGTTAATCATGCCAATGATAAACGACTAGACCGTGTCGATTGGAACACTCAAACCCACGAACCGGTAACACCTACTAATCGGACATCCCATGAAGTAGAACAATGCGTTCTAGCATGGCGAAAACAACTCAAAGAACAAAGTTCACTCGGAGAACATGAATGCGATGCCATTCGTCGAGATGGCAAACAAGAGTTGGGTTTGGAAGATTGTCCGTTGCGAAGTAGCACGGGACAGACATGTCACATTTATTGTGTGTTTTTAGCGCATAGTCCGCAGTGTATGGGCTTTTGGATTGGCTTGTTCGGCGGAGTGGTGTATGCGGATTTTTTGATGGTTCCGTTGTATGCTGGTGCGGTGAGTCTTCTGGCGGTGTGGGCGGATAGGCAACTTTTAGCGCAAGTCCGGTGATCAAGAGCGCAGCGGCAGGCTTGTCGGCGGTTGCATGGGAAATGGCATGTGTTTTCCGAAAAAGTGTTAAAATTCCCGTGTTTTAAGCATTGCAAGTCTTTTCAAGGCGAAGTCTAACATGGAGAACGTCAGGAAGCGTCAGGAAAAACAATGACGCATCCTGCCTGGCTTACGCCACAGGCTCTGTGAACACCGGGCTCTGTTCCGGGCTCGGTGAACGTTTATGTGCCAGCGCAAAGGATAGTTTCATGCCGTTTAGGGCATATGTACACGCAAGTTCTAATACATATTTTGCCGGATGCCTGCGGAGAAGTATTCTAAGTCACCGTAGCGTTCGACGAGCCAATTTACCTTAGCCATTTCTTTCGTTTCCTTAAACGTCTTCGCAGAGGTCGCCACCAACTTCAAGTCATACATGTAACTGTCGAGCAAGCCGGGCATAAAGGTACGATATTCACGCGGCACCGCATTAGGTCGTCCCTTGTTGATGTGAGCAATCAAATTCGTTACGCAACTGTTCGTGAGCGGATGATAAAATTCCGGCTTGATCGCCAGTTGATTCGCACGTTGAAGGGCATCCACAAACATGACCCGCACTTCATGAGGTTCAAAGGCAAGCCGGTAAATATAGACATCATTTTTGTTTACGTCCGTTGCCAGCCGGACCATGTCCCTCTCGTCGGCAAGAACATAGACCAACTCGAATTGCCTCATTCCTGCCGCCGCCGGGTCATATTTTTCCCCTTCTTCATAGCGCGCTTCAATGGAGAGCCCTATTTGTCGCCCATCGGCAAAGCCGAAACTCGATTCGACATGGGCCAATCGGTCGAGTCCCTGAAACGGTACCATGACCAGATCAAGTGTCCGAATGTCGTCCAGATTGAACGTAGCGTCGTAATACTGCGTCGTGTACTCCTCTGTCGATTGGTATCTTGAATACCGGACATTGCGCACCGTAACTCTATTACCGTCGAATTCCGCCGTTTGCAGAACGGCGTGATTTTGCGACCATTTCCGGTCATTGCTCGGTCTGAATTCGTTGAGAAAATCCTTGCCGATTCCCAGTATCGGCATGGCACGATGGACAGGAACTGTCGCGGTGGGTTTTACCGGAGCAGTTTTCGGAGTCGTGTTTTGGGCGAGTAAACGCTGCATGGCACCGGCAGGCGGCGGTGTTTTGTTCGGTGTGGAAGAAGCAGCCGGTTGCGTATCGGAAACCAATCGGTAGGGCGTACCCGGCTCACCGGAGCGTACCGGAAATTCGCTCAAATTCCAAGGCAGAAACAGTTCTGAACTGGTTTGACTCGGTTCTCCCACAGCAACTTGCGACCACTTCGGTTCCTGTGGAGCGGTACTGTCGGAAGTGTAAGACATCTGCTGAATCGGTTGCCGCACCGGTTGCGAGTGAGCCATCGCCGCTTGGAGACGCTGTTGAAGTGTTGCCGGTGCGGAACGATAAACTTGCTGCAGTGGAGGGGACTGCGCTAGGGCACAGCCGGGACTTCCCGCCAGCAGAGAACACACAAAAATTCCTAAAAAATGTCGATACGAAAAGGACATCGCCCGGAGGATACCTATTTCTTCCAATGAGGGCAAGAGCATTTTTGGAAAATGTAAAACCCGGCAGGAAGACAATGCTCTATTTTCGACAGGATTTACAGGATTATCAGGATAGGATACACTATTGTAACCATGTTGTACTGCTTGCAACCGCTCGGACGGGCGGTTGACTACCAGCCTTACACGAAAACCGTAAAAAATGAATCTACCGACAACCGATTTAACGCAAGGACTCACCGACGAACAAGTCAAGCAATCCCGAGCGCAACACGGAGCGAACACACTTACGCCGCCGCCGCGAGACCCTTGGTGGAAACTGCTCCTCGAAAAATTTGAAGACCCCACAATCCGAATCCTGCTCCTCGCCGCCGGGGTGTCGATCCTCATCGCGGTACTCGAAAAATTCGTCGTCAAAGATCCCGATGCCACATTCATCGACTCCATCGGCATCGTTTTCGCCATTGCTCTTGCCACGCTTGCCGGTTTTTTCAGTGAACTCAAAAGCGCCAAAGAATTCGATCTCCTCAACAAGGTCAAAGACGATATTCTCATCAAAGTTCTCCGCAACGGAGTGGTCGGCGAAGTCTCGATCAACGATCTCGTCGTCGGCGATGTCGTTCTGCTTGCCCTCGGCGACAAGGTTCCTGCCGATGGACTCGTTACCGAGTCGTTCGGACTACTCGTGGATCAATCCGTAATGACCGGTGAGTCGGTGCCGGTAGAGAAGGAGGCGGCAGGCGGCAGGCGGCAGGCGACAGCAGAGGAAGATGAAAATTCGCAAGTCTATCGCGGAACGATGATTTCCGATGGGCACGGCAAGTTTCTCGTAACGTGTGTCGGCGACGCGACCCGGCTGGGACAGATCGCCGCCAATCTCGGTGCCGTCGCTTCCGAGTCGCAAACGCCGCTCATGCAAAAGTTGACCAAACTGGCGAATATGATCAGCGTCGTCGGTATCACGGCAGCCGCTCTCATCTTTTGCGTCATGGCATTCTCCGCCTTCTGGGGCTGGACTCCTGATTGGACAAACGGCACGCTTGCCGGTGTCCTGCCGCTTTTGAAGGGCTTGCTCACTGCGTTTATCATTGCCGTCGCCGTGATCGTTGTTGCCGTACCCGAAGGACTGCCCATGATGGTAACGATGGCACTGGCTCTCAACATGATGAAGATGGCGAAGGAAAACTGTCTGATCCGCAAGTTGGTCGCTTCGGAAACCATCGGATCGGCAACGGTCATCTGCTCCGACAAAACCGGTACGCTCACGCAGAATCGAATGACCGTGACGTGGTTGTATGCTGATGCAGGGGAAATTCTAGAGGTGGGTCGCCGACCGCCGGGCGGCGACGTGCGGTACTCCGCACTGGAATCCCATGGGACATCTTACGCTACAGAGTCGGCTATCGCCGACGTTGCCGCCCGGTGGTCGGCAACCTACCTTGGCGACAATGTTCTTCTTGCCGACGCTCTTGCCATCAACAACGACGCATCGCTCCACATTACGGAAGGCAAAGTTGAAAACATCGGCAATCCGACGGAGTGTGCAATGCTACGCTTACTGCATGATGCCGGTATCGACTATCTGGAACGCCGAAATCTTTATCCGCGTGTTTGGGAATTGAGCCACAACTCGGCACGCAAAATGTCCCTCGTTGCCATCGACAAAGAAGATCAGCGGATCATCTACGCCAAAGGCGCACCGGAGCGGCTGCTCAATGGTTGCTCTCACGTAATGGTCGGCGGACGGAGCGAATCAATAGAGCAGCATCGATCAGCCATCGACGAAGCCCTCGTCGGCGCACAAGAACAGGCATTGCGGGTCATTGCAGTTACCATGAAACAAACGCCGTTGAACGCGGATGAGCCGGAAAGTTTCCGGGAAGAAAATGCGGAACGTTTTGTCGAATACCGCGACAACACGTTGCTTGCATTGGTCGGGATTTCCGATCCGATTCGTGCTGAAGTGCCTCACGCTGTTGCCACGTGCCACTCTGCCGGTGTCGGAGTCAAAATGATTACCGGCGACGCGAAACCAACGGCGATGGCGATTGCCAAGCAAGCGGGAATTTTGACGACAACGGACGATGTCGTCCTAACTTCCGAGGAACTTGCCGAACTCTCCGACGATGAAGTGGTCGCAATCATACCGCGTCTCAAAGTGCTGGCACGTTCCACACCGATGGACAAACTTCGTCTCGTAAAAGCAATGCACCAACAGGGAGAGGTAGTGGCAATGACCGGCGACGGTACGAATGACGCTCCCGCCCTGAAATTTGCCGATGTCGGTATTTCAATGGGAATTACCGGTACGGAAGTAGCGAAAGAAGCGAGCGACATCGTTTTGGTGGACGATAATTTCAAGACCATTGTAACCGGCGTTTGGTGGGGACGAACGTTGTATCAAAACATCCAGCGTTTTCTTCAATTCCAACTGACGGTGAACGTGGTGGCGTTGATCTGTGCGTTTTTCGGACCGCTCTTCGGTGTGCCATTGCCGCTAACGGTGGTGCAACTCCTTTGGATCAATATCATTATGGACACCTTCGCTGCCATTGCGCTCTGTACGGAACCGCCGAGGGAACATTTTATGCGGCGCAAGCCGATCAGGCGGGACGCTTCGATCATTACCGGCGCGATGGGCATTACCATTTTGCTGACGGCACTGTATCAGGTGGTGATTTTGAAACTGCTCCTTTTCAATGGCTGGTTCACGTCGACTGCATTCGACTTTGCCAAAGCCGACAATCTCCGTGATCCTGCGAATCTTGAAGCATTGACGGTCTTCTTTACGGCGTTTGTGTTGTTTCAATTTTGGAACATTTTCAATAGCCGGTCGTTCGGTTGGGGAGAGTCGCCGTTTGCGATGCTGTTCAAAAACAAAGCGTTTTTGATTATCATTACGCTTATTGCGGTGATGCAAATCGGTATGGTACAGTTAAGTGATTTTGGCTTCGGTGCTGTCTTCCGTACGCAGGTCTTGTCGCTGGTGCAGTGGATACAACTCGGTTTACTGACGGCAACGATTATTCCGGCGGCGTACCTGATTCGTTATATCGTCCATTCGCTTGGGTTGTATGGGGAACAGTAAAATGCCGGCGTCCACGGGTCCGACGCGTAAGCAAGGCAAGCCGTTACGTGTTTCTGGCTTACGCCACGGGCTCCGTGAACAACTTCCTATTATTTCCGTCATCGTCCGGCGAGCAAGCCCAGTTTTGACATTCCTGTCTCCTTTATGCAATACATCCAAATTCAAATGACATTTCCCACGGCGGAATCTGCAAATAACATGGCAACGAAACTGGTGCAGGAAAAACTTGTTGCCTGCGCTCAGGTTTGCGGCACCGTACAGAGTGTTTACACTTGGAAGGGCGTTAGCGAAACCAGTACGGAAACACTGCTTTTGGCGAAAACGGTACTATCGCTGTTTGAACGCGTAACATCGGCTGTCCGGGCGGATCATCCTTACGAATGTCCTCAAATCGTTGCCCTGCCGATAGTTACCGCCAATGCAGATTATCTGGATTGGTTGAGCGAACAACTGCGGGAGGAGTCCCCCTGAAACTACTCTTAACCTCTTCGATATTATTTGCTATACTGCGAAACCGGGAAGCGCGTTGCTCGGCTAAAACGCAAGCGAAAAATCCCTCCAAGCATGGATCGACGACATTTTTTATTGCTACTTTCCGGTGCGGCGGGCTGGGCAGGCTGTGGATCGCCCCGAACGGAGGAAAACCCACTGTCTCAAACGCCTCCACAGGCGGAATCGGAAGGGGAACCGCTGCTCCCTTTGCAAGACGAATCGGGCAACACCTTGCTCCGCTACCGATTCAAAAAGGGGGAAGAACTCCGCTGGAACGTTTTACAGACGCTCAAAATGAAAACCATCATCGGCGGCATGGAGGAAAACGTAGAGACAAGAAGCCGAGCCGCTAAAATATGGAAAACGCTCGATGTCAGCGCCCAAGGGACGGCAATCTTTGAATATCGAGTCGAAGACATTGACATGCACCAAGCCCAGACAGGGCACGATGAAGTGGTTTATAACAACCGTCGGGACAAAACGATTCCACCGGAATTCGTCAATTTAGAAGGAAAAATCGGTTTTCCGCTGGCTCAAATCCAAATTGATCCGCAAGGCGCAACGACAAAAAGACCACTTCGGGAGTATGAGGGCAGAGTTTCGGAAAACCGGATCGTGATTCCGCTCCCCGACGCAGCAGTTGCGCTCGGTACATCATGGTCGGAACCGAAACAGATTGATCTCCTGCAACCGAATCAAACCGTTAAAAAAATCCGAATACGGCATGAATTCACGCTGGACAAAATCCACACCGGCTTGGCAACGATCAATGTTGCAACGCTCATTTTAACCCCCTTGGAACCCAAGGAAGAAATGCAACTCTTTGACTATTTCTCGAAGGGAACGATGGAACTCGATTTGCAGGCGGGACATTTCATTCGTCAACAGGCGACGATAGAAAGAACGGTCGTCGGTATTCATGGGACTTCGGACAGTATTCGTTATCTTTCCCGGATCACGGAATGTTGCTGCTGCCGCCGGGCATGCGAAATTTGCAGTGCCGATGGGATACCGAATTAAAAAAATTGACCGCCTATCAGTTCACGGCTTTCGCCGAAACGTATCGCGTTGTTTTTCCGTCATTCCTGCGACAACCTCACGCCGCCTTTTCGAGTACCGCGTTTAACTTTTCGAGACCGGTCTTCGCCACGAGGAGCGGATCGTTCGTTGCCCAATAGGTCGGGTTGAACACTTCAAAAGACAAACTGCCTTCGTATCCAATGGCACGAAGCGTCTTGAAAATCGTCGGCAATGGAGCAATTCCATCACCGCAGTAAACGCGGTGCCGGTCTTCGAGGCGCTCGCGCGGCGGATCCGCCGGATAGTCGTTCACATGGAACATCCCGATTCTGCGCCCGTTCAACAGGGCAAGTGCCTCAAACGGGTTGCCGCCGCGATAGAGATGATATGCGTCGAGCAAAAAGCCCGACTTCGGGTGTCCCGACCAAGCCGCTATCGACACGACATCGGCGATGGAAGAGAGCATTCGGGCAGATCCCCACACTTCGAGTATCGGATGGACACCGGTCTCGTCGCCGATCTCCAGAATCGTCCGATAGCGGTCACCGAGGACACGGAGATCGTCATATCGGGCATTGAGACCGGCAGCCGTCGCCGCAATGCCGCTTGCTCCAAGTTGTTGTGCCCAGTCCATTTCCCGTTTCATCTGTTCGATTCCGGCGGCACGTCTGCTATCGTCGTCGACCGCCCACTGAAAAAAGGTAACAATTCCTTCAACGATCAACCCGTGGTCGTCAATTCGTTTCCGCAGGTCAGCGAGTTTGCCCCCATTTTCGAGAAATTGCCGAATTCTGTTTTCCCACGGTTCGATACCGCTGTAACCGGCTTTGGCGGCAATGTCAATTTCCTCTTCGAGGGACAGGTTGAATCCCCGCAACGTTCCAAAATTGAGAGCGGGACGAAACGGAGTGCGCTTCGGCGTTTCTTGGGCGATACCTGAACCGGAAAGAGAAGCGAGTGCTGCGGCACCGCCGGCAAACAACAAATCACGTCGGGAAAGTGTACTCATGACATTTGCGTTTTTGGGGCGTAACATTTAGTCGGTACTCCGGCTAACAAACAACACAGTGCCGGTACTCCGGCTTTTTCAGCCGTTTTACTTGGTACTCTCTTTGAGTTTGCGTATCATAGCGGAAAGGCGCGACTTTTTTCTGGCGGCGGCGTTTCGGTGAATGATCCGCTTGGAACTCGCCTGATCTAATGCTTTGACCGCCACACGGAACAGTTGATCGGCATCTTCGATGCTTCCCGCCCGAACGGCTTTCACGACATTTTTACAACGATTCCGCACGAAAGAACGTTGGGAACGGTTCCGATCCCGGGTGGCGATATTCTGACGGAGCCGCTTTTTGGCACTGGCAATGTTAGGCATAAATTTTGGACGTAGTTTCCAACACAACTTCGGGCGATTCTAACACATTTTTTTTCAAAGACAAGGGAGTCTCCCTCAGGGTCAGTAGGCGTGCACGTTTGATGAAAGCCGGGAGCGTAGCAACGCGCAGCGACCGGATCAACCCGTAGAATCCGGTCGCTACACTTCGTTACGCTCCCGGCTTTCATGGCAAAAATGCAATCTTGCACACCTACCGCCCTCAGGGTAACTGCAAGTTTGAAAAAAGAACAGAAATTTTTGATACACCCGCAACGTTATTCAAAAAGCGCGTCGTATTGGTGCGGATTGAACAGTTTGAAGTCCATTTCCCGAATGTACTCCCGCGGACCTAAACTGCGGATGTTGACGACAATGGACTCAATCTGCTCCTGCGATTCGTAGGCGGCAATTCCGGCGAGTTTACGCTCAAATAAATCGGCGGAAGTCTTGACCTGATGCGTCGGCGGCTCAATGTAATCGCTGTACGTGGCATATTCGTACAGTCGGGGAAACTTGGCAATCGGCTCTCCAAGTTCGGGCCAAATCTTTCCCTGTGCATGAAAAACACTGATAATGAATTCCTCATGTACCGCCTTGTGTGCCGGATGAATGTCTGTTTGAGACGGTAAAAAGACCCGGCTCGGACGAATTTGCCGCAGAAGCCAAGTAAACGAATTCTGAAAACCATCGGCTCCAGCAATCGCCGTCAAACTGGCAGGATCGTCGGTAAACCTTCGTCCCAAACTTTTCAAAATCTCCGTTGCCCAGTAATCGAGAAAATGAAGGTTTTCCCTCTGTAACCCCATAATTTCAAAGGATTTATAACATTCTTCCCGACGGATTTGTGCTATGGTGTCTTTGTGTTCCAGGCGACAATATCCGGCACCGATGGTCGAAACGACAGCGTGCGTTGTGACTCCAGACTCGATACCGGCAATGAAATGCAGCCCGGCTCCGATCACGACATCATCGTCGTGCGGAGAAACAAACAGCCAGCGTTCGTTCTCTCCTTTCCAACTTTGAAAGACGTGATCAGGACGGCTGGAAACAAGAATACGGTTATTGGAACGGCGTGCGAAGAGTATGTCGCTCATGGTATAAACTGCCTAACAAAACAGAAAGTAGATTTTAGTCCAAGTGTGCCGAAAAGTCAAGCCTCCGCAAACGCAAAAACCATAAGGATTCCCGATTTCCTTGGGGTAGGGTGTGTCCGCCGGTCCCAGTCCCCTAACAAGTTTTTTTTCTGTATCCCATTTTCAGTGCAGGTTCCATTGGATTTGCGGCACATCGTTCTCTGATTTCCTTTATCGTTTTTTCGTTTTTCTTCATCAACTTTGCCAGCGACAA
>Ga0099364_10007024_pt1 | contig 16207 bp, 16 predicted proteins | sample TergutTh196P3_FD_73070 | JGI IMG/M metagenome (GOLD analysis project Ga0099364, IMG submission 73070) | Microcerotermes parvus P3 segment gut microbial communities from Pointe-Noire, Republic of the Congo - Th196 P3 | ecosystem: Host-associated > Arthropoda: Insects > Digestive system > Gut ...
CGACATTGTAGGAGGGTGGTTCCGATGATGATTATCGCGGCTCTATTTCTCGACACTCATGGCTCTCAAATTGGACACTCTTGGCTCCGAACGAGTGGAATATTCATTGGAACGAAATTCGATAGTTTAAATGAAATATTTGAATTATCTGTCCCAGTTTTTTTGAGTAATCGAAAAATCGCGACGTCAGAATGGTTAGTGGAGTGTAAGTTATATGCCCACAATGAAAATAAATATGGCAGCCTTACCTGGGTTTATAACAATAAAGGAGAGATAGCGAGCTGGGAAGTATTTGGAGATTTTTTCAAAGTTTCCTCGTGGGCGTTAAGAGAGCGATTCAATAGAAGAAAATGGGGGTTTGACGATTATCTGAAATTAGCGTTAGATGAAACAATTCGGGATTTTGGTATCCAGATGATGATAGAAGGCGAGGCTAGGGATTTATCACCAGAAAGGGGAAAAGCCCAATTTCTGATTTCTTCGAATCAACTTATGCTGCATTATTTTACCTTGCCTTGGGATACTATTTTCGACGCGTTGAACATACCTGTCGGAGATAGACCTCAGGAAGATGAAGATCGAGGACTTTTCCTGAAAGATAAATTCGGTGTTGAGGGCAGATATCACGTCCATGAAAATGCTTTTGAGATCATTAATCATCAAGAAGGTTATAGGATTACAAGTATTTTTTCTAAAGCTTGGAGAGACGCAAATAAAGATAGCAGAGTCTATACTGATCACATTCATGTCCGGTATATCAATGAGTAAATGACAGTCAAAAACTTAACATTGGAATCTCGTCCAAATTTCAATTACCTCGAATTCGAGGTAAATTGTTAGTGAAGCTAAATGTAACGCTTTTCGCATCGCCTGCGCCATTCCCGAAATCGAAAATTTTACTTTGCACGATAATATATGTATAATTACAAATATTCCACAGGAAAAGGAGTGCTTACTATGGGAGCTGTAAATGTAACAATCCGTGTTGATGAGGAAACCAAACGTGAATTTGACGCGTTTTGCGAAAATGTCGGCATGAACATTACCACCGCGCTTAATATGTATATAAAATCAGTTTTACGCACCCGGCAACTGCCTTTTCCAATCACGGATATTAAACCGTCGGAACAAACAGATGCCAGGAAGTCACTAAAGCAGGCCTTTAAAGCGGCGCAGGAACAATCTGTTAAAAACGGCACTGATAAGATGACTATGGAAGAGATAGATGCTGAAATCGCGGCATACAGGAGCGAAAAAAGACAAAAGCAATGCTGAAAATCGTTGTTGATACCAATATAGTTATCTCAGCAGCTCTTTCACCCAGCGGCAACTGCGCAAAAACCATCGGCATTATTGCTGGTAATGAGCAAATACAGCTTTTATACAATGAGGAAATTTTATTTGAATACGAGGAAGTGTTATCGCGAAAGCATTTGGAAGTCACCGATAAAATACAAAAGGGTATCATCGAATCAATAAAAAAAGTTGGGATAAAGCTTAACCCCCCAAACCCATCCAAAATATCGCTTCCTGATGAAAGCGACCGCATTTTTTATGACGCCGCGCTCTCGGCCGGCGCAATTTTAATCACCGGCAACAAAAAACATTATCCTGCCGAATGCTTTATTATCCTTCCAGCAGAGTTTTTAAAGCTTTATGGAATCTGAAATTGCCATTGATCCATTGCCTTTGGCCTTTAGTTAGCCTTATCACATTACGAAGCTAAAGTATATAATACTACAAATTACCAACCGAGTTTAGCGATGGAGGTGGTCGTATGGCGCGAGAAAAGAAAAAGAGCAAAGATATTATTGAAAAATCGGAAAACACCGCCGAAAATATCCGGCCGTTAACCAGCAGGGCGCAGCGCGCTGAGGGGCTTCACTCACATGAGAAGGCAGGCGGCAGGCCTTCGAAATCATGGGGTATTGATAAATTCTTCTGGTGTATTCTAATACTGGCCGTCGTGCTTTCAGGCCACGACCTTTACAGACGCCTGTCGGTGGAATGGAGGCACAGGACCGTCGGCATTGCGGTCGAATACAGGGACCTTGTTCTCCTGTCGCGGCAGAGCGGAGAATCGCCGGAGGCGATATTCAACCGAATGAAAGCTCTGGGCGCGGAGGGCATAACAGTATCCGACCTCATGGGAAAGGACCTCGCCGCGGGGTTTCTCCCGGTATACTACGGCTCTTTGGCAACATTCAGACCGATCCTGAGCATGTCGCTCTCTCTTCCCCTGGACAGAGCCGCTCTGCTCATCGAAAACTCCGAGCCCTTGCTCCAGCCCATATTGGATTACCTGAGGACGCGAAACACCGGAATAGCCACGCTTGCCACCGGGGAGGGAACCCTGGTTGTGCTTCCCCAGGCGACGGACGAACTGGCGGATGCCGGCGTGCTGCCCGACTTCACGGCGCTGGAGTTCGCCGCCCGTATGCGGGCCGTGTCCGTGTTTCGCCCCGTGGCGTCCCCTGGCGTTGACGCCGAACAGACGGCGGAAGGCCTCAGGTGGCTCAAGGAAAAATATCCGTCTATAACGTGCATACTTCCCGCCGGACAGACCGTGATAGGTTATCCAAGCCTCTCCCCCATCGTGCGGACGCTGAAAGAACACGATATTACCGCGGGCCAGGCGGAATTTGTCCGACAGGTGGGCATATCCGAATTTAACGCGGCGATGAATCCCTCGCTGCTGCCCCTTCACAGTCTTGTTCGGGAGGAAACTTTATCCCGCAGGTATTCAAGGTCCCAGATAATAGAGAGAATGGTAAGGGCCGTGCATGAGCGCTCTATCAGGATACTTCTGCTGAGGCCCTACGAGTTGTACAGCATTGATAGACTCGAACCGTTCATAGAGGACATGGCTAAAATCCAGAGCGCGCTCACATCCCGATCCTACAGCCTGGGCTGGCCGGAAACCATTCCGATGTTCAGAGCCTCAGCGGCGTCTGCAATCGCCCTCGCTTTGGTATTTTCGCTTTGCTTTTGGTCGTACGCCCGAAGATATCTGGTCCCCGACACAAAAATATCCCGGTTTGAATTGGCCGCCGTGGTGATATGCTCGATTCTAATCGGCCTGGGAGCGTGGAAAATATCCGCGGTATCCAAGCTGCTGGGGGGACTGGCCGCGGCTTTCCTTGCGACTGAAGCAACGCTATGGGCTCTGGATCGTTACGACAGGCCGTTTTACGGACTGCTGGCCGGGCTTTTGATAGTTCTCTCCGGCGGCCTTTGCATCGCGGCGTTTTATGGGACTACCAACGCGATGCTGCGCATCACGCCGTTTTCCGGCGTAAGAATGACGCTCCTCCTTCCGCCGGTTTTGATACTGGCGAGCGACCTGAAAAACAGGATTCATCCCGAATCGTTTATGGACATTGTGCGCCGCCCGTCGCTGTGGGGCGAACTGATGCTTCTCGGATTTATCCTTGTCTGCACGGCCATCCTTACAATACGCAGCGATAATGTTTCGTTCGTGCCGGGCTGGGAGGTGCAGTTCCGCGACATGCTGGAGCGCCTGTTGTGGGTGCGCCCCCGCACCAAGGAATTTCTCGTTGGCTATCCCTGTCTGATTATCTACTATGTCATAAGGAGGAGGAACCTGTTCGTAAACTACCGCGAGGTATTCAGAATAGGGGCAAGCATGGCTTTCGCCAGCGCGGTGAACTCCTTCTGCCATTTCCACACCCTTCTGCCTCTCACAGCGGTGCGCGTTGCGAACGGATGGATTCTCGGCATAGTGGTTGGAATTGCGGCGCTCGTCTTCATTGACTACATCGGGAGGCCTGTCTGGAGGGCGGTAGTTGTATTATTCGACTGAAAAAAAATTCGACGTTCTGCTCGCCGGATATTTTGGTTTTGGAAATCTAGGCGACGAACTCCTGCTTGAAGCCGCGCTCGAAAATTTGAAAGAATGCGGGACGTCGCGGGACAAAATCGCGGCGCTGTCGAACGACCCGGAGGAGACCTGTTCGCGTTTCGGCATAGAGGCTTTTGACCGCTGGAGCGTCCGGGAGGTATGGAAAGCGCTGGGCAAATCGCGCCTGATGATTTTGCCGGGGGGCGGGTTGTTCCAGGACGCAACGAGTTTAAAATCCTGCGTATATTATTGGGGACTCGTCCGCGCCGCCGCCGTTAAATCGACGCCTGTCGCCGCTCTCGGGCAGTCGGTAGGTCCGTTGTCCGGCAAGTTTGCCGGACTGCTCACAAAAGACGCTCTCTCCAAATGTTCATACCTTGCCGTTCGGGACCTCCCCTCCGAAAGAATTTTGACCTCCATGGGAATCTCATGTGAAATTATGCCCGATCCTGTGTTGAGCCTCGAAGTTGAGAATATCCAATATGGAAAAGCGGTCCTCGTAAATGTGAGGCCGACTCCTGAACCCGAGGTTTATTTGCGCCCGGTGATACGCGAGGCGAGAATATTGAGAAGAAACGGAATCGAATTGTTCGGGGTCGCCATGTCAGGCGAGGATGAAGCCCTGTTGAAGAGTCTAAATAAATCCGGCAGACTGCCCCTTCGTGAAATTTTTTCTCCAAAAAGCCTCGGCGAGTTTTTAAAAATCGCGAGCCTTGCGCGCGCGGCTGTCGGCATGAGGCTACATTTCGGAATATTGTCCACACTCTGCGGATTGGGCGTGGCACTGTCCCCCTACGACCCCAAGGTCTCCTCGTTTGCGGAAATATGGGGCGTAAAACAATTGAAAAATGAGGAAAGCGATGAAAACTTTGATATAATGCGGTTATTGACAAAATCGCGGTTTAGCGATAAAAAAACTTTTGTTGAGAGCCGTTCGCAGGTGGCTGTAAATTTTCAAAGAGCCCTTGAACGGATACTGATAGAAGATAATTAACCCGGCCTGACTTGGCTGGTTTGAAAAGATTGTACTATTGTACAGTCGCAGAGCGCGTCATTATGAGGTACTCTGCTTTTGTATGGTGTGGGTAATTCGCGGGAGGTAAATATGGATATACGTTTTTCAGGGGTCAGCAAAATTTTTTACCCCGATATAGCGGCGCTTGAAGATGTCTATCTTGAAATCCCCAAGGGGGAATTTGTATATCTGGTGGGACCGACCGGCTCCGGCAAGACGACGCTGCTGCGCTGTATCACGAGGGAAGTAGCGCCGACGAGGGGACAGATAACGGTCGGGTCGTTTTCCCTGCGCAAGATAAGCAGGTTGGACCTTTCGATATTCAGGCGCGATATCGGCATTATTTTTCAGGATTTTTGCCTGCTGCCCCATCTGAATGTATTTGAAAACGTGGCCTTCGTTCTGGAAGTGCTTGGCGCTCCCCCAAGGGAAGTCAAAGAAAGGACGGGGGAGATACTCGATCAGGTGAATCTCTGGCGGCGGCGTTTCCTGTATCCTCCCCAGCTCTCCGGCGGCGAACAGCAGCGTATCGCGGTGGCCCGCGCCATCGTCAACTCGCCCTCCGTCCTGTTGGCGGACGAACCCACCGGCAACCTCGACCTTCATACGGCCGAGGAGATAATGCAGCTCATATTATCCATAAACGCGCTCGGCACGACGGTAATAATGGCCACGCACAACCAGTATCTGGTAGACGCGTTCAGGCAGCGGGTCATCGGAATCAGGTCGGGCCGTATCGTGCGGGACGAAAAAAGAGGGAGGTACAATCTCGATGGGGAGCTTTAAGTACGCCCTGAGGGATGGTACCAGGCTTATATTAAGGCACTGGGGCCTGGCTTTTTTAACTATAGTCACATCGATGGCGGTATTTTACCTGATTGGCGCTTCCGTACTGTTGGTTTTGAACACGAGGCATATCGTGAATATCCTCGAAGGGGAGCTGTCGATACAGGCTTATCTCACGCAGGGGGCGAGTTATGAGGACGCGGCGCGGGCCGTCGCGACAGTGAATCATGTCACGAAGGTCGTTATCATAACGCCCGAGATGGCGCTGGAAAGGTTGAATCAGCGCATGCCGGACCGGGCCGACTTCCTCACGCTGCTTGGGGAAAATCCGCTGCCGTCAAGCCTGGAGATATCCGTCGACAGGGCGGAGAGCATAGAATCCGTCGTGATGTCCCTTGCGGCAATACCGCTTATAAGCGACATAGTATACGCCGGCAATCTCGCAGAAAAAGTGGCGAGATTCTCGCGCTTTGCCGGACAGTTTTCGATAGCCCTGCTCTTTATCTCCATAACGGCGTCGGCGGTGGTGCTGTTCAACACCATCCGCATAGCGGTGTATTCCAAGGAGGAAGAAATAGGCATAATGCTCATGGTCGGGGCCACGCCGACTTTCGTGGCATTGCCGTTCGTCATGCAGGGAGTCATCCTGGGAGGCGTGGGGTCGCTTGGAGCGAGCGTATTTCTGGCGTTGAGCTACAACGGAATAATAGCGCGGCTCAAAGACCTGCTGCCATATCTGCCCTTTCTGGAGAGAGGCAGCATATTGATGCACCTCGCTCTCATTCTGGTGGGTTCCGGCGCAACCGTCAGCCTGATCGCCAGTCTGGTGGCCGTTGAAACGTTTACAAGAAGGGCTATGAAGCCGCTTTAGTTTCACATTTAAATCATTCAAGGGGAGGGTGATGTAAAATGGGGTACAGGAAGGTTCTATCGCTTTTGTTCTTGTTGGCCGCGGCCGTATGCTTGTGGGGGACGGCATCGTTCGCGGCGGCTCCCGCGCAGTCTAACGCGGACCTTGAAAGAGAGCTTGCGAACCAGCAGAGAAGGCTCGACACGATGCAGAGGGACATTCAAAAGGCCGAGCGGGGCCTCAGGGAAGCCCAGCAAAAAGAAGTGCGCGAGATGAACGAAATATCAAAGTTGGGAAATCAGCTTGCCACGACTGAGCAAAAGCTCAACGTTTCCATGCTCAAAACCAACCAGACCACTCAGAAGCTGAGCGAAACCGCCGTCAGGATAAATGAGATCGAAATCCGCATGGAGAGGGCCAGGCATCTTCTAAGGGAACGTATCGTCGCCGTTTACAAATACGGCGGCACGGCGGAATTCAGCCTTTTGATGTCCGCGAGCGGCACGCAGGACGCGCTCGCCACGTCATACCTGCTTACAAAGATAGCAGAACAGGACAAGTCTTTGATAAATACGCTCGTCACTGAAAAAAACTCGCTCGACCAGGCGCTGGCAGAGCTTGAGAAGCAGCGGAGGGATCTCGACATCGAGAACAGGAAATTGGAAAATCTCAAGCAATCGATAGCGAGGGATTCCACTGAGCGAAACAGGAGGCTCCAGCAGGCGCGCAACGACAAGGCAACATTCCAGGCGGAGCAGAATGAATTACAGAAGGCGTCGGAGGAACTGAAATCCAAGGTAAACGACCTCCTGGCCCAGAGGAGAAGACAGCAGGGACAGAGCGGAGCAACGCCACTTTACTACACTGGAGGCAGGTTCGCCTGGCCGCTCCGGGGTAAAGTAAACAGTCCCTACGGCACAAGAGTTCATCCGGTTTTCAAGACCAGGGCCACCCACACCGGGATTGACATCGAAGGCAGCAGAGGAGATCCCGTGCGGGCCGCGCATGACGGAGAGGTTCTTTACACGGGGTGGCTTCGGGGCTACGGCCAGGTGATCATATTGGATCACGGAGGCGACCTCACCACGGTATACGCTCACCTGTCCGGTATCGACGTTACGGAAAACAGAAGAGTCAAGACGGGCGACCTAATCGGGCGCGTGGGCTCCACCGGCATCACGACCGGCCCTCACCTCCATTTCGAGGTGCGGGTGAATGGAAACACAGTTGACCCGATGAAGTATTTACAATAAAGCAAATAAAATCGAAAGTTGATGATCGAAGATGCTGAAAAGATTCCGTGATGTAGTGCTGGGCGTTTTCATAGGGATGTTCATGGTAACGGCAATAATCGCCGCGGGCGCCTCTGATTCCGGCAGTGAGTGGTCGCGGCTTCTGCCGTTCTCCCAGCGCAACCTGATGACTATGCGACAGGTCAGGAACAACCTTGAGGCCTTTTTTGTCGACGAGGATAAGTTGCCCGATGAACAGAAATACTTCTTCGGCTCCCTGAAGGGAATGATCGACGCGGTGGACGACCCTTACACGAGGTTTGTCGAACCCGAACAGCTCAGGGAAGAGGGCATAGAAATGGAGGGTGAATACGGGGGAGTGGGAATGTATATCGGTTCCCGCGATGGAAAGATACTCGTTATAAGCCCCATGGAGGGTACCCCGGCCTTCAACGCCGGACTGCAACCTCTCGACGAAATAGTTAGAATCGACGACAAAGTCGTAATCGGCATGAGTCAGAACGACGTCGCGAATATGCTGAAAGGAGCGCCGAATACTGACGTCACGGTGTGGGTGCGGCGCACAGGAGAGGATGAACTGTTGTCGTTCCCGATAACCAGGGAGATCATCAACATCAAAACTGTCCGTTCCGAGATGATAGATGATATCGCGTACATAAAGCTGAACAACTTTCACCTGAAAACCGCCGCCGAACTGCGCGAAGCTATCGACGCGGCCATTGACTCGGACTCATCAGGCATTGTCCTCGACATGCGGAACAACCCGGGGGGGCTTTTAAACGCGGCGGTGGACGTTGCGTCGATGTTTATAGACGGAGATCTGATTGTCAGCCTCAAGGGGCGCGAAGTCAGGTTCGACGATTCCTTATATGCTGATCGCGGGCGCGCGACCGACCTTCCGCTTGTCGTTCTGATAAATGAGGGCAGCGCCAGCTCCTCAGAGATAGTTGCCGGGGCGGTGCAGGATCATAAGAGAGGGCCGCTCGTCGGCATGAAAAGTTACGGCAAGGGGTCTGTACAGTCGCTATTCCCTCTGCCGGAAAGGGCTGGCATGTACATAACGATAGCAAGGTACGCCACGCCGTCAGGAAATATAATTGATCATAAGGGCCTCATTCCCGACTATGAGGTCGAGGGACAACCGACGTTGGTCACGTCGGAAGACGTGCAGCTCCAGAAAGCTATCGGCGTCATGAACGATGTTCTTCTTGCCGCCCCGAAGGAGCTGCGGTAAAAATCAGAAAATCTCCGCGGTATGCGTACGCGGTGGCGTCGCTGATCACCGCCCTGTTTTCGGCGGCTGTTAGCGCGGCTCTGCTTACTTTATCCGAGGATTTGCCGAAAATACTGGAGAGCATGAGCACACCCGTCGCCGAAATTTCGGCGGAGGCGGACGCAAGCCCAAAGATAGCCATTGTGATTGACGACTGCGGCGCGAATATGAGCATGGCGCGCAGGGTTTTGTCGAGCGATGTGCCGATGACGTGGGCGATACTGCCCTATCTTAGACACAGCGAGGATACAGCCGAACTGCTACGCGAGGCTGGAGCGCCTTTTCTGATACATGTTCCGATGCAGGCGGAGGTCGATTTACCGGGCAAGGCGAGCCTTCGCGGCCCTTACCTTATCGGAACGGGAATGTCCCGATACGAGGTCAGGGAAACCCTCGTTCCAATTCTCGACTCGCTGGAAGGCGCTATGGGAATCAACAATCACAGGGGTTCGAAAGCCACATCTGACCGTGACATTATGGACGCGGTGATGGAGGTAATCGCGGAGCGGAGTATGTTTTTTTTCGACAGCCGGACGTCTCATCGCAGCATCGCCTATGACTCAGCCATAAAACACGGACTCCGCGCGGCGAGCAACTCGCTTTTCCTCGACGGCGAGCCGGACAGGGACAAGATAACCTCCCGGATGAGGGAAGCATTGAGATTGGCCCGAAGCAGAGGTACGATTGCCGTTATCTGTCACATGAGACCGGATACTGTCGCGTTTTTGGAGGATTTCGCAGGCGAATTTGTTGACGGAAACCATGAATCGGGCGTGAAGTTCATCACTCTTGCCGAGTGGCCCGATTATGTCTTCTGAATGCAGATTGTCGACATTGATTTCTGCGTCCCAGGGGACGTCAAATCCCTTCTCGCGATAGAAGCGGCCTGTTTTGATATTCCGTGGGAAGAACACCTCATTGTATCCGATCTCAATGGACCCAGCTCGTCGATCTACCTCAAAGCCACCGTGAAAGAAACGATAGCGGGCTATGGGGTATTGGGAGTGGAGGGCGACACCGCCCACCTGATGAATCTCGCCGTACTTCCCGAATACAGACAGCACGGCATCGCGTTGCAGCTTATGGCCGGGTTTGACGAAATATCCCGCGAGTGGGACTGCAAAAGAATGTGCCTTGAGGTGCGATCCTCCAATGTGATAGCCCGTAATTTTTACGCGTCCTTAGGATTCGTCTACTCGTCAAGGGTGAAGGGTTATTACGCCAACGGCGAGGACGCCCTGATCCTGGTGGCGCGGATTCCGTTGAAACTGTAGCGTTCCGAAATTAGCGGGCCTAAGACGAATTGATAAACATTTCCCGGCTGCTCTCACACAGTATCGTTCCGCTTCCCGAAAATTCGCTCGGACATTCCGTCGTCGTGTGGCACATGACCGGGAGGTGTAATCTCGCCTGCCGTCACTGTTATGCTTCTTCCGGCGGCGATTCCGCCTGGGTTGAACATACCATGAGCGAAGCGGACGAGATTACGTTACTGCGGCGGCTCGCCAAAATGTCCGTCGCTTCCCTCCTGCTCTCAGGCGGCGAACCGCTGCTCCATCCTTATTTTAACCAGCGAGTTCAAGCCGCTCGCGAGCTTGGGCTTAATATCACCCTGTCAACGAACGGAACTTTGATCGACGAGTCCATTGCCGATACGTTGAGCGCATGTGTATCGTATGTCGGCGTAAGCCTAGACGGACCGAGGGATATCCACGAAAAATTCAGGGGAACCGCGGGGGCGTTCGAGGCGTCGGTCAAGGCGATAGAGCTTCTCGCGTCCAGGGGATGCCGCGCCGGTTTGAGGGTGACTCTTGCCGCTCCCGTCATAGAGCGTCTTGATGAGGTATTCGGCATTGCCGAAAATCTCCCGCTGTCCCGAATATGTTTTTATCATTTCATACCCTCGGGCAGAGGTATGAGTGACGCCTCTTTAGTCCCCACGGATGACGCAAGAGAATCAGCGATGAAAAAAATAATGGAATACGCGGAGGCAAGGCTCGAATATCCTGCGGAAATTCTTTCGGTCGGCGAAGCGTCTGACAGCGTGAGAATTTATAAATATCTCGAATCGAAATCGGACCTGAGGCTCGCCAACGCGTCGGCGTTTATAGCCTCCCGCAGACCCTCGGGCGCGGGGATTTTATCGGCGAGATGGGACGGAGCCGTGTTCCGCAACCAGTTCATGTGGGGCGAGCGGCTTGGAACCTGGGACGAGATAGAGTCGATAGCGCGAACCGCGCCGGAGAAAATAGCGCCGGAGTGCGCCTCCTGCGCCTGGCTTGGAAGAAAAATCTGCGGAGGCCGCATAGAGGGCTTCGGCAGGGATTGCGTCATGCGCGAATGACCGGTTCACAGGAGTACGGCGCGATAGCGGGAATGTTGGAACGGGGACTGCCCCTGGTACGCGAGCCCTTCGCGGAGATCGGAGCGCGCCTTGGAATACCGGAGCCGGCTGTCATTCTCGCGGCGAGAGAGATGAGAGATTCGGGCCTAATGCGTCGTTTCGGCGCTTTTTTCGACCATCACCGCCTCGGCTACAGCGGGTACCTGTTCGGCGCAAATATTTCTGACGCGGGCGGGCCCGTCATAAGGGAAATATGCCGGATACCGTCCGTGACCCACGCTTACGGACGCGATCATAAGCTGGATTTCTGGTTCACCGCGCTGTTCAGGAAGACCGGCGCGGTATCCCGCGTCGATGAAATCTGTTCCTATCTCGGAGAAACAGGACGCCCTTTCGTTGTTCTCGAAACGATATCGGCGATAAAGCTGCGCCCGTCCTTCGCGAACAGTGACCCGGAACCGGAGGGCGCGGCAATCCCGCGCTTCCCCGAACCCTGCGTCGCGGACGGCCGCGTAATGAAAACAGTGATTGCCCTAAGCGGGGAGTTTGAACTCGAAAGCCGTCCCTTCGACGTCATTGCCGAAAGAGCGGGAATCGGGACAGAGGAATTGCTTCGCGGGGCGGCCCGCCTCTCCGATATGGGGATACTGCGCAGGATTGGAGCCTCGTTCGATCATTACAAAACCGGCTGGGGTTTCAACAGTCTGTGCGCCGCTTCGGTACGGGATATTTCGCCGTCCCCGGCCGGTCTTACGGGGATATTGACCCGGCCCTGGGTAAGCCACTGTTATTTTCGCCGTGTTTATTATTGCGATAATCGCCTGACGTGGCCTTATAATTTATATATAATGATCCACGCGGATTCGGAATACTCGCTGGCCGAGCGCGAAAATATTCTGCGCGGCGAACTGCGTAATAATTTTTGGAGCGATAAATCGTCTGATAAAATTAGCAAATCGAATTTCGTATCGATGCGAACGACGAGGGAGTATAAAAAGATTTCTTTCAAAATGGAATGAGGGAATTTCATTGCTGAACAAACCGGAGATGCGAAATAAGAAGAAACTCGTAACCGACAGGGCCTGGATAGAGGAGGTGCTACGGGAGGGCCGGGCGCTCTGCCTCGCGCTCGCGAGCCCCGAGGGTGATCCCTACGCCCTGCCGATCGGCTACGGTTACGAGGATGGCGTGATATATATCCACGGAGCGGCAAAAGGTTTGAAGAACGACATGATCGCGGCTAACCCAAGAGCGTCATTCAACGTGACCCTGGGCGCGGAGGTAATACGCGACGAGGTGGGGGCGAATTTTTCGAGCAGGTACAGAAGCGTCACCGGCTTCGGCGAAATAAAGGAGATAACCGGCCTCGCGGAGAAGAACCATGCGCTTGCGGTTCTGATGCGCCAATACGACGGCCCCCACGAGGACCTTGACGAAACGGGCGCGAAAGTGGTGTGGGTCGCGAAGCTGGTTATCGGCGAGATGACCGGAAAGGTTAGCGTGTAGAATAATTTTCAATATTTAAATAATACAGGAGGTTTCAACGATGAACTACGGATTACCGGTTGAAAGGATGAAGAATACCAGCTTTAGCGGCGGGATCCGCGAGATTTTGGCTCTGGCCGATGAGATGGAGCGGGCGGGGAGAAGCGTGATACATCTGGAGATAGGGCGTCCCGACTTCGACTCCCCGGAATGCGCGAAGAAGGCCGCGATACGGGCCATCGAATCAGGCGACGTTCACTACACCGATATGTCCGGCACCTCTGAACTGCGAAGAGAAATCGCGGCCAAGTTCAAGCGCGACGCGGGTATGGACATTGATCCGAATCGTGAGGTGATTGTGACGGTCGGCGCGATGGAGGCTCTCGCAACCGTGATGTTGGCGCTGCTCGACCCCGGGGACGAGGTCATAGTACCGTCCCCCTACTTCCCTATATACGACGACCAAATCAGGCTGGCCGGCGGAGTTCTCCGCGCCGTCCCGTGCAAAATCGAGAACGGATTCAGGCCCGACCCGGCGGACATAGAGCGCGCCATAACCCCCAGGACAAGAATTATAATGATCAATTCCCCAAACAACCCCACCGGCGCCACATCCACGCGCTCCGAGCTGGAGGCTGTCGCCGGGCTGGCGAAGTCCCGCGATCTGATGGTTGTAAGCGACGAGTCTTACGAAAAATTCGCCTACGACGAGAGCACGCCGCACATTAGCATCGCGTCGCTGCCGGGAATGAAGGAGCGCACGTTCACGTTGTCGTCGGTGTCGAAAACTTTTTCAATGACCGGCTGGCGCGTCGGATGGCTGGTAATGCCGGCGGAAACGATGCCCTTCGCGATGAAGTGCCACCAGGGGATTGTGTCGTGCGTCACCTCCTTCGCGCAGGCGGGCGCCGCCGAGGCGCTCCGCTCGGCCGGGCCCGACGTCGAGCGTATGATAGCCGAGTACAAGGCCCGCCGCGACCTGATGGTAGAAATGCTCTCCAAGATAGAGGGCATAAACGTGCCGAAGCCGAATGGAGCTTTCTACGTCTTCCCGGATATCAAAGGCCTGGGTATTCCTTCGATCGAGTTCTGCTCCAAACTTCTCTCGGAAACCGGCGTATCGACGGTCCCCGGACAGCCGTTCGGAGTGGAGGACGGCTACATGAGAATGACGTACTGCCGCCCGATAAGCGAGATCAAAGAGGGCTTAACAAGAATGGGCGACTTCGTGGCGAAGCTGAGGCGCTGAGGGAGGGCAAAGAGGACAGAGCTGATATAGGTTACAAAAGACACATGCGATGATATAATAAACGCGGCCCCACGGGTTGCCCGGTCAAGTTGGCGCTTGACCGGGACGATTTAAGACCCGGCTACCAGCGCCAGGGCCAGAAGATTCTCAGCTTTAGAACTAGCGTCACCCAGAAAAACGGGCGGCGCTTTTTCTTTTGCCTGATAACCATCGGCTCTCACCCCCTCCCTATACTAACGTCAGGTTCAAACGGGGCGACCGTGCGCCCCGCAGGTTGCGAGGCCGCGCGGATTAGATTATATACTATATCGAAAGTGAACTTAGACTTTCGGGGCTTTTGAATAAAATCAAATCTTCCCGGCTTGAGGCCAATTTTTGCAGACGTTCCGTGAAGCCGGATATGGAGAACAGAATAAATTGCTCCATGCGCGAATCCTTTTTCCAGGCAACTTGATTCTTTTTCGACAACAGCGTTTCGAACACATCGATATCCATAGGTTTAGCGCGGTATTTGCATTCGCCGAAAATAATCTCGTTTCCTTCATCGTCAAAGGCCGCCAGGTCTATCTCTTCCTTATTGTTCCACCACCTGCCCAGCCTGTTGAAATAGAACCGCTCCAGCCGCGCAAGCCGCCACATTTCGCTCCGGCATACGGATTCATAAATAAACGCCACATGGTTGTCGATAAAGTTCGCCCGGATTTTTTGCAGGGCATACGCCGAATCGTCCAACTCAAGACGCGCCTTTACTGGATATACAAACCGGAACCAGAAACGCAGGTAATTGTCCTTGATCCGGTAAAGCCCCATTTTGCTTTTTTCGGGATTGGACTCGGTCACCGGCACTTCACGCTCCAGAATATCGAGGTCAATCAGCGTTTTCAAATATTTGGGCATATTTGTCTGCCTGACCTCAAGATCGGCGCAGATTTTACTCAGGCGGCGGTTACCGGCCGCTATGCTTTTGATGATGGAAAAGTAACTGCCTGTCTCCGTAACCTCGTTTTGCAGCAGAAAAAGCGGCTCTTCGAACAAAAAACTCCGCTTGCTCAAGACATGCCGCTCAATTTTGGAAAATAAATCCGCGCTCCCGTCGAACATCTCAATATATTTCGGCACGCCGCCGGTTACGGCGTAATGCTCTATCAGCTCCCTGTAGGATAAGTCCTCAAAAAATTCGCCGTAATGCTGGAAATCGATCTGCCGCAGCTTAATCTGCCCGGTACGGCGGCCATAAAGAGGGCTGTTGTAATTCAGAGCCTGAACTTCCATCATATGAATGAGCGAACCACACAGAATGACCATAATATTCCGGTCAAGTAAAAATTTTTCCCATATCCGCTGAAAGACAGACGGAAACGCGGGGTTAATTTTGCCGAGATACTGAAACTCGTCCAGCACCAGCACTAACCGCCTGCCTGACATATTTTTCGTAAGCGTTTGAAAAAGAATATCCCAATTATCTACATTTGCCTGCTCCAAAAGCGTATCGCCGGTAAACTCCGCGATTTGCTCTTTTAATCCACGCATGTTTTGCAGTTCCGATTCCTCGGAAGCCAAAAAATACACAAACGGTTTGTCTTTAACAAATTCGTGAATGAGCGATGTTTTTCCCACGCGCCGGCGGCCGTATAGTATGACAAGCGACGAGGATTCGCTGTTATATTGTTCGTCAAGGAATCGCAGTTCCTGCTGCCTGTCTATAAAACGTTTCACAAAGCCACCCCTTTTCCGAGGATTATTATACTTCAAATAATTATTATTATAAGTATAATTTATTGAACTTCTGCGGGCGAGGTCCATGATTCCCATAAAGGTATACTGACTGATTATTTACCGGCTATAAACAATAGGCTATACTCAAAATGGCATGTTTTTTATAGCGAGGTGCGTAAATACATGGAAACTAAAAAGCGGACTTTGAATGTAACCATATACCTGGCGATTATATTCTTCGCGCTGGTATTTCTTTTTTTCGGCAACAGGTTTGCGTCGCAAGGCATGGTGATTGAATATAACGACGATGAATTTTTAACGATTGAGGGTAAAGTGCTCAAAATTCTGGACATAACGGAAGAAGCTTTAACAGA
>Ga0099364_10007025_pt1 | contig 16206 bp, 14 predicted proteins | sample TergutTh196P3_FD_73070 | JGI IMG/M metagenome (GOLD analysis project Ga0099364, IMG submission 73070) | Microcerotermes parvus P3 segment gut microbial communities from Pointe-Noire, Republic of the Congo - Th196 P3 | ecosystem: Host-associated > Arthropoda: Insects > Digestive system > Gut ...
GGCAGGCACCCGATGGGTATAATTAAGCTATGATACACTGCCAAATCCTAATCCCTCTTAAAAATCCGTGCCGTACCGAAGGTACGCAATCCGTGTTAATCTGTGCCGTACCGAAGGTACGCAATCCGTGTTAAATGTCTACCCAGCTCGTGTTAAATGGGATAACAGCCGGGGGCATTGCTCCAAGGTCTGTCCGCAAAGTAACCGACTTTGTGGACAGACACTAATTAAGATGACAAAAACACTTTTCAATATTATAATGTATCATAAGTATGAAAAGTAACCTTAAAATGAAAATATGTTACGCGAGCGGTGATATTTACGGCGGCGGGGCATTCATGATTTTCAGTCTGCTGTTTATGAATTTTTTAATGCTTGTTGAGCGCATAGATCCATTTGCAGCAACTATAATTATTTTTATTGGAAAAGTGTGGGACGCTGTTACTGACCCGTTAATCGGAAGAATCTCTGATAAAACAAGGTCAAGATTTGGAAGACGCAGATTGTTTTTTCTGCTGGGGATAGTACCGGTTTTCCTCTCGTTTGTGATGCTTTTTTATTCTTTTGGCATTGAGGGAGCAACGGCGAAAGTTATTTATTATACATTTGCTTATATGTTTTTTGGCACTGCTTTCACTATCGTAATGGTTCCGTATAATGCAATCCTATCTGATATGACATCCGATTATAACGAGCGCACCGCCTTTACTACATTCAGAATGGTATTCTCCGGCGCCGCCTCATTATTGGCTGCCGTTATACCCGGCATCATTATAAAATCGGCAGGTGATGACAGGATTGGTCCCGGGCAGATACCGGGGTATCTTGTGATGGCCGTGATCTTTGGAGCAATTTTCGGGTTAAGCTGGTTTATAACTTTTGCAGGAACAAAAGAAAGGGATGATTTGCTCAAACCTGAAAAGTCATCTCTAAAGATGTGGCTGTCAGTTTTTTCAAATAAGGCATACAGAAACTTTCTGGGGATTTTTCTTTCGTTTCAGGTTGCCGTTGATTTAGTCCTTGCGCTTTTTATTTTTTATATTGATATTGTTGTTCTGCAATACCGGAATTATGAGTTAATAGTCGGGCTTCTTCTTGTATGCTCCATGCTGCTGATAACGGTGATGGGAGCAATCGCAAAAAGAAAGGGCAAAGCCTTCCCTCTTTACATAGGGCTTCCTGTATGGATACTTTCTACGCTCTTTTTTATCCCTCTTGATAATTCCGTTTCCGTTGTTGTACTTTGCGTCCTTGCCGTATTTATCGCCATTGGCAATTCTGCGGCGCAGCTTTCTACATGGTCAATGTTAACCGACATTTATGATATTGACGAAATTTGTACCGGCATACGCAGAGAAGGCATTTACAGCGGGGTAACAACTTTTCTTCGCAAATTTGCAAGCGGTATAGCCATCCTGTTGATAGGCTTAGGGCTTCAGACTCTGGGTTTTGATCAAAACAAATATTCCGCTCTTAAAGCCAGCACGGAAAATTTTAATCCCGCAGAATATGCGCAAAGCAGTCTTGTGTCGGGAATCAAATGGATGTTCATAATCATACCTTTGGTGCTTCTTATGGTTTGTCTTTTCTTTGCAATTAAAAATAATATCAACAAGCGCCGTTTTGATGCTGTACTAAAAGGTATCGAAGAGTTTAAAGCCAGCGGCAATATTGACAAATTGGCAGAACAGGAAATTAAAGACATAGTGCTTGTTACGGGAATCGAAAAAGAACGATTGTGGCGCACAGATATTCACCGTGCATAACAAATGTAAATAAGGCTGCTCCAAAACTTTTCGTTTTTGGAGCAAGCCCTATCTTGCAAGGCTCCCTGTGTTTTTACACCTGTTGCATCCAACTACGTGCACATGGTTACGGTTGCCGGGGCGCTCAAACATCCTTGAAACCAAATAATCGTTAATCCCAAGCGCAGTTTCGCACACCGGGCACCGTCTGGGTAAATTATGATTCAGGCAGCTATAACATCCGCAAATATACATCAGCCTGTCCCGCCCGCCGGAAATCGAAGGAAATGCCATAGATTTTACCAGTTCTCCCCTGTCCAGCCGCATCGTACAAAGCGGACAAACCTGCGGGTCGCCGACTTTTCCCTTCATGTCTTGCTTCTTTTTCCAGCTATTCCACGAAAGCCATCCCGGATAAAACGGCGAAAGCGTACCAAAAAACAATTGGTATCCAAGCCAAAGAAGAATAATTCCCGCGATGGTAAAACCCAGTATTTGTATATATAATCCCATGTTAATCCATATTACTAGACAAAATCGGCATCAGCAGCCATTATTATCCAATGGCGACTCTATATATTATCGGTACTCCTATTGGGAACTTGGGAGATATTAGTTTTAGGGCGGTAGAAATCTTAAAAAGCGCGGTTCTTGTTGTCTGTGAGGATACCCGCCGTACTTTAAAATTATTAAGTCATTTGGGGATTAGGGTCAAATTGCTGTCCTGCCGCTCTCAAAACGAAGAAACGGCGGCGGGAAAAGTGATTGCCGCTCTTGATCAGGGGCAAACGGCGGCTTATGTAAGTGATGCAGGTACACCCGCATTAAGCGACCCGGGGGCGGTTTTGGCGGCTATGGCGGTCGAAGCGGGACATGATGTAATCCCTATTCCGGGACCGTCGGCGTTTGCCGCACTTTTGAGTATTGCAGGCGGCAGAGATAAAACCGTAGTCTTTGAGGGGTTTCTGTCACCGAAAGCCGGCCGCCGGAGAGCCAGACTGCGGGAATTAATGGCAATGGACGCTGCAATCGTTCTTTACGAATCGCCGTTCAGAGTGTTAAAGCTGTTGGAAGACATTGCCGAAATTGACAATATGCGGTATATTTGCATTGGGCGCGAAATGACCAAGATTCATGAGGAGTATATTCGCGGGACGGCAGAAGAAATTCTCCTTAACCTGAGCAAGAGAAATGAGCAGAAAGGCGAATTTGCGGTTTATGTATCCAGCGGCTCCCCAAAAAGCAAGAGCTTCCGGGGATAATGCCTTGCAATAAATAAAAATAGCTGGTAAACTTATAACTGATGTTTGCCGATAATATAGTATAGGTAGGGTAAGGTTATGACAATAGACAGAGTAGGTCATGTAGAACCCATTCCGCCCGAAAGAAGAACGGGACGGAGTGCGCAAGTGGAGGGGAGGGATAAATCTGATTCAATCAGCCTGTCTGCGGATGCAGTAATAAAGGCCGAAATTTATCAGGTTGTGGAACTTATTAAATCCGCCCCGGAGCTTGATGATGCCCGGATTGCCGAACTTAGGCAGAAAATTGATGATCCTAATTATTTAAATGATAAGGTAATCAGTGCCACGGCGGATAATATTCTGGGCGCATGGTTTGCTTAAGGCGGAATGCCTTTAAGTGCGCAACTGACAGCAGAATATAAATAGGTTAAGATTTGGGCGTTCGGTCATAGTTGTGACCGGGCGCTTTTTTTTACTGTAATAAAATTGCACCGCACGTGCAGTTAGGAAGGAAAGTTGATAGATTTATCGTTTAAGTTATATCCTGAAATTCTCATCGGAGCGGATACTTTGAGCCTTTCCGGTTCTGTTTGCAGCCGTTATGGACAGAGAATCATGATCGCAGCCGGTCAGGATTTAAACTCTCAAATTACAAGCCGCTTAAAAGATATATTAAACGATTCTGGAATCGAAGCAATTATATTTGACGGAATCATGGAAGATTCTCATGCCGGTATGGCGGACAATATTGTTGAGTTATCGAATGCAGCGCATTGTAACGCTATTATTGGAATTGGCGGAGAGAAAACCCAAATAATTGCCCGAATGGCTGCAATTATGGCACCAACAAGGATGACCGCTTTTGAGCTTTTAGAGGGCAAAAAGCCAGTGAATAAATTCCTTCCGCTGATTGCTATTCCCACTTCGGGGTTTGAGCCCTTCATGTTATGCGATTATTTTATTGCAGCAGACCCCCGCGATCGTTTGGTGAAATCCGTTTCTTCCCCGGATAGACTCTATGCCGCCGTCATTGCGGACAGTACCCTGTTTCAATTTCCCGCGGCTTCACTTTTTGACGGTTTTTTTACCGCACTGGAAAGTTATTGCTCTTCAAAGGCAAACTTTCTTTCTGACGCTCTTCTTGAGCGGGCATTGAATTTTTTTGCAAGATTGATAAAAAACGGTTCCCGGGGTATTAACAGCGACATATATGTTCAGGCGGCATTTCTTGCCGCTCTGGGGAACTCTGCAAGTTCACCTGGCGCAGGTACGGCTCTTTCGGCGGCTCTTAACGCCCGGTGCCCGGCACCAAGGCAGTCATGCTCTTCTGCCCTATTCCCTGTCATTGCACAGCGCCTTATCTACACACGTCCCGAAAAAATGGCGCGGGCGGCTTCTCTTCTTGGCAATACCGGCAAGGGCGCATCTGCGGCGGAAGCTGCCAATACTCTGGTAGAAAACATCCGCCGCAGCATGGAAGCTTTAAGCGTGAATCCCAGTTTAAAAAATTTCGGTCTTTCGCTGGATAAAGCCGTTCCTGCCGCAGAAGCAGTACGAAATCTGGAATTTGTATCGAATTCCCCCTGGATAGTATCCGAAGGGGAACTTTTTGATATACTAAAGCAAATTATAAATTAGTGCAAATTATTTGAAGTTGCGGTATATTTATTATATAGTTAATACAAGGAGTGATTAAAATGAATAATAGGTTGTCCTGCGTTTTTGCCGTAATTATCGTTATGTTTTCATTGATTTTTTACGCCTGCCCGGAACTTGAAGAGGACCCTGTAGATGATGTATTGGGCGGGTATATTATGGCATATAATGTTGAGCTAACTTACGGCGCATGGATAGAAATACTTACAGAAATCAGCGAACAGGATCAGGATGTTCGCTTGGATTTAAGCAATTGTTCAACATCCGAATTGCCGGGAGTATACCATGCTTTTATAAATTGGCGCTGGGAAAATGCGGCGAAAACTAGATCGTTTGATTTTAGAGTATTTAATCCAGCACCCTGGATGAATGATTTGCCTTATGATGAGGAAGCCGATGAAGTAGATGCGGCGGAAATATACAGGTCTGCAAAAAGTAAAATTGTTTCCGTAATCTTACCCAGAACTGCAACAATGATCGGTATTGGAGATGGACCCAATTCAGCGGCTTTCAAGGGTTTTACAAACCTGCGATCTATAGAAGGTGAAAGAATTGTGTTTATCGGTGATTATGCCTTTTATGGGCTGCAAAATCTGCGAAACGCAAGGTTTCTTTCTGCCGGTGATTTTGAAGTCAATCCGCCGCCTGCGCCGAACCCTAATTCGGCTGATGATGTTTCAGATGAAAACGGCTTTCTAAGAAGCATAGGAGAATTTGCTTTTTATGGCTGTTCTTCCCTTACAGAGGTTGATTTTCCTGATGCAAAAATCATTGGCAGAAATGCATTTGCATATTGTACAGGTCTTACAGAAATAACTCAGGCAAATTTGCGGAATGTTTGGAGGATCGAACAGGGAGCATTCAGAGGTTGTACAAATTTAGTCTCTATCTATTTCAGGAATGCAACAAAAATCAGCAGCGAAGCTTTTTTAGGCTGCACTTCGCTTAGGGAAGCAAGATTCATGAATACCCAGAAGCAGTATATTACCGGCGTTCATCCCCTACAGCCATTTTTGGAAAATCCGAATTCGCCCAATCCGCCGTTTAATTACGATTCGGTTGTTTTTGACAGAGGCGCCTTTAGCGGCTGTAAAGCTCTGGAAAGATTAGAAATACCCTACGCATGGAATGTATATTTTGCCGCAGATGCTTTGGCGGATATTGGCACACATCTTGAACTTCATTTATTTGATGATGACGGCGCTGAAAGTTTTGGACATCCTCAAACAGACGATTATTTTGGACACAGAACAGGCAGCAGTGCGCTGCATAGCCGCAGCTTAACGTCAATAAAGATTGTCCTTCCTAGGGTGGAAGATGAATCGCAATTTAGAAGTGACGAAGATTATTATACTGATTGTCTTGACGATCCTCCTTGCGATGACATGAGCAACTGTGAAACCAGAATACAAATAGCCCGCTTGTTCCATGATATTAGGGGAAGATACGGCGAAGATGCTATAGAAATTGAGATAGCGCGTTATTAAACTAAAAAGGAAAATGGTTTAATTTGAAAAAGCAAAAATTATCCCTTATTGCAATTGTTTTTTTGATTTCTTTTTTATTTATATTTACTGCCTGCAATGAATCTCTCGAAGAAAATGATGATGAGTGTCAGTGTACGCCCGGAGCAGAATGTATAGATTGTGAATGTGAAGAATGTGACGATACCGGAAATGACTGTATATGTTTGGATGATGAATGTATAGATTGTGAATGTGAAGAATGTGACGATACCGGAAATGACTGTATATGTTTGGATGATGAATGTATAGATTGCGAATGTGAAGAATGTGATGATACCGGAAATGATTGTATATGTTTGGATGATGAGTGTATAGATTGCGAATGTGAAGAATGTGATGATACCGGAAATGACTGTATATGTTTGGATGATGAGTGTGTAGATTGCGAGTGTGAAGAATGTGATAATACCGGGAATAAGTGTCTAATTTGCGGAGAACTGGACTGTAACGGTGATTGTGAAGATGACTTGCCTTACCTAATGGTTTTTGAAGGCGAGTTAACCCAAGATGCCTGGGTTCATGATATTCTTGAAGTAATAAAAACCAGAGGCGAAAAAGTAATTCTTGATCTTAGCAAAGCCACACCAAGTACAGAAAAGAGCGTCTTGTTTTATCACGAATTTCCCGATCCATATATTGTTTTTAACCCGCATTCAGAGTATCCAAACGGGAAAGAATTCATAGCAGAACTAATCCTGCCGGATGCTGCAACAATGATAATAATTGCCGACAGCCCGGCTGCTTCGGCATTTAATTTTTTTACAAGTCTTAGAAAAATAAGCGGCGCTGGAATTAAGTTTATAAGCGCTTATGCATTTTACGGCAATACAACTTTAGAAGAAGCATATTTCCCTGAGGCTGTTAGCGTTCTTCATAAACATGCTTTTAAAGATTGTACAAGTTTAAAAAATGTTTATATTCCAAAAATTAATTATATAACCGCAGAAGCTTTTGCAGGCTGTACAAGTCTTACCGAGGTTAATTTCCCTGAAGTTACAGTAATGGAACCCCGTGTCTTTGTTGACTGTACAAATCTTAAAACCGTAAACCTTCCAAAGCTTGGAATATTAGACCCCACAACATTCGAAGGCTGCACTAGCCTTGAAAGTGTAAGTTTCGAGATTATTGAAACAATTTTTGAAAATACATTTATGAATTTAACCAATCTTAAAACTGTGGATTCCCCAAATGTAAAAGTTATAGGCAATGAAGCATTTGAAGGCTGTACCAGCCTTGTTGAAGTGTCTTTTCCGTCTGCAACAACAATCTGGGGGAGGACATTCAAAAATTGTACAAATTTAAAAATTGCTAGATTTCATGCAAACCCAGACCCCGCTTCTGGTCATCCTGTTAGACTGAGTGGATCGTGGCCGTATCATACAGAAGAAAGTATTTTTTTTGGAGAGGATGTTTTTAAAGGCTGCACAAATCTTGAAATCTTAGATGTACGAAACGCATGGAATGTTTATTTTTCTGAAGGCGCATTGGCAAACATTGGAACGCACTTGGATATTTATTTGTACGATGACGGCGGTAAATCAGAGGGCGGTAAAAGTTTTGGTCATCCGCAGATAAACGCATCTTTTGGCGGAACTTTTATAGGGGAGAAAGGTGGAGGGTCTTTTGAAGGCATAACGCTTAAAACAATTACTTTGTATTTGAATTTTGATGGTGGTATGGTTTTTAATGATGTTAATTATGATGAACCGGGTGGCAATAACTGGGGTTATACGGGAATAAAAGTTTTTATAGAAGACGCATATCCGTGGAATATTGGTGATGAACATACTCCAAAAGTAAATATTGAAATAATCCCATAGCAGCGTCTCTTGGTGATACCGGTTTACTTAAGCGCCATTCAAATCATTGTTTGCTCTTTCCTGCATCAACCTTCACAGCCTCTTTATTTGACAGCCGTATCCCTCCCGCCTTTAGTCCGCGAACATTGTAATCTCCAGCGCGGAAGTCTTCGGAGAGAACTTTCAAACGGGGTTTGGGGGCATATTTGACGCTGAAGGTAAATTTGTTCCTTGTGTCAACGTGCAGAATTTGCGAGCCGTCAGGAACAAGGAAATAATCCTTGTTGATGATCCAGCCTTCGATTACGCAGCGTTTGATACAGGGGAAGCTGGTGCCTTTTTCTTTATAAATTAATGTAAAAATTGTTTTAGCAAGAGCTTCCTTGTCTGCGATGCCAATCCACCACGCGTCAGCTCCTGCGAAGGTTTTTTCGGGCAGGTCTAAAATTGTATACATGCCGTTTTTGCGTATAACAAGAATCCTGTCGTAGGGGGAGACTTCGCAGATATTTACGCCCGAAACATTGGTGCCAAGATAACCCGTCTTGCTGTCATATTTCAGGACAACATCGCGTTTCACGACTTCTTTGGCGATTACCTTGTCGAATAACCCTATCATGCTTCTGCGTGCGCCGCATCCGATTTCTTCGTTGGCTTTTATTTTAGTTATAATCCCTTTAAGAAACGAAATTGAATACGCAACAATGTTTTTAAGGTGTGCATTTATTTCTTTAATCCGGGCATTGATTGCGTCCATCTCATCTTTAGCTTTATTGATGTCGTATAACGAGATTCTGCGGATAGGGATTCGCAAAAGGTGTTCAACATCATCATCAGATATGCCGCGCGGCCCGACCTCTTTCATAAACGGTTTGAACCCCGCAATAACTGCATCCTTTACGCCTTTGGCTGTCTTCATTGTTTCAATGCGTTTGTAGATACGCTCTTCAATAAAAATTCTCTCCAGCGTGCGAAGATGCAGTTTATCCTGCTGCTCTCTTTTTTCAAGCTCAAGTTCTTTTGTCAGGATTTTAACCAATTGCTTCGCATGATATTTGATAATCTCTTCAACCGTCATAACTGCGGGCAAACCGTTTTTGATTACAAGCAGATTGACAGAGATTGACTGCTCACAGTCTGTGAATGCATAAAGAGCGTCAATTGTTTCTTCGGTGTAAACGCCTCGTGCAAGTTTTATTTCGATCTCGACCTTATCGGTGGTAAAATCATTGATGCTCTGTATTTTTATCCTGCCAGCCCTTGCCGCCGATTCTATGCTGGCGATGATGCTCTCGGTAGTGGAGCCGAAGGGCAGCTCGGTGATGAGTATACGCTTAGGGTCTGATGTATCAAGTTTTGCGCGTACACTCACTTTACCGTTGCCGCCCTGATAATCAGAAACATCAATTAAGCCGCCGGTGGGAAAATCAGGATAAACTTCCGCCTTTTTACCGGAAAGAAATGCGATTTCCGCTTCGATTACTTCTATAACATTGTGCGGCAGAATTTTTGTTGACATTCCTACGGCTATACCTTCGACACCTAACACGAGTACAACAGGGATTTTAGCAGGAAAGAGTACGGGTTCGCGGTTACGGCCGTCGTAGGAAGCCGCCCACTCTGTCAGCTTGGGGTTATAAAAAATATCTTTGGCAAGCGGTGTTACACGGCACTCGATATAGCGCGGTGCAGACGCATTGTCTCCAGTGTGAAGATTGCCGAAGTTCCCCTGCCTGTCAATAAAAAGCTCTTTGTTGGCAAGCACTACAAGCGCAGGATTGATGGAAGCTTCTCCGTGGGGATGGTATTTCATGCAGTGACCGGTAACATTGGCAACTTTGTGGAATTTGCCGTCATCCATCTCGAACAGCGAGTGCATGATGCGCCGCTGAACGGGCTTTAACCCATCCTCCAAATCTGGTATTGCACGGTCTTTTATTACATAAGATGCGTATTCCAAAAAATTACGGTCGAATAGTGTTTTAATGTATGCCATAAAGACAGTTTACTATAAACGATGAGTAAAGGGCAATCAGAAAAAGTCAAATTCCAAAGCGGCGCCTAAAAACTTTGTTTTACAGCCCCCTTGATACTAAGGATAATCTAAGTTTAGAATTGTAAAATGGGGATTTCGGAACGCAGAGAACGGGAAAAAATTGAGCGGCATAAAGCAATTCTGAATTGTGCAAGAGAATTGATCTTACAGAAGGGAGCGCAGCATACAAGCATGGAAGAAATTGCAAAAAAGGCAGAACTTTCCAAAGCTACGGTATATCTTTATTTTTCCGGTAAAGATGCGCTATTTAATGAAATTTGTGAAGAAGCGGCGCGGGTTTTTCTAACTCATCTTGAACCGTATTTTGAAAAGAGTATTACGGGCATGGCTGCGTTGAAATATTTTTGGCGCGGTTATTTTGAGTTATTCGGAAATTTTGAAGACATGATAATTATTTCCCGGGTGCGTAATATAATTAGTCCGGGAATCCCCATTGTCTCTCTTGAAGAAGAAAGCAAATCCCCCAATGTAGATGCGATCCTTGGTATTATGCAAAATATTATAGAACAGTGTAAAACCGAGGGTGTCTTTGATCCTGATTTAGATTCGGGTTTGGCGACACGTCTTTTGCTTTCGATGTTTTCCTTTTTAATAAATAAGGCGGCTAATCTGTCTCCCGAAGGACGTAAATCCAGCGAAGTCATCAAACAAATGAAAATCGAAATGGAAAACGCTTTTCAAATATTAATCCGTGGTTTTGCAAAAGAGGGAATAGGCAGAGATATTCTTGATATTACTGATAATTAGTGTCTGTCCACAAAGTCGGTTACTTTGCGGACAGACCTTGCATTTTCTCGCCTTTAGGCTGCGAAAATGCTGTTTTTAAGGTAGTCTGTCCATAATGTGTCTACATTATGGACAGACACTAATTAAAGCGAGGATTTTATGGAAACACCTGTAAAAATTTATACTGACGGCGGCTGTTCAGTGAATCCGGGACCCGGCGGCTGGGCATATATAATTATTTTAAAAACATTTCAGGGTGAAATCACTATTGCGCAAAATCAGGGGGCGCAAGAAGAAACCACAAACAACCGTATGGAACTTACCGCAGTAATCGAGTCATTGAAAATGTTTAAATCAATGAAAGATGTCCCAAAAAACGTGAGTGTTTACACAGATTCTCAATACGTGCAAAAAGGCATCACAGAATGGATAATTAACTGGAAGCGAAATAATTGGAAAACCAGTGACAAGAAACCTGTAAAAAACAAGGAACTGTGGACGGAGCTTGATTCGCTCGCATCGGAAACTTCCATAAATTGGGAATGGGTGCGCGGTCATGCGGGGGATAAGTACAACGAAATGTGCGATCAAATGGTAAAGGCAGTGATTTGTCATGTTCGAAATCCCTGATTCTCCATTTTCCCGATTAACTGCCGTAAAATTTGCATTTGCACAACCAGTAAGAGCCATTACAAGTCCAATAGCCAGACATACTGTAAAGATAAAATCCCAGTAATTTTGCTTTTCCGCCCGTTCTAGCGCCAGATTGATGCTTCCGCGCTCCATGCGAGTGCTCTCTCATGCCGTGCGAGTGCTCTCTCATGCCGTGCGAGTGGGCTCGCATCTCATGCGAGTGGGCTCGCATCTCGTGCGAGTGCTCTCTCACGCCGTGCGAGTGCTCTCTCACGCCGTGCGAGTGCTCTCTCACGCCGTGCGAGTGCTCTCTCATGCCGTGCGAGTGCTCTCTCATGCCGTGCGAGTGCTCTCTCATCCCATGCGAGAGTGTCCCCACGGCATGGGGACCTGTCCCCACGGCACGGGGACCTGTCCCCACGGCACGGGGACCTGTCCCCACGGCACGGGGCTGAATCCTCCCTGCGAGTTTTAGTGAGCGCAGGCGCGAATGCCCTATATTTAGAGTTCTCTTCTATACCACGCTGTGAAACCGGCGGTATGATCTCTTTCATTCTGCCAGACGTACATGCTTCGCTTTTCAATACATCTTATTCTTTGTATAATTAAACCAATTATTATGATAGCAAAAAACGAAGATCAGCCGGTATCAAACATTATCCCCGAAATTCCTCCTGCAACAATTACACCCACAGAATTTCCGCAATCAACGCAGGAGATCAAGTCTATTAAACCCGCTATTTCTCCTGACTGGAATAATCGCAAACTTTTCTCACTTTTTTGGCCGCTCATTGTTGAGCAGCTTTTAATTGTCGCAATGGGAATTGCTGACACTATTATGTTAGCATCGGTCGGTGAACACGCTGTCTCCGGCGTATCGCTTGTGAACAGTATAAATTTTCTTTTTATTACTGCTTTTAATGCGCTTGCAACAGGCGGTTCTGTAGTTGCAAGTCAATATATCGGACGCAAAGATCAAAAAAGCGCGTGTTGTGCAGCACGGCAGCTGGTTTATATCAGTTTAATCATTTCTATTGCGTTGATGGTTTTTACAATTTGTCTTTGCGGCCCAATGCTTAGATTGATTTATGGAAATATAGCAGATGATGTAATGAGTTCTGCCAGTATCTATTTTATTATTACTTCAATTTCATTTCCTTTTTTGGCGCTTTATACTTCGGCAGCCGCATTATTCAGAAGCATGGGGAATTCAAAAGTTACCATGAGATGTGCGCTTTTTGTAAACATTATAAATGTTGCAGGAAATGCGTTATTAATTTATGTTTTAAAACTGGGAGCTGCGGGAGCTGCAATTTCTACCGTTGTAAGCAGAATAATCGCATCTGCGGTATTGTTATATTTATTACGCCACATAAGACAGACAGATAAAAACGGCGATCAAATTATTATCAATTTGAGAGGGATAACAAAAATCAAACTTGAAGGAGCGATGATAAAGCGTATTCTAAATATTGGCGTTCCATCCGGGCTGGAAACATCCATGTTTCAGGTGGGAAAAATATTGGTTACCAGAATATTTACCATGTTCGGTACTGCAGCAATTGCGGCTAATGCTGTCTCTGCAACAATAAATTCCATCGCATTTATGCCCGGGTCGGGATATGGTATGGGACTTTTAATAATTGCAGGGCAATGTATCGGAGCGGGTGATTATGCAGGAGTCAAAAAATATACAAAAAAAATAATGATGATTGCGTACTTTACATACATTTTTATAAATATCAATATTTTTATTTTTATGGACCCAATAATAAGCGTCTTTAATTTATCAGAAGAGGCTTATGCGTTATGTGTAATATTTTTGAGAATTCACTGTGTAACATCATCCCTTTTTTGGTGTCCCTCTTTTGTACTGCCAAACGTTCTGAAAGCTGCGGGAGATGCCCGCTATGTTATGATCGTGGCTGCAAGCACAATGTGGTTTGTCAGAGTCTGCTCTGCCTTCATTTTTGCATTTCCCCTTGGGCTGGGACCTGCCGCCGTCTCGCTTGCAATGGGCGCAGATTTCCTTTTTAGGGGTATTTTCTTTACCGCCCGCTGGCTAAGAGGCAAATGGAAAGAAAAACGGGTGATATGAAATTCAGAAAAACCTGCTAATCCGCCTAATGACAAAATATCAAAACTGATATACAATAACAGTAATAAATTTAACGAGGGACAATATGAGAGAATTAAAAGCGGCTATTATCGGGGCGGGCAGCACTTATACACCCGAACTTATCGAGGGTTTTATCGTTAGACAAAACAGTTTGAATTTTTGCTCTTTTTATCTAATGGATATTAACAAGGGAAAACTTGGTATTGTCGGCGGTCTTGCAAAAAGAATGTTGGAATCTAAGGGTTTTAAAGGCAAAGTTATTCTAACGCAGGATCTTGACGAAGCCATTACAGGAGCAGATTATGTCTTTGCACAAATTCGAGTGGGCGGTCTTGCGGCGCGTATCCGCGATGAAAAGATTCCTCTAAAGTACGGGCTTGTAGGGCAGGAGACAACAGGGGCGGGCGGTTTTATGAAAGCAATTAGAACACTGCCTGTAATGCTTGATATTGCTAAACGCATGGAAAAACTTTGCCCCAACGCATGGCTTGTAAATTTCTCTAATCCGTCAGGAATTGTTGCAGAGGCGCTTTTAAATCACACAAATGTAAAAATGATCGGGCTGTGCAATTGCTTCATTAATATGCACGCAGATATTGCAAATACAATCGGTACTTCTGATTTTGACTACAACTATATTGGCTTAAATCATTTAAGCTGGATAACATCAGTTACTGTCAACGGAGAAAATGTTTTAAGACAACTTGGAAAATCTTCAGGACAAATGAAAAACGTACCGGTAGTTGAATATGAAGATGAGCTTGTCGCTGCAATTCCTGCAATACCTTCATCGTATTTGAGTTACTATTATACACGCGAAGAACAATTTCAAAATTGCCTTACTTCAGAGAAATCCCGGGGAGAAGTATGTGAAGTGCTTGAAGCATCTTTAATTGAACAATATGCCGACCCCAATCTTCAGGACAAACCAAAGGAGCTTGAAAAAAGAGGCGGCGCTCTTTACTCTACAGCCGCAGTTTCTGTAGTTGATGCTATCGAAAATGATAAAAATGAATTTCATGTTGTCAATGTAAAGAACTCAGGCTGTCTGCCGTTTTTGGAAGACAGTGATGTAGTAGAAGTAAAATGCAATGTAAACCTCAAAGGCGCGATTCCTGCCCCAACTGTAATACCGGACAGTCCGTATATAATCGGAATTATGCAAGCCGTAAAAGCATTTGAAAAACTCACTGTAAGAGCCGTGTTAAACGGCAGTAAGCCGGACGCTATTGCAGCGCTTATGGTTCATCCTTTGATTGGCGATTACAAGAAGGCAAAAGGAGTAATTGATGAAATGTTTGAAGCCAATGCGGATTATGTGCCGAAGGAATTATTAAAATAATAAAGAGGGAATATGAAAAATTATATTATCGGTGTTGATATAGGGGGCACAAAAAGTCATCTTGCGCTTTTTGACACGGAAGGGAATTTTATCGATCTAGGTCATTGGGGATGTTTAAATCATGAAGGGCTTGAAGGTTCGTTTGAGCAGCTTGACAGTGAGTTTGGACAATTTGTAAATCAGACATTGTTAAAACACGGAATAACGGTAGATCAAATTGCACAGGCAGCTCTTGGAGTTGCAGGCGTTGATACCAAAGCGCAGCATGGCATAGTTTCGCAAATTATTAAAAAGCACGGTATTAAAAACTTTACTCTCGCAAATGATGCCTTCCTTGGAATTCCTGCAGGGAGTAAAACAGGAGCAGGTATCTGTGCGATTAACGGTACAGGCTGCACATTAGCCGGTATTAATAAAGAGGGAAAAATGCTTCAAATTGGAGGAGTCGGAGTTCTTTCTGCGGATATGGGCGGCGGCGGCTATTTGGGAGAGCGTCTTTTAATGGCGGTCTACTGTGAGCTTTTCAGAAAAGGGGAGCCCACTCTTTTGACACAGCGGGTTTTTGAAAAACTTGGTATTACAAGCAAATACGATTATGTAGAAATTATGCAGGAAAAAATTTACAATGGAACTTTCGATATATATAAAGCAGGTCCTTTAATTTTTGAAGCCGTGCACCAAAACGATAAAGTTGCAGCTAACATACTTAAAGAAATTGCCGAAAGTTATTCAAACGGAATTACGTGCATGATCGAAGAGTTGGAATTTCCCAAAAACGAAGAATTGCATATTGTGCTTGCCGGCTCTGTATTTGTAAAAGGAGAACATCCCCTTTTAGTTAATTCTCTTAAAGAAAATGTAACAGCCAAAAACCCCGGATACAATTTAACATATAACCTTTTAAATGTGCCAAATGTCGCAGGAGCAGTCCTCTGGGCGTTTATTTCACATCATGGAAAATCAGGCAGTGATTATTACGATAAAATTTGTACGCAGCTTAAAGCGAATTAATAGATTTGTTCGGCTAGGCAGTCTCGGAACAATTTCCCTGAGAAAAATCGGAGCAAAGTTATGCGAATAATTTCATGGAATGTTAATGGGATTCGTGCTGTAGAAAAGCGCGGACTTGTTGACTGGATCGTAAAAGAAAATCCCGACATATTATGTCTTAACGAAACGAAGGCAGAGCCCGGGCAGTTATCGCAAGAACTTTTAAATCCCCCTGTAAAAAATACGCCGTATAACACTTTTTGGGCGTGTGCAAAAAAGAAAGGTTATTCTGGTGTGGCAATTTACACAAAAGAAAAACCCCAGAATGTCCGCTTTCTAGGGAAGGCCGAGTTTGATGACGAAGGCCGGG
>Ga0099364_10007026_pt1 | contig 16204 bp, 20 predicted proteins | sample TergutTh196P3_FD_73070 | JGI IMG/M metagenome (GOLD analysis project Ga0099364, IMG submission 73070) | Microcerotermes parvus P3 segment gut microbial communities from Pointe-Noire, Republic of the Congo - Th196 P3 | ecosystem: Host-associated > Arthropoda: Insects > Digestive system > Gut ...
GGGAGACCTATGTCCGAATGTCCCGCAGGCTCTTCAAGGAGCTGGAAGGCTTGAAGGCCAAGGGGAAATGCTGATGCGCGACCCCATGGAAATATTCGAGGGCTGGCTTAAAAAGAAGCCGCGCCTGTGGGCTTTTTACCGGAGATGGAACCCTTGCCACGGCGAACTGCCCGACGGCACGACCAAGCCGGATTCCTGGTTCGTGGATAAGTTCCTGCACCGGCTCTTTTACTGGGACTGCGCCTGCTGCGCGTCCTTTCGCGGCGTTCTGATCGGCCTTTTCCTGGGCTGGCTTTTGTGGAGGTGGTAGATGGGTATTCGCACAGGCTACGAGACCGGAAAGGGTCAGGGGCCTTCGGCCGGGTTTCGCCCCCAGCCGGGCGTGACGGCCAATATTTTGTTCTCGCCCGATTCCCCGGCCGGGGAGCGCTTCTCGGCCCGGGTGGATATATTGCCCGGCAACGCCTACCTGGTTTCGGCCTACAACCTGCCACCGGACAGACGGGTCTTTCTCAACCAGATTTCCACCGGGACTCTCCCGGGCCGGGAGAAGGCCGACGGCTGGACCCCCAACCGGGGCCAGGATTTTTTCATGCAGCGTTTCCGCCTGGGCGGCGAGCGCCGCTGGACCCTGAGCGAGAGCCAGCCCCAGATACTCCTTCTGGTTCCGGGCCGCTACCGCTTCGAGCTTGAAGACGAGGACATGTTGGGGGACAGCTTGCAGGTGGAGTTCTATTCCTGGCCTCTGGCCCAGACCCCGGTTTACGACAACTATCACTGCTGTGATCCGCCGGTATCCGAGCCGGACGACCACGGGCCATAAGGAGGAACCATGCGCGGTAACGGCGCGCCCTTCGCGCTTTTCGACGAACAATCCGCCTCGGTCTTCAGCCCGGCCTTTTACGTGGCTCCCGGCAAGGCGGCTCTTTTTCAGGCTTTCGGTTTTGAAACCGTCAGCCGGGAAGTCGAGCCGGGCCGGGCCTGGGCCAGGCCCCAGGTCTGCCTTCGGCAAATCCTTTACCAGGCCCCGGACGTTCTGCCCGACCTTTGGCTGGTGGACCAGGTGCTGGGGGTTTACCGGGAAGGTCTCAAGGGGCTGGTAATGGCCGAAGGCCCGGTTATAACCCATGGCTGCGCCTGGACTCTTTCAGCTTGCGACACTATGGCGCTTCTGGATATTCCCGGGAGCTATCGACTGGAACTGAACGATCCCGGGTCTGTTGGACAAGCCCGGGTCTATATGCGAGCCCTGGCGCCGGAGGCTGTACCGCGGCGGTCGGCCCGTCTTTATTGGGGGGAGGAATAAATTATGAGCTGCGGAACAGAAGAATTCGTCAAAGGCCAGACTTTTATTGAAGGCCAGATAAACGACAGCACCATTCGGGGTGGCGTGATTGAAGGATCGGAACTCAAGAACGTCACCGGGTCGGCCAATGACCTGGAGGTGCTGGGTTTGAAGGTGGGCGGGACTGTTGAGCTGGGTTCGGGAGTAGCCGAACAGCTCAGAGATATTCTCCAACCCATCTTGAGTTTCACCATTGCCCCCGAGGATGTGGCCAAGGTTTTTACCAGTTGCCGTGACGGGCTGGCCCTGGCCCCGGGGGCCAAGCTGGCCACTTGTGAGGACTTGGCGGATGTGTCGGCCAAGCTGGATGACGACCTCAAGTTGGCCATCTGCGAAGCCATCCGCGATGGGTGCGGCTCAGGCGGTGGCGGAGGCGGCGGGGATGATGCCTGCTGCCCGGAGAACTGGAACACCATTCAGATCAATGCCGCGGTCAGCCGGATGTTGAGTCGGATGTTGAGCCAGCTTATTGAGAACAACTTGGCCGGGGCCTTGATCTCTGATGAACCCGACAACTGCCTGAAGGCGATTGACAATAAGCTCTTCGTGGAGTGCGGGACGGGCGGTACACCACCCCCGCCTGGAGACTTGATTTCCACGGACGCTGATAACTGTCTGGCCGTGGGGTCTGACGCCAAGCTCTTCGTGGAGTGTGGGACGGGCGGCACTCCGACCCCGCCTGGGGATTTGATTTCCGCGGATGCCGACAACTGTCTGGTCTTGGGCAACGACAATAAACTCTACATGGCGTGCGGCACCGGCGGCACCCCTGTCTCGCCTTCGGACTTGATTTCCGGCAGTGACGATAACTGCTTGCTCATTGGTCCTGACGGCAAGCTCTTCGTGGAATGCGGCACCAACGACGACGTAAAGTTCCCGACCGACAATCCAGGGGATACCGGAACCCCGATCTCCGTGACGGGTGACAATTTACCGCTCTTTGTTTACGGCGGGCGGACCGCGCTTATGGGCGCTCCGCTCAAGTGGGTGCAGCTCACGGCCACCGATGGCACGACCGTCAGGGTCCCGGCTTACTGATGTGCAGGTGCAATAAGAAAAGCGGCGGCATAAGCCGGCCAGCCGGGGCGCCCCTGGGGCGGTTCAGGACGACCGTGCCCGCGGCTCCGGCCGCTCCGGCTGTAACCCCGCCGCCCGTTCAGGTGAGGATTAAATATGTCCCTAAAACTGGATGAAACCCAGCGCCGCCTGGTGGAAATTCTGCCGGAGCTGGGGATGCACCAGGCGCTGATCCAACTGCTGAAAGAGCAGGAAGCTCTCTGGTGGGACCAGGCTCGGAACGCGGCCCTGGCTTATGCCCTGCGGTCGGACAGCCAGGATGAGACCCGGCGCAAGGAGAGCTTGGAATATAACGGCCGGGCCAACGGATTCCGATGGCTGCGGGAAAAGCTGGAGGACATTGTGAAGCAACAGCAAAAAAGGAGCGCTGCATGACCAAATTTAACCCCTACGCCGAAAAGGCGGCCCAGATAGATAAGGAGTGGGCGGAACAGCAAGGCCGGTCTGAATCGCCGGCCGCGCCTGAGCCTCAGCCTCCCGCGCCGGACTTGACTCTGATTCCACCCGCGGAGCCTAAGTTCCTGGACTCGGCCCCGGCTCCGGCCCCCGCGCCGCCTCCGGTGCAGCCCGCCCCGGAGCCCCCGACCAAGCTCGCAACACCGGACGAGGTTTACCAAGCGGAATTGGCCGACCTGAAAAAGCAAATGGCCGAAGACCGGGCCAAGCTCAAGGAATACGAGGCCGCGGCTGAAGCCCGGCGCGTCGAGCAGGTTATGAACCTGGAGGGGCTGGAGCTGGAGTCGCTGGACAAGGCGGATGCCCGGAAGCTGATCCAGGCGGTTTACGACACCGTCAAGGCGGACCAGGAAAAAACCTTGAGCGAAGTAACCCGGCTGCGCGAAGAGCAAACCCAGCGGGCCCAGGCCCAGTCCGACGACCTGGCCAGGCGGCGGGCGGACGATATTTACAAGGCCGTGACCAAGGCCGTCCCGGATTTTAAAACCATTATCGAGGACCCCAGGTTTGACGAGTTTTTGAACCAGCCCGTGCGGGCCGGAAGCGGCTTGACCAACCGGGCCGACATGATGGAAGCCTACCGGCAGGGCCGGCCTGATTACATCATTCAGATTATCCAGTCTTGGCGGAGCGCCAAGCCTTCCCCGGATAACATCGCCCAGGTGGCGGCCGGCAATGCCGGGGTGGCGGCGCCCAAGGAGCCGACCAGCGTGGATGAGGAATTTAAAAATTTAAGCGAATTACTGCGCCAGCGTCAAAGCGGCGTCATAAGTCCAGAAGAGTATAGGACTCGACTGGCTCAGCACAGAGAAGGTCTGGCGCAGGCCGGGCTTCATTAAACACAACAAGGAGTCTGAGATGAGAGAAAGATATGGCGGGATTTTACAACCAGGCATCCGGCTATGGTTCGGTACTGGAGAACACCCCTCTAGCCCGGCCGGATTACTACAACAAGATTCTCGCGGTCGATTACGAACGTAACTGGACCCACGAGATTACCAACACGGAGTTGATCGGGGAGATTAAAGCCGACACTCTGGAAATCCAGTATATGAAGGCGCCCGAGGTGGGCAAGTGGCGGCCGAGTTCCGTCAACCAAGAGATGATCCCGAGCGGAATTTCGCTGGTTGCCGAGTCTCTGCGGGTGGATAAGCTGGCCTACATCGACGTAAAAATCGACGAGCTTACCGTGGGTTACGCCGGCAGCCGCTACGCCAATTTCGAGAAGAGTTTTCTTGAAAAGATATGGCGGAACTACGCCGAGCTTCAGCGCAACTGGCTTTTGAACCGGATGCTCTACGAGAGCGACCCGCGCTGGAAGGGCCTTAACGCCGGCATTTTCAGGAACTACAACCTCGGCGACATCGGCACCCCGGTGACGATTACCCCGACCAACCTGGCCAAGAACTTAGCCTACCTGCGGCAGGTGCTGGTGGACAATCTGGCCTGGGTAGAGAACGAGATGTTCGTCGTTATGCCGAGCCAGTTTTTCCCGGTGCTCATTGATTCCAACCTGGCCAACGCCGGCTTCACCGGCACGGCCCGCCCGGGGACGGTTCAGATCGACGGCATGTGGAAAGAGAAGATCATGGGCTTCGACGTGATCGAAACGATCCACGCCCCTAAACAGCAGGAGGATAATGGCAATACCTGCTTCTATATCCTGGCCGGACACAAGGACGCCTTCGCCTATGCCGGGGCCATCGTTAAAAGCCGGGTGACTTCCAATCCCCGGACCTTTGGGATTGAGTACCAGGCTTTGGCCCGCTGGGGCGGCAAGATGATCTACCCCGACAAGCTGGCCGTCGGCTACTGGCATTTTGAGATTTAAGGAGGATACGAGACATGGCAGACATTCAACTATACAAGGCCGGGGTCTTTGTCCCCAACTATATGTGGAAGAAGGGCGACCACCCCCGGACGGGACCGCCCTTCGCCCCGAGCGCCTTCGGGGAGCGCATCCCCCCTTACAACGCCCAGTTCGACGGGAACTTCAACGTCAAGGATTATACCGCGGGGTTCCCTCTGATTCCGGCGGATAACGAAGCCCAGCGGAATGCCCTTAAAACGGCCAACCCCCAGGTGGGCGACATCTTGCAGTTGATCTTGGTGCCCGCCAACCACTATGTGGACTTTCTGCGCTTCGATGTTCACCTGGCCGACATAGCCAACACGACTTCCACCCCGCCCTACCCGGGGATGACCGGGGCCGCGGTGGCCTTGACGGCACAGCGGGTGGAATATAACCCGACCACCCAGGAATATGAGTTTACGGAAATCCCCGACGTGACCGACGCCTTGGCCGCTCAGGGGCTGCCCGCGACCATCCCCCTGGATATGCCCAGCACCGTGATGGTTTCGCTTCTGAGGGTTGAAGCCGGTTATGTCCAGCCCCTTTACGCGCCGCCGATCCTGCGGACCATAGCCGGGCCGCCGGTGACTTATTTCCGGGACGAGACCGGGGGCATCATGCTGGGGCTCAAGATAACGGCCCTACCGGCGGATGTGCATCTGGAATTGGCCTTGAATGACTACTACCTGGCGGCCCGGGTTCGCGCCTTCGACTGCCCGGCCTTCTAAGGAGAAGTCATGGCTGACAACAACATCGACAACACCAAGGCCGCCCTTATGGGCATGAGAGCCCCCAAGAATGACACTTGGGGGAAGGCCACCAACAACCTCGACACCCCCCGCGGCGCCATTGAAAGTATGAAGGCGCCAAGGGGGGACACCTGGGGCAAGGCGTCCAACAACCTCGACGCCACCCAAGGCCCCATCATGAGCATGTCCGTCGGAAAGGCGACCATGCCCGGAAGTAATTAAGGAGACTCGTCATGCGGAGCGACGAACAAACCATTATGAACTTAAACAGCGACAACCCCTCGGACCGGGCGGACGACCCCGCCTTTGAAGAGCTTTTGGGGCAGATGGATACAAGGGGGCCACTGCCCCCTTCGCCCCGGCTCAAGTGCCGGCGCACGGGGATCAAGTATATCTGGACCCCGAGCCTGGCCGAACTGGGGGAGGATGCCTTCATCAACTGTGATGAGGCCGGGAACGAAGACCCGGCCGCCTGGACGGGACGCTACCCCAAGGGCATGAACATCCAACTGGCCATGATGCGGGAAGAGGATAGGCCGGCTCTTCCGCCGAGGGAGGTTTCCAGACTCCGCCCGCCCGAAGCGGTTGAGCCGGCGCCGATTGGCGCTAAACCCGAGGGAGCGACGAAACAGCGTAAACCAAGGAAGCCGAAAAAGAACATCGAGGTCGCCTTCGACCCGGCCCTGGGGCTTCCGCCCGGCCAGGCCGCGGCCTTCGGCGTGGACCCCGTCCCGGCCGTCCCGGAGCTGGACGACTTCGAGAAAGCTCTGGCCGGGCAGGCGGCTTTCGACGAGGCGCTGAGAAATGCGGCTCTCTAAATTATTGAATCAACTGGCAATAGACCTTAACGATGCTGAGACCGGCCGGGAGTTCACCGGCTGGTCCACGGCACAGCTCCAGTTCTATCTTTTGGAAGGTGTCCAGGAAGCTATGGCACTCAAGCCCGAGCTTTTCCACGACACCGTGGTTCTTGAAATTGACCATCGAGACTCCTGGCAGGACCTTTGCCCCTGCCTCCACCTGACCCCCGACGGGGTCTTGGGGCAATCCACGGCCAAGGGCCGGGTGCTCCACGCGCTTAAATTTCGGCCCGGGGATTATGGGCTGACCTGGCGCGGGCCGGAATGCCCACCCTCCGAGCCCTTCCAGCTTCGGGAGTTCACCATCAGCCCCAATGGCCGGACCATCAGGGTTTATCCCTCCCCGCCGCCGGACAAGCCTTTGTACCTGGCTCTGCGCTGTGCGATCTGGCCCAAGGGCGACGACCCCGACCTACCCGATGAGCTGACGGCCGCCCTCTTACAGTGGGGCCAGTACCGGGCCATGATGATGGACGGGGAGAGCAACCAGTTCGCCTACCAGGCGGCCTTGGCCCACAAGGCCAGCTTCTATGAACTCATGGCCCTGGAGCGGAGCGTCCGGGCAGCCACTTCCAGTAGGCCGTCATGATCGTCTATGAGACCATCCGCAAAATCCCTCTGGACCAGTTGGTCCACGACCTGGATTTCGATATTCCGGCCCTGGCCCTGGGCGCGGCCGTGAACTACCTGCGCCGGGCGGCCAGGCAGATGGCCAAGGACGGGGACCTGGCTCGGCGCACGGCTACCATCCGGCTTCAGCCCGGCGTGATTAATTACCGCCTGGAACCGCCCGACCAGGGGGTGGAAGTCAACGCCATACTCCGGGTCCGCCAGGGCGGGCGGGACGTGCCCCGCAGGACCCACCAACCCCAGCACAGCTTCTGGAGCGGTCCCTTTTCCTGGATGGCCGCGAAAAATGAAATTTGTTTTTGGAACCCCGGGGGCCGGAAGGCGGAGGTCTTTTACTCCGTGGTGCCTCTCCCGAGAGCCTGCGACATTGACGCCGCCCTGGCTGAAACCCACTACGAGGTGCTCCTGGCCGGGGCCAGGGCTTTTGCCTACGACGCCGGCCAGAAGCCCTGGAGCGACACGAACCGGGCCGCGGAATACCGCCGTCAGTTTATCCAGGGTATCCAGGCGGCCAAGGTGGAGCAACTGACCGGCGGCCAGCGGGGAGCCATCCGGGCGGATTGGGGGCGAGTCTTATGAAGAAAAATTGCGTAAAACCCCTGGATTGCCGGCCGCCGGTTTACCCGGCTTTTGAGCTGTGTCTCCCCTTGGGAACCAAGCTGATCTATGATGGCCTGGGTCTCCGGGTGGAAGAGGCCCCGCTGCTGCGGGATGGGGTTTATGGCTTTGTCGTGGTGCGGAACGGCTGCTTGGCCAACCTCCTGGAAGCGGAGGTCCCCAGCTACACTCCGCCCCCTTGTGTGCCGGCCCCGGTTCCTTGCGACGGGGAGCCCGGCCCGGCCACGGCCGTCGTTATATCCCCCTTGGCCGGGAACCTCTTGGGTTTCGACCTGGCCAACCGCCTCCTGGCCCAGCTCTTTGCCGAACCCGGCAACAATATCCAGGTCTCGGGGGCCGGCACTAGCCAGGACCCCTTGAAAATTTCCGCCCACATCGAGCCTACGGTTGTCAGCCTTACTTCTACCTCGGACGTACTGGAGGTGGACGGTGCGAACAATTCGTTCAGCATCCGGCACGTACAGACCACCGGTCCCCTGGTTATGGGCGGCTTCACCTTCGACCGTTTCGGCCATGTCCAGGAGTACAACGCCCCGCCGGTCGGGACCGAGGCCCTGACCAAGATCAAGTCCAGTAATGATGAAAACCTCCTGGTGAAGCAGGAAGGCCCGGTGGCGATCATCACCCTCCCGCCCAAGTTCCAGGACAACCGCACTTTCACGACCGGGGCTGAGGAAGTGACCGTTGATCCCTTCGGCCGGGTGGTGGACATCGCTCCGGCCCCGGGCGGCGGGGACCCGACTATAGCCAACCGCTTCTGCCGCATCTTCGAGGGGAACCGCACGACCTTTTTCCACCAGTTCGAGACCACGGCCAGCGGCCGGTTCCGCTTTTCCTACCGGGGCGACCTGGGGATCGCTTTGGCGGGCCGGGGTTTGGCTCCGCTTCCTACTGGCGTGGAACTCAGCCTCGATGGCCAGTCCCTGGCCGGCTGGGCCGTGGTGGAAGGCGGGCAGGTGGTGGGCTTCGAGGCCCTGGCTTCCAACAGCTCCGCCTCGGGCCAGCACCTTTTTAATATAACTCTGGGAAATTCCATCTCCGCCCCCGGCCTCCTGGACATAAGCCTGTGCCGGTAATCAGCCAATTCGGCGGACTCTTCCCACGCCACGCTCGGCACCTTAAACCTGAGAACGCGGCGGACAAGGCGGAGAACGTCAAGCTGACCAGCGGCCGCTTGGAAGCCTGGCGGACCCCCTTGCCGGTGGGCCAGGCCCCGATGGAAACCAAGAGCTTCCACCTCTGGAGCTGCTGCCCTTTCTACTGGCCCGCCTGCGTCACGGCCACGGAATATCTGCCGGATTATAATCGGCTCTTCCTTACTGGGCGCACTTCCAGGCCGGAGGTTATGACCGCGCCGGGTTGCGCCCCGAGCTACCAGTTTTTGGGCTTGCCTGATCCGGTCACGTCTTTGATTCCCACGGCCATTGAGAACCACGGCGAGGACTGCGACGCCCGGAACTACGTCTATACCTATGTTAATAATTTCGGGGAAGAGTCGGCCCCTTCGGCCCCGTCCCGGTCTATCACCGTCCGGGACGGGGACTTGGTTACTCTGAGCGGATTCGCTCCGGCCCCGGAGGGGTACGGCATAATCGGCATGATCCTTTACCGATCCGTCACCGGCTTTCGCACCGGGGCCGAGAAGGAACAAGCCTTCCAGACCGACTATTTAAAAGTGGCGGACTTGCCCCTGGACCAGAACATTTTCCCGGACGACCGGCTCATGCGCCGCCTGGGCCCGGCCCTGACCACCAGGGAAAACCGGCCGCCCCCGGCCGGGCTCAGGCACATTTGCCACCTGAACGGCACGGGGACACTGACCGGCCACACTGATGCCCAGGTGCATTTCAGCGAGAATTTTGAGCCCGATAACTGGCCGTCCCGCTACGACCTGACCCTGCCTTGTAACATTATTAGTATGGGCAGCCTGGACGACCTCTTGTTCGTCACCACCGACGGCCAGCCCTTTGTCATTAACGCCGGGCCTACGGACCCGGATAAGGAGCGGCCGGTGCGGGACTGCGACAGCCGCCATCCTGACATTGGCTGCGGCTGGCCGGGCCAGTCGGCGGTCACGCCCTTCGGGCTGGTCTATGCCACCACCGAAGGGCTAGCGCTTTTGAAGCCGGATGCTGCGGTGGACATCTTGACCGCGCCCTGGTACTCGGGCGCCCAGTGGCGGCGGCTGAGACCTGAGACCGTGCGCCTGGCCTTCTGGCGGGGCTTCCTTATTGCCGCCACCGAGGCCGAGACATTGATGTTGAACCTGGAGGGCCAGAAGTTCGGGGACTATAACCTGGGGGCACTGACCACCCTGAGCATCCGGCCCGTGGATATGTGCGTCACGGAAAATGGCGAGCTTATTTACCTGGAAAACGACACTCTCTACCAGTGGGATGCCGGGGACTCTCGACTGCTCTACGACTGGGAGAGCAAGGAGTTGGACTTCGGCTCCACGGCTTCCCCCAGCTCGGCGCGGATCAAAACGGACGGGACGCAGTTCTCCATCATGTCCGGGGACAACCGCTTCGACCGGTTTGTGTCCTGTGAGGTTCCTTTCCGCCTCCCGCGCCTGGGCCGGAACCGGCGCTTCCGCATAGGTTTCTACGGTCCGGGCACGGTGGAGATGGTGGAGATAGGTTATGCCATCAACACCTTGAAGCAGGGTATTTAGTCTTATTTAGCCCGGGAACTAAATTTAGGAGTTTAATATGACCATTCGCTATGACCTCATAGAACCCCCGGCCGATCCTACCAAGGCTATCGAATTTCTGACCAAGGATTTTTTGCCCCTGGTGGATGAGTTCTGGAACGCCCGCGGCCGGGAGTATTTCGGTGTGGAACACTGGAGTATCCAAGCCCCGGACTTTACCCAACTCTGGCTCAACCAGAGCGTGATACTTATCCTGGCTTACGAGGACGACAAGCCGGCCGGTTTTATTATCGCAGCCCATCTCCAACCCCTGTTTTACCAGCAGCGCCAACTCCAGGTGGACCAGTGGTATGGCCGGACTGAGGAAATTAAGAAGGGCCTGTTTAAATATCTTTTCGACAACTTCAAATTTTTCCGGGCAGAGCTTTTGACTGCGCCTGATTATGACGGTGATATTCCGTGGGGTTTGGATTGGCCGGGCAAGGTCCGGGCCCCGAAACTCATAACTTTCGGGAAGGCTAACTAATGCCCCTCGAAGTCGAACCCTGCCTGCCGATCCACGGTGAGAATGATGCCGGCCGCAGCGCCCGGGCCATCCTGTGGGATGCCGCGGCCACGGCCCTGGCCATCCTCAATTCCATCACCGCGGCCCAAATGGCCGCCAAGCAGATGGATTTGGCCAAGAGGTATCTTGGCATCGCCCAAGGCTGGCACTCCTGGTACAACTCTAATTTCGTCCCCCTGGAAGACCAGGAGTTGGACGAGGCTATGAACCTCCCAATGGCGACGCCCTACTTCGACACGGCTATCGGGAGAGCCAGGGCTTCAGCCCGCTTCGCCTTCCGGGGCCGGATTCAGACCCGGATAAGGACTACCAGCCAGTATGCCACGGGACTCCGGGGCGCCCGCCTCAAGGAGGAACTGATCGGCCAGGCTCTGGCTCTGACTATGGCCGAGGCTCTAGGCCGCCGGAACGAGCAGGCCCGGGTGGATGCCTTGGATGATCGGCGCTGGAAGCGGCGGGAACAGGTGGTCAACCGGGGCCGGAACCTCATGGCCGACAACGTGCGCTTCGGCCAGTTGGCCATGGGCATCTACGGCGACCTGGGTCGCCAGGCGGCGGAAGGGGCGGCCGGGGCCATGACTTGGCTGGGCTACAGCTCGGCCCGGCAGAACACCGTTTACGGGCTTCACCCGGCTTGGGCGGATAGGGAGTATCGGAATACCACGGCCGCCCCGGTTGCGAACCCACTACCGACCTACGGTGAAATGGAGAACCAACGTCCGGCGCCAGGGCAGCTTCCGACCTACGGTGAGGCGGCACGGTCGCTGACGCCAGCTTATGATTCTGCAATGCCTCAGTCCAGGGTCGGTAGAGGGTGGCGGCGACGAAACGAAAATTTAGCGCCTTCTATCCCGCCTTATGACGATTTTAATTTTCGCTCTACTTAGGATGGTTTATGAAAATCCGACTTCTGACAGAGAGTGATGTGTCGGCCCTGACCCAAGTGCTAAGGGAAAACCATCCCAGTTTTACGTCGCGGGAGCAGGACGTGGCGACCTGGTTTAAGATGGAGCCGCGGATTATACCGGGTTTCTTTGAGGGGGATTTTCTGGTGGGGGCGGTTCTTTGTGAGCCGGACGGGGAAGATTTGCTTGTTCGGGAAGCGGTCTCCCGTCCGGCTTGTCGGACGGAAAGTTCGATCAGTGAAGCGCTGGAACTTTTGAAAGAGTTTGCCCGCGACCGGGGTTTGTCGAAGTTGAGAATGGAAATTTGTACCCAGGATGGGATGCGGGCGGTGGTTTTTCTGGTGCAAGCCGGGATGAAGATTGCCCGACATATTGCCAAGCGCAACGGACTTGAAGCCGGGGTGGAATTGACCTGCGGAGTGGAAGGCTGATTTATGGGCAGCGGAAAAGGCGGCGGAGGCGGGGGAGCTACCAACGCCGTAATTTGTAACTGGGCTGCGCCGGAGTATGGGGAGGCGGGGCAGAACGCCATACACACGGCTCTCCAGGTGGCGGCTTTCGTGGTGGCTATCCATAGCGCCTACACCCAGTGGGATGTTTGCCAGCAGCGTTACGAGATCGCCGATGCCTACGCCCGCATGGCCGAAGAGCGCTGGCTGCGCTTCGATACCAAGTACAAGCCTTTGGAAGCGGCGATGGTGGCTGAGGTTATGTCCGAGCCGGCGGTCAAGCCGGATTACGACCTGGAGGACGGAAGCCTGGGGGCTTTCGCCGAGGCCCGTGACGAGATGCGCCGCCTCTCCAGCCGCTACCGCCTCTGCCTGGGACCACCCGACCTGGAGACCGCCGCGGCTCTGGTCCGGGACGATTCGCTCAATTTCAACTACCGCTGGGCTGAGTACCACGCCCTGGAGCGGGACGATTGGCGCTGGAACCGCCGCTCGGGCCTCTTGAATCTGGGGCGGCACCTGGCCTCACAAGCGGCCACCTACGCCGGCCTGGCCGACCAGGCCCTGGCGGGTGTGGGGGCCATGGCCGGCTCGGCCCTGAGCGGGGCCATGAGCTACCTCGGATATAACGAGGTCCGGCAGACCACATATTTCCCAGGCTACCCGGATAATTTCATCCGTTCCGGGGCTCCGGGGAGCATCATGTCCGCGGGAGGGAACCACGGAGTGCCCGGCTTGGATGGGGCGGTGGAAGCCCAGGGCGTGGAGAGGACTTAAAAGGAGGATATTATGTTCATAGTACCGGATATTTTTACGCCATTCATTAAGGGTAGGGAAGCGGCCATCACGGCCAACTGGAATGACCGGGCCAAATATAATGATGTGCTGCAAGGCATATTGAATAACCGGCGGGGCATGATGGATATGGATGTGGCCCAAGCCGCGCATCCCGGGAGGATGATTTTTGCCCAGCTTGGCTCTGATAACGCGGCTGAAATGTTTCGGCGGCAGATGGAAGACCTGTTTGGAAAGCAAGACCACGAGGCATTGGTTAGACAGCGGTATAAGGACCACCCCAATCCTTTTGGTCTGCCTATGAGTGAATCGGGACCAGGGTTGGGCGGGGAAACGCGGGGGGGCGCTGGCGCGCAAGATGTAGTTCCGAAAACGACTACTACGACGCCGACACCGACACCCGGCGGTACACCACCCACGACAAATACCCCGGGCTTGGGTTTAAAAGGTTTGCCCGATGCTGATATTTATCAGGGTAGGGGGCAGGACAATCCGCGCACTGCTTGGGAACTTTTTTCGCGTATATTTGGCAATGTTCCAGGGCTGAGTGATATGGGTAGAGGTTTGATGGATCATTTTTACGATACTTTTGAAAGATGGCAGCGTGTCCTCGAACAGCAACGAAACGCCCTGCCCGCATCTACTGATATTTGGCCGCATAATGATCCTTATGGAAGACCATATTAACTATGACCAAACTTAATAGCGCACAACTGGCAGAATATTCCCGGCAGGCCGCCGCCATCTCCGGCCTACCCTGGGAAGTCCATTATGGCATATTCATGCAGGAGTCCGGCGGTAATACCAAGGCTAGGGGCCGCGACGGCGAAAAGGGTATGGCGCAGTTCATGCCGGGTACGGCTAAGGATTACGGTCTGACCAATCCCGACGACCCGGCGGCCGCGGCCAATGCAAACGGCCGTTACATGCGCGACCTGCTGAAAATGTTCAACGGGGACATGAGCCTGGCTATCATGGCCTATAACACCGGACAGGGCAATGTTCAGAAGGGGCGCATCCCAGCCAGTACCCGCAACAAATATTTGCCGGGGGTGTTGAATTTTGCTCAAAAAGCTCCGGGCGGACAGTTTGTTCCCGCTGCCGGGGCTGTTGTTAAACCCCCACCCAGTTCAGGTAAGACAGCCCCACCCAGTTCAGGTAAGACAGCTCCACAGGACCCAGATTATTCACCCGACCCACTAAGGGCCTTGTTGGAACGTCCGGCGGAAGCGGCGGAATCTTTCGAGATGCCGAGCTTTGATTCTCTTTTCGGGGACGGCTCCGGGCTGGATTTTACCTTTCAAGGCCAGGATGGCGAGCGTTACCGAGCATGGCCGCAGACGAACCAAGAGGCGGAGCGAGCGGCCCGCTGGGCTCAGATGGATGAGGACTTGCGGAGCAAGCTCATGGAATTGGGTCGGCAGGTGAGCCAGCTCCAAGCGCCGGCGAACCCTTTCCAGCAGTACCCTGATGATTACGATGAGCAGATTCTGTCCCTTATAGACCAGGTGTGATTATGGCTGACGGTTTTGACGCTCTTTATAAAATGATAATGGTCCCGCCGACGCCTGTGAAGGTGCCGAATTTTTCAGAGCCATCTAAGAAGGAACTGGAAGAAGCGCAGAAAAATGCGGACCTGCAATGGATTACCAACTATGGAGAGGGATTGCGCCGTTTTGTAGATTCCCCGGAATGGCTGAATTTGACGGTGCGGCAAAAGAACGAACGGCTGGCGCGGTTGAAAGATAATGTGGTAAACCACATGGCCACGCGGTTCGCAGACTCTGACATGCAGCAGGAAGCGGCCATGATGGTTTTGAGTCCGTTTCAGCAAAGCGTCAAAGCCGAACAGGATAGGATAAAAAATACAAGCCGGTTGGCAGACCTGGCCGCCAGCACCTTTTTAACAGGCACCAGCCGTTTAGGTGCGGGGACAGGCGAGTTTGCGGCAAACGTAGGCGGCCGGGCAATAGCTTCCGGCTTGGAAGCTGGTGGCCAGTCAGAGGCTGGCCTGAATGTGCGAGAGGGCGCGGACGCCCTGGCCCGAATGTTAGGACAATGGAGCGGCGATGTAAGGGAGGGGGTCCGCACCCGGCGCCCCCGGCTGGAGGAAATGGACAAGGAGTTCGCCGCTCGGAAGGCGGCCGGCTCTAACTTCCCGGAACTGAATTATTTGTTTGATTCCGACGTACCGCTTTCAGACAGAGCTTTTATGCTTGCCGATCTGACAGCGGAGAATGCGGCCCAAATGGCGCCGTCATTGTTACTCGGAAAGTTACTTAAAGCAGGGGCGGCGTCCCGGTTGAACAAAGCGCGGGCTTCTGGAGCCGCACCGGCTGAACTGGCGGCGCTGGAAAAATCCATGATTCGTCGTGGAACGTTGGGAATCCGAGCCGGAGCCGGAGCCACCGGCGGGATTATGACCCGGGCCGAGGCGACGAAAAGTTTCGATGATTTCGTAGATGCTAACCCTGGCGCCTTGGAAGCCACGCCCATGTACCAGGAGCTTCTGGGCCAGGGTTTGGTTCCGGCCGCGATTAGATTGCAAATGAAAGATACGATGGCTGACCTTGCCGGGGCGTATGGCGGGCTGGCCAATGCCACATTTGGCACGATGGGCGACCGGGCTGTCCTGGGGCTCTTGGGCAAAAAATTCGGATCCAATTTTATTGCTCGTTTCTTTGGTTCTCTGGGCGGGGAACTTTCGGGTGAGTTCATAACCGGTCTCTTGGAGGAAGCCGGGCAAATTGCCGGTGAAGAACTGATCGGCATAGACACGACGGAGCCGGGGATCGGCAAAGGCACCCGGATGCTCCAGAACGCCACGATGGAGGCTCTCGGTGCGGTAGGGTTGGGCGGAGCCGGCGCTACGCGACATGCTTTCAGCGGCGGGGATACCGGGCCTGGAACCGGTGCCGGAACTGGGGCTGGAACTGAAACGAACCAAATTACCAGAAGCGCTGACGGTTCGGTTGTTACCAAGCCCGACGGCACGACCTTCACCCATGACCCAACAACGGGCATCATCACTCGGGTGGAGCCCAAACATAAGGCCACGCGACAGTTCCGATACGGAGACCCCGAGACGGGGGCCAAGGGCTGGCATTATTTGAATGATACGACAAAGAAGTGGACTCCCGCCCGTGCGGATCGGGATGCGGAACTGAACGGCCTTTTTCCGCAGTTTTCCGAACCGGCGTCTGCGCCAGGCACGGCCCAAGCTAGACCCACTCAAGCATCTCAAACAGCG
>Ga0099364_10007027_pt1 | contig 16203 bp, 17 predicted proteins | sample TergutTh196P3_FD_73070 | JGI IMG/M metagenome (GOLD analysis project Ga0099364, IMG submission 73070) | Microcerotermes parvus P3 segment gut microbial communities from Pointe-Noire, Republic of the Congo - Th196 P3 | ecosystem: Host-associated > Arthropoda: Insects > Digestive system > Gut ...
GGATATCGGTATCTGACTGCTTCATAACATGTTCATCTGCTGAAAGCTCCATGTCCCGCGCCATGAGCACATAAGCAACCCATGCAATGGGGTTGAACCAGTGGGCTGCCGCCGCGATAAAAGCGAGGGGCTTGATCAGGTAATCGCGGCGTTTGATATGTGTTTGCTCATGCTGGACTATGTATATAGACTCCTCCGCACCAAGACCAACGGGGACATGGATTTTTGGATGGATGAACCCAAGCACGAACGGCGTTTCTATCAAGTCGGTTTCGTATATGTTGTCCCTGACAAGAATCGCAGTGCTTACCTTCTGTTTCAACCGAATATAGTTCATGACGGCACACAGCAAAAGCGAAGCGATGCCCGAAAGCCAAATGACCGAGCCGATTTCCAATGCAGTTTGCATCAGGCCGGCGCCGCTTGATTGGCCGGCAGGCATTAGCGTTACTTCAGCCGCGCTGATATCGGCGTTGTTAATAACAGCCGTTCCGCTTTGGACGGGCTGGGTCTCGGAACTAACGATGCCCTGCCGAATGGGCTGCGGTGCGATTGGCACGGCGCTCACAGGCATTTGGATGGCTAAAGGGGCGACGAACCGGAAGAACACGACAGCCCAGAGCAGGTATGAGTATTTCTTAGGCGCTTTCTTCATGAGCAGTCGTATCAGCACAATGACCAGCGCAACAAAACTTGCGCTGATGCTCATGTTCAAAACCCTGATGAACACGCCGCTCATTCCGCCGCCCCCTCTATCATCAGTTTTATCTGCATGGCTTCGTCTTGCGTCAATTTCTTGTCCTGCAAAAACGCGGTGATGAAGCTTGGCAGGGAGTTGTCGAATGTCTTTTCCAATATCTGCTCGCTCTCGTACTTCTGGACTTGCAGCCGTGTCACCAGCGTGGTCACGACCGCGTTTTCGTTTTTCAACGCCCCCCTATCCGACAACCGCTTAATGACGGAGTATGTCGTGGATTTCTTCCATCCGAATTTCTCAGAGCAGAGCTTGACGAGTTCCGGTGAGGTAACGGGCTCTTTTTCCCATACGATGCACATGAACCTGTACTCAGCGTCGAATATTTTGATTCCCATGTCAAAACCTCCAGTCGAACATGTTAGCCTTAATCGTAGTCTAACACGTTCGGCTGCATGTGTCAAGTGGTTTTTTTCAGTGGTATAATTATTGACATGTTCCTTACGGCGGCACAATCGGCGTGTGGCAGGAACATGCCTGGCCGGATGCCACTATTGATTTGAATCTGTGCGTTCGGTGTTTCTTTGTGCCGCACTCGAAACTTCCTTGGTGAATTGTAAACGAGTTGCAGGTGGTAAATGCTTGGAAGTTGTGCTATAATGCGGTTTGCTTAGGTTTTCTGCGGAGTGTCGGAAACGAAGATGAAAAATGAATCAGCCATTGAGCAATCGACGGCAAGCACAGAAATATTCTTGCCTGCAGCACCCTATGAGTGAAACCTCAGGCGAGCTAAAAACTGTTGAGCAATCATATGGAGTGATCAATCTGAGGAGGGCCATACGATGAAGTATTGCATATTGATGGGCAGCCCGAGGCCAAACGGGAACACGGCGGAACTGCTGAAACCAGTTATATCAGAACTCGAAAGCAACGGATGCGGCGTCGAATACATAACGCTGTCGGATAAGGATATAAGGCCTTGCAAAGGATGCTACTCCTGCCAGCACACAGACGGCCATTACGGCTGTGTCCAGAATGACGATGCCCCGCAAATCATGGAATCAATCATAAAAAGCGACTGCGTTATCCTGGCCACGCCGATCTATACATGGTACTGCACTGCGCCGATGAAAGCGCTGCTCGACCGCCACTACGGGCTAAACAAGTTCTATGGCAGGGCAAAAGGTTCTTTATGGGAAGGCAAGAAAATCGCTATTGTCGCCACGCATGGCTACGACGCGCAGTATGCAGCAGAGCCGTTTGAAACCGGAATCAAGCGTTTATGCGAGCATTCAAAGCTTATCTATATGGGCATGTATTCCGTCAGGCATACAGGCGGGAAGGCATCGTTCCGGACGGAAGCCGCCGTTTCGGGCGCAAGGGATTTTGCATTGCGGCTTATTGAAAGCGATCATTTTTAGGAGGGCAAACCAATGTTGCAGCCATTTATAACATTTCAGAATAATGGAGGGTGAAAACAATGCCATGTGAATGCAACAAATCTATTAACTGCCCGTGTACTTACTCCTGCTCACGGCGAGGCAAGTGCTGTGACTGCATAGCCTACCATGTGAGGGGCAGTGAGTTCCCGGCCTGCTTCTTTTCAAAGGAAGCCGAAGCCACATACGACAGAAGCCTGTCCTGCCTGATAAGGGATCGAAAGGGATGAATCAATGCAGAAAACATATACGCTTATCGGCTCGGATGGGGTTCCATACCAGAGCGGGGCATCGCCGCTTTCGTTTTCCGCCGCAATCGTGCTGCACCCTCCGCTGTTTTCCGTGACTGCGTATTCCGCTAGAGAAACTAAGCACTTGCCAACCCACGGCATTTAGTACAGCACTCCCCGTTAATTGAGATAAGCTACACATCCGAAAGCGGGGCGCTCTACCTGAGCGCCCCGCATGAGTTTTCGGCAATATACTCTTAAACGCACCATGTCAAAAAAGAGATGAGTTTCATCAAACTTTCAAGTTGCTTCAACAAATTACAACTATTTTTCGAACTTGATAGCGCTGAATCTAGCAATAACTGATAAATGTCTAAATCGAAACGCACAAAAAAAACACTCTGGTTAAAGGATTCGCACTGGCGTTCCAGTCTTTATGAGCATGTATGCAGAAAAAAGTAAATTTTCTCAAAAATGACTTGACTTTCAAGTTGCTTTAACACTTACACTTAACACATATGCGTAACAGCAAAACACCCGTCATCGGCGAGATATTTTGAAAGGAAGTACATTATCATGAGCAAACTAAAAAACATTTCTGGAGTAAGAAAAATCCTTTATTCGATTCTTGCGCTGCTGATTCTTGCTGCGGCTACTTATTGGCTCACAGTAGCCCTCGGAGCGGCAGCCGAGAGCGCGGCTGCTGAAAGGTACGCACTGGAACATGTCAAGTGGATTCAATATGTAGAAACCAATGTTGATCCATTCAGGGCAAAACTGAGAGCGGCTGAACGTTCAGATGAGTTCATGTTTAATGAAACACAAGTAAGTACGATTGGCGATTACCTAATATCTGTAGGAAGCCCATCTCAAGAAGAGCCGGTTGGAGATGGAAACGGGGGATATGTAATCATACAATTGTTCAGGGATGACGATTTACACGTTTTTGTATGGCGGTATCTTGATCAGCCTGCGACTTACAGTATTAGTATAACTATCGCGAATGGCGAGAATGGGCATCATATGCACGGTTCATTAACGGACAAGAATGGAAACACGCTGCCACGTCATCCGGAGGACAGCGAGGAACTATACCTGCGCTGGTTAGAGGCGGTTGAGGAAAACAAAGAAGTAGTTGAGGATATGTTTAACACAGCGAGACACATCTTTGAGGACTTGTGGTAATGAAGTTGGTAAAATACATCACCGCTGCAATCTTGATGTGTATAGCGTTAATTGCGACAGGGGGAATAAATTCCTTTTTCAAAAAGCAATAGAAAAACGAGGGTGCAAAAAACATCCCCCACTAGATTGCGGAGAAATCGCGCCATACTTGTTGACATCCATTCGACGCCCGTGGTAGAATTGCGTGAGAATTAAAGAAAGGTGGTGAGAGGTATATGAACCTTACGGTTTTTGCTAGCGGCGACGGCGCTTACGTAAATTGCAAGTGCATTAAAGGCTATGCGTTCAACTCAGCTTCTGCATGGGATAACTGCGCCCTTTTACCGGTTCTTACAGCCGGTTTTGGGCTATCACAGGATAATTGCGCCCATTTTGCCGTATTGAATGCCTCTCGCCTTATTGCATAACAGCCTGTTAATCAGGCCGTACATGTGTCAGGTTCACCCGGGCGTTCAATCGGACGCCCGGGTATTTTATATTCAGATATACAGGAGAAAGCACACATGTACAAATACATAAAAACCGCACATTTATCCGCACTTGAGAAGACAAACGGCGGAATAATATACTTACTGCCGGATATACTTTTAAAAACATTCACGCTCATACCGCTCATTTTCCTATGGCGTGTCGTAATGTCGTCCGGCGCGGAGGTCGGCATGAGTTTTGAACAAATGCTGACCTACACTTACATAAGCGCGCTCCTTGCAGACATGCTGGTCGTGCAGACCACCGCTTCCGGCTGGCTGTCCGAGGGCGTGCTGCTCAAGCTTTACGGACGCCCGCTGCCGGTGCTCGGACAGCTCGCAGCGCAAACCGCCGGCGGATGGATGCCGATGCTGCTGATGTACTCGCTTCCGATGGCGCTTGCCGCGCCGCTTTTTGGCGTAAACATCGTCCCGGCTTCGGCCCTCACCTTTTTTGCAAGCTTGATGCTTTGCATCTCGCTCGGCTTTGCTATTGACACTCTATTTGCCTGTCTGTCGATAAAATTGCGGAACATGAGCTGGCTGATCGGGCGTATCCGAATGGCAATAGTCACCCTGCTCTCCGGCACGGTCATACCTATCCGCCTGTTGCCTTACGGGATATCGGAAGTTATGAAGTATCAGCCGTTTGCCGCGCTTGGTGGCGCGCCGCTTTCCATATTCACCGGGGCGGCGGATGTCCGCGAGACACTCATGCTGCAAATCGCTTGGAACATAATCCTATGGCCTGCCGCATTGCTCATATTCAAAAAATCACAGGAAGGAATGGTGAGTTATGGCGGGTAAAATAACATTCATGCGTATAGTCCGGCTGTTGGGAATATCGGCAAAACTCGATCTCATGTGGCTGCTGCGCGACACAAAATACGCGATCACCGGAATAACCGCCGACATGATCTCCAACCTCTCCGCGATATCCGGCGTATTCCTCATTGCCGCCCGTTTTGGCGGGATCGGCGGCATGAACACCGATGAAGTGCTGTTTATGATGGCATACTCAACGCTGACCACCGGCCTTTTCATCATGTTTGGTTCGGGGAACAACATCCACATAAGCCGCATCATCGGGCGGGGGCAGCTTGAGCATCTTTTCACGCAGCCATTACCCCTCGGCCTGCAACTATCCACAAGCGGCTTCGCCCCGTTTACCGGGGGAGGAAATTTCATCGTAGGCGCTGTCTTGATGGCAATATCTATTTCAAGACTGGGGCTTATCGTCACTCCCATCTGGCTCTTATCCCTAGCGGCTTACATGCTGGCGACGCTGACGATCATCGTTGCGCGCGCATATCTATTTTCAAGCTTCGCGTTTTATGCACCTGTCGCTGCGGAGGAAATTTCAACGACAGTCATTGACGGCACATGGTTTATAAGCACATTCCCGCTGTCGGGGATGCCGGTTTACATACAACTCCCGCTGCTTACTGTTCTGCCCGAGGGGCTGATGGCATGGTTTCCCGCGCTGAGCCTATTAGGAAAGCCGCCGCTTGGGTTTCCCGCGCATTATCCAATGCTTTTCGCACTGCTGATTTCGCTCAGTGCAGGATGTATTTTTAAGAAAGGTCTGAGATACTATGTCACGAAAGGTTCAAACAGATATGTACCATATGGATTCCGCCGTTAAAATAAGCGGCGTTACAAAGATTTTCACGCAATGGCAGCGTGACAACACCGGGAAGGGCGCACTCCGAAACCTGCTCAAACCGGAAAAACGCATTGTAACAGCGCTTGATAACGTATCGTTCGAGGTGAAAAAAGGCGAGTTTGTCGCTTACGCGGGTCCGAACGGCGCGGGCAAAAGCACGACAATGAAGCTCTTATCCGGTATGCTCTTGCCGACTTCCGGAGAGATTTCCGTGCTCGCCATGTCCCCGCAGAAGCAGCGCAGAATGATAATGCGGCGGCTTGGGATATTGTTTGGCAACAGGACAGAGCTATGGTGGGACCATCCCGTCATCCAGAGTTTTGAGTGGAAGAAGGTCGTCTGGGATATCCCGGACGGCCTGTACAGGAAAAATCTTTCGATGGTGACGGAGCTGCTGGGCATCGGCAGTTTGCTCAAAACCTTTGCGCGGGAACTGAGTCTCGGCCAGCGGATGCGCGCAGACCTCGCCATGCTGCTTCTGCACTCGCCGGAACTGATTTTACTGGACGAACCGACGCTCGGCCTCGATGTCGAAGCAAAGCGCCGGATGATCGCATTTCTAAGGCAGCTCAACGAGCAAGAGGGCACGACTATCATCGTCACAAGCCACGACATGGACGATCTTGAAGAAATGGCGCAGCGCATTTTACTCATATCAAACGGAGCCATCGCCTTTGACGGCGGTTTTGCGGAGCTGCGGAACCGGCTGGATTGTTCAAAAAGGGCGATCGTCCACTTCTCAGACGGAGCGCGGAGGGAAATAGATTATCAGGATACAAACAAACTGCTGCGCGAGCTTTCTGAGCTAGACGGGATAGTTGATGTCAGTTTCACTCAAACCTCACTCGAAGAAGGCTTGGCAAACTTATACGCAAAGTGGGAAGCTGGGAAGCCCTGAGAAATGGTTGCAGAAACTGTCTCCGCGTTACATAATAATTGACAAATGCGCATGATATACGTAAAATATGGCAGTGAGACGGAGGCGTTTTCGATGAAAAAGGCATACCCGATTATCCTTACACCGGACGATTTCGGTTACTTTGTGACGATTCCGGATATTGATCGCAACACGCAGGGAAGTGATATTGCCGAGTCTATTTACATGGCTCGTGAAGCACTTGGCGCTTGGGCCGTTTGCGAACAGGATGCGGGACGTACTGTGCCGGAGCCTTCGTCGGCCATATCAGGCTTTACCGAAAGTGACATAGTAACATATATAGACATTGACTTTGATGAGTACCGTCAATCCGTAGACATGACTGCCGAACGTACCAATATCACACTACCGCGTTACTTGAAGCGAAAGGCTGAGGCTGCCGGAATCAATTTCTCTTATGAGTTGCAGGAGCGGCTTAAAGAGCGTCTTGACCTAAAATGAGTGGAACGCAGAATCGGGTTTTGATAGCGGCATCTCTCAACGGCAATGTATAAAAGTAACATTAAGACTAACAGTGGGCTTTCACATAAACATGTCCCGTGATTTTGAGGGAGAACATGGAAATTATCTTAAATAACATCACGGGTTACGGGTCAAAAGGCGAAGGGGTGGCGCGTCTTGACGATGGCCGTGTCGTGTTTGTGCGCGGCGCGGCAAGGGGCGACATATGTAAAGCAGTCGTAACAAGCCGGTCCAAGCGTAGTTGCAGGGCGGAGATTATTGAGATAATTGAACCATCGCCGTACCGCATCAAACCGGACTGCCCCGCGTATCCGCAATGCGGGGGCTGTGACTTCAGGCATATCAGCTACGATGAGGAACTCAGGGCAAAGCTGCATCGCGTGAACGATGCGCTCAGACGCATCGGCAAAACAGAGGTATACGCCGACGAGATAATTTCAACAGGGCAGGCGGATGGTTACCGCAATAAAGCGGTGTTCCATATAGCGCGGCATGGTGATGAGACATCTATTGGCTTTTACCGCGCAGGGACGAATGAAATCTGCCCTGTGAGGCGCTGCCTGCTTCTTCCGGATGAACTAAATGCCGCATTAGACCGGCTATGGAGCAATCCTCCTGCGGAGAGCTCAGCTACTTTCCGCATTGGTAACAGAGTGGGGAGTATGGAACGGGTCGGCGGGTCCATAGTAAGCAGCGCGGGGAACATGGAGCGAAGCAGCGGGTCCATAGCAAGCAGCGCGAGGAACGTGGAGCGGGTCGGCGGGCCTATAGCAAGCAGCGCGGGGAACGTGGAGCGGAGCAGCGGGTCTATAGTAAGCAGTGCGGAGAATGTGGAGCGGGTTGGCGGGCCTATAGCAAGCAGCAGCGAGCGCATTTTTAGCGGCAATGATAATGCACCGGTCATATTTGAGCTTGACGGACTTGAGTTTCAGGTATCGCACACATCGTTCTTTCAAGTGAATAACGGCGCAGCGCTTCTGCTCTTTCAAAAAGCACGGGAATATGCATCCGTATCAAAGTCCGAAACCCTTGTTGACCTATACTGCGGCGTAGGATCGCTGACGCTGCTTATCGGGCGCGATGCCGGATTTGCTCTTGGCGTGGAAAGCAAGCCTGCTGCTGTGAGCGATGCGTTTGAAAATGCGCGGCGCAATGGCCTCGGCGGGACTCAGTTTATTCGCGCCGATGCTGCGGTCTGGGATCAGGGCAGCGTCCGCCCGGATTGCGTGGTCGTTGACCCTCCGCGCAAGGGGCTCGCGGGCAGTGCGGCGCGAAAGATACTGGAACTATCCCCCTCGCGTATAGTCTACATTTCCTGCGACCCCGCTACTTTAGCGCGGGATATCGGGATGCTTTCCGGATATGAGGCGAAGCGTGTCTGCGCTGTTGACATGTTTCCGAGGACTGCGAATGTCGAGTGTTGCATCCTGCTGCGTCCCAAGCAGGACAACCCGTAGGGGGAGATATGCCCATGCACTATGCTGATTACAAAACCATTCTATCGCCGCAGGGTGGGATGAACATATATCGTGGCTGTACGCACGGCTGTATCTACTGCGACAGCCGAAGCCATTGTTATCAAATGAAGCATGATTTTGAAGATATCGAAATCAAAAGCGATGCCGTTCGGATTTTGGAAGATCAGCTAAAACGCAGGCGAAAGCCTTGTATGATAAGCACCGGCGCTATGTGCGATCCGTACATTCATCTTGAAGAAGAATTGCAAATCACCCGACAGTGCCTAGATATGATTGAGCGGCACGGGTTTGGGTTGTCGATACTGACAAAATCCGCCCGTATTCTGCGCGATATTGACATTCTCAGCGCAATCAACGCAAAAACAAAATGCGTGGTACAAATCACGCTGACGACATTCGATGAGGATTTGTGCAAAGTCCTTGAACCTGACGTTTCAACCACCGCCGAGCGTTTTGCCGTATTAGAAAAAATGCGCGATGCAGGGATACCCACCGTTGTTTGGATTTGCCCGATTTTACCATTCATAAATGATACTGAGGAAAATCTATACGGGATACTGGATTATTGTGTCCGCGCAAAGGTTCGCGGGATCATCTGCTACGGTATCGGCACAACAATGCGAGAGGGAAGCCGGGAGCACTACTACAGCAAGCTTGACGAGCATTTTCCCGGTATGAAGCAGCGATACATCGAGGCTTTCGGCGGCAGCTATGAGTGTTTAAGCCCGAATCGCGCCCGTCTGTCGGCTATACTAACGGATGAGTGCAGGCGGCATGGCATTCTCTGCCGCACTGATGATGTATTCGGATTTTTACGCAAGTTCGAGATAAAGGACCGGCAAATGACGTTTTTCGATGGGATGGGGTAATGATGGCTGATTAATTATTCAAATGGGATTCATACAAGGAGTATGATCGAAATGCCCTATGCGTATGAAAAGGCATCTCTCCGGCAAGCGAAAAATACCCATACAACCTGAATTCCCATTCAAAATTAGCGTAGACAGCAGTTTTGAATGGGAATTCAGGTTGTAAAGGGTAATGGCGTGAAGACACCATTCACTCTTGAAGCTAGTGGATATAAGAAGTTCGGTCTGCTCTGGAAGCTGCTCAGGAATGGGTTGCTGGAAAGCGGCACCATCCTCTTCTGGGACGAGCCTGAAAACAGCCTCAATCCTGAACACGTGCCAATACTTGTGGATATTCTGCTTGAACTTTCGCGCAACGGCAAGTTATTGTTTCACAGCTCCTACGGGCGCTTCAGCACTCAAAATCAAGCAATGCGCGTATTTGGCACGCTTCATCGATTCCCGGGTAGACTTCCTTCAGCTTAAGGCCGCTCTTTGTCAGCTCAAAAACGCAGCGCTCGGTGATATAAAGTACCTTCTGACCGCGCGCTATCGCATTTTGTGCACAGAAGCTGATCGCGGAGATTTCGCGCTTAAACTTCTTGACAGTCCCCTCATTATTTATTACTACCTTCCCGTTAACTTTTGTAGCTTTGAGCCCTTTTACCGTGAAACTCAGGCAGAACACGATTGTCTTTGTAGCGTGCGTTATGTTCGCAAATCCGCCGATGCCGGAGTACCCCTCCGGCAGTTTATGCGCATTCACATTCCCAAGCATGTCAACCTCAATCCCGCCAAGAAAGCAAATATCCAGCCCACCGCCATCATAGAAATCAAACTGCGTAGCCATATCACTGATCATGTCCGCCCCGATTGTGGCTCCGAATGCAGACCCGGGCGCAGGGAGACCCCCCACCCCACCTGCTTCGACAGTTATGAATATGTCTTTTAGGATACCCAGCTTTGACGCATACAAGCCCACCGATTCCGGTATTCCGATTCCTATGTTTACTGTATCGCCTCGGCACAACTCTCCTGCCGCCCGTTCGCCGATTATGTCAGCAGTATAGTCACCGGGGCTGTCGCCTGACTCTGACTTTTTACTCTTTACAGATAATTTTTTGACATAGTAGTCCATGTGCGTTGAAGGGACATGGATATCGCCGGAGAGCGCCGGGTTGTATTCCCCCTCTCCATATGTGTTCTCGCAAACAACCACAGCGTCGACCAGTAGTCCCGGCACTATTACATTACGCGGACGCGAGAACTCGTGGCTCACCCGCTCAACCTCGACTATCACGATGCCGCCCCTGCGCTTTGCCGCCTGCGCCGTCGAGAGCGCGTCCACGGTCAGGTATTCTTTTTCAAAAGAGATGTTTCCGTTGGGGTCAACCGTCGTCCCTTTTATGAAAGCGACATCGATCTGCGGTGTGTATATGAGCAAGTGATCTCTGCCTTCTACTTGCTGCACTTTTACAAGTTCTTTATTTGAAATGCTGTTAAGAGCATACGTATCCACTCGAGGGTCACAGTATATCCCGACACCTACCTCACTTAATATCCATTCCCTGCCGGCAGCAGCGGCGCGAACAGCGTGCGAAAGCGCGCCCAACGGCAGGCAGTATGCCTCTATCTCACCTGATAACGCCATTTTCGCAGCCGTGGGCATGCTGCCGAAATGTCCGGCCACGACCTCGCTCACCGCTCCTGCTGCTATGTAGCGATCTGCCCCTCGTTTTTCGTCCCAAACTCCAAAACCTGCGGCGCAGAATAGTCTCAAATTTCTCGGGGCTCCGGTTTCCATGAACCGCTCATATAATGCGTCGTGCAGGGCCGCCGGGTTTGACCAGGCAAGAAACGAGTTGACAGCGATGCAGTCGCCTTCTTTGATCATATCAACAGCCTCACGCGCGGAAATAATCTTGAACATAAGCCACCTCCTATAGCCCGATTATAGCACAAAACGCTCGTTCCTTCACTTTCCATGTTAATGATCATGTTCTTTGCCATACCTGTTGCCTTTGTCGCTGTTTTCATTGCTAGAGCGCTTATGATGGTGGTCGTCATCGTGGTGTGTTTTGGGAGTGCTGCTATTCTCCGGCATGCCCGGCGCAGGAAATCCGCTGTCTCCGGGCACTTGCCCTTTGTTTTCGTAATGATGGTCATCATCATGATGTTCCTCGCCTTGCGGGTTTCCGCCCTGCTGGCTCCCTCCTTGCTGGCTTCCTCCCTGCGGGTTTCCTCCCTGCGGGCTTCCTGCCTGTTCACTTCCATTGTGGTGATTGTTGTCATGTTGGTCATCATGTTGTTGGCTGTTGCTGTTATCACTGCCATTTTGCGGGATGCCGTCATGATGGTCATCATCGTGATGGGCCTCGCCCTGCTGGCCCCCTACTGGCGGGCTTTCTCCCTGCGAGCTTCCCCCTGACGGGCCCCCTCCTTGCTGACTCCCTCCTTGCGGGCCCCCTCCTTGCTGACTTCCGCCTTGCTGGCTGCCTCCGTGATGAGGCTCACTGCGGCTTTCTTTCATCTGACGAATCTCGCTTATTGTATGATGCCTGCAACTATCCACAGTGACTGATGGGTCGATTTCCATTAATTCCGAAATTGCGAGATATTTGGCAGGAGTGAGATTTAAACTATTTGCGTTTTCCCTAATATGGTCGTCAACAGGAAATGTATCTATATGAGCTGTATTATGGTGGTGGCGCACAAGAAGCTCAATGTCAGCCAGCATGCTGACTATTTTGCTGCTGTTTTCTGTTTGCAATGTGACAGAAACAAAACCGTCTTCATCTGTAAATCCTTCCATAATCATTTTATCAATCAGTATCCCTATAGCGTCGAGATAGTTTTTATTTATGATATTCACCGCGCCAAGTATATATTCACCATCAGAGTTATATGCGTATGACGCAATTACCCTGTCATACCTGTTTAAAACAAGTTCGAGCGAAGGATTAACATCAACGTCTATATACGCGATCGGAGTGAAATAAAGATTATAAGCAAATACACCCGCAAAAACAACGATAATAACACAAGCGAAGGCAACGGCAAGCCTTTTAAACGCGGCAATCGGTCGTGTTTCATTTCTTTTTCGCATTTCACGATGCAAAAATCTCAATGTATTTTCTTTCAACACATCCTCGGCTTTTATACCATCAAATGCAGTTTTGAGGCTACTCATAAAAAAATTCACCTCCTAAGGATTCTCTCAACTTTGACTTTGCGCGGGATAGCCATGTATAAATTGTATTCTCGCGCCTGTTAAGCATTTTTGCTATCTCTACCGCCGAATACCCTTCGTAGTAAAACAAGTAAATCACATTTTTGTAGTTTTCCTGCAGCTTCAACACGGCGTCGAGAATATGAGCGCTCTCTTCCGGAACATAAAACGGCTCTGTTTCGATGTCGTCTAACGAAACAACTTTACGGCGGAAAAAACTTTTGAGCATATCCTTGCAGGAATTTATTGCAACACGAATGAGCCATGCCCGTTCGTGGTCATCGCTTTCAAACGGCTGGTCATGGAGGAGATATTTTAAAAAGACATCCTGAAAGACATCCTCCACATCGCTGTAGTTTTTAAGATGTACAAAGCAAACGCGGCGGACAGTGTCGGCATATTTCTCAACCGCCCTGCCCGCCTCAGCCTCAGTTCTCATATGAAAACTCCTGCATAGCTATACCCTTCTCGGGTATATGTTCATCCGCCGATTCAACGACACAACGCCAAGCACCGGCTGCTTCTACCTCTGCAACTTCCGTACGCAATGTGCCACACACAAGAGGAGAACGACGCACACTCATAACTGTAATGGCCCGCACAGTTCCTTGTCGCGCTATGCCATACGTGATTGAAATCTGCGCATTGATTGCTGTAGTGACCGCGGTAATGGTCTGTTTCTGCGTGCCATACTGCGGCAGGTGTCGTTACCCCGCGTGCGTTACCGCCATGTTTGCCACCGTGATGGCCTCCTGCGAGCGCGGTGGTTGCTGCGGCAACCAGCATCAAGGCAATGATGATTAATGTCACTAATTTCTTCATAATAACCCTCCATTATTATTATCGGTTTTTTTTTGCTTCTATATATAATACGAATGAAAAGCGCGAATCCTTTCAAAAAATAATGGTATCTACTCAGAACCCCCTCCACGTCGTTGCGAGGAGCGCAGCGACGAAGCAATCCGGACTGCGCAATTGATGTAATGATGTGTTTTACTGTTTTTTCGGTGTCTGGATTGCTTCGCTAACGCTCGCAAAGACGGGGTTGTATGTACCCCCTGAGCATTTACTTCTTTTTCTTTAAACCATTCATTGCGGAAATCAACCTAATGTATCCTCGTAGACGGGAGAAGATGCTTCCGTTGAGAGTGCCGATTATCAGCTCGGCGAAACCTGTCGGCACATTGTCGCCTCCCATCAGCCCGATTCCTCGAAGAGGCATGTCCGTGAGCATCGAACCAAGCATCTCGACGATATCATCGCCCAACGAATCACCCATGCTCTGCGCATTCTTTAGCGTCTCGGCAATCATTCTCTTTCCTACGGATGTGTGTCTGATATCGCCTAGCGTGTCGTTGACGCTGTATGGTCTACCGGGAGCGCGCTCGGACGGTGGCAGAGGATTGCCGTAAATTGCCTCGAAGTCGGTATCGGGAAAAACATTGGATGTCAGGTTGCAATAGACAGTTCCGCTCAAACGGGAAAGCAACGCCTCATCTCCGTCCCCGGTCATGGCAACAGCGGCGGACAGGCGGATATCGCTTACCGATGAACCGACCGACACAGCATACTGCCCGCCCTCGACTCGCCACCCCCCGGCAGCCTCGTTGTAGTATTCAAAAGCCTGCCTGCAGAGCTTTATTTTGACCGTTTTGCTATCGCCCGGAGCAAGCCGCACTTTCTCAAATGCAGCCAGCCACTTTGCGGGACGCATGATTTTTGAGCCGGGCAGCCCTAAATACACCTGCGCTACCTCTGCACCCTCGACGTTGCCTGTGTTGGTCACACTGAACGATATCTCATTGCCGCTGACCGAAATGCCGCTGTAATCGAACGTAGTATATGACAGTCCGAACCCAAACGGCCACGCGACAGGGACTTTCGCAGTTTCATAGTAGCGATATCCAACGAAAATGCTCTCACGGTACTCGACCGTTCTGCCACCTCCCGGGAAATAATTGAAGCTGGGATTATCCTCCAGCTTATGCGGCCAGCTCTCGGCCAGTTTTCCGCTCGGACAGACAACACCGCAGAGCACATCGGCTATGCCCCCGCCGCCTGCCTGCCCACCCAGATAGGAGACAACGAGGCCTTTGACGCGATCGGCCCACTTCGTCGTCACAGGCGCACCGAGCTGCAATACTACAATGGTTTCGGGATTCGCTTCCGCGACCGCAAGGATAAGTTTCGTGTGACTCTCGGGCATATCAAGAGTGCGTCGGTCAAAGCCTTCGCTCTCATACTCAGCCGGCAGGCCGGCAAATATGATTGCCGCGTCGGAGCCCTTCGCGGCTTCGACCGCTTCAGATATCATCGTTTCGTCAGGCGCGGCCCCGCTGTACCCTGCCGCGTATGTAACTGCGAAGCCCAGATCGGCGAGCTCGTCATGGGCATTGTCCATTTTCGACGGGTTTATCTTGCTGCTGCCCGCGCCTTGATACCTCGGATTTTTTGCAAAGTCGCCTATGATGGCAAGCTTCGCGCCGAGTTTTAACGGCAGGACATTATCATCGTTTTTCAGCAGAACACAGCTTTCAGCAGCCGCCCTGCGCGCCAAGGTGTGATGCCGCTCCGCATCGTACTTATACCCCGGTTTGCGTTCGTACTTCAAAACCAGTTCTACGACGCGCTCTACGGCTATATCGAGGTCTTCTTCATTAAGCGTGCCGCTCTTCACAGCTTCTACTATTTTTACGTCGTTTACACCCTCGCTGCCCGGCATTTCTAAATCCAATCCTGCCCTGATACCCTCAACGCGGTCGTTTACCGCGCCCCAGTCAGTCATGACAAGACCCTCAAACTCCCAATCGTCGCGCAGGACGTCGGTCAGCAGCCATTTGTTATCAGCGGCGTAGACTCCGTCTATCCTGTTGTATGAGCACATGACCGTCCATGGCTTTGACTTTCGCACCGCTATCTCAAATGCCTTGAGGTATATTTCCCGCATGGCGCGGGCATCCGCAATCACGTTTATGATCATGCGCCGCGTTTCCTGCTCGTTTGCGGCGAAATGCTTCAGGCTCGTGCCAACTCCGCATTCCTGCACTCCGCCGATCAGCGCCGCAGCCAGCTCGCCCGACAATAGCGGGTCTTCGCTGAAATATTCAAAATTCCTGCCGCACAGCGGGCTGCGTTTTATATTCACGCCGGGGCCGAGTATGACAGCCACGTCTTCCTGCAAGCATTCCTCGCCCATCGCCCGCCCTATGTCGGCCAGCAGCTCCTTGTCGAAACTGCACGCAGTCGCGCACGCGGTGGGGAAGCATGTGGCAGGTACGCTCACGGCTATGCCAAGGTGATCTGAGGTGCCTTCTTGCTTTCGCAGTCCGTGCGGCCCGTCGGTAACCATGATGGATTCCAATCCGAGCCTCTTGATGCTCTTGAGCTGCCAGAAGTTGAGCCCGGAGCATAGCGAGGCTTTCTCCTCAAACGTCATCTGCGCAACAAGGGTTTTCGCTCGTTCTTTTATAAGACGCATCCCTTTCTCTGCGAGGTAGTGTCAAATAGACACTCTTATTTTTTATTGCAATTCCTGTTGTTTCAAGGGTTCGCGACGCATATCACAACA
>Ga0099364_10007028_pt1 | contig 16203 bp, 8 predicted proteins | sample TergutTh196P3_FD_73070 | JGI IMG/M metagenome (GOLD analysis project Ga0099364, IMG submission 73070) | Microcerotermes parvus P3 segment gut microbial communities from Pointe-Noire, Republic of the Congo - Th196 P3 | ecosystem: Host-associated > Arthropoda: Insects > Digestive system > Gut ...
GCCGGTGCTTTTTTACGGAGGAAACGCCGCCCCACGCGTCGCCTGGCTGGCGCCTTTTTTGCTTCTTTTTTGGGCGGTCAAAAAAGAAGTTTCACCCTATCCGCCGTTCCGTCTCACCCTGCTTGCCAAGCATCATTATTAATTATATCCAATCATGACAATAATTAATGAATATTAATTAGCATAGTAAACAAAAAATAAATTAATTTGACTTTAAATATTTATTTATACTATAATAATATCATGTTATTATCGGGTGATTATTGCATCAATAAAAAGAAATTGTGCGGTAATTATAAACCGAAATCATAAATAATAAAAGAAAGGACAGAAAGGTATCACATAATGAAAAAACACCTATTTAAAAGACTGGCGCTATTGACCATGGCTTCGCTGCTCGTGCTGGGCACGATTATCCCGGCCGGCGCCGCATACGCCGCACCGGCGGCGGCGGACATCGGCGCCAGGATCGACAAGACGCCGGTAGGCAGCCGCGTAACCATAGACGGGAAGAGCTGGATAGTCCTTACCAAGCAGCAGGATTACGCGCTGCTGTTCATCTACGGCAACGACTACGGCAGGACCCAGTTCCGCGCGGACGGCCAGGCCGCCTTCCTCGGCGGGAACACCTTGCAAGCCGCGATGGACGCCGCATACAAGTCGACGTCCGAAATGAAGTCTATCGCTGTGGTCCCCAACCTGGCGCTACAGGGGAATCCGGGCACCCCCAGCGGCAACCCGACGCACCCGAGCGTATATTCGGGATATACGTCCACATTGGCGGGCAGCCGCACAAACAGTATATTTTTCGCCCTGTCCCACTATGACGTGAACCACTATGAGTGGCAGATACCGGGCGGCTACCCCACCATCAACGGCGCGAAGAATTCATGGTGGATGCGCAGCTACAATCTGCATGTCGGCCTCAACATGAATATATACGCGATGTACGGGATGCCGACGCACTACCACCAGTACACCACGACGGAGCAGCTTCGCTACACCGCGCCGGCTGTGTGGGTCAAGTACAAAGGCCACACCCCGCCGCCCCCCACGACATATAATGTCACTTACAACCCCAATGGCGGCTCCGGTAGCGCCCGCACATATGCTGTCAACGCGAACTCCAACCACCTCGTCAGCGACCAGGGCTACACCAGGAGCGGCTACACGTTCGCCAACTGGAACACGCGGGCGGACGGCCTGGGCACGAGCTACGCAAACGGCAGCTACCTCTCCGTGACCGGGAACATCACCCTGTACGCGCAATGGAAGTACAACACGCCGACGACAGCCACCGTCACGTACAGCCCCAACGGCGGGTCCGGCAGCGCCCGCAGCTACACCGTCAACCTGAACACCTACCACCAGGTCAGCAACCAAGGCTATACCAGGAGCGGCTACGAGTTCAGGTACTGGAACACCCAGGCGGACGGCCGCGGCACAAGCTACGCCAACGGCAGCAATATCTATGTGACCGGGAACGTCACCCTATACGCGCAGTGGGGCTTTAAGGGTCCCGACATCGTCACAATCACGTACGATCCCAATGGCGGCGTCGGCAACCCCTACTCGGTAAAATATTATTACAACAACTATTTCGCCATACAGAACCAGGGCTACACAAGGCCCGGCTACACATTTGACGGCTGGAACACGGCGGCGGACGGCTCCGGCACGCCGTACCAGAACGGCGATGGGTTTAGAACGATCGCCGACGTCACCCTGTATGCGCAGTGGAAACTCGACGTCACATATTCGGTGACCTACAATGCCGGCGACGGCACGGGCGGCAGCGTCGACAGCGGGCTTGTACCCGGCTCAAACTACACGGTCAAGAGCGCGGCGCAGGCAGGCGTGAGCAGGTCCTCGTATGAATTCACATATTGGTCTTTGACGTCGAACGGCAACGGCGCCAGGTACAATCCGGGCAATACAATAGAAATTACCGGCGACGTTGTCCTCTACGCCAACTGGCAGAGAGTGGATTAATAATAAACGCAGGTTTCACGCAGCCTGAACAGCAGGCACACAGACAATCATTTTAAGCGCATAAATCACCAACAAGCATAACCAAACCGTCGGCGCAGCGCAGGGGCTTCAACCGCCCCCGCGCCGCGCCGGCGGTTTTTTCGTACGGGACATCGCCCCCAGCCTCCCGCACCCGCTGCCCCAGTATATTGGTTAAATAACAGGTGGCAGGGACCTGCTGGCTGTCATAGACAAAAGATTTTATAACGGGGCCAACATCAACAAAATATTGGGCGGAGTCGCCCGTCGGCGGGCATTTAAATTTTTGCCACTTGTAATTTAACTATTGTTTCGTATAATATATTTACTAAACAAAGAATTTATAACAAATTGGAAATATATAAGTTCTTCGATTTGTATAAATTATTGAACTTTATGTAAAGTACAGGTTATTATACATAATATTACCAATTATTTATAATTTTAACTTGATTTTACATGCTCTTCCCGCATAAGGCTCACATATTATATTGTTCTAACAGCAATATCAACCATTATTCAATAGTATGCACTATATTTATCAATAACTACGGGCTTGTCATACTGATGTATACCAAAATATTCCTTCATTCTAGGGGGTGATTATATTGATATTCGTTTGGTTCTGACCCTAATAATTACGAGTAATAAAATAATAAATTGAAAGGACTGGACTGCGAAACGCTGATCATTAGAGTTGTTGGCGTATGCATTATTAATGAAATTATTATCGCGGTCTATGTATGGCATCAAAATGTTAAAAATTCAAGATGGTAATATTTATGCCGATACACCTTTGCTGTCCGCTATTATAACCGATGGTAAAATCATGAGCCTGACAAATAAAAAAACAGGCACGCAGCTTGTTAACGCTGAACTAAATAAAGCGCCGGCTATGGAGTTGGTTTACGCAAACAACCAGACTGAGCCGATTGCGGACAGTAAGAATGGTTCAATAACAGCATATCAAGTGAACGCAAAAATAATCGAGCTGCGAATATCAGGTTGGTATGCAGATTCTGTAATGGTAATTAAAGAAGACCCTGCGACAGGCGAATTGCTGCTAACGCCTAGCGCATACTCCGCACGAAAGGGAGTAAGATCAATACGTTTTAATATTTCTGGGATAAATAGAGATTTGAATATAATTGCGCCAATATTTCAAGGAATTAACTTGAAGTTAAATGATCCATTGATTTCAAACATGCGTAGCCCATGGCCGAGGGAATGGGAAGCTGGGTTTGCGATTCTACAAGGAAACAATGAAGGCTTCATGGTTTGGACTCAAGACACACAATACCGATATAAATCTATCCAATTTGGCCATGCCGAAGATATACAAACGGTTGGTTTTGAAGCAGAATCATATGGGCCGCTCCATGCCAATTATTCAGCTGGCGGTTTAACATGGAGAATTGGCATATATGAAGGGGATTGGCATGTACCGGCTTTAAAATATAGAAATTGGCTGTGGAATGCATATGACTTAAATAATCGTAGTCGTCCGCATTGGGTACATGAAATATCTTTCTGCGCTTGCTGGTTACCTGTAGAGAACGCTATTTTAGATGCTTTGGCGAAACGGGTAAAACCTTCAAAAACACTATTGCATATCCCTAATTGGCGTGTGGATCGCTATGATCAAAACTACCCCGACTATATCGCGTCGCCTGAAGCCGAGGCGTTTATGAAAAAGGCCCTTTCCATGGGGTTTCATATAGCGCCTCATGCAAATATTTTTGAAATCGATCCCTCGAACCCCGCGTATGAGCTGCTGGGTCAGTTTGAGTATCGTGATCTAGAAACCGATCAGCGCTTGGGCTGGAGCGTAACTGTGTCTGAAGATGGAAAGCGTTCTGTAGTCAGGGTTCCTATGGCAAACCGCAGACTATTGAATAACCGCGAATGCAATACAATGGTTAAAATACACCCGGCTCAACCGATGTGGCATTCTATATTGCGGGAAAATCTACAAAACGCAAAACGCGCCTATGGCCTCGATTGCATATTTACTGATGTATCGCATAATACTTTTAACCTAAGCAATTGTCTTGTCGACAACACAACATCGACAGAAGGCGCGAAAATTTTACAAGACTATCTTAGTCAAATCGACGATGGATTGATGCTTGGGGGCGAAGGGCTAAATGAGATAACGATGCAAAGCCAGGCTTTTGCACAAGTGCATTTATTTAAATCATCGGGAACGTCAATAGCAGGCTTAGAACGCACAGGTGGGATTGATCTTGGAGATTTTTTATGGGGGAAGCTTTGTCGCTCTGTCGGATATAATAAAATAGCTGGTAAAGATGAAGACGAGACGCTACGTATGCGCATACATGAAGAACATGGGACTATTCCTACAATTTCTGCCCGTAGCGCAGACGAAATCCTAGACCCAAACCCGGCGGTAACCCATGCGTTTGATATGGGCAATCAGAGCTAGATAATATTATAAACTAAGTTTTTTATGCGAGGTTTTTAATGCGAGTACTGACCAAAAACGCTATGCCTGCGTTCAAAGGCAACCAATAATAAACAAGGAGGTAAAAATGTATTTATCAAGGCCTAAGCAAAAAAGACAGATAACAATGTTTATTGTTGTTGTATGGTTGATCGTGTTTACTATATTGCCAGCTTGTGGCAACACGTCAAACAACAACGAAGCGCCTGTAGCCGAGCAAACGACAACGGTCGCTACTACTACACAGACTCAAGCAGTGACAGAAGCTACCGCCGACGATTCTCCTCACTCTGGAGAGCCATGGTGGGATATTTGGATTTCGGATAGAAAAGCGCCCGAAGGCACTTATGACAGCCGTATCGGCCCAATGCCGGGACCGGAGCCTTTCAAGCTGAAGGTTGTACACCAATACGGCCAAAATTCATCCGTGGACGAAGGTATCACGCCTGAAAACAGCATATGGAACGATATGATAAAAGATCAATTGAATATTGAATTCGAATGGCTCTGGGTCATCCCAAGCGAACAATACAACCAAAGGTTCCAACTTGCCTTATCATCCGGTGATATTCCAGACATTTTACGGATGAACGAAAAACAATTCCGTCAGTTCATTGACACCGATTCCCTTCGCGACATGAAATCCGCATATGATGAATTTGCTATCCCGGAATTTCATAATATGGATGCGCAATTCGACGGCGTGACTATTAAACAATCGACTGTGGACGGGAAATTACTGGCTATACCGCGTTATGAAGATAACCATGCAAGCGTTAACATTTTATGGTACCGCAAGGATTGGGCCGACGCGCTGGGGTTCGATCAACCAAAGGATGTAAATGAACTTATGGATATGGCTATCGCCTTTGGCAATCAACCCGATAACCCAGAACGCACCGGCATGATAGCCCAGAGGAAGCCTTTCGATGAAACATATTCATTTGGCGCATTTTTTCAAGCGTTCGGCGCATATCCCAATAAATGGATAATAAAAGATGGAGAGCCCGTTCCTGGCATCATACAAGACGAGATGCTCGAAGGGCTTAGGGCTGCGCGCTATTTATATGAAAACAACGCAGTTAATAAAGATTTTAGCACGTTCGGATGGGATCAGGCTATTGAGAGGCTTACAAACTCTACAATTGGTATAGCATATGGCAAATGGTGGGCGCCTGATACCCCCTTGAGAACCAGTTTCCAATTTGATCCCGAGGCTGAATGGCAACAAATGCCAATGCCAGGTTTGGCGCCCGGCGAGTCTGCTATATCAACGGTTGAAGAAAATATGGTCCACTTCTACATGGGCGTCTATAAAAATGCGCCGGAAGGCGCCGAGGAAGCTATGATGAGGGTCCTTAACTTCTATTTCGTTGACAGGTTCCCTGCGTCAAACGATGTCTGGCCTCAAAGGCCGCTTCCAGACGAGGCTGCCCGCCAGAAAAATATTGAAAATAATGCTATTCTCGCTGCCAAGGGTTTTATATGGGATTGGTGTCCAATCCTCTGCTGGAACGCTACAGAAAACTCTGATAGGGCTCGCCTCACTAATGAAGTGTTAAAGACAGGCGATCTCTCCCTCTTACGCAACGCATCAGATAAGAGTTGGTATGACGACGCTAAACTATGGCTCGATAAAGGCATGGATGATGAACGATATTACCAAAATTGGTGCACATATTCTTCGCGTGTAAGTGACGACAGCGGCGTATTGCTCACTAGCCGCCTACGCGACGAAGGATACACCATAGAGAATGTATTTTATGGCGGCGCCACAGAAACGGAAGAACAGATGTCCTCCCAGCTTGCGGATTTAGCAGATGAGTTTGGCACAAAATTCATCATGGGTGAAGTCAGTGAAGCTGACTGGCCGGATTTTGTAGAGGAATGGCTTGGCTTAGGCGGCAAGGCTTGGTGGGATGAAGTAGTTGCAGGATATAAAGAGACGCATTAATTTGTTAGGGCAAAACATTAAAAGCTTATTTTCGATATAACTACGTAAAGTGGGCTTGCTTGCGTTGATGATATATAACCTTTGTTTAACAACACTGGTGTAAGCAACGCAAGCAAGCCAATGTATCTTATATTCTGTTTTTATCGTATATAAGCTAGACGGATTAACCGGGAGGCTTGTTATGAGCGAAATAGTGCGCGCACAGCGAAAAAAGTCATATGGAAAGCAATTTGCCAAGTTTAAACGGGAGATACCCTTACATATCATGCTTATCCCGAGCATTGTCATCGTGTTTATTTATCATTATTTGCCTATGTTCGGTATAATAATGGCCTTCCAGAGGTTTAACCCTATACTCTCCTTTTGGTCAAGCCCTTTTATCGGTTTAAAAAACTTTGTAGATATATTGAGTATGAAGGATTTTTGGAGGGCATTTAACAATTCTTTTATAATCGCATTTTTAAAGATCATTTGTGGGCTGAGCGTACCTTTACTCATGGCGTTGCTCATAAACGAGATCCGCTGGAACAAATTTAAACGCACAGTACAAACCTCTATTTTTTTACCCTACTTCCTTTCATGGACAGTATTGGGAGGTGTTGTTCAGCAGATATTCGCTTTGGATGGGCCGATTAATACCATAATCAGGAATACGGGCGGTGAGGAAATCATGTTCTTAGCTTCAAATTCTTGGTTCCGGTTTATCCTTGTCTTCACTGATGTATGGAAAGGCATGGGTTATAATATCATTATTTTTCTGGCAGCCATCACCAGCATAGACCCGGCATTGTATGAAGCCGCTCAAATTGACGGCGGCAACAGGCTGAGGCAATCTTGGCATATCACTCTCCCGGGTATGCGGCCAATTATCATACTGGTTGCTACGTTAGCAATCGGCGGTTTACTCAACGCAGGATTCGAACAGATATTCATTCTCTACAGCCCAAGCGTCTATCAGTCGGCGGATATATTGGACACGCTGGTTTACAGGCTGGGCCTTATTAATTCGCGGCTGGCGCCAGCAGCTGCCGTGGGTTTATTTAAATCCGCTTTATCTTTAGTGCTGGTTGGGATCGCATATTATAGCGCGTACAAATTCAGCGATTATCGCATATTTTAACGAGAGGGGGATGCGGCTTGATTAAAGATAGTTTATCGCGCAAAATTTTTATCGCAATAAATACACTGTTCCTGACATTAGTCACAGCTTTATGCATTACTCCGCTCATCCATCTTTTGGCTGTGTCGTTTTCAAGCAATCAGTATGCAGCCGCAGGCGTAGTTGGCTTATGGCCGAGGGGTTTCACATTTGAAGCATATTCTTTCTTATCTGAAAGATCGAGTTTTATGACGGCCTTCATGGTATCGGTTCAAAGGGTTCTTCTTGGCGCGAGCATTAATATGACGTTGACTGTGTTGACTGCCTACCCACTGTCGCGGGAAAACAAGCAGTTTCGCGCCCGCACGGTTTATGTGTGGTTTTTTGCGATAACGATGTTTTTTGGAGGCGGCCTCGTACCCACCTATTTAGTCGTTAATATGACAGGCATCGGCAATACAATGTGGGCGCTGGTGTTACCGGGAGCGTTGAATGTATGGCATATGGTCATGATGCTCAATTTTTTCAGAGGGATTCCACGATCGCTGGAAGAAGCGGCGCAGTTGGACGGAGCATCGCATTTAAGGGTATTGTTTTGGATATACTTGCCGCTGTCGCTACCATCGCTTGCCACAATTTTGCTGTTTACTACCGTAGGCCATTGGAATTCATGGTTCGATGGCTTTTTATACCTAAACTCTCCAAGAAAATATCCGCTGCAGTCATATCTGGCAACGTTAATTATGAATCCAGCACTTTTAAGCAATACAGCGTTCTTGACGCCGGAAGAGATAGAACGGCTTTCCTCAATCAGCGCTAAATCACTGCGGGTAGCGCAAATTTTTCTCGGCGCGCTGCCTATCATGTGCGTTTACCCATTCTTACAAAGGTACTTCATCAAAGGCATAGTGCTGGGATCGGTTAAAGAATAACCGGCAAGTAATTTGTTCATATATAGTCTAATAAATTATCCGGGAGGCGTATCGGCTATGAATATTACGTATGACGCTGGAAAAAAAGTCTTCTTGCTAAACGCGGAACACTCAAGCTATGCGATGGGGATAACCGCGCTTGGATTTCTCAAGCACCTGCATTGGGGGGCGCAGGCGCGGCGGATTGAAGACTTTTTTTTAAAACCGTTAAGCGAAGTTGAAAAGACAATCGTGGGGATAGACAATGCACATGAGCCGGGGCTGGAAATAAAGAAAATTGAAAAAGAAACATTATTCCAACGGATGGACGAGGAGTTCGTGGGATGGGGCGGATATTTTTACGGCGATCCCGGGTTAAAGGCTACATTTGGCGACGGGAACAGGGATGTGTTTTTACTTTATCATAGCCACGAGATAAAGGAAAACGAACACTCATGCGAGTTGAGGATCCGCATGAAAGACAATGTATATGATTTATATGTGGATCTATTCTATAAAATATACGCGGGTTTGGATATTATAGACCGCTGGGTCGCGGTTACAAACAGTACTGGCCAGACTGTGACGCTGGAGTCGGCAATGTCGGCCATGTGGCACTTCCCGAGGGGCGACGCCTACCGTTTTTCCAGCATGTTTGGCAAATGGTCCGGCGAGTACCGCATAGCTCAATCGATGCTCAATCAATCGAGCATTACTGTGGAGACTAAAACCGGCATATCCGGCCATCATTCCTGCCCGTGGTTCGCCGTGGACTGGCGCGGGGAGGCAACGGAAGAAGAGGGTGCGCTTTATGCCGGGACTCTGCATTGGAGCGGCAATTGGCGCATCACAGCCCAACTGGACAATCTGGAACGGGTCCGCGTTACGGGCGGCATCCATGACTTTGACTTCGCTTGGCCTCTGGCGCCCGGCGAGGAGTTCGCGACGCCCGTTTTTACCGGCGTGTATACAAAACAGGGTTTTGGCGGGGCGAGCCGCCAATTTCATAATTATATGCGCGCTCATGTGCTGCCGCCGCTGTGCCTGGAAAAACCGCCGAGGATAATGTACAGTTCTTGGAACCTATACAATTTCCATATCGATCACACGCAGGAAATGGAGATAGCGGGGCACGCAGCCGAAATGGGTTACGAGCTTATCCACATAGACGATGGTTGGTTCTCCACGAGGGATAACGATTACCAAGGGCTGGGCGACTGGGAGGTCAGCGATAAAAAGTTTCCTGGTGGGTTAAAGCCATTGATTGAATACGTGAAATCCAAGGGCATGGAGTTTGGCCTTTGGGTCGAACCGGAAATGGTGAACGCGGATACGAAACTATTCAAGGAGCACCCCGACTGGGTGATTCATTTCCCGGGAAAGCAAAAGACGACGGGCAGGAACCAATATGTATTGAATTTTGCGATGAAAGAGGTGCAGGATTGGGCAATCGGTTGGATAACCGAGCTTTTGGAAAACCATGACATAGATTTCTTTAAGTGGGATATGAATCGCTATATTTCCGAGCCGGGTTGGGCGGGCGAGGCTGTTGAGAAGCAGAAGACCATATGGGTACGCTTCGTATACGGAGTGTACAGGGTATTTGCCGCCATAAAGGAGCGTTTTCCAGGAGTATACGTGCAAAACTGCGCCAGCGGCGGCGGTCGCGTGGATATGGGCTTGATGCGCTACTGCGATACAGTGACATTGACCGACTGCGGCAACCGTTGGGACAGGGTCAAGATATTATGGGGCTATACCCAGGCATTCATGCCGTTTACCGCGGGTTCGTCCTGGCGCGGCCGCATGTGGGGCGAGCCGGCGTTGGCGTCTCTCGCAATGGCGGGCATGCGTGTCGATCCCAGGGAATGCGACGCTGAAACTAAAGCTACGATACGTAAAGTTAGCGAAAATTATATAAAAATCCGCCACATCATCCATAAGGGCGACCTTTACAGGCTGGCGTCCCCGTATAAGGATGAATATGTCGCATATGAATTTGTTTTACCGGATAAGAGCGAGGCGTTGGTGCATGTGACCGGGCTTAAGTCTACGTATCAACGGTATTTGCCCATGTTAAAGCTGCGCGGGCTTGAGCCTTGCGCCGTGTACGAGATGAACGGGCACCCGCCCATGTCGGGCGAGGGGCTCATGGCTATCGGGCTGGACGTTACTTTTGAATCGGAACTGGACAGTTATTTGATTCATTTGCGTAAACAACCGTAAATTTTTGAGGAGGGTTAAGCGTGAAAAATAAAAGAAAGGGCAGAGCTGTGGCGCGAGGGCCATGCTTTATTGATGACAATTTGTGCACAGTCTGTGCATGGCCTTTTTTATGATTAAAATTGATGGAAATCGCGTTATTGTCGATACAAAGACAATGACGGCCCGGCTTGAGGACGGCTGGATAGTTTCGATGCGCTCTAAAGAGACGGGGGACGAGTATTTCGAGGGCACGGGCGCCGAGAGCGGAAACGCCGAGCGCAGTAGCGTATTGGAACTCGTCTACGCGGCTAATGAAGCTGTACCGGTTTCATCCGGGCTGATGAGCTCGTGCGAAGCTTTCCAAATCAACGGCTCGACGGCAGAGTTGCGCTACCATAACTGGGACGCGGACGGAATATTGTTGCTAAGGGAAGATGCGGATACCGGCGACTTAATTATAGAGCAATCGGCTTACTCATCACGAACAGGGGTACGTTCCGCGCGCTATAGCCTCAACGGCCTGCGCCATGATTTGCGCGTGGTGGCGCCTTTATGGCAGGGCTTGGATATGGAGTTTACAGATCCCGCCATAACCGGCTTCCGCGCGGCTTGGCCATTGCAATGGGAAGCGGGTTTTGTAATAGCCGCAGGCGCGAAAGGTGGCATATGGGCCCATGTGCAAGACGCGGATTACCGTTTCAAGACTCTTACGGTAGGCACGCCCGGCGACCCATACGGGTTTTCGCTGGAGAGCGATAACTATGGGCCGATAACCGACAAGAATTCAGCCGGCGGCTTGGCGTGGCGATTCAATGTATATACCGGCGATTGGCGCGCGGCGGCAACCAGATATAAAGACTGGTTGTGGAAAGCGTTTTCGTTGGAAAAAGAGTTGGCCCTCCGGCCGGAATGGCTGGATCAATTGGCTTTCGCCGTATCATGGTGCCCGACGGATATCAAACTCTTAGAGGCAGTCGCGCAAAAAGTTGATCCAGGGAAAGTCTTATTGCACCTGAACAACTGGCGCAAGTTTGGCTACGATGAAGACTACCCCTATTTCCACGCCTCCGACGCGGGCAAGGCTTTCGTTGAACGATGCCGACAAATGGGTTTTCACGTCATGCCGCACTGCTCTTCGATGGAGATAGACCCTTCTTTGCCAGAGTTCCATTATTTCGATGATTTCGCGATCAGGGATTTGGAAAAGGGGCGGCGCCTTGGCTGGAGCTGGGTGGATAGAAACGCTTCCATGGGCGTTCCCGGCAGCGATATAGCTTTAAGGACCCACAAGGCTAACAAAGTTATGATAAAAATCCATACGGCTTTCCCGACATGGCACTCGGTGCTGAGAGAGCAAATACGCGAAGCGGTCGCCGATCTCAACCTCGAAAACGTCTTTATCGATGTGACGCTGTGTCTATATAACCCGCAGCGCTCTTTAGTCAACAATACACCGACGACAAAAGGGTTTATTCAGGAGATCCGGCATTTACAGGACATCGGCCTAAATGGGCGCCCGCTTTATGTCGGCGGCGAAGGTTTAAACGAGGTCACGATGAAAGGCGTCAGTTTCGCGCAGGTCCATCTCAAAACCAGGACCGACGGGCAAGAACAGGCGCGCACAGGAAAATGCGATATTAATCGGTTCCTTTTTGGCAAGTTGGTAAAGTCCATGGGCTATGCGATGTTAAGCGGCAGTACCGAGGACTCCGCAATATATATGCAGTCCCATGTGGATCATGGTACGGTTCCGACTGTTACGGTGCGATCGGCCGAAGAAATAACGAACCCGAACGCCGCCGTGGCAAAAATGATTAAATTGGCCAACGAAATGTAAAACTCCGCAGCAGAGCGCGATGCTAAAGGGGCGGGGGGCCGCATTGTGCAGCCCCCGCCCGAGATGGGCAAGCTACATCCTTTGCAAATCAGTTATTTATAGTTCTAGTATTTCCTCGCGCGGGACGGACCATTCTTTGCCTCGGAAAGTTAATTTTTCGCCGCCGAACCCGTGGTACGCCCTGACTTTTTTCGATTTATCAAGCGGTTTCCCATCCATCGACGTCAGAGTAAAGAGAACCGGGCTTTCCCATTTTTTCCCGCCGAACGAGAGACCCGTAAATCCAATGAAGCTTTCGCTCTCGACTAAAATTCCGTATGCAGGCAAAACCACCTCTCCGCCCAGCCCGCATGATGCGGCATACGGCGCTTTTGACAGGTTGGCCACGACCCTCGCGGAATCGCCGAAACAAGTTTCCCGCACTTGATATGCCTCATCCAAAAACGACAGCGAAGTAATCCGCTCATGAGTCGTCAAAAGATTGAGGGGGGCCAATAACTCGTATGTGTTTTTTATAAAGCGATCCAACAAGCACAGGTCCGCGCCCCAACCATTGTGCCCCCGCGTGTATAAGGCGGCGTCCTCGCCGTCGACTATCGCTGCCTCGGCTTTATCGTGGTACTCCCAGTAATGGTGTTTTTCCTGATTATAAAAATGGTAATGCACAGTGCGCCCAATGCTCGCGTGATGCGCCACATATTCCGCCGCTTTGGCAAAGTCATAGTGGTACTTCCCGTGGGCGACTACGCAGTCATGGTATACCATATCGAAGAGGGGTATCGGCACGGCGCCCATATCTTCGGGTTTTAACGAATGAAAGTATCTGCCCGCCACTCCGGTGACGCCCTCAAACCATTCTGCGCAGGGTACGGCCCACTCTATGCCGCATTCCGAACCAAAATAATCGAATACTTCCTTGGCATAATATGATATCCCTTGTTTATAGTACATATCGTCCCATAGGGTCAAAGGATGGTTTTTGTCATAGCACTCGTATAGATTGGCCGCATATGTGGTGTCGATAAAATAAATATCCGGATTGATTTCCGCCTTGACTTGGGGCAGGTTTTGCGGGCGCCGCGCAAGCTCAATGGCTTTTGGGGAACATGTGATATATGCCCGCCCGCCAAGCCACAAGCCGCCTGCAACAAGCGATTGATCGTCTTTCTTCATGATAAAATCTTCATTCCAAGAAGGGGCGTCCCTGTACATATCCTGATAATTGTCATGGAGGCCAAATACGTAACCGGCTGCTTTTACCCTATCCCCGCATGCTTTTAGCCCTTCCGTGCCGCCGCATTCCGGCGCGGCCGGCAGGATGTCCGGATGCTGCGCATCATAACCCATTTTCATCCATCCGCCCAGTATGAAAAATACCCGTTCCAAGTCCAAATCTTTTTTGAGATGCTCCGCCGCATCGCCCGCTTCTTCAAATGTCTCGATGACCTCCGCAGATACCTCGTTCAAATTTTCATCGATGCGGCGCATCATGCAAAACCACATTTTAAAATTGACGGAACCGTATAATTTCGCCGCCAGCGCCTGGTCCTTTATCTTATCCGACAGCGTTACAAGATAGCCTTTTTCGTCTGCTTTTTTTCTATATGCCGTACCAATTTGATCGGCGCCGCCTTTCCCCAACGCGTATATAATAATTTTTTTTGCGGTATTATACATATTAATCCGCGCGCTCATGTCATTGCCTTCGGAGATTTTGACGCAGACTTCGACATGCGGATCGTCCCAGGCGGCCATGAAGGCGGCGCCGTTTTGAACTGCGCCGAACATAGCCATATTTAGACCTTCATATCCATATGTCCGGAATGTTTTTTCGAAAGGAACGCCCGCCCCGCGCGGGATCATCAAACCGGCCCGTACCGGCAGCATCAAGGCGCCGTCCGCGCCGTTGATAGCTAAATCCAATAATGTAATGGATTTAATCGGCAGGCCGATGCTGTCATATGAAATTGAGACAGTATCGCAGCAGAGCTCTATATTGATGTATAGAGCGAATCTGCCGATACTTTCGTCGGAAAAAGCCAAACGCAGAGCATTTTTCCCGCTTTTGGTGATATAGCGCGGGATTATCGGTAAGCAAGTACCATTGCCGCCATCCGCCAAAGCGACGGAGCCGAATTTATCATCCGCGCCTTTCCAATCGCTTTTCGCAGCTATGTCGGATAAAACCCACGAACCTGTTTTATCGCAGACAGTAAAGCTGATTGCTTCATTTTCGAGTTTATGCAGCATTAATCGATACCTCCATTAAACGTTATTTTCGACTTTTTCAATGGTTTTGGACGGTACTATTTTATCAACAATCAAAAATACTGAAAAATAATACCGTCCCCAACTGTCATTGATTTGCCAAGTCGAACAGCCGCCGCATTGCCGGATTCGGGTTGCGTATATCGGCAATGCTACGCGCGGTGATAGTGGGTATAACACCGTGATCTTCATTTAACCGCATGTACAACCTCTCCGCCTCATCCGCGCCTACAAGAGAGCTGTAACCTACCGACTTGCAAAGCTTGCCGTACAGGAAATCGCCAAGATCAATGCCCCCGGTACGCTCCATACCGTCCAGTACGCCGCGCTGCGGGCGCGCAAACCAGCGGAATAGATGAATTTGCGCAAAAGTCTGGCTCTGCATTGTGATCTCGTTGAGCCCCTCGCCGCCGATGGCCCAGCCGCCGTCAATCCGGCTTAAATAATCAAGCAGATGCATGCAGCCTTCGGTGGAGGTGGTATTGTTCACAAGGCAATTCGCCAGGTTGAAGGTGTTGTGCGAGACGTCGAGGAACATGCAGTCCAGATCGTAAGCGCGTTTGGCCTTTTGTAAATTCTCACGCATAAGCGAATGCCACATGGGCTGTGCGGGGTGAACCTTGACCATGGTGTTGCAATTCCGGTTATTGCGCAGACGGCTGTTGACCATGGGAACGCGGGTGATAATGCGTTCACCGTTTTCGTTGACAGTGATTGTCCAGCCCAATCGCTGGCCCGTCTCGATTTCCCTGTACTCGAATTGGCCGACCAAGTCATATACCGGCTCAGATGGATCAATCTCGAATATATTACCATGAGGCGCTATTTTGAAGCCCATCTGTTGTGCTTTTTTAAAGAAGGCGATGGACTCCTCGCTGGCCTCGTAATTTGGATATTGTTGATCGTATTTGTATTTGCGCCAGTGCGATATGTGTAAAAGGGTCTTCTTCGGATTTACATGTCTTGCAAGCAGATCCAGGTATTCGCCGTCCACCGGTACCCAGCACGCGCAAAAAGTGATGTCGTTGATCCAGTCGGGGCGGACGCGTTTATCGAGATCGTATGCATCCCATAGCCAATCGCGGTACGTTCCCGCAGGTACGCGCCAATCGCCTTCAAACACGCCGATCCGCCAGGTCAGGCCGCCGGCGGAATAATTCTGCGGCGAAGGGCCGTATGTCTCAGCCTCAAATCCCACGCAATTGTGTATCTGCGCGGCGCCAAGATGTATGGACTTATATCGGAACCGGTTGTCCTTCGTCCATACCCAAAACCCGTCTTGCGCCCCTTGAAAGATGCAGAATCCCGCTTCCCATTCCCTTGGCCAGGGGGCGCGGTAATTGCGTATTAACGGGTCGGACAGTTTGAGTTTGGCGCCCTGATACATGGGTATTACGGCATCCAGGTCGTCATTGATGCCTGCAATGTTCAATTTTATAGAGCGCAGATGGTCCC
>Ga0099364_10007029_pt1 | contig 16202 bp, 16 predicted proteins | sample TergutTh196P3_FD_73070 | JGI IMG/M metagenome (GOLD analysis project Ga0099364, IMG submission 73070) | Microcerotermes parvus P3 segment gut microbial communities from Pointe-Noire, Republic of the Congo - Th196 P3 | ecosystem: Host-associated > Arthropoda: Insects > Digestive system > Gut ...
TTTTTTCCCATATATCGAGTTCTATTTGTTTCAATCTCGTTCCCCCCGTTTCTTTTTCTTTGATTTATTTTTGCCTCCCTGCGCGTCCTGTTCTTTTACTTTTTCATGCGCCACCTGCATTTTTTCCGCAAGCGTTTTTTTGGGTTTATCAACTTCACGTTTAAGGCTGCTGTTTATACTTTTTTCTATGTTATCCATAAACTCGCTCGAAGAAGGCATAAATATATTTTCGATTGTGCCGTCCAAACTATCCCGGAGCATATCCAAATAAGAAGCGTCGGTATCGAGCCAACCGTCATAGAGTTTATCCAAAAGATTGTTGATTTTTAACAGCTTGCTTGCTTCTTCATCGCTGACGGTATTTCCGTCGCCGACCATCATAACGATTTCGTCCTTAAATGTTTTTTCATAGGCTTTATCATGGATTTTATCGGGCGGTAATTTTTCTAATTCATCAAGAAACAGCCTATACTCAACCGAAAGTTTGGCGTACAATATGTCTTGAACGGTTAGATGATTCGCTGCGTCCGTATCAGCGGTTACTTCCGGTGATGATATTATTGTTTCAGATTCTTTTTCATCCATATCATCATAATCATATTCCGTTTCTTCTTGTATTTTTATATCAGGATAAGCGGAGCGTAAATTTCCTGTGATTTCATTTAACACAACCATTTTTTCGCTTGTCAAATATAGGTCGTAGTCATATTCTATGAGGTTCTCTATTACCGTTACGATTTCCGTTGCTTGCTCCTGTGTAACCATTTTTTCTTTCGGCACAAGCCCGGAACGCTTCGCAAAACTCTCTTTCGCGGCACTATAATCCTCCGTGTAAAATCCGTGTTCTAACCCCGTGCGGTCATAATCATACTTCCACGTTACAAAATGAAGCCCGCGCCCGTTGCCGGTGTCGTCACGCGCCGCTAAAACTACGTTGTTATACTCGGCTAATTGGTGAAAATGCGATAAATTTTGAAACGCCAGTGGGTATGAATTATCCCATGCGGCGGCGATTTCATTTACTCTGTCAATAAGCGGCTTCAACGTGTCGTACACTAAACTGTGCTGTTCCTTTCTGAAAATGATTTCCCCGCTGCCGTTTATGACAGGCAGACGCTTATTATTCGGCTGTACTATTATTTTATCTGATTCCGGCAGATACTCCGCTTCTCGGAAACCGATTTTCGCCAGTTCATACTGCATAAGTTTCTGCTTTATTTCTGACATTGCCATACTGTTTTATTCCTCCCGTTCTATAAAGATAGCCGGTATGCGTTTGTCGTTCTGAATCAGCGGTACAAAATCGTCCACTAATTTATGACAAAACTGCGTTCCGGCTTGCTGTTTGATATATTCAAGCGCGTCGAGCTTACTCCATTCTGTCTTATATGGTCTTTTGCTGATTAGACTTATATATACGTCCGCGACAGAAACGAACGATATATAATCCGGTAGAAAACGCGAAGATAACCCCCAATACCCGCCCAAAGACGGCTCGTGCCATTCGTGGTGCAGCAGGCATATCAGCTTTGCTTTTTCGCCCAATTCACCGCGCAGACTCGACAAAAGTTCCGCGCCGATTTTAGTGTGGTTTTTAACTACCGCAAATTCATCGGGGTTTAATTTATCGGGTTTGTCAAGTATCTCTCTTGAAATTTTTGTCTTGCCCACATCATGCAGGATAGCGGCGGTTTTTATCTGCTTCGCCTTTTCAGGCGTATAACCCCGCTCCAGCGCGATTATTTCCGTTAGCCGTCCAATCGCTTTGTTTTCATTAAATTTTCCTGTATGCGTCATCTTTTCAACCGCGCCTCCGCTTGAATCGGTCTATCACTCCGTCTATTCGGTTTCTCACTTTGCTGATTGCCGCCGTCAAACCGGAATATTTTGCCGAAAGCTGTATATCTACTTTATCCAAATCGCCTAAATCCGTGCTTTTTTCGATGTTTATATATACTCCGTCATTATTCAGGTAGTATGTTCTGATTTTTTCACCGTCCTTAAAACTGCTCATTATATACCTCGCCTTGTTCCGCAGTTCTCGCTCCATTAACTGTTCCTTTGTAAAACTATAGTACGGGCGTATCATATCGACTATCTCGCAAAGTTCCGGTTTATCTATATATTTGAGATTTTCCTCGACGGTTTCGCGCGCTTTTTTATTGCTTTCTCTTATCATATTTTTTTCCTTTCAAGATTTCCATTTTGATTGAATTTAATTTCTCTATCGAATTGTTTATGTGCCGTATTTCGTTTTCCACCGTCAGCACCGCGTCGAAATTATCGCGTAATGCGTCCATTCTATGGGCGTTTATCTCGAAACGGTTCAGCAGTTCGTTCACTTTCGAGAGTTCCTTATAGACGCTTACCCGCAAATCAAGAAACTCATAATATTCGTTTTGCCCGGCTTCTTCTTTTTCTTCAAAGTCCGTAATATCTATAATTTTCGTTTCTGTAAACGCGCCGTCCGGTTCTTGCTTGTTTTTATACGCGGCTAACTCCAAAACCCTTGCTCTTGTGGGTATTTCGCCGTTTTCACGCGCTTCCGCTTTAACAGCTTCGACTATATCTTGATTTTTTGCAAGTTTTTCAAAACGGTTCGACTGGTCTTGTGAAAAACCTAAATCTTCGACTATTTCTTTTTTTGTCTTTGAGGTCAACTCCGCACCGCTGCGGAGTTGACCTCCTGAATGTTGGTTTGCCCCTTTTGGGTTATTATTCTTTTTTTGCGGAATATCTTTGAATAACTCTCCGAGCCTCACTTCCGCGTCTAATAATGCTTCTGATAATAACGCCACTTCCTGACATTTCTGCTCTCTGACTTCCTGCGCTATATGCAGTTTATTTATTGCGCGTATCTCTGCTCTGACTGCCGTTACTTTTTCGCGCCCCACTAACACAAACCGCGCTAAATCTTCCATTGCGTCAGGTAAATTTTCGTTTCTTACTGTTATTTCATTCATAGTTTCTTAACCTTTCCGTGTTATAATATTTCAAGTATTTTACGGTAATCTTATATGCTGAATTTTAATGAGAACTAAAGACGCTCTTGGCAAAACTTCCGGATTTTAGGAGGGTTAAACAGAGAAGCGTTGTATAGCCCGCACAGCCCCAGATAGCTGCGTGTATATTCGTTGACGCGGTTATCGTTTGCAGTAGGATTGCGTATATGGCAACGCACACCATAATCAAAAAGCCCTGAAACGCAAGCGCGAACAGGGATTTCAGGTAGCTGTTGCCGATGTTACCCCACTCTCTGTTGACCATCGTGGAAAACGGGATTGGCGCGATTGATATGGTCAGATATATTTCTATCATTCTGCCGTAAATTATGATAAAGACGCATAACGAGATTGCTTTCATGGCAAGTCCGAGTATTGAGGATTCAAGATACAGCCCGATTAATCCGCCCGTATCCATAGCGTCAAGCTGTGCGCTTAGGTCGGTAAGAGCCAAATCCATGTCAAGGCTGCCCGTTATGAAAGCCGCGCTGTTGTTTACGACGTTTTGCGCGAGAGCGAATACTCCCATAACTATGTCGAATGTGTGAGTTAAAATATATACGGCGCAGAATGTCTTGAATATCCATTTATATATGTTAAATATTTCAAATTCACTCGACTTTTGTCAAGGACTTTTTTTAAATGTTTACAAGCAAGACATAAAAAAAATCCCGACTATTTTATAGTTAAATAATCGAGGATTTTTCGTTTTGTCCCTCTGTGGATTTTTAAAGTTAATTTGTAAGAGTTCAAGTCCTAATTCCTCTGCTGTCTAATTACGTCAATTTTGATACAATGACACGTTTATCACAGGTAAAAATTGAGCGGGTGCATTTTTCAGGGGTTGGTGCATCATAGCACGATATATAATTTTGTATTTTATCATGAATTTAACTTGTTTAAAATTATTTTTTTAATCACTAAAAATATTCGATTAACGGCTTATTTTCAAGCAAAGACTTAATGCCGAGCATCGGCAGCGCAATCGCCATTAGAAACCGTTTCGCATCGGATTCTTTACCATTCATATCAACCCATTCAGTGTAATGATATTTGGGTAAGTTGCTTAATAAATCTTTCAGTATATCGCCCGCGAGCTGTTGGTCAATATCGGCAAGGGCGGGCAGAACATAGCCTGTTCCTGTAGCCCAGAACCCTCCATTCATATATATTCCGACCGGTGATTCGTGCCTGCCCAGCAAACGCTGCCAGCCTGTTTCTTCTGCAATCTGCCGGGTGAAACCATATTTGAATATACGTGTTTTGTTCATGATATAAAATTCGCCGATGGTCTTTTTCATTTTTTCATCCGTAACATAGGTATACGCAAGTCCGTTCGCCCATACGTCGAATTGATGACAGTCTTTGCTTCCAGCGGCGAATCCGCTTATTTCCTTGTCAAACAGCCGCCATATATTATTTTTCATGCCGTCTGCCAATTCATTCCAGCGTGATAGCGTTTCAAGTGAAGCGTTCTGTTTGAAAAGTTCCGCAGCACGGACAAATCCCCGGTGCATGACTAAACTTGTCATCAAATCATATCCAGTGACGGCAATATTATCATGATAACCATAGCCGACATAGGGCTTTTGCGGGTCAATGTAAACGAGCCCGTTCGCGTATGAAACATTTTCGAAACTGCGTTTTATTACCCTCGCCCACGCATCTTTACGCGGGATATTTACGCCCCACTGCTCCAGATAGTAAATCAGCCGCGTCCATGACGCCGGCAAATACGCCGGCATTTTGTAGCTGAGGGGACCGTCATGCCAGCCCGGCTACATAATCGGAAGTCCGTCCGGTTCGATGCGGTCGGGCAAATATTCGAGGTCAACAATGCTGTCCGTTATGAAGTCCGCAATACGCTGAAGCGTATTTTTATCCAATAATTCAGGGCATACCAGTACCGGAAATAAAAAATCATCTGACCATAAACTGTAATAATGACCGTCGCTGGACGTATACGCTTCTATATCTCCGCCGTATTTCATTTTAGAAGCCGCCGCGCATTCTTTCATATATCCGTTTAGGGTTTTATATGCCTGCTCCAATTCTGTGCGAAAATTATCGTTCATATCTTTCACGCTCCTTTTTTTATTCATATACGCTGAACCGCCGTACCAGCGGTCTGTCTGCGAAACTTTTGGTACACTTAAAACGTATTGCGTCAGCCGCAGTAGGCTCGATTTTATGCAGCCGTTTATGTGCCACGCTTTGACCGTCTGCAATTCTGTGCCATTTGTTGCCGCGCAGTATTTCGATTATATACTCCGCAATTTTCTGTCCTTCACGTAAATCTTCCATTATTTCTATATGTGTGAAAGAAATTGCCGGGAGTATAAGCTCTGCTTCGGATATTGTATTTTCAACAAAAGCGAGCGGCTTTTCGTATATTTTTTTTATTCTTCCGCCAAACTCAACCGCATATTCTAATACTTTATCCGTCATCCGTCCGTCAGGCGCAGGAGCGAAATTGGCCAGAAATGTTGAGCCTCTCCCTATTGTGGCATAATAATGCTCCATCATCTCATCGACCGGTTTGACATAATCTCCGTTCCAGAACCAATCTCCGCTGAATATCGTATTGGATTCCCATATAATATATTGATTACCGTTCACAGGGTCGGGAATAGGGTCTTGCTGACCTTCGTTTGTGTCAACCCTTTTACAGGAATGCCAAAGAGGATAAGCCGCTCTGCCTCCATGTACACCGCCTGCGGCGTCGCGGTCGCGGCTTAAGTATAAATCTACTTTCAGTAAAATACATTTTGGCTGGCAGGCGCGGGCTTCGTCGATTATGACTTCCCAAAAACTATCGACCGCATCAGGGTCCAATATGCCTTGCGTTTCTGTGATATGATCTAACCACAAGTATGTTATTTCTCCGTATTCAGTCAATAACTCGCGTATTTGCTCTCTTTGTATTTCAATGAACCGTTTGGCTGTTTCAGGGTCGGAATACCGCATTTTCGTCGTGTTAAACCATTCCACATGCCACTCGAACGGGTCGTTGGGCTGGAATAAATTGTGCGCGTCCATGTACGGGCAGATATACAAGCAGGGTTTAATATCATATTCACGGCAGGCATCCACAAATTCTCTTACAACATCGCCCTTGCCGTTTTTATACAGAGAGTTTTTTACAGAAAATTCCGTTGTCTTCGTAGGCCATAGGCAAAAACCTTCTTGATGGCGGACTGTCAGCACAGCGAATTTCGCTCCCATTGCTTTCGCCGTTCGCATCCATGTATCGCAGTCAAGCGATGAGGGCGCGAACTCACAAGGATTTTCCTGACCTGTACGTTCATAACGAGTATAGGTTATCATGCCGTAATGCAGAAAAAGTCCAAGTTCCAATTCTTGAAATTTAAGTTGCTGCATATTGGGCTTCGGCAACTTATTAACGATGCTTTGCGATTGTTCGTCCGGGAGCGGACTCATTATTTTTCGTGTATTCATTAATATTTACTCCTTTTTTTATATAGGATGAGAAATTTCTCCTCTATCAAAATTTTTCACAACCTGTACAAGACCGATTCTGGTCGGTTCAGGCGTCCCCTGCTTGAATCACTCCATATCCCGCAAGGCGTTTACAACTTGATCAATTCTGCGCTGCTGTACGCTTTCTATTCTTTCATAGTACGAGGCAAAATCAATGGATGGGTTTCGGTTTTGAAGCAATTCAGACAGCGACCAAATCATATTACTATCATTTCCGCCGTATATATACCAAAAATCGAGTACGACCGATTCCGTGATTATATCGAGTGTTCTTACCGAATCGTCGTCATGCGTATATTTTAGTTTCAAAGCTATCTCGTAATATGCGGGCAGCACTTCTTTGTATCCTTCAGCGCTCATAGCCTCGGTTATAATTCCGGTGCGTTCAAGATTTTTGGCGGTAATCGGAATCGCGTACGGCCTGTCTGTACACCCGGCGATATATTCTGCCTGACCGTCCATCTTAGGCATTGGCAGTATGCCGTAATCAAATCCGATTTCTCTCAGCATGCCTCTGGCGTTAGAAAGCTCTTTGAACAGGAACAGCGAATTGCCTGAGGCAAATATTCTATTCGGCAGCTCGTAATCATTTATAGTTTGATACCCTCCCGGAGACGCGAACAGTAAATTATATACTTTGCTGAGCACATCCGGCATAATTTCATGCAGCCTTTCGTTCGTTTTAAGTATTTCCGTCTCGTCTTTCACTACGACTTGAATCCCCCATGATTCAAGATAACAATAAAATTCGCCGTCGCTTTTAACAAAACCGAAGAAATCGCCGTCGTCGCGCTCCCCGGTTCCGCTTTGGTTGATATACGCATCCTTGCTCATCTCGTAGAATTTATCAAATGTCCATGTTCCGTCGAAAACTGCTTGATACGGCGTTTCATACCCTAAATCTTTGAATCTGTTTTTATTGAAAAACATGACCCTTGTGGCATCAAGCCACCAAAATGATATATGATTCGAAATCAGATATTTTTTCCCGTTCATAAGCGTCAGCGATTCCAAATTATTCTTCGGCCACCACGGCTTATCAAAATTCAAATGCGGGATATTATAAAGATTCAAAAAAACATTTTCGAGCGATAAGCTCCCCATACTTATATCATGACCGCTGACTATGTCAAACGCATCGTCTCCCGCCATGACAGTTGTTTTTATGTTGTTGTGGGAACGGTAAAACAAAGGGCTTATCTTAATATTAAAACGGTCTTCTACTGTTCGGTTTGCCTTATATACCGCATCATTTACAACTTCGCCGATAATTTCTTCAGCGCACACATGCTCAGTGTCATTCTCATTATCAAGGTATATCCTGAAATTATACCCTCCAAAATCTATATCGGGCAAATCGTCTGCCACGTCAAATTTTCCGGTATCTTCACCGGCAGCCGCCTCGCCGTTATCATCGGCCGGCCCCCCTGTTATATCAGACGGACCGCCGCCCCCATCCCCTCCGCAGGATATCAACAGCGCGAGAATTAATACAAGCACAGCAATCATCTTTTTCATATAAAAAGTCCCCTCTCTTTCTAATTTTTATTAAAGGCAACCCCTGAAAACCATATTTAGGGCTACCGATTTTTATTATTTCGGAATTTTTAACAACTTTTCCGATAAAAATGTTGTTTTTGGTTTGAAATTCGCTGTTTCATGATGAAGTATACACCTATAAATCCCCTCGCTTTCTGTGTTTTTATTTATGGCGATTGTAAAATTCTGAATACAGCATATAATGGGGCTTTTCAGAATAGCATTTTTACCTAACTCCTCACCAAATAAGCTGATTTACAAGCATTATCATATAAAAATATTTTTTATTATTTTATGATAATAGCCTAAAAGCCTCATAAATTCGGACTTTCTTGCGAATTGCCACTTTCTTCTTGTTTCGCAATCGCCTATCAATAATCACCCATATACGGCATAACAAATAGGTTTGCTTGCGATACGAAATAATGCTACTACAGGATATTTCTAAAAAGGCTTACCTTTTTAGAAAGTCTATAATTTCGATATTTTCAAGAAAATTTTAAGATTGACATTGTTATAACCTCCGAAATATATTTTTCAAAAGGTGTACCTTAATATATTTTTCAAAAGGTGTACCTTTTGCCAAAAGCCCTTATCTCAAATTTTTTCTGATTTAAAATCACGCAATTTATATATTTCTACAGAAATATATAAATTTTTTCAAAAAAATATAAAATATCTCTTGAATTTCCGATTATTATGTGATATAATTATATTTCGATAGGTTCAGTCAAAAGGTACACCTTATGACTGGGCTGCTATTTCTTTTTAGCTATACGGCACTCCCGTAAACGCCGATATAACGTGCTTTCTTTCAAACCTGTACGCTTCATAAACTCCCCGATTGAGAGTTTGCCGCGCTCCCACAGCTTCGCTAATTCGATGAAATTATCAGGGGGCTTTTTGACAGGGCGACCCATGTGAACGCCTCTCGCTCTCGCCGCTTTTATGCCCTCTGCTTGACGTTGGAGGATATATCCGCGTTCTAACTCGGCTACCGCGCCGAACACAGTGAGCATAAATTTTCCCGTTGGCGTGGTCGTGTCGATATGCTCTTTCTGACTGACGAACTCCACGCCTTTTGCCGTAAGTCTGTCGATTAAATCAAGCAAATCCTTTGTATTGCGGGCAAAACGGCTCACCGATTCAACTATAACCGTATCGCCTTTCTGTACCGCAGATAATAGCTGCTGTAATCCCGGACGCGCCGTATTTTTACCGCTCTGCTTATCTGCAAATATATTTGACGGCTGTATTTTTAACTCGCTCATAGCGAGCATCTGCCTATCATCGTTTGGGTCTGCGCTCGAAACGCGCACATAACCGTATGTTTTAATAATAATCAATCCTTTCTTAAACAAAATAAGCCCATACTTTTTACGGTATCGGCTGAATAAATATTAATCTTCAAGATTTTACCTTGACGAAGCAATAGCACTACAGGCACTTGATACACAGCAAATTCCTTAATGTTAAAGAAAGTGTCCGCGGGTGCGATTCTTAACATTAAGAAACAGTAAATAAATCTGGACAGCACTTTTTCAGCAAATCAATACCTTTATCAGTTATGCTCCAATGATTTATATTCTAAATATTGATACTTCATTTCATTTGAGCCGGACTTATAATAATATGCCGACTTATTCCCGATCACGCTGCCGTCGTGCAGGATATTCAACTTGTAAGTTTGCGTTAATATCCATTTTTGAAGTTTGCTTAATCTCTCTTTTGCCATGTATGCCTCTCTGTTGATAAATTTTGTAACACCGAGCAAAGATAAAAATTCTGCAGATATTGCTCGTTGCTCTCGACAAATTTTTCTTTGGATAGGGTTAAATAATTCATAAAAATTTTGAATATGCCGCTATTGGCGATAACCGATTTGGCAAGCAATGGATTCGGCTCGCCGAATCCACCGCCCAAACCAACTTTGCCTTTCGGCAAAATTGGTTTGGGCTTTGCTTGTTAGGGGATTCCCCCTAAGACCCCACGGACGCTTTCGCGTCCGTTTAAGCCACGCCTTCCGCGTGTCTGCTAAACGACTGATAAATCAGTCTATTTTTCGTGCGTTCCGCTTCGCCTGTTGTCGTGGAAACTGTTGAGATTTTGCGCGTCAGGCTTCACGCCGAGTATGCGCTGTGCATTACCTTTGGCGATTAAAAGTTCCTGCATATTCGACTTCGCGGCGCGGTAGCCGGAATATAATTTTTTCTTTTCTGCGAGCAGCACAGCATATTCCTGTTTAAGTGAATTTATCGTCGGCAGTTTCTTTTTATCTTTGCCGTAACCCTGACTGTCAAAATGGTTTTTCGCCGCTTCGTGGAGCGTGATGTCGGCGCGGTTATTTTCGTAAAAATCTTCGCGTTGCTTGGGATTTCTGATTGCCTTGTACTGCCTGTAAACGTCGCGGGTTTTGCCGTAAGTCCCGATATGTTTTTGCAGTTCGCTTATCTCGCTCATGCGGGATTCCGCTTCTTTTATTTTTTTAGATAGCGCGGCAAAACCACCGGATGCGGAGGACGATTTTTTGACTAAATCATCATAGCTGTCAATGCCGTTTTCTTTAAGAAAGATTAAAGTTTTCGCGGCTTCTTTGAGGTTAAATATCCGTGCCCAGTGTTCGTACCCTTCGCCTTTGCCCTCACGGATTTTTGCTTGTATATCTATGAGCAGACTGACGCGGGTACGACCGCTACCTGTATTAGCCGGAACGCCCTGCGTTATGCCGCCGCCTGTGATGATTCTTGTGCCCGAAAGCCGTTCGCGGATTGCCGCTTCGGTATGGTCGCCTTTGAGCGTGTCGAGGCGTATAGGTTTAGAACGACCGGGCGGCGTGAATGTGATGTGCTTCTTACGTTTATTTTGGTTCATCACATATCCCGCCGCTTGAAGCGCGGCGAGAAAATCATCGTAGGTTGAGCAAGAGGGTAAAACTTCATCAATTTTGCGGCGCAGTTTCTCTTGTTCTGACGGCTCTTTATCGCCGAGCCATTCGCCGTAATTTCTGCCTTTGGACGGTTTCGGATTCTCGATAATTGATAAGCCGTGTTCAACGCAAAGTAAATCGCTGATACGGCGAACCGCTTTACCCGAACGCTTGAAGTCGTTAAACTTTTTGTCGCAGGATAAAGCGGTTGAATTAAAAATAATATGATTGTGCGTGTGCTGACGGTCGATGTGCGTTGCCACTATAAAGGCGTGATTTTTTTTCGTGAACGACAGAGCTAACTCGTACCCGATTTTATTCGCAGTTTCAGCGTCAACTTCACCGGGCTTAAAACTTTGCCTTATATGATAACCCAGCACATCGCGCAGACCTTGATTTCGCCCCGTTATATCTTCATATTCGCGCTTTGACATATAAAATTCTTCATCGACGGAGCGGCTGTCGCACCCATAACTGCTTATCAATTTTCCGTTGTCGGTCTTGCCGGGATTTTCAATATAATCTATGATGTCGCTGATAGCTTTTGCTTTGCCCCTGTCCTTTTTTACATGGAGCGATTTGAGCCACGTGGTCGCCACGAATTATCACCCCCGTTACAAGTCGGCTAACTTACGCAAAATCGTTTTCGCCTGCGCCCAAATTTCTTCGTAACGCTCGTTTATTTCGTCGAGGTCTGCGGCGTAAATATTACCCGTTTCGTTGGCGCGTTTTGCGATTTGATTGACATTATTTGTAGCGTTCGAGAGCAGCCGAATCATTTCTTTAACGCTGTCAAACTCCACGCGAATCACTCGCCCGTCGATTGCCATTTTCAACATATACGCCCGCAGACTTTTCATGCCCGTTTGCGCCATGCGTCTGTCAATCATTGCGCGTTCTTCTGCGGTGACGCAAAAGCTGACATAATGATTCCGTGTCCGCATTTTCTTTTTTGGCTCTGTAATCGGCTCTGCGCCGTGATTATTCATAAAATTTTACCTCCGTGAAAATAGTAAAGCGGCGAGGTTTTTACGCCTCGCCGCTGTGTAATATTTCGTGTGTTTTGCTTAAGCATATATTAAGTTGGAAAATGCTTATAACCCGATACACCAAACTACACCATATTTATCTGTTACATATCCCTGTAACGAACTCCACGGCAATTCAGCCAAACCATCCGTTTGCCCTCCTTCACGGAGTACGTCATATGCTTGCATTAAAGCGTCTTTATTATCAAATCCAAGGCAAATTACCGTCACATTTCCTTTTGTTATTTCGTGCGGCGCAAGCGGTGCAATAGCTATATTGTTACCCATAATATCTATTTCAAGATGAATCGGCTCATTTTCAGAGCCCCTCGCGAGAGATATTTGAGTTGCATTAAACGCTTTTTTATAATGTTCAAATGTTTCAAATAAATCTGATGAAAAAATTTGCACAGTTAGCTGATTCATAATAACCTCCCAAAATATAAAATTTCCGCGCTTACAATCGCGCATAATCCTAAATAATTATATAAAGGCGAACGTCAATCTAAAAAACGTCCGCCTTTCGCATATCACGCGTTATCCTTGCGCTTTATCTTATATTTATTTTTGGCGTCGCTTGCTGTTATAATCTCCGGCGTGCCGCCGTCTTTTATAGTGTCTTCGTTTATTATAACTTTTATGATTTCAGGGTTCGACGGCGTTTCGAACATAATATCCTGCAAAATCTTCTCGATAATCGAGCGAAGCCCCCGCGCTCCCGTGTCGCGCTTTGAGGCTACCTGCGCAATCGCTTTAAGTGCCTCGTCCGTAAACTCAAGCTCCGTCCCGTCTATCTCGAATAATTTTTTATACTGCTTGACTATAGAGTTCTTGGGCTCTGTCAGTATTTTAACAAAGGCTTCCTCGTTAAGCTCGTCAAGCGCAACGATTACCGGCAGTCTGCCTACAAGCTCCGGTATCAGCCCGTATTTAACTATATCGTGCGACTCTGTCTTTTCAAGCGTCCTGTTCTTTTTCTTGTCGTCCTTGGTCAGCACGCTGCCGCCGTAGCCTATAATAGACGAACCGGCGCGCTTCTCTATCATGTCGCCGATACCGTCAAACGCGCCTCCGCAGATAAATAATATATTCTCTGTGTTTATCTGTATAAAATCCTGATTCGGATGCTTGCGCCCGCCCTGCGGCGGCACGTTCGAGATAGTGCCTTCCAATATTTTTAATAAAGCCTGCTGAACGCCCTCGCCCGAAACGTCCCGCGTGATTGAGCGGTTCTCGCTCCGCCGCGATACTTTGTCAAGCTCGTCTATATAAATTATGCCGCGCTCCGCTTTTTCTATGTCATAGTCGGCAGCCTGAATCAATCTTAATAAAATATTCTCGACATCCTCGCCGACATAGCCTGCTTCCGTGAGCGTCGTCGCGTCAGAAATCGCGAACGGCACTTTAAGCGTTTTCGCGAGGTTCTGCGCGAGATAAGTCTTGCCGACGCCTGTGGGTCCGAGCAATAAAATATTGCTTTTCTGGATTTCAACGTCGTTCGCGCTTTTCTGCAATATGCGCTTGTAATGATTATAAACGGCGACCGAAAGCGCTTTTTTCGCCCGTTCCTGCCCTATTACATACGCGTCAAGCTGCTCTTTTATTTCTGCGGGCTTCGGCAAATTGGCAAGGCTTAAATCTTCGCCGCCCGACTCTATCGTATTCTCAAAGTCTTCCTCAATCATCATGCTGCACATAAAAACGCAGTTATTGCATATGCAAATTCCCATAGGGCTGCTTACCAGCATTTTCACTTGGTTTTCGACTTTCCCGCAGAAAGCGCAGAATTTCTGTACTTTCCTGCCAGTATTTTTATTCGCCATTATAATATTACCTGCCTTTTTTAATATTCGCGGGCTGACCGCCCTTTTGCAAAACTACGTTCGCTTTTCTATCACTTTATCTATCAAGCCGTACTCAAGAGCTTCCTCCGCCGTCAGAAAATGGTCGCGCTCCATGTCCTGCATAACCTGTTCAACGGGCTTGCCGCAGTTCGCCGCGGTGATTTCAGCCAGTTTGCGCTTCATCTGAACTATGCGCGCCGCATGGATTTCGATATCCGTAGCCTGCCCCTGCATACCGCCGCTCGGCTGGTGTATCATAATCTCGCTGTTGGGCAGGGCGAAACGCTTGCCTTTCGTCCCCGCGGAGAGCAGAAACGCGCCCATGCTTGCCGCCATGCCTATGCACATCGTGTTAATATCGCACTTGATAAAGTTCATCGTGTCATAAATCGCCATACCCGAGCTTATAACTCCGCCCGGACTGTTTATATAGAACCAGATATCTTTCTCCGGGTCCTGCGATTCCAGAAATAAAAGCTGCGCCACGACAAGTCCCGCCGTTATATCGTTCACTTGGTCGCCCAAAAAAATTATCCTGTCGGTCAGAAGCCGCGAATATATATCCCAAGACCTCTCGCCCCTAGGCGTTTGTTCAACTACTATCGGTACCAATGCCATAAAAATTCTCCTTCTTATTATTTTTTTATTTTAAAATAATATTTTGCATATCAAAGAGCAGTCCTCGCATATGCAGGTCCCCAAAGGACTTTTAATCAATTTTATCTGGGCTCCGCTGTTTCCGCAAAAATCGCATCTTCGCAGCGGCTGCTGTTCCTTGCCTGCGCCGGGAACTTCGTCAAAGCCCAAATCAAACGGCAGCCCTTTTTTCTTAACCGACGCGTTCAGAAAAAGTCTGACAGCCTGCGTCACAGTCATTCCGTGCTTTGCGAAAATAACTTCGAGCTGCTCTTTTATTTCAGGTTCAATCCTTACGCTGACGCTTGAATTTTTTTTCATAAATATCACTCCGGTTTTTCCAATCAATTTTTATTCAGCCGTATCCTCGCTGTCCGTTTCGTCAGGCTCCGGCAAATCCTGCGGCGCGCGTTTCGCCGCGAATTCTTCCGCCGTCATTTCTTCCGTTTTTATGTCCGCGTTCTCTTTTATAAAATCAACGGCTTTTCTTATCGCCAAATCTTTTTTCATGTCCTCCGGCAGTACGTGCGTTTTCACGGCTTCAGCTTCCATTTTATACGCTTCAGCCAGCTTCGCGTATTCCTGCTCTATGTCTTCCTCGCTAGCCTCGATATTCTCAAGAGCCGCTATTTTTTCAAGCGCAAGCCGGGTTTTAACCTGACGCTCCGCATTTACCCTGAGCTGCGCTTTGACGCTCTCGGCAGATTCGCCCGTGTACTGAAAATAAAGCTCCATGTTCATGCCTTGGCTCTGCATCCGGTACGCGTAATCCCTGTACTGCTGTTCAGTTTCATCGTCAATCATGCAAGCCGGAATGTCAGCCTCAAGATTGGCTATTATCCCGTCCACAAGCTGCTCTTCAAGCGCGTATTCAGAACGCTTGTCGTTGCTCGCTTCCATTTTAGACTTGATATCGGCTTTATACGCTTCAAGCGTGTCAAAGTCCGAAACGTCCTGCGCGAAATCGTCGTCAAGCTCCGGCAGCTCGTCAAATCTTATCTCTTTAAGCGCACATTTAAACACGGCGGGCTTACCCGCAAGCTCCTGCGCCTGATAATCTTCCGGGAACGACACGTTCACGTCAAATTCGTCGCCGGTATTCCTGCCCTCAATCTGTTCTTCAAATCCGGGTATAAACTGCCCGGAGCCGAGTTTAAGGCTGTGTCCGTCGCCTTTGCCGCCTTCAAACGGCGCGCCGTCTATAAATCCCTCGAAATCAATTTTGACCGTGTCGCCGTTCTGCGCCGCCCTGTCCGTCACTTCAATGCTTCTCGCGTTTCTTTCTCTTATACGCTCGATTTCCTTGTCGACGTCAGCGTCCCCGACCAGTATCACGGTCTTCGTCGCTTCAAGTCCCTTATATTCTTTTATTTCGGCTTCAGGCTTCGTGTAAACTTTAGCTTCTATAATAACGCCTTCCTCGCCTATATCTTTTAAATCTATTTCCGGGCGCGATACCGCTTCAATTTCGGCTTCCTTTATAGCTTGGTCAAGCGCATCCGGCATAATTTCGTTCAGCGCATCCTCATAAAATATACCCGTCCCGTACATTTTTTCTATAACCGGGCGGGGCGCTTTGCCTTTTCTGAATCCCGGAACGTTGAGCTGCGGAGCTTTCTTCCTGAAAACCTTTGTAACCGCTTCGTCGAACTCTTTCTTCTCTATTATAATTTCCAAGACTGCCAGATTTTTTTCAGGCTTGTCTATGCTTTTAATGCCCATGTTT
>Ga0099364_10007030_pt1 | contig 16198 bp, 6 predicted proteins | sample TergutTh196P3_FD_73070 | JGI IMG/M metagenome (GOLD analysis project Ga0099364, IMG submission 73070) | Microcerotermes parvus P3 segment gut microbial communities from Pointe-Noire, Republic of the Congo - Th196 P3 | ecosystem: Host-associated > Arthropoda: Insects > Digestive system > Gut ...
TACAAGAAATCTTACCATTCCAAGTCTACCGATTATGGCAGACCATCAATTTGCAGCAACGATGTTTAGATCAGGTGCAAGAGGAATGTCTTGCGGAGAAAGTGAGTTTCCAAGCACTCCGGATCTCAAAGTTACTGTTTGGGATACGGTTAGAGCAGGTATCATCTCCTCAACAAGCCATACGCCGGATGGAGATACGATCAAAAATGTGAGTTCGGGTACACCAATCACGTTTGCCGTAACAGTGGGTAGTAACTATGGAGCAGATGCTCAAATTACCAACAGTCCGCTTTGGACCGGTGCAACGTATTCTACGCCTGTACCTAATGCTGATCCTAACGATTTCCACGCTAAAAACGGAGCCATTTTAACGGCAAACGGTTCAGGCAGATTGGCTATTCAGTTGACTGTGGGCAATCCGGGATGCGGAACCAACAGTTCGAATATCATTTATGTGGATATCATGGGCGGTTTGCAAGATCCAACGTTCTCGCTTGACGAAGCAGAGGTTTGTGTAAACACCCTGTTGACCTTAAATATCAACGATATCGATCCGAATGCAACCAAAGTTCGAATCACAGGTGGTGTCAATTGGACGGCATTAGATACGGTAGTGGAAGTTAATACACCTACCGCATCGGCATTCCAAACTGTTACCCTCGAACGTCCTGTGCCATCAGCGCCGACTGCCGCTGCATATACGCATTACATTAGCATTGTTGCGATTAACGATGTAGCAACAGAAGTTAAATCTGCCGATGTTATCCGACCGGTCATCGTCCGAGATACCATCAAACCGGGTGTGTTGACCTTTGGCGACGGCTATCCGGAAAAAATTATTGGAAAAGGAAATACGCACGGCTCATTGATGTTGACCGGTGTAGAGGGAGCGGTATTTACACAAATGCACTCGCAAATCTATACCGTGTCGAAAGACGGGGTACGCGATCCGCTGACAGACTGGATGCCGGACGTATACAGCAGTAGCCCTGCACCTTGGTATATCGAGGCGGGACAGTCAGGCTCATCATGGAAATCAGGCGAAGACCCAATCAACGGTAACGGTTTTGATACCGTGTATTTCAGAGTATACGCCGATAATGGCATTTGTCCTGCGGTGTACTCCAATATCATTAAAGTAATTTTGACACCTCCAACAGGTCTGATTGTCAGAGGAACAGCAAATCCTTCTACGGGAGTGTTCAATCCTGCGGTGGTTTGTCAAGATGATGATATCTTGGTTTCTGCAACCGTTCCACCGGCTTGGCCCCTAATAGTTGATACAACAACTGTAACATGGATCAAGGAAGTGTTCGAATTGGGCGATGATATCGCTACGGCAACTCCGGTTGTAACCGTATTCACACCTGATCACGACACAGAAATGGCGTTTACCGACGTTGCTGATGTTCCGGGACGATACCGCTATATCATTCACTACGAAACCGGCGGTACGGCTAATGCCGATACCTCAAACTGGGTTCGCGTTGATTCCGCATCGTTCGGAGGATTCGTGGATAGAGCAGACGGCTTGACGGATGCTATCGTGGTGTGCGAACATGGCGTAGTGCCCGAACTGGAAGTATCCGGAAATATCGGAAACGTGGTATACTGGGTGTTCTCAGCAACAGATTCCTGGACAGGAACAGATTCCGTACATATTGACCATGCAAGTCCGACGTTTACACCGTCAAGCGAAACAGCCGATAACACAGGTTGGTATCGTGCCGCTGTGAAAAACGGAGATGGTTCTTGTTTGGTCGATCTCTCAACCGCAATCTATGTGGAAATTATTACGGCTCCAACCGTAACCATCACCAACGATCCGTCGCCGATTCCATTCGGAGCGGTTGTAACGTTGGATATTTCCACAAGTACGGATGTGATTAACACCATTTGGGAAGCGTCGCTCGACAACCTCGACTGGACTGATCCGGGCGTGGTTACAGTGCCGTTTGACGAAATCATCGGAACGATGTACTACCGTGTCATCGTGTTCAACGTAGCATGTACGGATACGGCGTCGATTATGATTCAAACCTATGATGAATTGACCGTAGACGTTATCATTGATGTACGTACGGACGACGATGTGGCGATTATCACCGCAACAGGTACCGGTACGGAGGAAGGAAACACCGACTTTGTGTCGATTTCCGACGAAGGAACCTTTACCTATCTATGGCAAATCAATTGCGATGATGTTGATGAGGAAACCGAGTGGAATACCATTGCCAACGATGATCCTGCAACAGGTTTTGTAGTGAATCCTGCAACAGGTCTTTTGGAAGTTCCGAAAGAATTTGTGGAAAATAATGAGGACTGCGAATATCGCGTCATCACCATTTGGGGAGACGGAATCTACACGTTGATAGACACTACAAACATTGGAATCATCTCGTTAGAGGCTCCTGTAATAGTAACGCCGATCAACGATGGAGACTGTATCCTCGAAGGCGAAACGGCAATCTATTCGTTCGAAGTGCTCGGTGCAGCCGATGTGTACACATGGTATATCGACGGTGAAATCGTAACCGCTCCGGATGTTCAGACTGTTGAACCGACCGAAACACCGGGAACCGCGACGATTACGTTCACTGCCGATATGTCCTTGGATGGAAAAGAATTGAAACTGCACGTATCCCATGTGGATAATCCGGAATTTGACCACGACAGCATCATCACCATCTGTATTCTCCCGAATGACTTCGAAATTACAGTTGACGATGGTTTCAACCCTGTGGTTACCACTGTGGATACGGTTTGTATCAACGGATCTCCTTACGGATTCACCGTTGAAACCGCAAACGATCCGAGTTTGATCACGTATGAATGGTTCGTTAACGAATCTCCATTCGATGCTATACCGGGTGAAACCGCGAATCTCTACATTCCGGATGCGACTGTAGCAGGCGATTTCGAGTACGGTGTACGTATCATCGTGAACGCCGGCGAAATGAACGAGGCTACCGTTACGATTGCTCCGATTATTCTGACTGTTGTCGATAGTTTCCCAATGCAAGCGGAATATCCGATGGATGTAGAACTTTGCTTGGATAGCGATGAGGCTGAACTCAGCACAGGCGTTACAGCAGCGATGTTCGACCAAATCGAATTCTATACCATTAAATGGTTTGATGCTGACGGCGAGTTGCCTCAATACGAGGGTCTACACACCATCACCATTGAGCTTGGCGACGAAACCCATAGAGAATTCTATTTCATCGCAGAAAGCAATGCTTGCGGCGAAACCGTACAATCGCGTACGGCAACCGTAGCACAGAAAGGTATCAAAGATGCCGAAATGGAGCGTCAAGCAATCGAATTGGGTGAAATTATCTGTTTCGACGGAACTCCGTTCGACCTAACCTATGACGTAACCTTAGACTTGGTGAACATTATCGCCGGTGAGGAAACCAATATCTGGATGGTCGACGGCGTAATTCAAGCCGAAACCGGTACATCGTTTGTCTACAATGTTACCGATATGGCTCAAAACGGAACGGTCATCACCTATGGCGTGGTGTACGGAACCTGCGAGGATACCTTGTGGCTCAACGATGATGTGATTGTGTTAGTCGATACCTTCCCAATGCAAGTGGAATATCCGATGGATGTTGAACTTTGCTTGGATAGCGATGAGGCTGAACTCAGCACAGGCGTTACAGCAGCGATGTTCGACCAAATCGGATTCTATACCATTAAATGGTTTGATGCTGACGGCGAATTGCCTCAATACGAGGACGAACACGTCATCAACATTACGCTCGATGGCGAAACAGTTAGAGAATTCTACTTTACCGCTGAAAGCCCTTGCGGCGAAATCGTACAATCGCGTACGGCAACCGTTGCACAGAAAGGTATCAAAGATGCCGAAATCGAACGCCAGTCGCTCGAATTGGGTGAAATCATCTGTTTCGACGGAACTCCGTTCGACCTAACCTATACCGTAACCTTAGACTTGGTGAACATTATCGCCGGTGAGGAAACCAATATATGGATGGTCGACGGCGTAATTCAATCCGAAACCGGTACAACGTTTGTCTACAATATCGACGATATCGCACAATCCGGAACCATCATCACCTATGGTGTGGTCTACGGCACTTGCGAGGATACCTTGTGGCTCAACAGCGACGAAATTAGATTGTCCGATGTTGATGATTTGGTTATCGAAATGGAGAGCGAGCCGGATTGTAACGATCCGACGTTCACGCTCAAAGCCGTTGATATCAACGGAAACGCACTGTTCGAGGGCGATTGGGCTTGGGTTGTGTCTACCAACACGAATCCAAACGTGATGACCTCTAACGATATAGGCGAAACAACGTTGAATCCGCCTGCAAGCCGAGATACCTACAATGTGGTGCTCACCATCACACAAGGTACTTGCGTTGCAACAGCAGAAGTGAATGTATTCGTTCCGATGCAACTCGAAATGTTTATCGACACCCGAATCCAAGATTCTGCGTGGAGAGAAAGTGCAATCACCATGCCGGCAGATACGCTCTTGTTAGACGCTACCGGACTCTATGTCGACTTGACTATGGATTTGGGTAACGATGTGGATACCGCAGGCAGAGGCTTGATTTTCGAATGGCATTTGCCGCAATTTATAGAATTTAGTGCAAACTATCCGTTGTTCGTCAATGGTATTGAACACATGGGTGCAACCGTTATCGGAGCACAAAGTGTACGCACATCCGAGTATGACGAGCAATTCCGCGACAGAGCACCGTATCGCAACGGACAAATCATCGTGGCGGTATTGAAAGACGCTTACGGCTGTGAAGTGAGAGACTCGATTTTGGTGAAAATACCAAGTTCATTCAGAATTGATAGTATTTACCTCACCGCAATAAGTCTGTTGGATCTGTCGGATTTTCCGGATCTACCGGGTCTGCCGGGACAAGATCCTGAAATAACACAAGATGCGTTAATTCAGAATGTCGGCGATATCTTTACAAGCAACCAACCGTTGGTGGTATGTAACAACCAAATCGTCTACCTCGACTTTACTCCGATATTGGTGGGAGGTGTAGAGCCTTACACCTGTGAATGGTCATGGGATCCGGCAGATGCTGTTACCTATATCAGTAACCAAGAAGCTGAATTGTACGATATTGGCTCCGATGGCGGATTCCGAGTTGCCATAGATACTACCAATATGACTATTACATTCCATGTAACGATAACTGACGGCGACTCAGTCCAAGTTAATGCAACGGTAGTCATCAATATCGACGTTAATAAACCACCCCATATGAGTATCCATACCTCTCCGGGTACCAGTGGAAAGTTCTACGAAAATCAAGTGATCAACTACACGGTTACACCAAGTCGTTTCGACCACTACTACTTCTACAAATTCATACGTGACGAATTGGAGAAAACACAAACCGGACCAAGTCAGGTGTTCACCACTGCGTTCCCATCCGGCGGACAAGCCCAGTTTGAGGCAAACAAAGACAATTTAGTTATTGCCGTAGTTGAGCAAAATGGCTGTAGATCCATTGGCGAGGTCACTGTAGAATTGCTACCTGTACCATCACTTCTCCTTCCGAACGATCCGGATCCGCTCAACAGAGTTCTGTTCCCGGATTTCGATATCGAAGTGTTCGACACTTGGGGATTGAAACTGCAAAGTTTCGGAACCAAAGGCTGGAACGCCACATACAACGGAAGAGACGTGCGTTCGGGAACTTACTACTACAACGTGAGGATACCAACCGAAGGTGGATTCACAACCGTATCGGGTGCGATAACCGTACTTAGAGAATACGAACATTAGAATGTTTTTTTCGCAGGGGCGAGGTATATATATGTGCGAGGCAAGGGTGTGCCTTGCCCCTGCAAAAAAAACAACTCAAAAAAAAAAATCAATTTTTTTTCAAAAAAAATTTGGTAATTAAAAAATTATTCGTATCTTTGCAAAATATAATAGAAAAAAACTACCTCAACAGTATTTTTAATCACCCTAAAAAAACGAGAGATCACCTCCATAAACGTATATGAAAAAACAATTAATATCTCTGATAGTACTTTTTGCTTTCGGCAAAGTCTTTGCCCAAGATGACGCACAATTCACGCAATTTTACGCCAACAAATTGTACTATAATCCGGCAGCAACAGGCTACTCCGACAAACTGATCGGATCAGCCGCATACCGTATGCAGTGGGCGGGTTCGCCCTCTGTCAATGCCAAAGATCGTCCGAGTTATATGTTGTTCAATGCAGCACAATATATCGACGACTACCGTTCGGGAGTGGGTGTGTCTATCTACAACGCCAGACAACACGTGCAAAACACGTTTCAAGTCAAAGCTGCTTATGCCTACCATTTGCAACTGAATGAAGATGCGTTTTTATCGATGGGACTTAATGTGGGATTGATGTCGAAAGGCGTCAAAAACGGATTGGCTCAGAACGGAAACCCGATCTCCGAAACCTTTACCATGTCCGACTTGGGATTTGGTTTGGAGTTTTATATGCAGGAATTTCAAGTAGGGGTTTCAACACAACATATTCCGGCAATTCTCGGTGCCAAAGAAGAACGCGAACATACACACTTCTACTATTACGGAACTTATTTCCACGTTATCGACGAGGATTGGATCGTGATACCAAGTGTCGTGTTTAGAAATTCATCATTTATCACCAACGTGGATCTATCGGCAAGAGTATCCTACCAAAATATGTACCAACTCGGTGTAGCATGGCGTAGAGATGCTATCTCAGTCTTGATTGGACTCACCATACAGGAAACATTTAGTTTGGGTTATTCGTTCGATATTCATAACAGTTCGTTGGCAGCATACAGAGCCGGAAACAGACAAAGTCTCAGACCTTCGCACGAAATTATGCTGACTTACAGACATCAATTGCTTAACAGAGATTCAGGCGGATACGGAAGCTGGTAAATCATAACGGTTTGAAAAAAACCGACCAAATATAACACGCCATGAAAACACAATTGTACTTTTTCGTGATGGGCTTACTGTCTGCAGTAGGCACAATGTCTGTTGTACAGGCTCAGCCGGTAGCAACAGTCAAAATGGACACCGTTCGCGGTTGCCCGGGAGAGATAGTGGAAGTGCCTGTAAGAATCTACGGAGTCAGTGAATTGGGAATGGACGCATTTACGTTCGAATTTAACCTCGATACCTCCCAAGCAGAACCGGTTTTAATAACGTGGGATCCTGTGAGAGATCAAGGGTTTCCAATGATTGCAGATTGGAACGAAGACCTGCTGAAACGAGGAAGTTTTGTTGCCAACTACTATTTGGGAAATACCTTGTCGAATCTCGCTGTGACGTGGCTCGACGGGGCTTACGGACAACCAAACCTCAAATTCGAAGATGGGAGCATTCTGTTCAATATAACCGTCAAAATCAAAAAAGCAACCGGCACGATTGATTTTCCAATCGCTTTGGTGGCTTACGAAGCCGCACGAAACATCAACTACGACGTCAATCGTGTGGAAGCACCTGTTGTGCAGAAAAATACACCCATCGTGAAAATCGACCGATCGGAATTGAGACCGACTCCTCCACGGATTATTCATGGCGTTGTTGTAGACTCTAATCGTAATGATCATTCCATGTGTGTCGATCATACACTACATTTGAAAGCAAGCGGAGCTGAACGCTACGAATGGGGGATTTATGAAGTTTTGGCGAATCATTATTATTCCGATCACATGGACACTATTTTGGATAATCCGAATGTCGCTAATCCGATCTTTACACCGGTACCACGATATTACAGAAATTCAAGCGGTGTGATCTTTTTGGGTCTAATCTCTAGTTATCATCTTGCGGTAACCGGATACGACAGCGATGGCTGTATGGCAATCGATAGTGTTCGCCTCGGTGTTAGCGGATTCAGTCGAGATTTGGGAGAACAACCCACTCACCTTATTGTGAACAAAGGAGATGTTATCGACCTGCAAGTTGTATTTCACCCTGCTGATTCTGCAACGATGTGGGCGTGGGATGAGCCGCACGCAGGATACACATACAAATGGTTTCCGGAGGAAATGGTAGAAGACCCAAGTCCGCTTTATTCCATGACAAAATCCAAACCGATTCACGAGCCGATCTGGTTTTTTGGTGAAGCTTTAACTAAGGGCGGCAGTCAATGCACACGAACAGTCAATATCCGAGTGGATGTGCGGGATCCCGACCGTTTGTACGGACGTCTCGAAAAAAACCAATCCCTGTTTTGCGGACAATCCGGAACAACAGAACATCAGGTAACCTTCGCCACACTAACCGAAGGTCAATCCGATGGAAAAATTTATACATGGGAATATAGAAAATTCTACGAAGGGCAAGATCCAATTTTCTTTGAATTGGAAAGAGACGGAGAAGGAAACGAAATCGAAGTCTTGACTGAAAATCCAAACCAAAGTGCCGCTCATCTGAAATTTTTCGGAACAACCGAAGTATCCGTGAGAATCCAAGATTTGGAACTCGGACAGGAATTGATATTGACCGACACCGTTTGGGTGAAACCGATTCAAACCATGTCGGTGCAAATTGATATGGACGAAGCCTCCAAACGTCAAGACGAATTGGGCTTTTGCAGCGATATGCCGATCTCGTTTTTGATCACATCTATCGTAGAGATAGGAAATAATGTTCAAATTTATTGGGAGCGTAACCGATCTCGAATCAGAGATTACGACGGACTGATGCAAATACATGTCCCCAAAGTCGGACACGAACAAACATTCCGTGCGGTGGTGTATTCCGAAGCAGAATGCCTAACATCGCCTTATGCGTTTTCCAACGAAATCGCCCCCATATCCGAAGTTCCCGCTTATACCTCAGTTTGGATTAGCGACTTCGATCAACCTGTGCAATGCAACAGCGATTTGGCAACGTTGCGATTTTATGCCAACAATATCGGAACCGATGCACTGTTCCAAATTTATAGAAACGACGAGTTTTTGGACGAATTTACCTACAACGGAGACGAGGGTCTGTTTATCTATCATCAAGTGCAATCCGTAAACTATTGGGACCGATTCAATGTGAAATTTACCAACACAAGTTCGAAATGTTTGAGCAATAATAACAGTCGCTTTTCAAACTATTATACCCCGAATCTCAAAACAACCGAACATCTCGTTGTTCCGCAAGTTGTTTCGGATTTAGGCGGAGGCACCATCTGCGATAGCCCCGATGAAATCTATACGTTCCGCTTGAAAGGTATGGAACAGTTCGGCAAAAATACGACCGTAATTTGGATGCTCAACAACCAAGAATGGATGCGTTACGAATACGATGTAGCGGTGTCGGCTCAGTTGAATTTTAATCCGCCCAAACACCCCGACCACTTCGTCATCAACGAAGAAACCATGCTCGAACGCGATGCTTTTGCCGAACAATACGCTTTCCATATCAATGCCGACGGTTTCCCGAAAGTGGGAACTACGTTCACGATTGCCGACAGCCTTTGGGCTGTGGTGATCACTCGTGCGGAATGTGCATCAGGCGGAATCGCCGACATCGAACGCCGAATTCCGGGATTGAGACCAACATTTACACCAATCCAAGAGGCTGTGCTGACGGTTACGCCCAATGCGGATTTGAGCGTTTGTAAAGGAGAAAATTTGACGTTCTCAGCAGACGTGCAAAACGTAAACTTTGGAACGGTAACGTGGTTTTTCAACGATAGAAAAGCAGGCGAAGGTCTAACGTTTACAGCGGAAAAAATCTTGCAAGGCGATAAATTAGTCGCAGTTTTGGAATCCAACTACAAATGTGCAACCAATCTGCCGTTGAGTTCCGGAGAACTGATTTTTGATGTTCGCGAATTGCCGGCAATCACCGTTCCCTCTAAGGATACCGTAACGATTTGTAACGGAGAGGAAATCCAATTAGCCATCGAAACTTCGGCAATCTCTTTCGCATGGAATGCCGATGCAACATTGAGCAGTACAACCGTCAAACAACCGATTGCCAAACCGGAACCTAATTCCATCAAAACCTACATCGTTACCGTAACCGATGAATTCGGTTGCAGTGCGACGGAAAAAATGATCATCACCACCGCTCCGGAAGTGAATATAACCGCAACGATTGCTTTGGTGGATCCGGCGGATACCATAATTTGCAGAGAAAAATTGATCGCAATTCAGTCCGAATTTTCGCCGTTGATAAGCCCCGCTCATCACCGATGGTTTAGAAACGGATATCCTGTAAACAATGCATCGGAAAACATGGCTACATCAACGTCTCGAGACGGCGATGTGTGGCAGTTTGAAGTTACATTACCGACACTCACCACCTGCTCGCCGAAAACCGTTTTGTCGAATCAAATCGCCATCACCGTGAAAACACCGGCTCAACCGGAAATTTTGGCTGACGAAATGTATGTTTGTCAAGGACAGCCGGTATGGCTCACCGCCGTTGGTGGCGGGCATCACCGCTGGACAGCCGACAACTCGGATTTCACAGCAACAGGCGAAACTATCGAAGTTCAACCGTATCAAACGACAACATACTACCTGCACGTGTTTGAATCGGTTTCACCGTGTTTCAGCGAAAATTCCATCACCATCAACGTATCGGAAACTCAACCGGAAGCCAAAATTCTTTTGATAACTCCCGAACGAGACGTGAAAGCTCGCGAACTTGTCAGATTCAAAAACGATGGTAGCAATTGGACTAATGCCGTTTGGGAATTTGATGGCGAAGTAGACCACAACACAGCGATAGATGTTGATTATACATTCGATACGATTGGAACATTTCCAGTGATTTTGTTGGTCGAAAATGATTTTGGTTGTGTCGACAACGATACGCTTTGGGTCAATGTCTTGCCGACTTTGAACGGCGTATTTGTGCCGTCGGCATTTATGCCGGGAGCCACCAATGTCGAAGACCGTGTGTTGAAAGTCTATGGCGTGGATATTCTGCCCAACGGATTCAAATTCTCGGTTTACACGATGGAGGGTAGGGAAGTGTTCACGTCCAGAAATCCGAACAACGGTTGGGACGGACGATTCCAAGGACGCGATATGCCAAGCGGAAACTACAGTTATGTGGTGGTCGGAAAATTTGCATCGGGTGAAGAATTTACAAAATCCGGAACCGTTGTACTGATTCGATGAGATAGCCCCAGTCATGTCAAACCAAACAAAACGTAGTCGAAACATAGTATTCCTGTGGGTTTTCCTGCTTTTTTCGGTCAAAACGACTGCACAAACAGATTTTCCGGTGTCGACAATTACATCGGCTCCTGTGCAACTAAATCCTGCCGAAGTGGGCTCTTTCGATGATAAATTTCGTGCTCATGTTTATTTCAAAAGTCAGATTGCACGAGCCATCAACGGAGGTGTCAAAGGCACGGGCATTTCGGCAGACTACAATATGCAAGACTACAATATGGGTTTGGGGATTTCGGTGTTTTCAAATTCCGTGAATCGTTCGGCATTGCGAGATTTCAACTTGTCGCTCTCTTACGGTTATCGCTTGTATCTGAACGATTGGAGTATGTTTGCGTTCGGCGTGCAAGGCGGATTCAAACAAGTCGGATTTAATCTCAACAATTTGTGCTTTGGCAGTCAGTTCGACCCTACGTACACCGGCGGTTGCAATCCCAACAATCCTCCGCCGGATTTGTATTCCGACAACAAAACAAGTTTAGATGCAGCAGTCGGCACCTATTGGAAAGCCTTTTTAGGACCTGCCGTTTTGCTGAAAACAGGTGCTGCAGCCTATCATTTGATTCCGGTTAGAACGGATTTTTTGAGTGATAACACGCATCTCAGTCCGAAGTATGTGTTCAGTGCTGAGGTTCGCTACGGAGGCGACCCGCTGCATTGGATTCCATCGGCACTCTATGTAACACAAAGCGGACAATCGTATACCGAATTCGGCATGACCGTCGAATTTCGTGACGACGATAAATTTGCAAGTATCGGCTTGTTTCATCGCACGCCCAACGTGCTGATTCCTACTATCGGAATCGGCATGGATCAGTTAGCCCTCAACATTAGCATCGAGTATTATACCCAAAACAGTTTCTCACAAATTTTCAATGTGAGTTTGGTGTATATTCCAAAATTTTAGATGACTTACGCTTTATTGACACTGCCCAACACATTTTCGATTTTGTGTTTGTACAGGTCTTTCAACAAATTGCGAGCCGGACTCAGGTATTGTCTCGGATCAAAATCGGCAGGATTCAAGGTCAAATGTTCGCGAATACCTGCTGTCATAGCCAAACGACCATCGCTGTCGATGTTGATTTTACAAACCGCAGATGCCGCCGCTTTACGAAGTTGTTCTTCCGGAATACCAATAGCATCTTTCAACGCACCGCCGTATTGATTGATGGTGTTCACCAAGTCTTGCGGAACGCTTGAGGCACCATGCAACACAATCGGAAATCCCGGAATACGTTTTTCAATTTCTTCCAAAATATCGAAACGCAAAGGTGGCGGAACTAAGATTCCATCGGCGTTTCGAGTGCATTGCTCCGGCTTGAATTTATTCGCACCATGTGATGTGCCAATCGAAATAGCCAACGAATCCACACCGGTTTTTTTGACAAAATCCTCCACTTGATCAGGTTCGGTATACGTGTGATGTTCGTGAGACACCTCGTCCTCAACACCCGCCAAAACGCCCAATTCGCCCTCAACGGTAACATCATGTTGATGTGCATAGTCAACAACCTGACGCGTGAGAGCAACGTTTTCATCGTAGCTCAAATGCGAACCGTCGATCATCACTGAGGAAAACCCAAATTCGATACACGATTTGCAAAGTTCGAACGAACTGCCATGATCCAAATGCAGGACAATCGGGACATGGAATCCCAATTCTTTGCTGTATTCAACCGCACCTTGTGCCAAATACCGCAACAAGGTTTGGTTGGCGTACTTGCGTGCACCCGCCGAAACCTGCAAAATCACAGGCGATTTGGTGTCGACACAAGCCTGAATAATGGCTTGCATTTGTTCCAAGTTGTTAAAATTAAAAGCAGGAATGGCGTATCGTCCCGCCATTGCCTTTGCAAACAGTTCCTTACTGTTGACTAATCCGAGTTCTTTGTAATTGATCATGATATTTTTTTTTGTTTGATTTTGCAAAGATACGAATTTTTTTTGAATATTTACTCTTAATACTTTTTTTGAGAGCAAAAAAAGTATTCAAAAAAACTCTTTGCAGGAAAAAATGTTGCACCCGTGCAACGTTTTCCTGCGGTAACGTATTCGTCGCTACGCTCCTCATGGTTTAATACGCTTCGCCCTTACTATTCACTAATCACTATTCACTATCGGGCGAGGCATGCGTCGCCCATACGGCGATGGCACCATAAAAACACGCAAAGACGCAATACATTGCGTCTCTACGTGTTGCGGCACGGATTCAACCCGTGCCGGATCCCGAAAAATTCGTTCATAGAAAATCAATCGGTTTGTGGGAGCCTCCGCCGAACGGAGCAGTCTTTTACAAAATTAAGATCGGGCACCTCCATTTGCCTCAGCAATCTTGGCTGCTAAACCCGCATTTGTGCATTCGTCTGTAATGTACAGCCCATACGGAGAGTCCGAATTTCCACTTGTGTCAGAATAAGAACTACTTCCACCACATTCTGAGTAGATTTTGTCTTTTGCTCTTGTTCTGTCATCGTAATCTCTAAAACGATATTCTGCAATATTTGCCATTGTTTTTTGCACCTATAACCCTGAGTGCGCGGTTTTAAGTTTTCTCCCGCTCTTTCGGCTTCGCGAGTGTATTGCCTTAGTTATAAATAGTTGTAGTACTATGGTCCTCTACTTCTGTCACCAGAATTCGTCGCCCTTACATCTTGTAAATTCGGCAGACTGAAATTTCTTGATTCTGGGAATGCATTACCCATCGTGTTAAATGCGCTACTCGCCCATTGACCACCATTGGTACCACTTAGCCCTGATGATGCGAACATTATTTTTTTCATCTCTATGACTATTGTTAAATTATTTTCCACTGCAAAATCAAACCATGTTTTTCTGTTAACAAACCATTCCGGCATATAGCGTGAACGGTTGGGATCAGCCTCGTCCACGAAATGCCGACCTGGTTCGAAATATATTTTATTATCTGGATTCGTACTTTGCACATGTGGCACCAGGTCCTGCCCAGCATATGGTCCTTCGCTGCTCACAATACCCATGCTGTTGCCTAAATGGGTAAGTTCCCAATTTGTAGTACCTGTATTATTTACATTACCGTCACCCAGCTGCCCAATTTTAATAGGTGCTGCGTTACCCCCGCAGACTGATTGATTGCCCGTGAAAGAATTTCTTGGACTAAAGCTGGTGATGACAGTATTTCTGTCTGCTCTTAAATTTCCTTCTGTTCTTACTGCTGGTGTATGTAATGCCCTTGTTATCCGACTGTTAACATTACCCATACCTTTTACGCCGCCGGGTTTTGTGGCATCCGGTTCGATAATCAGAACAACATCTCTATCCCAATCAATGGCGATTTCCAGATTTGCGGCATCTGCCAAGTGAACATTCCAAACAATGGTGTCGACAGACAGAATTGTGCTCAGAACCGAGCCGTCGATACCATAATACACTTTGCCAACATGACCCTGTTGCGGCTCATCGCCTTTCACGGTATCAACCGCATGACCCATGCCGTCGGCAACAAACAAAGGATAATCCGCCGGCGTAACCTGAAATGTGGTCGGTGGGTTTGTCATTGTATTTGCATGCAATGCCGGTTTATCCATTGCTGTGTGATGTGATACATATCCGTATTCTACTTCGGGTTCTAATGCATACAAACCTTCTATATTCATTTCGACATTTGATTTATTTTTTTGCGCAACAACTGCGTTGGTAAATTCATCAACTTGGGTTTTTGACAAACCTATCTTTGCAAAATCTATTATTACATATACTGTGTCGTGTGATGCAGCAGAATTAATCGCCCCTGTTTTCGAAATAAAATCCGGTACAGATGTGATATTAAAGCGTACCGTATCAATTACTTGGGCCGGTGGTTCTGTTTCATCACCACGAACCGCGGCGCCTTGGCCTGCGGCTTGGAATTTCGGCAAATCTGTCATGCTGGAAATCCAATATATGGTCGGATCTGCCTTGTCATTTGGCAGTAAAGGCGGACGGCCCATCGGAATATAATCATTTTCATAAGAAATCTTTGTACCCGCAGTTGTCGAATAAAAACCTGTAAAATTCAATTCCACATTGTCTTTAACGCGATTGCCGGAAATACCGTCGCGCAACGTGTTCAACTGTTCGCCCGACACACCCATTTCCGCAAAATTCAAGATGACATAAACCGTATCGTGTGCAGCCGCAGCGTTAATTTGCGGCAACTGCTCAACAAAATGCGGCACGCTGTTGATAGCAAACCGCACGGTATCCGTGGTTGGCACATGTGGTTTGGGGTCGTCGCCACCGTTGTTTGGGTCTTTCTCGCAAGAGACAAACAGGGTTGCCATCACCAAAAACATCGTCAACAAAATCGCTGCTATTCCCATCGGGGGGCTGTTTCCGGTATAGCCATAGACATTCGAGCCGCCTCCGCTCGAGCTGCCTCCGCCTGTTTCGTTGCCACCGCCACCGGCTTTGGCGGTTGCCAGCATCAGGTCTTCCTCCGACAAAAGTCCTCGACGAACCATATTGATTAAAAATCCCCAAAAGACGTGGGCTTGAGTGAAGCGGTGTTTTCTGCTTTTGGTGGTTAGATTGCGTATGCAGGTGTCGTTTGTTCTACCGAGCATACAGGAGATGTGCATTTTCATGGTGATGATTGTTTATTTTTATTTTTATTAATTTATTTTCTAATACTTTTTTTGAGAGCAAAAAAAGTATTCAAAAAAACTCTTTGCAGGAAATACGTCGCCGCTACGCTCTGACATTTCCTGCGATAATGTATTCGTCGCTTTGCTCCTCATAGTTTTTTACGCTTCGCCATATAACATTCATAATTCATAACTCATAATTCATAACTCATAATTCATAACTCATAATTCATAACTCATAATTCATAACTCATAATTCATAATTCATAATTCATAATTCAAAGTTCTCTAATATCTAAACTCTAAACTCTAAAAAAAACCGCCATCGAAAAATTCCGACAACGGTTCATTATAGCGAAAAAATAATTTTTAGGGGTTAAATGTGTGTGTGTGTGTGTGTGTGTGTGTGTGTGTGTGT
>Ga0099364_10007031_pt1 | contig 16197 bp, 14 predicted proteins | sample TergutTh196P3_FD_73070 | JGI IMG/M metagenome (GOLD analysis project Ga0099364, IMG submission 73070) | Microcerotermes parvus P3 segment gut microbial communities from Pointe-Noire, Republic of the Congo - Th196 P3 | ecosystem: Host-associated > Arthropoda: Insects > Digestive system > Gut ...
TTTATGATTTTAATAGTTTTAACGACAAGAAAAATGATGAGTTTAGAATCTCGTCTATGCAGGAAGGCAGCATAGTTTACCCGGTAACATATTTTTCTATAATTGATAAAATCCCATTTCTAAAAGAAGCAGGCTTTAACCACTTTATTTTGGATCTTTCATCGGCTCCTGTAAAAAAATCAGAATACAGAGACCTTATGACAGCGGTAAAAGAGACGAGCCCCCTTCCAAATATTAGCCGCTTTAACTGGAAAAACGGCTTTTACAGGGAAAAGAAAACAACATAAAAATTGCTTAAATTCTATATAGAGGTTCATCCCCGTGAGCACCTACAACTTCTTCCCGTTTTGGGCATACCATTAAATCCATTCCTTCAAGAGGAATTGCGCCTAATAAAATTTCATTGGCGCCGGGAATGATAAGAGCATCACAACTTGTTCTGCGATTTTTCCAGATCACCTCCACGGGGCCTGCAAGTTCATAATTTGAACTCTTTCCATTGGCAAGGGTACCGGGTTCAGTTCCTCTTATCATTAAACCGAGTTTTTCACGGGTTTCCTCATTAATTACCAAGGTCCATGCACCTGTGTCAACCAAGACTCTTGTCTCTATCATACGAACTGCATCCTCCGTTAGTAATCCTGATTTTGCATTTAATAAATCATTAGAATTTTTTAATATAATATCTGTATAAACCAATGACATAAAATACTCCTCGTTAATAATATAAACTAAAAATCAATAAATAAAAACCGGCAGGGTTCAAACTCCGTCTTATCAACAATCCCGCCGCAAGCAGCGTGAACAAAGGAATTTATGGAAAATGACGAACCCTGCCGGTAAAGTACTAAAAAACTGCTGCTTCGAGTTCTTCGACCTCCTCTTCATCATAAGATGAACCTTTAATACCTTCTATCATTTCCAAATGTTCAGGTTCACTCAGAGCTTTTGAAATGGCAAGGTCAGCCAGGCTTTCACCTTCTGATGTTGTATCTTCGCTTTTTCTAAGATCAGTTCGGTACTCAACATGCTCAGCTACAATAGCAATTTTTGAGTGGTTTTTACCGTCATTACCTGTCCAGCGATCCTGCTTTAGCCTGCCGACAACCCTAACGCCGCGCCCTTTACGTCCCTTGTTAGTTGCAACTTCAGCAAGTTTACCCCAAACCTCTACTTCAAAAAAACCAACCTCCTTTTCCAGATTTGCATCGTGCCTGTAAAAGCGATTCGAAGCAATTGTAAAATTGCCCACCGATGTACCTTTTGGTGTTGTGCGTACCAAGGGGTCTCTTACCATGTTACCCTCTATAAGTACGCTGTTAAGACTGTTCATTATATGCCTCCAAAAAATGAAAAAATTAGCAGCCGCGGTTCTGCTGCCCTATTACGGCACCAGAATGCGGGACACTTCAGATTTTGAGGATTTTTATTGAAAAAAAGTAAAAAAATAGAGAGAAATGGGCTTTATGGCTTACTCCTGCCCGGCGGTATCATCCTGCATGGTAACGTTATTTGCTTTTGCGAACTCTATTAAGCCTTCTTTATATTCTTGAAAAAACTTTTTATTTTTCTGCTTTGTATAAACAAGCGGTGCTGCTGTCTGAGAGTTAGTAATGGTAACTTTTTCTGAATCCACAAAGCGGAAAAGAGAAAACTCTTTACACTTGCTAAACTGTATTCTTTGAATCTGCTCTCTGTTAAGATTTCTTGTAACAACTTTATTACCTGACGGGTATATTAAGGTAACTTCCGTTTTATCAAAATACATACGTTTATTTGCCATAACATCTCCTTTGGTAGGTGACCTAAGAACCGTAGGTAGTCACCCATTTTTTATAGTGTTTCTGCAGAGCAAGGCACCACTATATATAGTGGTAATGCCTTTATGCAGGAAAGTCAAGCCTCTTAGGGCACTGTTATGGCGGCGAATTCTTTTTGGTGATAATGTATCTGTATCCTATTCCGGCAAAGTAAGAATTATATATCCCATAATAGGTGTCGGATTTTATGTATCCTATCAATTTAAATGCATTTCTGTGCTGTACACCTGCAATAAAAGTAATGTGATGCCCTCTGTAGATGGGAATATCAATATTAACATTTGCGTTTACAAAATACGGAAAGTGATTAAGCAGAGCGTAAATTGACAATCCAATGCCAAAATAGGCACTAAAACTAATTATTCTGTCAAATGGGTAATATGTAAAACCCATTCCATAATAAAAATCAAAAATATTTACATCAGGAGAAAAAATAGTAAAAATGACAAAATTTTCAGTAAAATTACCTGATGGAATGAAATGTTCAAAAAGCCCTAAACTATAAATATCCAGCTCATTATTAAAAGTCTTACCATAGTTAAACGAAACATCGAAAGAAAGACCTTCCGCTTCATAACGAGGTAAAGGTGAAGAAAAAACAGCGCAAGTGATTGTAAGTGCAAAGAAAAAAGCCGCTAACTTTTTCATCACTCTACCAAACCTGCCTTACTGAAAAAAGCCTTTACCGTAAAGATTTTCCGCTGTTCCATATAGCCAGTCTGCGGCGATTAAGAGGGCTTCGTTATAAGTGACAAAGCCTTCATCAACCTTGCGAGTGAAAAAATCTCCTGTTAGCTTGCGTATAAGTGCATTCTTGCCATAGCACCATTCTATGCAGCGGGAGTCCGATATGGAGAGGTAGGACTTGTTGGAGGCAAGCGCTTCAAAGCGTTTTGCCATGGCATCCAGGAAGGTGCTGGGGCGGAAGTTAAACCACCACATTCCACCCACATAAACCTTGCTAAAGTTATGTGCAGCCTGAACAAGATCCATGTTACTGCCCTCTGCACCGGTAACAAGGTCAAAGTTGATATTATACTTTTCGAATAAACCATAAAGGTTGATCACCCTGTTGCCATAATCTACAGGAGCTGCTCCTCTAAAATATTCCCGGCGCTCTATTCCCAAAAAGAACTGAAGGTTAAGCCCCTTCTCTTCTGCAAAGTTACAAATTGCGTGGAGCATGTATGTAAAACAGTCATCCCAGTCAGAGAGAGCTTCACCGGAATTTTCATAGGTTTTTTTCCTTAGATTATCTATCGTAGACATGAAAGCCTTAGCGCCCATGCCATGATATTTTTCAAGCAGCTTAATAAAGTCTGCTCTCTCTTTTTCCGCTGCTGCCTGCCTCCCGGATGGCTCAGTTTCTACAATGCGGCGCACTGCGGCAATAAGGGGCCAGTCTATACGCGGAAACCAAACGCAGGCACCCTTGAGCCCGGAAAACTCAACAGGTTCTTCATCGTTAATAGCAGCATGGGTAATTTTACCTTTGGCAGCGACTTCCCCAACCCAGCCATCTTTGGCAGAAGATGCTTTTACCATTTCTATACCGGTAAAAATCGATTTTTTATCGGTGATTTCAAGACCATAAAGATCTTTAAATATGCTCCTTACAGCAAAGTTCATACCTGTGCTCTTTGTTTTATTAAAGGCCTTCAAAAACTCTTCCGCTCTAATGTCCTCGCTTAGATCTGTAAAATTTTCAGGATAACCGGCACCAAAAAGTTCCCTTAAAAACCAAAAGTAATGGGCTATCTCCCAAAAACTCTTTGCCCTTAGTTCCGCTCCCACTAGATGCGTGTGTGCATCGTAAACTTTCAAATTATATAACTCTGAAAGAAACTGCTCTTTATTCATTTTGTTACCTCTTTCCATATTATATCACAGTAAATTTATTACACACTAAATCTCGACAAAACAGCAAATTTTGTTATACTTAAATAAATGGCAAAACTATATACCCTACTTGCACTCTGTGCTGTGGGAGCAGAAAAAACAGTCTCCAATGAGATAAAAAAACTCGATCTCACTGTGCTGGAAAGCAGTTATGGCAGGGTGAGTTTTCGTGCAGAACTAAAAGGAATATATAGTGCGCTGATAGGTCTAAGGGCAGCCGATAGGGTGCTTCTTGAAGCAGGAAGTTTTGAAGCCGAGGATTTTGATGCGCTTTTTGACGGCGTACGGGGGATCCCCTGGGAGGATTATATACCTCCAAATACAGGTATTAAGGTAGATAAGGTTAGAACTAACCGTTCACTTCTAAAAGCAGAGACAAGCATACAGGGTGTTGTTCACAAGGCAGCAGCAGAGAGATTATGCAAAAAGCGTGGAGTCAAGCGTCTAAGCGAGAGCTCTGATGATGCTGAAATAAGGGTATACATAGAAAAAAACGCAGTATCGGTTCTTTTAGACCTTGCAGGAGATCCCCTTTTTAAGAGGGGATACAGAATACGGGGAGGAGCAGCACCTATAAGAGAAACTACCGCCGCAGCCCTAATTTTGCATTCAATGTGGAAAAGAAAGTTTCCATTTTTTGACCCTTTCTGCGGAACAGGAACTTTCTTAATAGAGGCTGCCATGTATGCCTGGGATATGGCACCGGGGCTTTCAAGACGTTTTGCCATAGAAAAACTTTTAATACAGGACAGAAAAATTGAAGACGAAGCAAGAAATTCATTTTTACAAAAAATTGATTTTTCAAGAAGGATAAGAATAGGAGGAAGTGATTCTGATGAAAATGCCGTTTTATCCGCCCGTGCAAATTTAGAAAAAGCAATAGCGATTAACACAAGAAAAAACAAACAGGACATGGACAATATAGATATTCCAATAAACATAGCTCCCATGGAAAAGACAAAAGCTTTCGCGGGCAAAGATACAGAAGACAATACAGGCTATATAATTACTAATCCGCCTTACGGGAGAAGGATGGGAGACAGGGAAGAGGCGGAAAAAATATATAAAAACATGAGTAAACTTGCGCATAACTTTGACGGGTGGAAGTTAGGTGTAATAACAGAACACCCGGGTTTTGAGTCTTTCTTTGGCAGAAAAGCGGATTCCTGCAGGGAAATAAGCAATGGGGCAATACCTGCATATTTTTTTCAGTACGAAAATATTTAGCAATGTATAAGTGCAGAGAGGTACAAGATGTCAATGTATGTAGAACACGACAAGAGGCGAAAAAACATTTTAAGCAGAGCCCTTGATGTTTTTGTTGATGAAGGATATGAAAACACCACTTTTCAAAAAATAGCAGACCGCTGCGGCATAACACGCACTACCCTCTACCTTTATTTTAAAAATAAAAAAGATTTCTTTAACTTTAGTGTAAAACATTTTTTGGAAAATCTGGAAAGCGTGATTACTGCAATAGGGAAAAAGAAAAACCTCTCTGCAAAAGATAAATTAATACAGGTAATGACTTATATACTGGAACATCTGGAGGAAAACCGCAAGCTCTTATCGGTGGTGCTGGACTACCTTGTACACTCATCTAAGGGAGAACAGGACCCCTTTAACAAGGTTAGGCGCCGTACCATGCGCCTCCGCCACATACAAACACCTCTTATCATAGAAGGGAAAAAATCCGGAGAGTTTTCGCAGGATATAAATGTAAAAGATGCAAACGAACTTTTTTACGGCATAATAGAAGCAGCAATTTTCCGCCTTACTGTCCTAAGGCAGAATTCCATTGATGAATTAAAGGATGCAACAAAGCTGGCAGTAATGCAGCTGCTTAAGTGATCTTACTTATCCTGTATTCAGCTTTTGATAAAAAGTCCACACTTGGCTCAAAACCCCAGCCGGGTGCTGTTGGCACTGCAGCGCGGCCATCTTTTATCTCCAAGCGCGGTTCATAGCATGTAAGAGCCCAGGGATCGTCTTCTATTCCGCACTCCAAAAAATGATAAGGTTTTTCTATTACAGCCATATAATGTAAGCCCATAACAAAAATTGGCGATTGGTTCGATGTATGAGGTGTAACAGGCCTTCCATTTTTAGCAGCTCTTTCTGCTATGCGCAAAGCCCTTGAAAAACCACCTATGTACAGCAGATCAGGCTGGTACACATCCATAATATGCTCATCTATCATGCGCTCCCAAATAGGCTCTACATAGTCCTGTTCACCTCCTGCTACAGGTATGCCAATTTCTGCGCAAGCCTGTCGCACCGCTTTGGTTTTTTCCAGCTCCCAATAGGGGCAGGGTTCCTCGAAAAGTGAAATTCCATGGCTCTTAAAAAACTTTGCCATTTCTATGGCTTTTTCTACAGAGTAATTACCATTTACGTCCACTATGATTTCTGTACCCGGCTTTGCCGTATTTACCATGGCTCTTACCATGTCCTCGGTGCGCCCCGGCCAATGGTCTTTATCTTCTCCAACAGGTATGCCCGGGTGCAGTTTTATGGAGCGATACCCGAATTTGTCCTGCAATGCCCTAAGACGATCTGCCTCTTCCTGCACAGGAAGATCCCTCTTCATGCTGGAAGCGTAAAGATCGAAAAAATTACGCTTTTGCCCTGCCATCTGTGCAACGGAAAGCCCTTTCTTTTTTGAATATAGATCCCAAAGAGCAGTATCTATGCCAGATGCAGCCCTGGCCAAAAAACTACCAAGAAATTTATACTCCCTGGTAATTATCACATCTGCCACAGTGGTAAAATCTTCAAAGGGCAGGAAAGCAGAGCCCGTAGTAAGCTGGTGAAGCACCTGTGCAGTAATATTCGCCGCAAAGGGCGCTGCCATACCCCAGCCGGAATCTCCCTTATCATCGACCACCCGAACAAAGCAAATATGCGATGCGGAAAATGTTTCTATAGTTTTGATTTGCATAGGATGATAAAAATAGCACTAAATTCATATTTATTCCAGAGCTGATTTTTCTGAAAAATATAAAAAAAAATCAAAATTTTCTGTTGCTTTTTTATAGAAAAATTGTTATTGTTTACGAACGGTCGGTAACTTTACCGGTATAAATAATGACAAAAGCGGATATTATTAAAGCAGCCTTCAAAGTATGGGGGCAGGATTTTTACAGTACCACAAGTCTCAGTCAGGTATCCCAGGAGTTGGGAGTTACAAAAACAGCCCTGTACAGGCATTTTAAGGACAAAGATGCACTTTTAAAAGAGATGTATGTTTCATACTTTGATGATTTTACAGCTTTTATCATGGAATCATATAAAAAAGCAATTTCTACAGCCGATCCTTCTGAAAGCTGCCTAATTATTATGAGAACTTTTGCAAAATACTATATACTTAACAGGAATAACTTCATTTTTTCGCTGATTCAGGTCTATAATAGAAAAGAAAGCGGTAATATAAGGGAGGAATTTCTAGTTAGGGGCATAGATTTAAGCCTTTTATCCCAGGGAAAGGAAGAAAACGGGTTTTTCCCTTCCAAATTTCACCTGGTAATGGTGACCTTACTTTTTTGGATAGGTCAATTCCATCAGCAGAAGCCAGGGAAAAAATCAAACCTAAATTCACAGGAACTTGATAAAATAATAAGCGACATAGAGTCTCATATAAAAAATGGAGTGGGACTTAATATGGAAGTAGTTAATTTAATTGATTTTCAAAAGCTGGAAGAGCAAAGCCTAAAGCAGCTTTCCATTAAAAGCTGGGATAACCCCCTTCTTGAAGCGGTTTCTGAGGCTGTTGCAGAGGCAGGACCCTGGAATGTATCCATGGAGATGGTAGCCCGACAATCGGGGCTTTCAAAGAGCGGACTATATGCACATTTTAACAATAAACAGGACATGCTGGAAAAGCTTTTTATGACAGAGTTTTCGGTGATAATCAGTTCAGCCAAAGAACAGATAGAAACTTCCATAATTCCGGAAGAACAGCTCTACCTTGGAATTATGTCCATTGTTAACCATTTAAGATCACATCCTGGATTTTTGATGTCCCTGGAATGGCTAAAGACAAGGAAAGTTTTCCTGGAAAAATTCACAGATAAATTACAAGAATTTATAGAAAAAATACAAATGGAACATATTAAGCAGCAGGACCAGCAATACTTATTTTTTATTGCCCAGTGGATACTCTTTATGATAGTGAGTACTCTGGCCTGGTGGCCTTATATATTCAACAGGAAGCTTCCTGAAAGTAACAGCAATACATGGGGAAAAATTTTAAAGGAAATACCAAACGAAAGTTTCCGAACCCTTTTCCGTTTTATTGCTCTAGGAACGGAGGGATTAAAATTGTGAAAAAACTACTGACTATGCTGCTGCTTTGCACCGCTTTTGCAGCCTTTGCCCAGACAGAGGCAGATGACCTGCCAGGCAGCAGCCCCTACCTGCGTCTTTCCGCCGACGATGCAGTCAAACTTGCAATAACCAACAACCTCATGCTGCAGCAGGCAGGCATAGGGCTTGATATAGCAAGACGCAGGCATGAGCTTTCATGGAACCAGTTCCTGCCCTCGGTGACAGTTCAGGGCACTCTGATGCGTGAGAATTGGGCAACAGTACAGCCGGGAATGAGTATTGAAATAGCGCCAGGAATGGGTATTAACACTCCCTCTGTCACCCTGCCCCAGTGGAGAGTTAATGCAGGTGTATCGCTGAGCCTGGATCTAAGCCTTGCAATGATAGAAGACATACGCACAGCAGAGCTTGAGTACCATGCCGGCATACTCAGCCTGGAAAAGGCAAAACTACAAATGGAGCAGGGCATAAGGAAAATGTATAACGCCATCCTCCTAATGGAGGCAAACCTTGCTCTTTTCCAGGATACCTTTGCCAATGCCCAAAGACAGGCGGCAATTGCAGAGGCGAACTTTAACGCCGGCATGGCCCCGCGTCTTACCTGGCTGCAGGCTCAGGTGCAGGTAGAGAACCTGCGTCCTACAATGAACGAGCTAAGCAGTGGTTTAAGAAACCTTAAAGGCAGTTTTGCCCTAATGCTTGGTCTCCCCTATGATACAGAGATAGAGCTAATAGCGATCAGCATGGATAGCCTACACATACCTGATGATCTATCCCAGTTCCTTGGCAGTGCTGCTGCAATGCAGAAGCCTGATATCATAGAACTGCAATCAAACCTGCTTACCCTGCATAGCCAAAGAAGAACCCTGCATTTGCAGATGTACTCACCCTTTTTGCGGCTTGGCTGGGGGGTAAATTCTACTTTCAACCCAAGACTGGATCCTTTTACCAATAGCTGGTTTACCCGCGATAACTGGAATGAGGGCGGTAACTTAACTATCACTTTGGGCATGAGTTTAAACGGTCTCTTTAGTTTTACAAGGGAAGGTCAGCGCCTGCAAAATATGGATGCAAACATACAGATTCAAAACCTTCGTTTATCACAAATGATACGCGATACAGAACTGGAAATCTTCTCAAAAATAAATTCGCTGGAGACCATAAGAACAACAATAGAAGTTCAAAGGAGTGCCGTTGATCTCGCAGAACTTTCATATAATTTAACTGAAGAAGCTTACAGGGCCGGTCTGCAGGACATACAGGCGGTGAACAACGCACTTATAGCACTGCATCAGGCGGAACTGCAGCTTTTAACCCAGCATTTTAACTTTTTAAATGATTTAATAGACCTGGAATATTCATTAGGGCTTCCCTTTGGTTCCCTAAGTACAGGAATTATACCAAATGGGAGCATACAATGAAAAAAATCTTACTTTTATTGATCATCAGTTTATTTTTCATAGCATCCGGCTGTGACAGAATAATGGAAACCTATGGCGGCAGACAAAACAGGGAAGCCCCGGAAGTTCCCATACCTGTCTTTGCGGTTAATGTAATTCCCGCAGCTCAAGGTCCCATACAGGACTACCTCTCCCTCTCGGGCAACATTATTGCCTCAACGGCAGTGGATGCATTTTCGGACATAGCCGGCAGGGTCTCGGCAGTCTATGTCACAGTGGGCAGAAGGGTAAACAGGGGCGACCCCATAGCCGAGATAGACCCATCACGGCCGGGTATGGAATTCGTTCCCAGCATAGTCAGGGCTCCGGTGGCAGGAACTGTCCTGACACTCCCTGCCCAGGTTGGCATGACAATAAGCCCGGCAGTACCACTGGCAAGAATAGGCGGCGAGGGGCTAGAGATACAGCTCTTTGTTGCAGAAAGATTTATCTCCAGGATAAGCTTAAACCAACGATGCGATATAACCCTGGACGCATGGCCGGGGGAAATTTTCCAGGGCACGGTAAGCGAGATAAGCCCCACTGTAGATACTGCCTCCCGCACCATGGAGATACGGGTAAGGGTAACTAACCCCGGCACAAGGCTCAGAGCAGGAATGTTTGCACGTGTAAACATAATCACAGAGCGCAGAGAAAACATAGTAAAAATACCCATCAGCGGAATAATCACACGCTTTGGTGAACAATTCGTATATGTTGTAGACTACAGTGATCCCGAAATACCTGTTGCAAGCAGGAGAAACATTACCCCCGGGATACAGGTAGACGGAATTGTAGAAATACGTGAAGGCGTTTCGCCTAACGAGGAAGTAGTAGTCCGCGGACAGTCCCTTCTGGAAGACGGCACCCGGGTTAATGTCATAGAGCGACTTCAACCGTTAAATTAGAGGTACATCATGCTTTCAAAACGTATAGTAGGACGACCGGTAACAATAATAATTGTTTTTATTCTCTTAATTGGGCTTGGCTTTTTTTCACTGGTTAACCTTCCCATAGATCTAATGCCGGAAATTAACCCACCCTATCTGGTTATTTTTACAGGTTTCCCGGGAGCAGGTCCCGGAGAAGTGGAACGTACTTTAACAAGGATACTGGAGGCTACCCTGTCGGGTGTTTCGGGACTGGAAAATTTAACATCCATTTCCAGTACAGGGTCCAGCATAGTCATTTTACAGTTTACCTTTGGTACAGATTTAGTGGATGCATCCCTTTCTGTCCGGGATGCATTAGACAGAGTTAGAAATGTCTTACCTTCAAATGCAAACACTCCTATGGTAATCAGAATGGACCCCGACATGCTGCCCATAATGAGCTTCATGGTAACAGGGAACCGCTCACCGGAAGAGCTCAGGGAACTGGCAGAAGATATAATAGTCCCCAGGATAGAGCAGACTCCGGGAGTTGCAACCGCTTCGGTGAGCGGCGGCAGAGACAGGGTAATACGAGTGGAGATACCGCAAAACCGCCTTGAAGCATACGGTCTTACAATCACCCAAATTCAACAGGTGATGATGGCACAGAATATGCAGGTTGCTGCAGGGACCATAGTAGAAAATAACCTCTCTTACATTTTAACAACCATGGGTGAATATAATTCACTGGACGAAATAAGAGACACGGTAATCACATTCCGGGGCGGAGGCTTATCCGGAGGGCAGATAGAGCCGCCGCGGCAAATCTACCTAAGAGACATTGCCGATGTATTTTGGGGTTTAAGGGATGAGCGAAGCATAGTCTATGTTGATGGTCAATCTGCCATAACAATGGAGGTACAAAAACAGAGCGGTGAGAATTCAGTCCAGGCAGCAAGGGAACTTAGAACAAGAATAGAGAGAATGCATAATGAACTCCCACCAGATATAAGAATTACAGAGCTTAGTAACACCACAGATATAATAGAAAATTCAATAAATCAGGTAACCTCCACCGCAATTAGCGGAGGCATACTTGCAATACTGGTTCTCTTTATTTTTCTCCGTTCATTTAAACCAACTATCATCATAGGTATAAGCATACCTGTCAGTATAATTATCACACTTATGCTTATGTACTTTGTTGGTCTCACACTTAACATGATGACACTCGCAGGTCTGGTTCTTGGAATAGGAATGCTGGTAGATAACTCCATAGTCATTCTGGATAATATATACCGTTACAGAGAAAAAGGTGCAAAGCTCAAAACCGCCTCCATACTTGGCACCCAGGAAATGACCCTGCCCATCATACTTTCAACATTAACAACTATCTGTGTTTTTGCACCTCTTGTAATGTTTCAGGATCTCCTGGAAATGGCAGGGGAAATGTTTGCAGGCCTGGCGTTTACAGTAGTTATCTCTATGGCAATATCACTTTTAACAGCTCTTTTTCTTGTACCTGTCCTTACAAGCCGTTTCTTTCCCCTAGTAACGAGGAAGCAAAAACCTTTAAGAGGTAGATTGGCAAAAATAGATGGAGCTTTTAATACAGGATTCGAAAAACTGGAAAATTCCTATTGTTGGCTTGTAGGTAAAATTTTAAGGAAAAAAACACTTACAATTCTTCTGGTTATGTTACTCCTTATCATTAGTGTTGGCATGATACCTGTCCTTGGCTGGATTTTCATGCCGGCTCAGGCAGGCGACAATGTAAATATATCTATCACCCTGCCTGTAGGAACACCTCTGCATGAAACCGAGGCAGTGTTAAGACAGCTGGAGCAAATTGCGATTAACGAGATACAGGGCTATGAAAGACTCATAATAAGTGCCGGTGGAGGAGGGCTTTTTGGAGGAGGCAGCAACTCCGGAAGTTTACAGATCAGGCTTCCTCCCTACGAAGAAAGAATAGAAAGCGCCGCGGAAATAAGGGAGATAATGAGAGCCCATTACAATAATTTCCCTGGAGTTTCTTTTGGCGGCAGCGGAATGAACATGATGGCTATGTTTATGGGCGGCAATGCAGTAGAGATAAAACTCCGTGTTGATGATTTAGAAAGAGGCAAGGCAGTGGCAGACAGGATAGCCGCCCTCCTTATGGAAAGAATGGGAGACGAACTAAACGAACCAAGCATAGACCTTACAGACGGTCTTCCCCAGATAGAAATACTCCTCGATAGAACAAGGATGTATGCCCTGGGCTTAAATGCCTATACAGTGGGAACAGAAATCAGGGCAGCAGTAGACGGCGTCAATGCAACACGCTACAGAAGCGGAGGCAGGGATTATGACGTAGTTTTAATCCTTGCAGAAGCTGACAGAAATACTAGACCTGCACTGGATCAGATATTTATTAACAGCCAGGTAGCAGGACGTGTACCGCTTTCAAGTTTTGTAAGCTACCGTGAAGGCACAGGCCCAATCGCAATTCAAAGGGAAAACCAGAGCCGTGTAATTAATATAAGTGCCGGAGCAAGGCAAGGAGTCAGAACTCATACCATACAGGAAAGGGTAGAAGCCTTAATTGCAGCAGAAATTCCACTTGACGATGATATAATCATAGAGTACGGCGGTGAAAGCTCAGAAATGATTAGAATATTTACCCAATTTCTTCTTATCTGTATAGTAGCAGCCTTTCTTGTATTTGGTGTTATGGCAAGTTTATTCGAAAGCTTTAAAGACCCCTTCATAATAATATTTACAATACCTCTAACAATAATTGGCATAGTACTGATTTACTTTGTAACCAACGAACCATTCAATGTTATGGTTCTGGTTGGACTTCTGGTGCTTTTCGGTATTATAGTAAATAATGGTATAATTTTAGTTGACTATACAAACCTGCTTCGTAAAAGGGGATACAAGCTCCACGAGGCCTGCGTAGAAGCTGCAAGAACAAGGCTGCGTCCCATTCTGATGACTACCCTTACAACAGTGTTCGGACTACTGCCAATGGCATTCTTCCCCGGTGAGGGCTCGGAAATGGTAGGTCCCATAGGTAAAACTGTCTTTGGCGGCTTAACATTCGGAACTCTAATGACCTTGTTCTTAATGCCAACTATCTATTATATACTCAACAGGAAGTCTGACCAAAGAGCAGCAAGGGCAGCAGCAAGGCGTGAACTGATTGCCGCAGGATTAAAAAGAAGCGAAATTGCCGAAGTGATAAACGAAGTAACTGAAGAAAACAATATTGAAGGAGATAACAATGTTACGTCTTGAAATAATTGCAAACCACTCTGTAGAAGAAAATATCATTGAGGCACTTCAAACAGAAGATGCAGGTAAACATTATACCAAGTTTCCAAGAATATTCGGAGTTGGTAAATCAGGTCCCCGTATGGGTGACCCTGTTTGGCCGGAAGAGAATTTTGCCATGGTAATTTGGTGTGAAGAAGAAGAAGCAAGAAAAATTGAAAGAGCTGTAAACGAAGTAAAGAAACAATATCCAAACGAAGGCATAAAGCTTTTTGGTTTAAACTAAAAAAAACCCGGTACCAACAGGTGCCGGGCTTATAATTCGCAAAGTATATTAACCTATGCTTTAGGGGCTGCTTTTTTTACTGCCCTTTTTGCTGCGGGTTTTTTCACTGCTTTTTTTACTGATTTTTTTACTGCTTTTTTGGCAGCAGGTTTTTTCACTGCTTTTTTGGCGCCGGCTTTCATGGCAGCAGGTTTCTTGCCGCGAGCGGGAGCTTTCGCTTTTTTGGCACCGGCTTTCTTCGCTTTTTTTGCAGGTTTTGCAGCTGCTTTTGCTTTTGGCGCAGGTTTTTTCACTTTGCCTATGCTATTGACAGCACTCTGCAATTTGCCGTCTCTCGCTGCATCGGCAAGGTCAGCATCATTCTGGAGATCAAGCCAATAGGCAGGACTTTGACCAAAGAATTTGGCAAGTCTAAGGGCGGTGGGAACTGTGATCTTGGATTTACCAATCACAATCAGCCGAACAGAAGTCGGGCTAAGTTTGATTGCTTTTGAAAGTGAAAAAGCATTCAATTGATACTCGTTCATTAACTTGTTAAGAACGGCCTGTGGGGTTTGTTTTGCTTTCGCCATAAATATTCCTTCTTATTATTGATATTAATGATTAATTTACACTATTAATTAAATAATGTCAAGAGAAATATCAATATATTGTGTATTATTTTTTACCACCACTAATAATAGCGCCCTCTGCAGCAGAAGAAGCAAGCTCTGCATAAAGTGATAAATAACCTTTTGTGAACTTTGGCGGAGGCTTTTTCCAGCTTAAAAAGCGCTTTTTTACTTCTTCGTCACTGACATGAAGCTGAATACTGCGCTCATCTACGTTAATTTCGATTTTATCTCCATCTTGAACAATGGCAATGGGACCTCCCTCTATAGCTTCAGGTGATATATGCCCTACAAAGCAGCCATTGTTAGTTCCGGAAAAGCGCCCGTCTGTTATTAATGCAGTACTTTTACCAAGACCCATACCATAAAGGTACTTCATAGCCTTTAACATCTCCCTCATACCGGGTCCGCCCTTAGGTCCTTCATATCTAATGACTACAACATGACCAGGCTTAACTTTACCGGCTATAATGGCATCCTCTGCCTCTTCTTCTGAATCAAAAACAATTGCTTCACCTGTAAAATGATACAAAGACCTGTCAAAAGCTCCCGGCTTTGTAATTCCCGTATCAGGCGCCAGGTTGCCGCGCAGCACAGCCACACCGCCGCTGCTACTGAAGGCATCATTAAGACTCTTAATAACTTCTTTATTTTCAGGATGCAAATAAACATAATTGTCTATATTTTCACCTATGCTTTTCCCGCTCACTGTAAGAGCGTCAGGATTCAGAAGTGACCTAAGCTCCTTCATAAGTCTTGGGACCCCGCCTGCCCTGTAAAAATCTACCATATCATATTTAGAGGCAGGGTTTAGCTTTGCAAGCTGCGGTGTTGTACGGCTAAACTCATCGAATAATTCCATCATGTTAAGACCCAGCTCCGCTTCGTAGGCAATGGCAGTAAGATGCAACACCGCATTTGTAGAACCGCTGGAAGCCATACAAACCCTAATGGCGTTTTCCATTGAAGCTTTAGTGATTATATCCCTTGCATTGATCTTGTTGTTTACAAGACTTACAATGGTCTCACCTGTTTTAAATGCACAGCGCTGGCGAGCGGCACTTGTTGCAGGAATGAGTGCCGCTCCTGTTATGCTCATTCCAAGGGCTTCTGACAAAACACACATGGTATTTGCAGTACCATAAAAAGCACATGAACCGCAGGAAGGACAGGCAACTTCTTCAAGAGTATTAAATTGCTCCTTGGTGATTTTGCCGCTGCTTAACATTCCATATGCTTCAGACATGGAAGTGGAATCAGACTTTCTGCCATCAAACACTTCCCCTCCTTCCATAGGGCCCCCCGGCAATAAAATTGCAGGAATATTTAAACGCGCCGCTGCCATTAACATACCGGGAACAATTTTATCACAGGAACCCAACAGCACTATGCCGTCAAGCTGATGTGCCTCTACCATTAGTTCAACTGAGTGCGCAATTATTTCCCGCGTAGGAAGTATGTAGTGCATGCCCTTATGACCCTGTGCAATGCCGTCACAGGCGCCAATGACACCGAACTCAAGCGGAGTGCCGCCGGCACGATAAATTCCGTTTTTAACCTGTTCAGCCAAAGCTCTTAAGTTAAAATGCCCCGGAACAAGTGTATTCCAGGAGTTTGCAATTCCTATCATGGGTCTATGAATATCATCATCAGAAAAACCCATTGCCTTATACAGAATACGGT
>Ga0099364_10007032_pt1 | contig 16194 bp, 11 predicted proteins | sample TergutTh196P3_FD_73070 | JGI IMG/M metagenome (GOLD analysis project Ga0099364, IMG submission 73070) | Microcerotermes parvus P3 segment gut microbial communities from Pointe-Noire, Republic of the Congo - Th196 P3 | ecosystem: Host-associated > Arthropoda: Insects > Digestive system > Gut ...
GCCGAACATGGCGCCGGGATAGGCCGCGAGGTTCACGATCTGGCTGGCGAAGGTGCGCGCGCCCTTGCGCTTGGTCTCGCGGATGGGCCACAGCCAGGCAAGGTCCAGATGCGCGTGGCCCTGCGCGCTGTATTCAAAAGCATCGGGCTCGTCGTTCTTTGCCTCAAGGTAAGGCTTCAGAAGGGAGCGGTCCCCGGTTTTCAGCGCGCGCGCCACGGCTTTTTTGAGCTCCCTGGTGTAAGCGCCGCGCTTGTTGTTGTCATAGATGCCCATAAGCACATCGCAGTCGTAGTAAAGGCCGCGCTTTTCGAGGTCGCAGCGGGCCAGGCTCAGCTGACGGATCAGGGCCTTGATGTTTCCGCTGCCGTAATAATTGCCGAAAAGGTCGTTGTCCGCCGCGTCAATCCAGAAATCGACGCGGCCATTTTCGTCCATCAGGCCCTCGGGAAGCAGCACCTTTTTGCCGCCCACGCCCTGCCGGATATCCGCGAAGCTGGCGTAAGAGGTGATGCCCTGCATGGCCTCGCCCTTTCCGTTGACGATCAGGCCCTCCCCCGAAACGTCGACCAGCAGGCAAAGCGCCGGGTCCGCGGGGTCCACGCCGGGCGGGACCTGGCCGGTGATGTGCATCCAGGCGCAGCTGAAGCGCTTGAATGACCAGCGGTCCCCCTTTTTGACCGTCATGTGCTCCCCCGTTTCGCGTTCGGCGAAGGGCACGGGCTCCTCCGTGCGCCAGAGCTCGCAGCTGAGCCCGGCGATCTCCTCATAGGCGTTTTGAATCAGCTTATAGATATTGCGCTGCATATGCCTTCTCCCTATCATGCGGTGAATTGGCCAGGAATTGCGCAGGAACGTTAAGTTGACGAATATGTCCGCGCCGGCCTTCAGAATGCCTTCAAACACGGAAACCACCTTCCTTTACTGCTTTTACTGTTTTTATTTTTTAAGCTTATCATATCTCAACAATAATAGCAATAAAAACTTGCAATTTTACTTAAAATCTGTTAGACTGGTATATATTCATGCCGCGGCAGGAGGAAAAGCCATGGGTCAGGCGCCATCGGCCAACTATTATTGCACCTGGCACGTCATGGGCGGCGCGCCGGAAAAGCTGGGGATCCCCGGCCTGCAGCCCAGGGACGTGCTCTGTGACGAGCTGCTCTTCGGCGAGGGCGGGCTGGCTGTTTCGGTTTATCCCAAGCTGCGCCGGGAGCTCTATTTTTTGATGGACGACGGCTGGGAGCTTCGCTCCAGTCAGAACGGCAGGCTCAGCGAGGACGAGTGGTTCCGGCCCTGGCTGGGCTCCTGCCAGATGAGCGCTGAAAGCGGCAAATTCCCCGGCTACGGCGATCACCCGCGGGAGCGCCTGAAGACCCTGCGCGAAAAGCTTGTGGCTCTGGGCTGGAAGGGCCTCGGGCTGTGGATTTCCCCCCATATCGCCCACGCCCCCGGCGTTCTAGGCCGTGAGGACGGCTTCGAGGCCTATTGGCGCGCGCGGCTGGAATGGAGCGAATATGCCGGCGTGGCCTATTGGAAGATCGACTGGGGCGACTACGATTTCTCCGATAAACACCGGAAGCTGCTGATGAAGCTCAAGCAGGAGCTCTATCCGGCGCTGATCGTCGAGAACGCCTATGTGCGCCCGCCGGTGAACCGGAAGGGCCGGGAGGGCCGGTTTTCCCTGGCGGCCCACCGTTACCGCCTGTCGTATTCCGACGTGCTTCGCACCTACGACGTGCACCTGCCTCTTTCCGTGCCCACGACGCTTTCCCGGGTGGCGGCGCTGCTGGCTTGTCCGCCGGGGCTGCGGCCCGGCTGCCTGGGGCTGATCAACGCGGAGGACGAGCCCTATATCAACGCCGCGCTGGGGCTTTCGATGGGGGTCATGCGCTTTCCGGCGGAGCAGTTCTGCCCGCCGGGCCGGCCCGAAGACCCAAAGACCATCTTTGGCGGTGTACGGCCTGTGAATCTTCAATTGGATGAGGTCGCGCGCTGCGTCCGCTGGCAGGAGGAATACGCCCCGGCGTTTTCGATTGCCCATGGAAATACAACTGTGTCAAAGCAAAGCAACACAGACGAATGGCACTTTGAAAAGGGCCAGACCTGGGTGAAGAGCCTGGAAAACAAGCTGGTGAGGCAGAGCGCGCCGCGCGTAATCGCGAGGAATGTAAACGCGCCTGTTGTTTTTTATGAGGAAGCGCCTTATATTCTTTCCTGCCGCAATCCAAACGGCGCGCTGAGCCTGTGCGTGATGGGAAGGATGGACAAAAAGAACGGGTATCATATCCCTGCGGCGTCTATAAACTGGGATGTCGGAAAGCTGACAGGCGTAATTGCTTTGTTTGGTCAATTCGATCATAGAATTATGTTGATGTTTGACCAGGCAATCGCGGACAAGCGCGTATACGCAAAAGACATACTCGAAGATGAATTTACTGACATCACGGACGCGCTTGAATGCAGCAATGATGTTATCATCATCCCCGGCGCGCTCATCAATGAAATCGGCCTGCGCGCCGCGACACCGGGAGATTTATCCGCGCCGGGCGTGGTGCTGCGCGTCGGCGGGCCGGAGGATTTCGTCCGGGCCCCGGCCGAAGCCTGCAAGCCGAAAAAACCGCCCTTCTACCACTGCTGTCTGGCGCTTCTGCGCGCGGCGGCGGCGGTGCATGTGGCGAACAATAAACGCAAGCATAAAAAAAGACTGAGAGAGGGAGGACAGGCATAACATGGCGAAGCGAAAGCTTGATTTAGGCAGGCTCTGGGGCAATCTGAAGCTCAACTGGAAGCAGCCCCGGGAGGGCGAGCACCTGAGCATTAAGGAGTTCCTGTTTTTTGGCCTGGGCGGCATGGGCATCTATACCCTGGTGGACGTGGCGGGGCTGCTGAACTTTGTCGGCACGAACAACGTTGTGGGCATGATTATGGGCATCTCGGTAAAGGACGCCTATGTCATCGGCATCATCGGCAGTGTGCTCGGCTACATCACCACCTCGCTCAACGCCCTGATCGTGGATAACCTGGGTGTGCTGCCTAAGAAGACAATGCACCGGCTCCATCTGATTTCGGCGGCGCTCATCGCGCTTTGCGGCGGGCTCTGGTTCGTGCCCTCCGCCCCCTTCGATTTTATCGTGCGGGATTTCCCCAAGCACCTCGCCCTGCGGATCCTGTGCACCATCCTCGGGCTGTACGCGTCCATCTATGTGCTGAAAATCTTCGCGAAAAAGCATGGCAAGTTCAAGCCACAGATGATGCTCTATGGCTTGCCCGCCCTGGTTTTCGCGACGATTCTCGTATTCATCCCCTACCGGGAAATGCGCTACGCAAACAAGCTGCTCCTGGTGCACCTGATCACCACCCTGATCACCACCTTCAAAGACCCCTACAACGGAAACGTGGAGAAGATGCAGGGCCTGCTCACGCCCAACGCACAGGAGCGCATGCGGCTGTACGCCATCGCGCCCACGGCGCTGGGGCTGATGCGCTCCCTGTTCGGCATGGCCTTCCCGGCGCTGGCCACGCTCACAGGCGGCCAGCTCAACATCGCCTCCTACCGCTGGATTATCCCCGTTTTCGGCATCGTCGGCCTGCTGCAGGGCTTCCTGGTCATCAAGGCGAAGGAACGCGTAATCCAGCCGAAGGACTACAAGCCCAAGGTGGATACCCGCAAGGCCATCAAAGAGGTTTTTTCGAACAAATATCTATGGATCAGAAATATCTCCAACGCTTTTTGGGGGATATCGCTGATGTTCCAGTCCACCCTGGGCTGGATTCTGATCTTCGGCGGCAACCGCCTGGAGTGGATTACCGGCATCATGCTCAACCTTTCCTACATCACGACCTTTCCGGGGAATCTGTGCGCGCCCTTTGTGACGAAGCGCTTTTCCAAGCGCGCGGCGACTTTGGGGCTCAAGGGCATTGTGATCGCGTTCCAGTTTGGTTACCTCGCGATTATTTTCGCGGAAAGCGACACGATGAAAATCGTGCTGTTCATGATTTTCAGCATTATTTCCTCCTATTTCAATTCCATCTGGGGGCCGATCAACGCCTCCCTGCTGCCGGACATCTGGGATTACCAGCAATGGAAATCCGGCGAGCGGCTGGAGGCCTCCACCGACCTGTTCAACTATGTGATGACGCCCATTAATCTGCTGCTGCTGGGCGTGGGCCCCTTTCTGATGAAATACGTGGGCCTCGTCAGCGACTGGGACGTTATGTATGACAACGAGATCCGCAACGCGGTGATCATGACGCATATCGTGGCATCCCTCATCGGCACGGTAATGCAGACCCTGCCCTTCCTCTTCTACGATCTGTCGCCGGAAAAGCACGCGCGGATTATACGGGACCTGAAAGAGCGCGCCGGGGAACCGATGGATGAAAACGAAGAGAAGGAGGTGACCGAAGCATGAGAACGCGAATGAAAAAATATCTGATTCTTCTGTCCGCGCTGCTGCTGTCTACGCTGGCGCTGAGCTCCTGCGGCGGCCGCGAAAAGAGCGGTAACCTGGAATTCATTTACGACGCCGAAAGCGACAGCTATACCCTGAATTATTATACCGACAGCTCCAGCATGAAGGAGCTGGTTATTCCTGATACGTTCAACGAAAAGCCCGTTACGGCCATCGGCCGGCTGGCCATCGCCTCCTGCGACACCCTGGAGAAGGTCGTCATCGGCCCGAACATCGCGGATATCCATAAGTGGGGCGTTGTGGACTGCCGCTACCTCAAAGCGATCGAGGTCAGCGAAGAGAACGCGCACTTCAAATCCGTGGACGGCGTGCTGTATTCGAAGGACGGCGCGAAGCTGATCACCTACCCCAACGCCCATACGGCGGAATACGCCGCCGACGGCAAGCTTCTCCAAAGCGCCGAATACACGATTGAAGCCGGCACGAGCGTGATTGGCCATTGCGCGTTTTATAAGACCTACGGTCTCGCTGAAGTTATTTTGCCGCCCGGCGTCGAAATCATTGAAGAGCGCGCCTTTCACAAGAGCGCCATTACGAAGATCAATTTTCCCGAGGGCCTGGCTTTTATCGGCAAGGACGCCTTTTTGGGCTGTGAGGGCCTTACGGCAATCACGCTGCCCTCCACCATCCGCGAGATCGGCGAATACGCCTTCTACAACGCCTATAAAATCAAAAGCGTGACGATTCTGGCGAAAGAGGCCGAGGTTACGCAGGGCAATAAGTGGGCCCCGACCTCCGCGGGAAAGGCGATTGCGGTGGAGGTTATCTGGGGTTGACATCAGCCGGTAAAAAAGGTTATAATACTGGCAGAAAGGGCGTGACACAATGATGTACGCGTTTGAATTCAAAGCGGCGGTGAACGGCGACAGCATTCCGATTCCTGAAATCTACAAAGGCAAGATCAAGGGCGAGGCAAAGATAATCGTGCTGGCCGATGAGCTTGAGGCCAGGGCTCGTGAGGAGGTTTCCTTTGATGCAATGAAGCTTGATACGAGGGGATTCCAATTCAATCGGGAGGAACTAACAGAAGACATGTCCGATGGGCAGTTGATTGAGAACAGCTTGCGGATAGAAAATATCTTTGCGCTATAAGTAAAAAAATGAAAGCCGGATTGACGTGATCCGGCTTTCATGGCTTGTGAACAATCTGGTCTTCCTCCTCTTCCACCATTGCCAAATACGCGGCAGCGGTAAGAACCTGCGGGTATTCCATATCCAACTGCCGAAAATGCTTGTCGCCGCTGACGATGATATCGACCTCATGCAACAGCGCGGCATTTAAGATCGGGACGTCCTTTGGGTCTGCGATAAGTTTATTGGGGCTGCGCGGAGCGTAGACGAGTTCGTAAGTCAAATTCGTTAGAATGATTTCGACGTCGGCTAATTTCTCAGGAAATTTTGTGGCGGCTACCCTTCGCAATTCAGCAATATTGTAGTCCGATAACAGCAGTTTGTGATAATTCGCTGCGTGAAACAGTGCTTGAGAAGGCTTTGAACAAGGATAAATCAGTGTAGATATTAGGATATTGGTATCAGCCAAAATAATCAAGCCTTCTCGCTCCTTCCATAGCGCACTTCGTCAACCCAAGACTGGATTTCGTCCTCGCTAGGATTTCCCAATGCCTCTGCAACGCCTTCAAAGGCTTTCTGTGCTTCTTGAATGGCATATAATGCGGCATTGCCTATAATGATTTCCCCGTTTTCTCGTTTCATGAATAAAATCTTGTCGCCTTCTTTTAGATCCAGGAGTTTGCGGATTTCCCTTGGTACAGTAATCTGCCCGTTCGCGGATATTTTTGCCAAGTTCATAAAACTTACCTCCTAAAGAATTCTTGAGATTCTTTATATAGTATACGCTATTCTTTCAATTTTGTCAAGCAATCCAGTCAAGGAGATGATACCATGCCAACCATCCGCCCCTGCCAGACGAAGGACCAGGCCAATATGCAAAAGGTCTGCATTGCCACCGGGCCAGAGGAGGCGCGGCGCAAGGACGGCCCCCGCCGCCTGATGCTGCTGACCACCTATTGCGATTATTATGTTGAACGCGAACCGCAAAACTGCTTCGTCATTGCCGACGACAATGACGAAGCGGTGGGGTATATTCTATGCGCGCAGGACTATTGGAAATACTTTGAGCGTTTCATGAAGGACTACGTGCCGCGCAGCAAAAAGCTGCCGCTCCCCCAAAGGGTGGAGTGCCGCGGCGCGGCCTGGATACCCCGGCTGTTTGTCAAAAAGTACCCCGCGCACCTGCACATTGATATCCTGCCGGAATACCAGCGCATGGGCCTTGGCACGCAGCTGATGGATACCCTCACCGCCCATCTGCGCGCGAAAGGGATTCCGGGGGTGATGCTGGGGGTGGCGGCGGACAACGAGAAGGGCCGGAATTTTTATAAAAAATACGGCTTCAAGCAGCTGCTTCGGATTCCCATGAGCGTGGTGATGGGGCTGGAGCTGTAGGGGTTCAAAAATTATTCCGTCAGTTCCCCCCTGCGCTCCTTCAGGTCCGATAGAATCTGGTCGTAGCGCGCCTCATCAATGACGGCGTGTTTGCGATAGAGGAGGTACAGCAAGACCGCCAGAGCGGAGGGGAGGAGCGTCATGCACACCAGCAGCGCGTTGCTCTGGCCGGAGGGCACGCCGGCCAATACCCGTTCGATGCCCTCCATCTTCAGCGCGGTGTCCAGCCCCCTGGCCGCCGCGTTTTCCAGATCGGCGATTTGGTTGGTGTACTGCCGCACGCCCGTGGCCAGGAAAACCAGCAGGCTCAAAAACTGCACGACGGCCCAGCCCATTTTCGTGACGAAGGGCCGCAGGGAATAGATGATGCCTTCTGCCCTCGCGCCCGTAAGCCATTCGTTGTATTCCACTGTGTTGGCGATGCAGATCATGAGCACCAGGTAGCAGATGTTTTGCCCGGCGAAGGCGAACAGGTTTGTCACCATCAGTATGCCGAATTTCCACATGCCCCATTCCCTGGGGAGGAGCAGCCCCGCCAGGAGCATCATGACATAACCGCCGACGACGGCCAGCGTGGAGAGGCGGATCAACTGTGCGCGGCTGCGGCGCTTCGAGATGGGGGTAAAGAAGAGCATGACGATCCCCGAGGCCACGCCGCCCAGAGCGGAAAAAACGGTGAAGAGCAGGCCGTTATAGCCAAACTCGAAGTAGATGTAGCTGGAGCCCAGGCCCGCGTTGATGAGATTGTTGCATACGGTGCTCAGCAGAAAAATCAGGCTGCACCACAGCAGCTGGTCGTTGTTCTTCACGGTGCGCACAATGGTGCCAAGGCTGACCTTGCTTACGGCGGCCCCGCTCCGCGGCGGCAGGGGCTTTTCCTTTACCCCGAGCAGCGTGATCGTCTGCGTGCCTATGGCAAGGGCGCAGAAGACCAGGGCGATGATGCGGTAGGCTGTGATGGCGCTGCCGCCGATGGTAAGCTCGCCGGCCGTGAAGGCGGGAACGATCATGGTGGCAAGGCCCGCGCCCACACCCGAAAGCAGCACCGTGCGGGAGGTAAGGCGGTCGCGGTCCTCCTTCTGGCTGGCCAGGGAGGGCACCATGCCCCAATAGGCGATGTCGTTCATGGTGAAGCCGATGTCATAGGCAAAATACAAAAGGCTAAACAGAACGACATAACTCCAGCCCTCCATCGTCGTGGAAAAAGAGCCTATCAGCACGACCGAGCTGAATAACATGCCCACGGCGATCCAGGGCTTGAACTTGCCCCATCTTGTGCGCGTCACCTCAAGCACGTTCCCCATGATGGCGTCGCTGACGCCATCGAGCAGGCGGGCGACGACCATAACAAGGTTCACAACCGAGAATTGGCGGTCTGTCAGGCTTTTGGTGTAGATCACGAAGTTGTTCAAAAAGCCGGACCACATGTAGCCCGCGGCGTCTCGGCCGATGGCGCCAAGGGTAAAGGACCAAAGGTTGCGCGGACTCAGCCGTCCGCCGCTGTCCGCAGATTCTTCTGAGAATTCTTCTTCTAAAAGCTCTTCTGTACATTTTTCTTGCATGAAATAGCTCCCCTCTTTCGTCTATCTGCTATTGTACTACATCTCAATTATTTTTTCAAGAGGTAAATCAAATGAAGCATCCAATTACCCTGGGCATCGTCTGCATGGGCAGGGATTCCTTTGATACGGGCATCGCGGCTGAGCTTTACGCTGAAACGAAGCGCGGTATCCAGGCGGTCGAAAATGTCCGCTGGATTGTCGCCGAGGAGCTCATCCGGGAAACGGAGGAGGCCGAGGCCACCGCCGCGCGCTTTCTGAGCGAAGGCGTGGACGGCGTGGTGCTCCTCAGCGGCACCTTCCACCTGGGGCACCTGGCGCTGGTGTTTCAGCGGCGCATCGACGCGCCGAAGCTGTTGTGGGGCTTTAACGAGCTGCCCTACAACGGCGGAAAGATCCGGCTCAATACGGTCTGCGCCATCAATCTCAACGCCTCGAATCTCTATAAGGCCGGCTGCGACAGCTATGTCTGCCATGTGGGCGACAGCATCGACGAGGCCTGGATCGACGCCGTGCGCATACGTGCCGCCCTGCGCGGGGCCCGCTTCGGTGTTCTGGGCAGCCGCGCACACGGCTTTTTCAACCTGACTCCGGATGAGCTGGCCCTGTTTGGCGAAGCCGGCGTGATGGCCGATTATTTCGACCTGCGGGAGGGCTATGAGCAGCCGGTTTCGGAGGAGGAGCTGGCCGAATCCGGCGCGCGGATCAAGGAGCTCTTTGCCTGCGGCGAGTTGAACGAAACGCAGATGAAAAAAACCGCCCGGCTGGTGTGCAGCCTGCGGCGGTTTATGGAGACAAACAGGCTGGACGCCGCCGCGCTGCGCTGCTGGCCGGAATTCGCCAATCAATACGGCATCGCCCCCTGCGCCGCGATGTCTGTTTTACAAGCGGAGGGGCGCATTCTGGCCTGCGAAGGGGATTTGCAGGGCGCGATGTCTATGCTGGCGCTGCGGGCCGCCGGAGCGGAAAGCCCCTACCTGGCGGATCTTTCCCAGATCGACTTCGAAAACAATTTTGCCCTGATGTGGCACTGCGGCGTCGCCCCGGCAAATCTATGGGACGGCGTGAGCGAGCGCAGCCTGGACAGCTATTTCGCCGGCGGGCGGGGTGTTACCGCGGGCTTCGTCATGAAGAGCGGGCCGGTGCACATTCTGCGCATCGACACCGCCCGGGGGAAGACGCGGCTCTTTTCGCAGGCGGGAGAGGCCTATCCCATGAAAAAGCTGCTCAAGGGCACCTACGCGAAGGTCGTCTTTGAGAAAGATACCCGCGCGCTCATTGAACTCGTGACCAGCAGCGGCGTGGCGCACCACGCGGCGCTGGCCTATGGGGCCTACGCCCAGGTAATTCAGCGCTTTGCGCGCGTCATGCAATGGGAATTAATCGCATAAAATATAGAGGAATAATCTTGACAAAAAAGATCGTTTATTATATAATCAACATATGATTTATACAATTGAATTATATAATAGAATTATATAATAGAATTATATAATAATTCTATAATTGAATTATAGAATTGATTTATAGAATAGAATATTTTTCAGAATATTTTTTCCTGTTCATTTCTGTCTATTATATCATTGGAGGCGATAAAAATGAAATTGGTCAAACATATTCCCAACGCGCTTTCCATCGCTCGCATTTTCCTGTCGCTTTCCCTGCTGCTTCTCACGGGCCGGCCCTGGGTTTTCGCGGCGGTCTATCTGCTCATTGGCGCGACGGATTTCTTTGACGGCAGGATCGCAAGGCGCTACCACGCCGAAAGCAAGCTGGGCTCCAAGCTCGACGCGGTGGGGGATTCCATGCTCTTCGGCTGCGCGGTGATCAGCCTGCTGTTTTTGGCCGATTTGCGGGTAGACGCTCAAAAGTGCCTGCTTACCCTGAGCTTCGCGATCATCTACAAGCTGGCCAACGTGGTGCTGACGCATCACCGCTTCGGGCAGTGGAATATGATGCACACGCTGATGAACAAGGCCGTTTTCGCCACGCTGTATTTCTACGTGCCGGTCTTCCTCCTGCGGGGCGAAATCAACTACCACATGATTCTGGCCATCACGGTTCTGATCTGTCTGGCCTGCTTTGAGGAGACCATCACGCTCTGCAAGCTGGAGGAATACGACGTGGACTGCCACGGCATTTTGGGCGAGAGGGTTCTGCGGCTGATGGCAAGAGGCGGGGCGTAGCGCATAAAACAACAACCGTTAAAAAAACAACAACCGTCCGCGGCAGCGCGGGCGGTTGTTTTGATATCTTTCACGAAAAGGCGGGCAGTTGGCAGGCGTACCATCCTCCTGCGTCTCTCAGAGTTTCCTCCTGTCATACCATCGGCGTGTGGCCGGTACGAAATCCACCACCTCAACCACCCTGCCCTTATCGTATCTTCATTATAGCATAATTATTCACGCTTGTAAAGTATCTTGCCCACAATTCTCATCCGTCCACCTCTATCCAATCTCCCAGCCAGAAGGAGTAGATCAGCAGCTCTGAGACCGTCATGCCGAAGCAGCGCTCCATCGCCAGGCGGTAGAGGCCAAGCTGGCCGGCGTAGCGGCCAATGAGCTCGTCCATGCTCTCCACGCGGTCGGTTTTGTAGTCCAGGAGCACGAGCTTGCCATCCTCCTCGAAGGCGCAGTCCACAATACCCTGCACGATAACCTCCTCCCCTTCCAGCAGCTCCGGCGCTATGCTCTCGGGGCTGTTCCCCGTGATGCTGACGAATTCCGCGGCCGGCAGGCACAGGGTGAATTTTTGTTCCCGCATGAGATTGCCGGAGGTCAGCATGCGCCTGGTGAACTCGCTGGCCAAAAAGGTCCGCAGCTTGGGGATTTCCAGGGCGCGGGCCTCGGCGGCGCTGAGATAACCCAGGCGCGTGAGGCGTTCCAGCTCGCCGGAAAGGTGGTCGATGGCGGCGGCGTAGTCCGCGTGCTGCAAAAAGGCGTGCATGGCGCTGCCCTTCTGCGCGGCGGTGAGGGAGTCCTTTTGCAAAAACGCCGGACGGGAGCTGAAGGCAAAACGCTCCCGTGCCGCGCCCTCGCTGAGCTCTGAAACCGCGCGTTTGGCGGCCAGCTGCGTCAGCCGCGCGTAGGGATAACGGTATTCCAGCCGCCTGCGGATCTCCTCCAGCAGCGCGGGATCGCCGGCGATTTGTTGTTTTTCGCCTGCCATTGTTGTTTCTTCCACGCCAGGGGCCACAGACAGGCAGATATGCCAGCGGGAAGCCTCCCGCAGCGCGGCGCTGTGCGGCAAGCCCGCCAGCTCCCGCAAAGCGCCGGCGTCCGGATGGCGCATTGCCGCGCTGAGCAGCCAGTCGGCATAGCAGCCGGCGGCCTGCACGTTCTGCGGCTCCAGGCGCGGCTCTGCGAGGCTCATCTGCGCCGCGAGGGCTTGCAGCTTCTTCTCCGGGCCGCTTTCCGCGCAGAGCAGCACCAGGCGTTCCTTCGCCCGGGTCATGGCCACATAAAGCAGCCGCAGCTCCTCGCTTTTGGCGCTGAAGAGCATGGACTCCCTCACGGCGCGGCAGGGCACGGTGGGGTAGCGCCGCCGGTTTTCCTCGTCCGGGCAAGAAAGCCCCAGTCCCATCCGGCTATGCAGCAGCAGCGGGAGCCTTGTGTCCTCGGTGTTGAATTTCGCGCCGCAGCGCGCCAGGATACAGACGGGGAACTCCAGGCCCTTGGATTTGTGGATGCTCATGATGCGCACCACGTCGGCGCTTTCGGAGATCTCGTTGACCGAAAGCAGCCGGTTGCCCCGCTCAATCTGATCCATATAGCGCAAAAAGCCGGAGAGCCCGGCCCCCGTGTTGGCGTAGGAGACCGCGTAGGCCTCCAGCCGCTGCAGGTTCGCTCGGCGGCGGGTCGGGTGCTTCATCGCGCCGGCAATGGCCAGCAGGCCCGTATCCTCCAGGAGAAAGCGGATGAAATCCCCGGGCAGGGTCATCGCGGACATCCGGCGGTATTCACCCAGCCATTGGAGGAAATCGGCACATCCGCGGCGCAGCGCGGTATCGCCGTCGGCGCCCGCGCCCGCCCGCAGGCAGTGGTAGAGGCTGGGGGCCTCCGGCGCCGCCGCCCGCAGCAGCGCCAGGTCGCCGGGGCTGAAGCCCACGACAGGCGACAGCAGCAGCGACAGCAGGGGCACATCCCGCAAAGGGTTGTCCACGGCCCGCAGCAGCGACAGCAGCAGCTGGATCTCCCGGCTCTGGAAAAGGCTTTCCATCCGCGCGGTATGGGCCGCGACACCCGCGTCCCGCAGGGCGTTGGCGAAGACCATGCCCGCCCGGCTGTCGGAGCGCATAAGGATGCAGAAATCCCGGGGTTTTGCGGGCCGCAGCTGCCCCTTGTCAAAAATCAAGTCGGCCCGGTGGATGCTTTCGGCGATATACTTCGCGATGTAACGCGCTTCCTGCTGCAGCCTTTCTCCCGCACCCGCGCCCTGCGCGTCCAGCAGATGCAGCTGCGTTTCGAAGCCCTCGTTTTCCGGATAATAGGCCGCGCCGCAGACCAGCTCCTCCTCCGCGTCATAGTCCATTTCGGCGGCTTCCCGGCGCATGAGCTGGCGGAAAACGAAATTGACGGCCTGCGTGACGCCGCGCCGGGATCGGAAATTCCGTCCCAGCACAACGCGCGCGGGCCAGTTTTCGCCGTCATAGGGCAGATGGGTTCTCCGCTTTTCCAAAAAGAGCTCGGGACTTGCCTGGCGGAAGCGGTAGATGCTCTGCTTCACATCCCCTACCAAAAAGAGATTCCCGCCGTCCCGGGAAAGGGCGTCGAAGAGCATGCCCTGCGCGGCGTTTACGTCCTGGAACTCATCCACCAGAATTTCGGCATACTGCGCCGCGATCGTCTCCGCCAGACTTGTCTTTTCCCCCTCCGGGCTGAGGAGCAGCGCGAGGCTCCAATGCAGGAGATCGCTGAAATCGGCGGTCTGGCTTTCCCGTTTGCGCGCCGCGAAGCGGGCCATAAAATCCCGCGTTAGAAGGAGGAATTCCTCCACGATGGGCCGCAGCGTCAAAAGATCCTCTCCGTGCTCCGCCTCGCTGGCACAGAACAGATCTTTCAGCGCGGCGGTTTTCCGTTTCCACTGGTCCCGCCATTTTTTGTATCGCTCCACCCTGTCCGGGTCGGCGTCCTTCGGCTTTTTGCCCAGCTTAGCCCAGGAAATGCCCGCGAGCGCCCCGCGGAACGCGTCCCATTCGCTTGACCGCGCCCGCGCGCCGAGCTTTTCCAGCATCGCCGCGTCGCTTTCCATCGCGGGCGCGTAGGCCGCCGCCAAAGCCTCGTCCTCCTCCCGGAGCTCCCGCGCGGCGCGGCCCGCGAGCCGGCCCAGTCCCGCAAGCCGCAGCGCCGCGCTTTCCAGGAGCAGGCTGCCCCAGGGGCTTTCCCGCAGCGAAAGGCACTGACCAGCGTAGGGCTCCAGCAGGCTGTCCAGAAATGCCGCCGGATTCGGGTTTGCCAGCGCGAGCTCCGCCGTGCGCCGCATGGCCTCCGCCAGCCGCTCGTCGTCGCCGCTGAGCTCCAGCAGCAGTCCCAGCCGCCGGAAGGCCTCGCTGTCGCGGTGGTAGGCCGTTTCCATGGTCTCAGCGGCGGCCTCCTCCCGCCAGAGCGCCGTTTCGCTTTCATCCAGCAGCCGCAGCTCCGGCGGAAGTCCCAGGGCCGCGTGGTGCTCCTTCACCAATCCGAAGCAAAATTTATCAATGGTGCAAATCTGTGCCAGGGGGAGCAGCTGCCGCTGCCGCTGCAGGCGGATATTGCCCGGCTCGGCCTTGCAGCGTTCCCCCAGAGCCTTGTGGATGCGCTCGCGCATTTCGCCGGCGGCCAGCCTCGTGAAGGTCACGATGAGCAGCTCGTCGGCATCGCAGGGATCGCTTTCGTCGGCGAGCCGGCGCAGCACGCGCTCCGCCAGCACCGCCGTTTTGCCCGAGCCCGCCGCCGCGCTCACCAGCAGCGAGCCGCCCCGGGCCTCAATAGCCTGTCGTTGTTCGTCGGTCCAGCGAATGCTCATGATTGTATATCCTCGGCGTTTTTTGTGTGCGTTATGTGTAGGGGTTCAAAAATTTGAACCCAGGGTTTATTTATTTCCCAGGGTTCAAAATTTTGAACCCCTACGGCTCCAGCCTTGCCAGGGCCTCTTTGTGTTCCAGCTTCCGCCCGCGTTTTACCGGATCTCCCGGCTCGTGGCCGCACACGCTTTGGTAATCGCAGAATTTGCAGGCGGGCTCGTCGCTCCCCTCTTTTTGGTAGGGCCGCGCCGGTATTTTCCCCGCCTGCAGCTGATGCGCCATGTCCCGCAGCAAGCCGTCCACAACCCCCTTGAGCTGTCCCAGTGCCCCCAGGGAAATCATCTTGCCCTCTATCGCGTCTTTTTCGATCCACGCGGGCAGATAGATGCCGGAAGCGCCCTCTTCCATGGCGTATAACACATCGGCGTCCTCCAGCAGCATGCCGTCGGCGCAGTTGTTTTGTTGTTTTTTCGCCGCGATGTTGTCCGCTTCGCGGCTTTTGTCGGCCAACACCGGGTCGCTGACGTATTCGTATAAGATCCCCGCCGGGAGGGCCCCCGCGAAAGCCGGGCTGCCGCTTTCCCATACGGAGAAAAGGTAAACGAGCATCTGCAGGTTCAGGCCGTCATAGACCTCGTCCAGCGCGAAGCCCTTGCCGCCGGACTTATAGTCGATCACGCGGAAATAGCGCTTGCCGCCTACCTCGGCGCAGTCCACCCGGTCGATCTTGCCTCGCATGCGCAGCGTTCCGCCGCCCTCCAGGGGAATTTCGCGGGGCCGCAGCTCCCGGTCGCGGTCCACGGCCAGCTCATAGGCCACGGGACGGAACGCGCTGGCACGGAACTCCTCCAGAAGCCGCTCAAGCACCTGGGCCAGAATTCCCCGCAGCCGGCGGTACAGGTAACGCACGCGCTCACTGATGCCCTCGGCGCTGAGATAGGCGGCGGCGTATTCCTCCATGAGAGCGCCGAGCTTTTCCCCGCGCCGCGCCGCGTCCATGGCGAGAAGGTTTTCCACACCTGTTTCGCGGAAGAGGCGCTCCAGTATCCCGTGCACGGCGCTGCCGCGAAAACGGGCGTCGAAATCCGCGCGGCGGCGGGGCTCGGCCCGCAGCCCGTAGCGGCAGTAATAGGAAAACGGGCAGCGGGCATAGCTGTCAGCCCGGGAGGCGGAAAGCGTCATGGACGAGGGAAACAGCGCGCCGGCGGCATCGGCGCCGTCAATGTAAAAGGGAGCGGACCGGCTGACCCTGTCCAGGGCCTCCAGCCGGGCGCGGTATTCCTCCCGGCCCTCAAAATATTCCCGCAGGGAGGCATGCAGGGCGCTGTGGGGCTTCGTTTCGCATAGCAGGCCAAAGCCCGTGCTTTCCCCCTCCAGGCGCTCCATGCCGCTGAGCAGCAGGGTGTCCCGTTCCTCCAGGGCCGGAAAACGCTCCCGCAGCCAGGCGATCCAGGGGGAGGGCAAAAGCTCCTCCCCGGAGGCCCCGCGCCGCGCCCAGCTGAGAAAGAGCCTGTGGCTGGCGGCGTTCATGGAGCGGTAGACCAGCAGCCGCTCCATGTCCAGCTGCGCGGGGGCGGTATCCCGCAGCGCCAGGCCCATGCCCTCCAGGCGAAGGCGGTCGCGGTCATTGATGAGGCCTTCGGTCGAGGGGGCACGCGGAAAGACGCCGTCGTTCATTCCCAGCAAAAACACAGCC
>Ga0099364_10007033_pt1 | contig 16194 bp, 15 predicted proteins | sample TergutTh196P3_FD_73070 | JGI IMG/M metagenome (GOLD analysis project Ga0099364, IMG submission 73070) | Microcerotermes parvus P3 segment gut microbial communities from Pointe-Noire, Republic of the Congo - Th196 P3 | ecosystem: Host-associated > Arthropoda: Insects > Digestive system > Gut ...
GGAATCATTTTTCAAAACTAAAAAAGTAATATATATACCCCTATGATAACAGTTCAGACATTTGTATTTAATATAATTGCGGAAAACACGTATCTGCTGTACGATGAAACAAAAGAAGCTGTCTTGATTGATTGTGGCTGCATGGTTGCAGCCGAAGAGCAAAAACTTGCCGGTTTCATTTCACAAAATGGCATCCAATTAAAACGAAACCTCTGTACCCATCTTCATTTTGATCATATATTAGGCAACCATTTCATTTATCAGACGTATGGAATAAAACCTGAAGCGCATCGAAAGGAAGTTGAATTACTGCCGTCAATCAAACAACAAATGTTATCCATGCGTATTCGCCTTCCTGTTCAATGGATGGAAGTAGAGGACTATTTAGTTGGAAATGAAACCATCCGCTTTGGCGAATCCGAATTAGTTACCATGCTTGTACCCGGGCATTCTCCCGGCAGTCTGGCATATTACAGCCGCAAGGATGGATTTATTATCGCCGGCGATGTGTTGTTTAAAGGAAGCATCGGGCGCTCAGACCTTTGGGGTGGAAACCATGAGATGTTAGTGGCCGCTATCAAAGATAAAATTTTATGCTTGCCCGACGAAACCATCGTATATCCCGGACATGGACCTTCCACTACGGTCATAGAAGAAAAATTAAATAACCCTTTTTTATATTAAATTTATGGATTCCAATAACTTTGCAAATCGTCATATTGGCGTTTCAACCGAAGATTTATTAGTCATGTTACAAACCATCGGAGTCAATTCGATCGACAAATTGATTGAACAAACGATTCCATCGGATATCCGTCTACCAAAATCCCTCGAACTGCCCGATCCAATGTCCGAGCGTGAATTTGCCGAACATATAACCGAGCTGGCTTCAAAAAACAGGATATTTACTTCCTATATCGGGTTGGGTTGGTATGATACTGTTTGTCCCGCTCCGATTTTGAGAAACGTTTTTGAAAATCCGGCATGGTATACATCCTATACACCTTATCAGGCAGAAGTATCGCAGGGACGTTTAGAGGCATTATTTAATTTCCAGACCATGATTTGCGAACTCACCGGAATGTCTTTGGCCAACTGTTCGCTTTTGGATGAAGCAACAGCAGCGGCAGAAGCGGCAACCATGCTGTTCGCTACCCGGAGCCGTGAGCAGATCAAAGCGGAGGCGAACGTTCTTTTTGTCGATGAAACAGTATTTGAATCTACCCTTGCCGTACTACAAACGCGTATGATTCCGCAAGGTATTCAAATCATCACAGGCAATTATCGTGATTTCAGTCTGACGGAAAAAATATTTGGAGCCATCATACAATATCCGGATAGCAATGGGTCTGTCAATGATTATACTTCATTTGTTTCATTCGCGCACGCCAATGGAATACGTGTTGCGGTAGCTGCCGATTTAATGAGTCTTGTCGTGTTGACACCTCCGGGTGAATGGGGCGCTGATATTGTTTTCGGAAGCAGTCAGCGTTTTGGTACGCCCATGTTTTACGGAGGGCCTTCCGCTGCTTATTTTGCTACAAAAGAGGAATATAAGCGATTTATTCCCGGACGAATTATTGGTCTCTCTGTGGATGCTTACGGACGTCCGGCTTACCGGTTAGCGCTTCAAACCCGCGAACAACATATCAAACGCGAAAAAGCAACCTCCAACATCTGTACTGCTCAGGCTTTATTAGCTACCATGTCCGGCTTTTACGCCGTTTATCATGGCGCGGAAGGTTTACGCGATATCGCTTTGCGTATCCATACCTTCACAGGATTTTTAGCTGGCGAACTGCATAAATTCGGGTATAAACAGCACAATGAGAATTATTTTGATACATTAAAAATAACATTGCCGGAAAAAATCCCTGTTCCTGTTTTGCGCGAAATTGCGTTGGATTGTAACGTAAACCTGCGTTATTTTGATGACGGACAGGTGGGTATCAGTATTGACGAAACGACGCAGATTACAGATATCGGTACATTATTATATATATTTTCCAGTGCGGCTGGAATTGATTATTTGCTTGAAAAAAGCATTCCGGCTCAGCTTTATGTTGATATTAAGTTTATCAGAAAAACTGATTTCCTGCAACATGACTTGTTTAAAAAATATCGTACCGAAACCGAACTAATGCGTTATATCAAACGATTGGAGCGTCGGGACATCTCATTGGCTCATTCGATGATTTCGCTGGGTTCGTGTACGATGAAACTCAACGCTGCATCAGAGATGTTGCCGTTAAGTAATCCGGCATTTCAAAATATTCATCCTTATGCTCCTGTAGACCAGACAGAAGGATACAAGGAATTGATTGAGAATCTTTCGTCTTATTTAGTTGAAATAACAGGGATGAAAGGTTGTAGTTTGCAGCCCAATTCGGGCGCTGCGGGCGAATATGCCGGGCTTCGCGTAATTAGAGCGTATCTTGAAAGCATAGGTCAGGGACACCGGAACATTGTATTACTTCCTTCTTCTGCTCACGGAACCAATCCGGCGAGTGCTATTCAGTGTGGTTATGCTACAGTAACCGTTCATTGTGATGAAAAAGGAAATATCGACATGGCTGACTTCCGCTTAAAAGCCGAACAATACAAAGAAAATTTAGCGGCTACAATGATTACGTATCCATCGACTCATGGTATTTTTGAAGCGGATATCCGTGCGATGTGTGATATTATACATGCCTGTGGAGGTCAGGTATACCTGGATGGCGCCAATTTAAATGCACAGGTCGGTCTGACTAATCCGGGAGTCATTGGCGCCGATGTATGTCATTTGAATTTACATAAGACATTTGCATCCCCGCACGGTGGTGGCGGACCCGGGGTTGGACCTATTTGTGTGGTCGAACATCTGATACCGTTTCTTCCATCGCATCCGGTCGCCTATGGAAGTAGCATAAATACCGTTTCTGCGGCTCCCTTCGGAAGCGCGGGAATCCTCCCGATTTCGTATGCCTATATTCGCATGTTAGGCGCCGAAGGACTGACCCAATCTACCCGGACAGCTATTCTCAATGCCAACTATTTAGCTTCCAAATTGAACGATACGTATGGACTGGTATATACCGGTACAAATGGTCGTGTTGGTCATGAACTGATTCTGGAATGTCGCCTTTTTAAAGATACCGGTGTTGATGAAACAGATATAGCAAAGCGTTTGGTGGATTTTGGCTATCATGCGCCTACGTTGTCTTTTCCGGTACATGGCACATTGATGGTCGAACCGACCGAAAGTGAAAGCAAAGCGGAATTAGATCGTTTTATTGAAGTTTTGGATTGTATCTTTCAAGAAATTAAAGAGATAGAGAGCGGTATAGCCTCTAAGGAAGACAATGTACTAAAAAATGCGCCGCATCCGGAATATGAAGTCGCCGGTGATGAATGGAACCATAGTTATTCCCGTTCGAAAGCCGCATTTCCATTAGACTGGTTGCATGAAAACAAGTTCTGGGTGAATGTAGCCCGCGTGAATAATGCACATGGAGACAGGAATTTGGTGGCGTCTTTAGGAAGGCCGTAAGATGGAGGGTTTTGAAAATCAGTTATTGGCTAATGCCGGTTTTCAATTCAATTATTCAGTTATCAGGCAGGGAAAGACAGTAAGAATTTAAGATGAAATGAACGAAAAAAAAGAAAATAGTAAGCCTTTGATAGATTGCACTTTATGGGCTAATGAATTACCATTGGCTATCACAGTGGCAGATATAAATGATACCATTATTTATATGAATGAAAGATCCAAACTTGCTTATCCAAATTCTAAGGCAGGGGATCGGTTAGCCGGTTGCCACAAACAAATTTCGATGGATAAAATGGAGACTTTCAAAAAAAAAGATGTTTCAAATACCTATACCGTTCAAAGACATGGTATCAGAAAATTTATACATCAAACTCCATGGTACCAAGATGGAATAGTAGCCGGATTGGTTGAATTTTCAATTGAAATACCTGCTGATATGCTTCATATTGACAGGGATATAATACAGTAACATATTTTCACCTTTATTATAGGGGATGTTTAGCGGGCTATCTTGCGAATCTATTTTTCCGGATTAAATGTTTCGTAAGTAGTGTCAGAATAATAAATTATTATTTTCACTACTTTTTTTACAGGCGCTTCTGTGAATATAACAGTCTCATTTGCATCTTTTTTAGGAGGAGAAGATGATTTTTTATCCTTTATTTCCTTGCGATATTCGGGATTATTTTTTTTCTCCGGCAGAATATACGAAGGATTTGCAAACAAATCCGGCTGTATCTGGTGACTTGTTGTTTGTTTGGATTCCCGTTTCATATTTCCGCTACCAAATAAGAGCCAATCCGGATTGATATACATAAATCGCTCCAGAATTTTAGTACATACATCTAAACTCGGATTATTCCTGCCAGATGTGATATGCGACATGGCAGCACGTTGAATACCAATCTTTTCAGCAAATCCCGACGGAGTCAATCCCTCTAACTCCATAATCCGTAATATTCTCTCTTTCATTGTATTTAATTTTATATTTTTTATTTCCAAATTGTTGGTTTTACATTAATATACCATTCGATTCACAAAGATAAACATTGTTTATCAAAAAACAAAACTGTTTTCATGATTTATGAAATATATATTTGTTAACTACAAAACACACAAATGTTTTATTTCGACAAAGAACATAAATTACCCCCTACCCTATTATTAAAGTAATTCTTTAATTTATCTTATTTAAAATATTGATTTAAAGTTGTTTGAATAATATTAAATGTGATTTTTTTTGTAAAATTTGCGGAGAATAAATCATTCATGGAATAAATGTTTGATGTATAACTTTAATTAATTAAATATAATGCTCTGATATTAAGTATATTAAACAAATAAATATATAGGAATAAGGCTGTTTTCACGCAGGTTTTTTGTAAACAACCGTAGACAGCACGGAGGCATTCTTGATGTACACAATTGTTTAAACGACAACCTGTTCGGTTTACCAATGTATACAATTGTTGTCTCGCCAATAATATCCAACGATGAATATATGCATATTTATTCATGGGGATATTCTGTATGCCATGAGGATATTGTGTTAATTCGATTGAAAATGTCTTTCTGTCAGCACAATATGTCCCGATTAAGGGTAATATATGCCTAACTGATGTTTTCTGCTTTTGAGCATTCCGTCTTAAAACAACATTCGGCGGAGCCAATGTTTCGTTTGGTAAAAAAAATGCTGGCTTCCCATTTCCTCATGCCATATAGCGTCATGTCAACTTTATTTTCCCGTCATTGCGAGGGACGAAACAATCCGGAAAACACCACCATGCGGGATTGTTTCGTCATTCCTCCTACCGATGAAAAGTATTGTAATAGTATGTATATCAACATCACATTCGGATTTCTTTAGGGACTCAATGTTAGTAGAAAAAACGACATGCTTTCATAAACAGTGTGCCGTCTGGTACGCAACATAAAAATTAACCTGTCACGTACCTGACGGCACGTAAAACCAGGGGAGTAATCATTTTCTACCCATATTATGTTCCTGTCGGAACAGTTCGTTACACGATTCGTAGTTACAGATGTAGCCTTCCTGTCATCTCTCCGTTTGTCTGAAAATTTCTCCCAAGTCACTACCAATGACGATGTGTCAAGTTGCCGTTGACACGACAATAGATGCAACCATTACAGGAAATGTGGTTTACGGCAGTAAATCATACATTTGTAAATTCACCTGCAGTCGGACTTACTACATTTGTATCATGCACTGATTGTTTATATACATATATTTGCCTTCGTGTTGTTATACATTTGTAGACAAGGAGGATTCTGAAGCAAGTTTATAATGCCGTAATTCGTTTTTAGAAGCGCCCTTCTTTGTTTTTGTTGTCGATTGTAGTCTGCGAAGTCGTACAGTCATGCCAGCCGAAGGATTAAGCGATAGTGAAGCTATAACTTCCGGAAGCAGTTCTTTGATCCATTGTTCGGTTTTTGCTAACTCGGCAAGAATATCAAGCGCCCAGACTTTAACTGCAACACGTGTTTTAGGATCTATAATCCAATCTGCACAAGTTGTAGCGATGGCTTCTAAATTTTGCGGACGGTTCCCCTCTTTGATAGCAAGAAAGCATATTTTAGCAAAATGCCTGCGCATGCTGCCGTTTGTGATTGCAGGAAATAATCTGAAAAACTGACTCATATAAGGAAAAAACAGGGTCGAATTCTTGCAATAAACGGTTTCAAGTATGTAAGCCGAACGAAATTCGAATTTTTCCAAATCATCATTGGACAGCCCGAGCGTATCGCTTTCCATGATTAATTTCCATAATGTTTGCAATGAGTGGGTTGAAATAACCTCCTGTGCCCATGTTTTGGCATAATTCGGACTAAATGTCAGGCATATTTCTATCAGTTTTTCTCGTGTCATTTGTTGGCAATTGATATGTAAATATACAACATTATTATTATATTTGCAAAAAAAAGACAGGTGCATGCTGAAGTTGAAAGATAAACATGTTGTCAAAAACACAAAAAAAGCTGAAATACTGCATATTAACAGCCAGAGTATCGGTGAAGAAATTGCAAACGCCATTTCTCACGGAACGGGAGCGCTATTGGCTATCACCGGTGTTGTGGCGTTGATTATTTCGGCGATACGATTAGGTCGAACCATGGATATTGTCAGCAGTTCTATCTATGGTGGCAGTCTTATTTTCCTTTATTTGTCATCCACTCTCTATCATTCGCTCACTTCCTATAAGGCAAAGCGTCTTTTTCAGTTGTTTGATCACTGCGCCATCTTTATCTTGATTTTGGGCTGTTATGCTCCGCTGACACTTTCCCTGATGGGCGGAATGGTGGGAAGGCTTTTGTTTGGCTGGAATATCCTGTTAACTGTGTTCGGTTTAGTGTTGAACAGTATCAGTGTCAAACGTTTTCAGACGCTTTCTATTGTGCTGTATCTGTTGATGGGCTGGTCGGTCGTGGCGACTTTTTCATTCCTTCCGCCTCTATCACGTGTCGCTTGGGCCTTGCTGCTGGGCGGCGGTCTGTTTTATACGACAGGCATCGTGTTTTTTTATTTGAAAAAACCGCGTTTTATGCACTTTATCTGGCATTTGTTCGTGCTGGCCGGTAGCTTGTTACATTATTTCTTTGTGCTTTTTTTCGTTATATTAAGGTAGATTTTTAGTGTAGAATCTTATATAGTAACTCTTTCAGAATATCGCCGTCAGTCAGCGAAGATGTCGCATCAACTCCTTTCGAGCGAGCGTCAGCTAATCGAATTTCGTGGATTATTGTAAACACTTTCATGGCATTAAAGTTACGAAGCCCTGTTTTATAGTCTTTTACCTGAATAGGATAACGCAAACCCAATGTTTTCATAATGCCGGCATCAGTCTTATCCTGCGAATAATGGCAAATCAGTAGATTTGAAAAATAATTGAATAATACCGGTAAGGTTGCCTGGATTGGATGATTCTTCGGATTTCGTTCAAAATATTGAGCTATCCGGTTTGCTTTCTGTACTTGTTTATTCACGATAGCGTTTTGGAATTCAAAATTGTTAAAATCTTTACTGATTCCCACGTTTCGTTCGATTAATTCGGGCGTAATTCTTTTGACAGGTTTGTCAGCCAGCATAATAAGCAATTTATCCAATTCTTTATTCAATACATCCAAATCATTTCCCAAAAAATCTGCCAGCATCTGAGCCGCTTTTACGTCGGTAGCAATCGAACGTTGACGCATCGTTTGGGCTATATAATCCGCCATCTTGTAGTCAGGGATTTTTTTTGATTCAAATAAGATGCCGTTTTTATCAATAGCAAGCGCCAGCGTTTTCCGGCGGTCTATTGTTTTATATTTGTAATTAATAACTAAAATGGTTGATTTTAACGGGTTATTAATATAGTTCGTAAGTAATTCAAGTTTATCAATCAACTGTGCTTCACGGACAACAACTAACTGGTAGTCGGACATCATGGGAAATCGTCTTGCTGCGTTCAATACATCGGTTGCTTCCGTATCCGCACCGTAAAGGATAATCCGGTTAAAATCAAGTTCATCTTCTTTTAGAACAGCGCTCAGAAGCAAATCGGTTATCCGATCCAAAAAATAAGGTTCTTCACCCATCAAAAAATAGACCGGATAAAATATGCGTGATTTTATCTCTCTGCAGATTTCTTCGTATGTGAATTCTTTTTTTGCCATTTGTTTGTGTTTTTACCAGCTAAACCGGATATGACGAACTGTTTGTTTTTTATCAATGATTTGCATCAATGCGCCGATACCCAGTTCGACATGTTCTCTTGCAAAATTCTGTGTGACCATGCGGTCGCTCTTTTCCGTTTTGACGCCTTCCTCTACCATCGGTTTGTCGGAAATCATCAGCAAGGCGCCGGTTGGAATCTTATTGGCAAAACCTGCCGTAAACAAAGTCGCTGTTTCCATATCAATACCTGTGGCATGGGTTGTTTTCAGATAGTTTTTAAATGTTTGGTCATATTCCCAGACCCGGCGGTTGGTTGTATAGACTGTTCCTGTCCAGTAATCTTTTCCACAGTCGCGGATAGCCGATGAAATGGCACGCAACATCGAAAAAGCAGGCAATGAAGGCACTTCGGGCGGCAGGTAATCGTTCGATGTCCCTTCGCCCCGTATGGCGGCTATGGGCAATAGATAGTCGCCCAGAACATTGGTTCTTTTTAAACCCCCGCATTTGCCCAGAAACAATACCGATTTGGGGGCAACTGCCGACAGCAAGTCCATGATGGTTGCCGCATTGGCGCTTCCCATTCCGAAATTAATGATAGTTATCTTTTTGTATGAAGCGTTCGGCATCGAACTTTGTAATCCCATGATGGGGACTCCAAAATGTGTGGCAAACAACTCCACATATTTGGCAAAATTGGTCAGGAGGATGTATTCGGTGAAATCGTCTAATTTTCGTTCCGTATAGCGGGGCAACCAGTTTTCAACAATTTCTTGTTTCGTTTTCATATTCTTTTTATCTTTGGTGACAAATTCAACAACAAATATACTCAATGCAATCGTTAAATCTGCCAAATTGTACCCTAAAAATATCACAAATAAAAGGAAAACGATTTATTTATGATCCCGTCCGAAGAAAAAAAGTGGCATTAACTCCGGAAGAATGGGTACGTCAGCATTTTGTGAATTATCTGATTACGGAAAAAAAATACCCGAAAGAACGAATTGCCAACGAAGTGACCGTGTCGTTGAACGGCATGTCGCGCCGATGCGACACGGTTGTATATAATCAATTCCTCGAACCAATCGTTATTGTTGAATACAAAGCGCCTTCCGTACCAATTACGCAGGATGTTTTTGAGCAAATCACACGATATAACAGCTGCCTTCGGGTTGATATCCTGATTGTTACCAATGGATTGGAACATTATTGCTGCCGGATCGACAACAATACCTCAACCTATATCTATCTGAAAGAGATTCCGGAATATGACAATTGATAATGTATAACTACTTCACCTTATACGCCATCAATGCATCACCATGGCGGATGTACAGAACTCCTTCGTATATTACGGGGTGTGCCCAATGTTGTTCTGTGCCCAAGGTCACATTGAAAGAGCTTACTAATTCGAATTTTTCAGGATTGGGTTTGACTAAATTCATCGTGCCCCTTTCGCTGTAACAATAGAGCATCCCATCGGCGTAAACCACATTGCATGGAGCTAAATCGCTTACCCTGTACATGGTTTCGCCCGTGTTCCAGTTCAGACAAAACCAGTACCTGTTTTGATGTCCCGAAGCGTAAACATAATCATCTATCTTTACGGCGCCTCCCATTTGGTTGTCCATTTCGTCATGTTTCCATACAAGTTCAACGTCATTACCACCGTCTTTGAGGCGAAGCATAACTGTTCCGACTCTATATCCTGCAGTTGATAAAATCATGCCATCGTGATAGAGGGGAGTGTTAGGGTGGATGTTATATTCGTGTTGCTGCGGAAACGACCAAAGAAGTTCACCCGTATCAGCGTTCACGCCGACAATATATTCGGCAGTGGATGTTACGATCATGGGTATGGATTGATCATTGATATACTGAGGAGAACAATAGGCTGATATCGTACCTGCGCCCGTTGACGACCATATCAATTCCCCAGTATTTTTGTTCAAAGCCACGATGTTATGTTCGACGCCTCCCGGAGTGATAAAAAGTTTGTCACCTACAATTAAAGGCGATTCAGTAACACCCCAATCCGTATTTCTGCCGTCGAATCCGGTGAGTATTTCTTTTGTCCAAACCTCGTTGAGTGTATTTTCGTCTATACAGAGGAGTCGTCCAAAAGCGTTATAGATATACAATTTCCCGTTATTGATGCTGATGGTGGAGCGCGGTCCAGGCCATTTTTCACTCTCTTCTTTGCCTACTTCTTTTTTTGTGAGCAAATTGCCTTGAAGGTCGAACACATGAAGCATGAGTTTGTCTTCGTCAAGTCCTGTAATATAGAGCTTTTCATTGGATATAGCCACCGATGTAAAACCTGCTCCCAATCCTTCGTAAGCCCACAATAATTCCGGACCATTTTCGGGCCATGACATTAGTAAGCCGGTTTCAGCGTACTTACCGTCACGATATTCACCCCGCCATTGCAAGTTTTTGAGGATTCCTTCTCCTATCCGGTCACTTCGTTGTTGACATGACAGCAACAACACAGGAAATAAAAATGTAATAAAAATCAAATACTTTTTCATAGATAATTATAATTTTAATATGTTTGTTTGCATATTAACAGGTGAGGCAGAACAATCATATCCTGCCTTCAACGCTTTCAAATTCATTTCGACTATTTCATCGCCTTTACGTGCAAAGATTGAACAAACTCCTTCCGCAATTTTATCATATTCGATTCCAAGAAAAGGAGTGGCTGCTCCCAGCATCACCATATTGGCTGTAAGCGCCGAACCCACTTTTTTGGCGATGGATTCGACGTCCAAGAGGACTTTTTGCGGTAATTTTGCCAATTCATCGTGTATATGACCGATTTCAGGATAATTCGTAATATTGATAAACGGTACGGAATTGGTCACCAACCAACCTTCTTTTTTCAGATAAGGAAGGTAGCGAAGGCTCTCCATCGGTTCCAACGAAATAATCAAATCGGCTTGCCCCATGGCAATCAGGTCGGAAGAAATCGGTTGGTCTGACAGACGCAGATGCGATTGTACCTCGCCGCCCCGTTGACTCATCCCGTGTACTTCGGATTGTTTCATGTATAACCCCTCTTTGAGCGCGGCTTCTCCGATAACGGCGCCTATCGAAAGGATTCCCTGACCGCCAACGCCTGATAAAATAATATCTGTCTTCATTTTACTTTTTTCTTTCTGGTTAATGTCTGAATACATTCGCGACGTGGAATCAATACCGAAACCCCCTGGTATTCAATTTCTTCCCGAATGGCATTTTTCATTTCTTCATGGTTCTTCGGCAAGGGAACCATCACGCGGATATGTTCTCTATCGACTCCGATGCCTTCGCAAATCGCCTCTATCCTGCCCTTTCCTGTTGAATCCTGTCCGCCGGTCATCGCTGTGGTTCCATTGTCTGCGATAATGATGGTAACATGGCTGTTTCCGTCCACGCAATCAAGCAATCCCGTCATGCCCGAATGTGCAAATGTCGAATCGCCGATTACGGCAATCGAAGGATGCGTTCCCGCATCGGCAGCGCCTTTAGCCATGGTAATGGAAGCGCCCATATCAATGCAACTGTCGATTGATCGGAAGGGAGGTAAAGCGCCTAACGTATAACACCCTATATCTCCGAAAACTTTGGGCGCTTCATATTCTTTTAATACTTCATTCAAAGCCTCATACAAATCTTTATGCCCACACCCTTTGCATAAGGAAGGGGGGCGGTTTACGATTATTTCCGGCGTTGAATTATATGTTTTCATTTCTTTTCCAAGCGCCTTGCCTACAAGGTCGGGATTCAACTCGCCATCTCTTGGGAGCGTCCCATCCAAACGACCCCTTACTTTCAAAAAACCTTTCCGCTTTCCTTCTATAACCGGTTCGTAATTTGTAATTCGTAATTCGTAATTGTTGAATGGTCCCTTCAACTTTTCTTCTATCACAGGATATCCGTCTTCAAGGACCAGTATCTCATCACATTCACTTGTTATCTTTTCTATCTGTCTGGTGGGCAATGGATATTGACCGATTTTTAAAACAGGATGGTTGATACCTTCGGGATAATTTTCCGACAAATAGTTGTACGCAATGCCTGAAGCAATGATTCCCAATCGTTTATCCGGTGCGTCAAAATATGGATTATAAGCGGAATTTTCGGATTCCTCAAGCATATTTTGTTGTGCGTCAATTAGTTTTTTAAACCGTTGACGTGCGAAAGCGGGAAGCAGGACAAAACGTTGTTTGCCATCAGCAGGAAAACTCAACGGATTTTCTTCTTTCTGCGGGCGGGTTATAATCCCTGTACGTGAGTGTGCTAACCGTGTTGTAATACGTATCAGGACAGGATAACCGAGTTTTTCGGAAAGGTCGAATCCATCGTACACCATATCGTATGTTTCCTGTTGATTGGAAGGTTCGAGCATGGGCAGCATCGCAAAGTTACCGTACACACGGCTATCCTGTTCATTTTGGGAAGAGTGCATCGAAGGGTCGTCTGCCACAACGATAATCAACCCTCCATGAATACCGCTCATAGCCGTACTCATAAAGCAGTCGGCAGCCACGTTCAACCCGACATGTTTCATACAGCACAACGCCCGTTTCCCTGCATAACTCATGCCTAAGGCTGTTTCCATCGCCGTTTTCTCGTTTGTACACCAGCGGCTGTGGATTCCTTTTTCGCGTGCGGTAGCAGAACGTTGAATATATTCGGTTATTTCGGTAGATGGCGTACCCGGATACGCATATACACCCGACATTCCCGCATCAATCGCAGCCCGGGCTATCGCCTCATCGCCTAACAACAATTGTTTTTCCATTTATTTATATGATAATTTTGAATTTCGGAGACAAAGATATGAAAAAAATCTTTCATCGTATCCCCCGCCTGTTTAATTCGGCACGCCAACGTTCGGCATTCCGGTTGTGTTCGGAAAGGGTTACGGCAAAATTATGACGACCGGAAAAATCTTCTTTTGCACACATATACAGATAATTATGTTTTTGATAGTTTAACACGCCTTCCAACCCTTTCAGGGAAGGAATCCGCAATGCGCCCGGTGGTAATCCGGAATATAGATAGGTGTTATAAGGTGAATCTATTTGAAGGTGTTCGTATAAAATGCGTTGGATAGCAAAGTTGCCCAGCGCATATTTGACGGTTGGGTCGGCTTGCAGGGGGATTCCCCTGTGAAGCCGGTTGATGTAAAGTCCTGCAATGGTAGGATATTCGTCTGTCATGGCTGACTCTTCTTCGACGATGGAAGCCAGAATGGATACTTCGACGGGGCTTAAACCAATCCTCCGGGCTTTGTCGCGACGGTCTTCCGTCCAGAAAGTTTCGTATTCGCGTTTCATCCGTTCCATCAACCTTTCGGCTGAAATGTTCCAATATACTTCATATGTATTGGGAAGAAACATCGTCTTGATGGTAACTGGCGTGAATCCCAGCGATTCACAGTAAGATGCATTGTTCAGCAAGGCGCTTATATCCTGATTTGTAATCATTAACTGTTCGCTTAATCTGTCGGTAAGGTCTTCTTTCAGACGGATATTATTGAAGGTAATGCGAACAGGTTCCTGTTGTCCGTTACGCAATTGTTTCAATAAATCGTAGTTGTTTATTCCGGGTTGGACGGCATAGCGTCCGGTTTTCATGGATGAAGGATATTTCAGAATCTTTGCCGTTTCTTTGAAAGAATTGATATTCAAACAATTTGCTGAATCTTCCAATTGTCGGCATACATTATCGAAATCTTTATCATTATAAATATAGATGTATATCGTTTTCTGTGACGCAAAATTGGGGTAAAGGAAGTAATAATATCCAAATCCTCCTCCTGTTATACATAACATTAAAAACAAGAAGAAAATGATTATCAGAGAACGTTTTATCAATTTATTCATCATGAAGAGTTTTTTAGTCTGGAAACACAATCGATAATTGCCGCTGGTCGTACAGCATTTTTTTCTTTTTGGGTTCGGTCAATATTTTGCGCACCTGTTCGGGGGTTATTTCGTTGATGGTATGTATGGGCAGTTCGTTACAGGTAATGAAATACTGTGCTTTCTTCATTACTACGCCGATTTTCTTTAACTGTGCCGATGTCAGTTTGCCGAAACGGCGGGAGGTGACAATCAATTTCGCTGATTTGACGCCGATGCCAGGTACACGCAATAGCATGGAATACTCTGTCTTGTTGATATCTACCGGAAAATGTTCGGGATGACGTAATGCCCAAGCTAATTTCGGGTCTATTTCGAGGTCGAGATTCGGGAAACGGTCGTCAACGATTTCATTGACCTTGAACTCATAGAAACGCAATAGCCAGTCCGCCTGATACAGACGGTTTTCGCGCACAAGCGGCGCCTGTTGAACGGCAGGCAGACGGGTATCGTAGGCATTCACAGGGATAAATCCGGAATAATAGACCCTTTTCATGCTTGGGCGCTGATACAGGGCTGATGCAACACGAAGGATGTCGTTGTCGCTGTCGGGACTGGCGCCTACAATCATCTGCGTACTTTGCCCTGCCGGAACAAAGCGGGGTGCATAGCGGAACTTGCGACGTTCTTCGGCGCTCTGCAACATGCCCTGCTGGATAAAACGCATCGGAGCAAACACGCTTTGAAAGTCTTTTTCGGGCGCCAGCATTTTCAGGCTTGGTTCGCTTGGTATTTCGAGGTTCACACTCATCCTGTCGGCATACAATCCGGCTTCATTGATTAGTTCCTGACTGCATCCCGGAATACTTTTCAGATGAATGTATCCGTTGAAACGATGTTGGGTGCGCAGGTCTTTCACTACCCGCACCATTCGTTCCATCGTGTAATCAGGACTTCGGACGACCCCCGAACTGAGAAACAGTCCTTCGATATAGTTGCGGCGATAAAATTCAATCGTCAGGGTGACTAATTCGCTCACTGCAAAGGTTGCCCGCGGGATATCGTTGCTCCTGCGACTGATACAGTAAGCGCAATCATATATACAATAATTGGTCAGCATGATTTTCAGCAGCGCAACACAACGTCCGTCTTCGGTAAAACTGTGGCAAATCCCCATCCCTCCGACCGTATTTCCCAATCCTTTTGACGGATTTTTACGGACTGTACCGCTGGATGCGCAGGAAACGTCATACTTCGCCGATTCCGCCAACACCTTGAGTTTTTCTAAAATTGTCTCGTTCATTTCCTCACAAAGAAACGAATTTTATGCCAAAAACAGGTAAGAAAGAGGTGTTATTTTACCCATTCTGCTATTTTTATGATTACCTGTACGGCCTTTTCCATCGACTGCACCGGGATCCATTCGTAACGTCCATGAAAATTCATGCCTCCGGTGAAAATATTCGGGCAAGGTAGTCCTTTAAAAGACAATTGGGCGCCATCTGTTCCGCCGCGAATGGGACGGATAACGGGTGTAACACCGGTTGCATACATGGCTCTCTCTGCCAGTTCAATAATATGTTTTTGCGGCTCCACGATGTCGCGCATATTGCGGTATTGTTGTTTGATTTCAAGTCGAACGGTACCCTCCGGATAGATTTTATTCAAGTAATCGGCTATATTCTGAAGTCGCGTCAACCGTTTTGCGAATTTGTCTCGGTCGTGGTCGCGGATAATATAGGATAGCGTAGCTTCTTCCACTGTTCCGTTTATTCCGGTCAGGTGGAAAAACCCTTCATAGCCTTCGGTATGTTCCGGGCGTTCATGCGAGGGCAACATCCTTGCAAATTGCATAGCGATTGCGCTTGCATTGACCATTTTATTCTTGGCGTATCCCGGATGTACATTCAACCCTTTCACGATAACTTTAGTAGCGGCAGCATTAAAATTTTCGTATTCCAATTCGCCTACTTCTCCGCCGTCGATAGTATAGGCCCAGTCGCAACCGAATTTATCTACATCAAATTTCGATGTACCCATGCCTATTTCTTCGTCCGGGGTGAATGCAATACGTATTTTGCCGTGTTTGATTTCCGGATGGTCTATCAGATATTGAATCGCGGTCAGGATTT
>Ga0099364_10007034_pt1 | contig 16192 bp, 15 predicted proteins | sample TergutTh196P3_FD_73070 | JGI IMG/M metagenome (GOLD analysis project Ga0099364, IMG submission 73070) | Microcerotermes parvus P3 segment gut microbial communities from Pointe-Noire, Republic of the Congo - Th196 P3 | ecosystem: Host-associated > Arthropoda: Insects > Digestive system > Gut ...
GGATTTAGGGTTAGGAGGCGGGCTATGTGATTCCGGAAAGCGGAGCATGGATGCGGAGCGAGCTTTTTATCGCATGGATGACGATAATGAGCGGTGGAGGAACACATAGCGCGACGACGGCTACTTAGAACTTAGGATTAGGAAAATTATGTCAAAAATCAATGAAATCACTACAGCGATAGAAACAGGTCAATTCAAACAAATCGAAACTCTTGTTCAAGACGCTCTAAACGAGGGGATCGACCCAAACACCATTTTGAACGAGGGTATGATCGATGCCATGACCTCTATCGGCGCGAAATTTCAAGCCAATGAAATCTTTGTGCCGGAGCTTATGATTGCTGCCAAAACGATGAAAAAAGGCGTAGAGCTTCTGCGTCCGTTTCTTACGGGTGGTAGTCTCGGAAAACACGGGAAATTTGTTATCGGGACAGTCGCGGGCGATATGCATGACATCGGCAAGAATCTTGTCGCGCTCATGGTCGAATCCGCCGGATTTGAAGTCATCGATCTCGGTGTAGATGTTTCCCCGTCAAAATTTGTAGAGGCTGTTAAGGAAAACCCCGACTGCAAAATAATAGGAGCCTCCGCGCTCCTTACAGTCACTATGAATTCGCTCAAAGCAACTGTCAAGGCATTTGAAGACTCCGGTCTTAGAGATAAAGTAAAAATAATGGTCGGCGGAGCACCGGTCACACAACAGTTCGCCGATGAAATCGGTGCCGACGCATACACACCCGATGCCGGTTCAGCCGCTGTCAAGGCTGTTGAGCTTGTTACCGGCTAACTGTCATTCTGAGCGCAGCGAAGAATCTTATTGTAAACGCACTCTAACTGTCATTCTGAGCGCAGCGAAAAATCTTATTGTAAACGCACTCTAACTAACTGTCATTCTGAGCGCAGCGAAGAATCTTACTACCGAAACCACCGCATATCAGCGTTTCCCCAAATAATCAAAATCGAGGTCATAACGATGAAAGTATTGAGAAATTACACAGAAGACGCAGTACGCGCATACGTAGAGTTAACTATCTCCAAGTATGATGTTTGCCAGTGTGAGGACTGTCGCCTCGACATCATGGCAATCATGCTCAACAACATGAAATCCCATTATGTAGTCACAGAAAAAGGCGCATTATACGCGCAACTGACCGAATTTGACCCTCAAACCAAAGTCGATATGCTAACCTGCATGGGCCTCGCCATCCAACTCGTCAAATACAACCCGAAACACTAAGGTTAGGGACTAGGGATTAGATGTGCCCCCTTCGCGCACGAAGGGGGTGCCGCAAAGCGGCGGGGGTTGTAGGGACTAGAATCTTACTCGGACACGAACCTTTCCAAGCGGTTCATGCCTTCCGCTATGGTTTCCATTGACGCGGCGTAGGTGAGGCGCACGAAATTATCGCATCCGAAGCCGGTACAAGAGACCACTGCGACCAAACCGCTTTCCAAAAAGGCAAGCGAAAAATCATCGCTGTCTTTTATCAATTTCCCGCCAAAAGTTCTTCCGATTAGTTTTTCGATATTTATCATTACATAAAACGCGCCGTCGGGTTTTCTGCAACTGACGCCCGGTATGGCATTGACACGTTCAACAATATAATCGCGCCTTTTCTCAAACTCATCCCGCATCTCTTTAATGCCGGTCTGCGAGCCTCTGAGCGCTTCTACTGCGGCGAACTGCGAAATCGTGCTTGGTGAAGATGTTGAGTGGCTGAGATAGTTTGTCATAACCTTCGCTATTTTTGCGTTTGAAGCGGTATAACCGATACGCCAGCCTGTCATAGCATACGTCTTTGAAACGCCGTTAATAATGATCGTGCGGTCTTTGATGTCCTCACCCAATGACGCAACGCTTGTGAACTCCTTGCCGTCATATATCAGCTTATAGTATATCTCGTCAGAGATAATAAATAGGTCGTTCTTTAGACAAACTTCAGCCAAATCCCTAAGTTCATCCGCATTATAGAGCATACCTGTCGGGTTTGAGGGATTATTGAGAATAAAAAGCTTTGTTTTTTCAGTCACAGCCGCTTCAAGCTGTGACTTTGATATTTTGAAGTCGGCGCTTTCCTGCGCGGAAACAATAACAGGTATGCCACCCGCCATTTTGACAGCCTCGGCATATGTGACCCAATACGGCGCCGGAAGTATTACCTCATCGCCGGGGTCAAGCAGAACCCTCAGCGCGGCATAGATATTATGTTTAGCGCCGCTTGCTACAACAATCTCATCCGCCGAGTATTTTATCCCGCAATCCGCAAACAGTCTTTCAGCCGCTGCCTGACGTAAAGCCGGTATTCCGTTTGACGGGGTGTATTTCGTTTGCCCGTCACGTATCGCCTTTATAGCCGCGTCACAAATATTAGCAGGGGTACAAAAATCCGGCTCTCCCGCGCCAAACCCCACCACATCTTTTCCATCAGCTTTCATTTGCTTATACAACGCATCAACAGCAAGCGTAGTAGACGCCTGCACATCAAGAGCAATTCTCGCCAAATTCTTCATATCTACTCCTAACTACTAAATCCTAACCCCTAACTAGCCGTCGCCGAGCTATGTGTTCCTCCACCGCCCATTATCGTCATCCATGCGATAAAAGGCTCGCTCCGCATCCATGCTCCGCTTTCCGGAATCACATAGCCCGTCTCCTAACTAATAAAATGTCATTCTGAGCGAAGCGAAGAATCTTTTCCCCCCGCAGAGATAACTCCTAACTCCTAATTCCTAACTCCTAATTCAGTAACTCCTAACCCCTAAATCCTAACCCCTAGTTCGCTCCCAGCAAAAACGCTTTGCGGTTAAGCTCCAAAAACCTCTCCGGTACTGTTTCTTCAAGCGCTTGCATCCAAACCTCGCGTGAAAACGGGAAATGCTTAGATAATCTGCCCATCATTACCACATTGACAGTTTTCGTTGAACCCGCTTCTTCGGCGAGCGCAAGGGCGTCAAACGCTTCGACGCGTACTCCGGTGGCTTCCATCTTTTCTACAAGTTTATCTGGATATTCCGCCGCACCCATAATGACAGGTAACGGGTCTATCTGCTGTGTATTTGTCACAAGCAACCCATCGGGAGCCAGATGATTGATCCAACGCGCCGCTTCAAGCAATTCAAAAGAAATGATGATTTCAGCCTCACCAATATCAACAATAGGCGAATACACCTTGTCGCCATATCGAACATAAGTCACGACCGAACCGCCGCGCTGACTCATCCCGTGAACCTCTGAAACCTTCGCGTCAAAGCCTTCATTTAAGAGCACTCGCCCAACCAACTTACTAGCCAGCAGACTCCCCTGCCCACCAACACCAACAATCATAATATTCTTAGTTTTCATAAAAAACTCCTAACTCCTAATTCCTAATTCCTAATTAAATGAACTAATCCCTAATCCCTAATCCCTAGTCCCTAATCATCCCCATACGCGTCAAATCTGCACATTTGTACGCAGAGGCCGCATCCCACGCAAAGTGTATGGTTGATATTCGCTTTTTTATCCTTGATGCTGATAGCCGGGCAGCCAATTCTCATGCACATCTTACAGCCGATACATTTGTCGGGATTCACCGTGAGCGGCGGATTTGATTTCGTCGTTTTTAGCAGCGCACACGGCCTTTGCGAGATAATTACCGAAGGCCCCGGGGTATTCATTTCTTCTTTGATTACATTTTCGCATAAGGCAATATCATACGGATCGATGACAGTCACTCGCTCAATGCCAAGCGACTTACACAATGCCACAATGTCTATCTTGCCGACCGACTCGCCTTTTATATTTTTGCCTGTTGTGGGATTGTCCTGATGCCCTGTCATACCCGTTGTGGAATTGTCAAGAATAATGACCGTCGAATCCGAGCCGTTATACGCAATATCGATCAGCCCGTTTATCCCCGTATGCACAAAAGTAGAATCACCAACAACACATACGGCGTTTTTCCCTCCGGCTCGAGCAAAACCATGCAAACCGGAAACCGACGCACCCATACAAACACAGGAATCCATCGAAGAAACCGGCGGATTTGACCCAAGCGTATAACAGCCGATATCCCCAAGCACCACGGCTTTAAGTTTTGAGAGCACATAAAACAAACCGCGATGCGAACAACCCGCGCACATCACAGGCGGGCGCATGGGAATAACATCTTCAACGCCCTTACCTTTTGTTGTCGCAACGCCCATTTTCTCGGCAATAAGGTTTTGAGAAAACTCGCCGACTATTGGGAAAAGTTCTTTACCCGTAACCTTCAGCCCGATTTTTTTGCAATGAGTCTCCAAAACATCATCCAGTTCCTCAATAACAATGAGCTTTCTGACCTTTGAAGCAAAATCAAGTATCAAATCGACAGGCAGCGGATTGACCATTCCAAGTTTGAGCACACTGACCGTATCTCCAAAAACCTCTTTTACATATTGATATGCGGTGCCGGAAGTAATAATACCGATATCCGCGCCGCCAAGCTCCACCCTGTTGAGCGTGGAAGTCTCCGCGAGTTTGGTCAAATCTAAAGTTCTCTGCTCGACGATAGGATGGCGCACACGCGCATATCCGGGCATCATTACATATTTTGAAACATCCTTGACATAGGGTTTTTCAGGCCCCTCGACACGCGGCGAAATCTCCGTCACGCTCTGGGAATGAGCGATACGCGTACAGGTGCGAATAATCACAGGCGTGTCATATTTTTCCGATAACTCAAACGCGTATTTCGTAAACTCCAAACATTCAGCGGAATCGGCAGGCTCCAACATCGGAACCTTTGCCGCGATGGCAAAATGTCGGGAATCCTGTTCATTCTGAGAAGAATGCATCCCCGGATCGTCCGCTACGGCTATGACCATCCCTGCGTTTAAACCGGTATATGAGAGGGTAAACAACGGATCAGCCGCAACATTCAGCCCAACGTGTTTCATACCCGTAAAACTGCGTTTCCCCGCAAGCGCGGCGCCAAACGCAACCTCCATGCCCACTTTTTCATTTGGTGCCCATTCAGTATAGATTTCATCATATTCTGAAACAAACTGCGTAATCTCGGTACTGGGTGTACCCGGATAGCTCGACACGACCGAACACCCCGCCTCATACAACCCCCGCGCGATAGCCGCATTCCCCAACATTAATTGCTTCATATAAACTGATCCTTTCTATATATCATAACTTACTTACAATCAAAACAGATAATGCATACATTTTACACACAACCTCTGTCTCTGTCAACAATTCGTCAAAATGATTATTGACATTTACCTCCATACTATTATATAGTAGCTTACACAAAAACTAAACGCAAGCCCCCACCCCCTCGTTCCCCTAAATCCTAACCCCTAAATCCTAAATCCTAACCAGTTGGGAGGGTGATAGATGTCCAAAGAGTTGATACGCCTTTCGGGTTGCTCGATGGCGTTTGACGGTGAAGTTGTTTTAGACAACATTAATCTGTTCATAAATGACAAAGAATTCCTCACATTATTAGGTCCTAGCGGTTGCGGCAAAACCACAACGCTCAGGATTATCGGCGGTTTTCTGAAACCTGTTTCCGGAGACGTCTTTTTTGATGGTGTGAGGATTAATGACGTTCCGCCGCATAAACGGATGGTCAATACGATTTTCCAAAAATACGCCCTTTTCACACATCTTAATGTGTTCGACAACATTGCTTTTGGGCTGAGGCTTGCCCGCCCGGGCGGCAAAAAACTCGAAAGGGACGAGATAAAATCACGGGTCACGGATATGCTTGAAACTGTCAGCCTCAGAGGCTTTGAAAAACGCGCCATTTCAACACTTTCAGGCGGACAGCAACAGCGCGTCGCGATTGCCCGCGCACTCGTAAACCGCCCGAAGGTTCTATTACTTGACGAACCGCTCGGCGCCCTTGATATGCGTTTGCGAAAAGATATGCAGAGTGAGCTCAAAGCGATACAACAAGCGACGGGCATCACGTTCATATATGTTACGCATGACCAAGAAGAAGCGCTTGCCATGTCCGATACCGTTGTTGTTATGGAAAGCGGCATTATCCAACAAATCGGCACACCGCAGGATATCTACAATGAGCCTAAAAACGCTTTTGTCGCTGATTTTATCGGCGAGAGTAATATCGTAGACGGAATAATGCATGAGGACGGGCTAGTTGAGATTCACGGGCACAAGTTCACCTGTCTTGACGGTGGTTTTGGCAAAATGGAGCCTGTTGATGTCGTTATTCGCCCTGAAGATATTGATATCGTTGATATGGCAAACGGGCAGCTCACAGGCACTGTCACAAGCATCACGTTTCGCGGCGTGCTTTATGACATCATCGTCGATTTTAAGGGTTTCAAATGGCTGATACAAACCACAGACCTCAGCCCTGTCGGCACAAAAATCGGGATAAAAATCGACCCCGACGGTATTCATATAATGAAAAAAGGCCAATTCTCCGGTATGTACGGCGACTACAGCTCGTTTAGCATGGAATACGATGATATAGGGGCTAGGGGTTAGGATTTTACGACTATGAAACCACGTAATTTTGTAATTCCATATGTTGGGTGGCTTGCGGTGTTTGTTTTGGCGCCGATAGTTATTGTATTCGTCTATGCGTTTACGAACTCCAACGGGGCGCTTACAGTGGAAAATTTCCTTGATATGGGTAAATTCGCCTCTGTGTTTGCCCGCTCTTTTCGGTTGGCTTTTATCGCGACTGCTTTTTGCATTATCATAGGTTATCCCCTCGCCTACATCCTCTCAAAAGAAAGTGTGCGCCTTCAACGCGTCTTTATCATGCTTATCATGCTCCCCATGTGGATGAGTTTTCTGCTCCGTACTTACGCATGGATGTCTATCCTCGAAAACACCGGCTTGCTCAACCGTTTTCTCACCTTCATAGGTTTGCCCGCGGTTCACATTATCAATACAGAGGCGGCTGTCGTCATCGGTATGGTCTACAACTTCCTGCCTTTTATGATACTCCCGATCTATTCCGTCATAGTCAAAATCGACCAAAGCATTATAGAGGCGGCGCAGGATTTAGGCGCGAACACCGTTTCCGTATTTCGCAAATTGATTCTCCCCATTAGCCTGCCCGGCATCCTCTCAGGCGTGACGATGGTTTTTGTCCCTGCCGTGTCTACATTTGTCATATCCCAACTGCTTGGCGGCGGTATGCACATGATGCTCGGCGACCTCATAGAAATGCAGTTCCTCGGCGCTGCATACAATCCGCACCTCGGCTCCGCGATCGCGCTTGTAATGATGGCAATAGTCATTATCGTTGTTGTTATTATGAACAGATTTGGCAAAGGTGATGAATCGGCGGTGCACGTATGACAAGAAAAACTCATCATTTTGGACGTTTTTACACCGCGCTGATATTATTTTTCCTCTATGCCCCGATTTTTGTACTAATCGTATTCTCATTCAATTCATCACGCAGCCGCTCCGTTTGGTCGGGTTTTTCACTCGAATGGTACTCCGCGTTATTTACCGACACGCTCATTCTCAACGCGCTTTATACCTCACTTGCTGTAGGTGTGATCTCCGCCGTGCTTGCGACGATTGCCGGAACATTTGCCGCCGTTGGCCTGCACAATATGCGCGGGCGTTTACGCGCCCCGATAATCCACTTGGGAAATATCCCGATGCTCAACGCCGACATCGTCACAGGTGTCTCGCTTTGCCTCTTATTTGTATCATTGGGCTCAATTCTAAAATTCGAACTGGGTTTCGGCACCCTGCTCATCGCCCACATCGTTTTTAACATCCCTTATGTGATACTCTCCATCATGCCAAAATTACGTCAGCTTGACACTAACTTGGTTGATGCGGCCTGTGATTTAGGATGTACATGGCTGAAAGCGTTCCGAAAGGTTATCATTCCCGAAATAATGCCGGGCATCATCAACGGCCTCATCATCGCCTTTACATTATCAATAGACGACTTTGTAATCAGCTACTTCACCGCAGGCAGCAACGTCCAAACATTACCGATGATAATTTTCTCAATGACCCGCAGACGCGTAAGCCCGCAAATCAACGCCCTGTCTACCATAATGTTCCTATCAGTCCTAGCCCTCTTAATCGTAATCAACATCAGACAAATGAAACAAAAAGAGTTAAACTCCTAAATCAACCCCTAAATCCTAAATCCTAAACCCTAAACCCTAATAAAATATGGAGGAAAAGCATTGAAAAAAATAATCTTAATCTTAATCGCGCTGTTTATACCAATCACATTGTTCGTTTCGGGATGCGGCGCCGCGCCAACGGGCCAGAGCCAAAGTAACTTCGTTAATGTCTACAACTGGGGCGAATATATTGACATGGATGTCCTGAAAATCTTTGAACAGGAGACAGGCATCAAGGTCAATTACAGCGTTTTCCAAAGCAATGAGGAGATGTATTCCATCCTCAAAGGCGGCGGCGCGAGTTTTGATGTAATCATCCCGTCTGATTACATGATATCGCGGCTTATCGAGGAGGATATGATCCAAAAGCCGGATTTCGCCAACATCCCCTTATTCAGTTTGATTGATGATGAGTATAAGAATCTCGATTTTGACCCCGGAAACGAATATTCTATCCCCTACATGATAGGCACAGTCGGTTTGATATACAATACCGCAAAAATTAAGGAAGATATTACGAGTTGGGATGCGCTTTTTGACGCAAAATATTCGGGGCAAATACTCATGTTTGACAATCCTCGTGACGCTTTTGGCATCGCGCTGAAGTATTTGGGTTACTATCAAAACACAGTAAAAGAAACGGAAATTCGCGAGGCTTTTGACCTTCTCGTCGAGCAAAAACCACTCTTGCAAGCATATGTAATGGATCAAATTTTTGACAAACTGGAATCAGGCGAAGCCGCGATAGCCCCTTATTATGCCGGAGATTATTTAATAATGCTCGAAAACAATCCCGATCTCATGTTTGTCCGTCCTGATGAAGGTTCAAACGCTTTTGTGGACGCAATGGTCATTCCCGTCGGGGCGCGAAATAAAGAAAATGCCGAGCTGTTTATCAATTTTATGACACGCACGGACATCGCCCTGATGAACATGGAGTTTATCTCATATGCCTCCGCAAACGCCGAAGCAAATGAGATTTTCATGGACGAATTCCTTGACCCCGAAGACTCAGAAATCATGTTCGCAAGCACTAAAACACTCGAAGATTGCGACGTATTCACCGACCTCCCCCCACACATCCTAGAACTCTACAACACATTATGGATTGAATTGAAAAGCTGAATTAGGATTTAGGGGTTAGGGGTTAGAATTTAGGGATAATTCCCCTCTGGGGAGGGGTGGCGCGGAGCGACGGGGTGGTTCTGCGAGGCGAAGCCGAGCAGAGAATCCCCCGCAGGGATAACCCCCGCACAATGTCATTCTGAGCGAAGCGAAGAATCTAACCCCAACTCCTAACTCCTAATTCCTAATTCCTAATTCAAAAACCATTGGAGGAAAAACATTGAAAAAGACAATCATAACCTTTGTCTCGCTCTGTATTCTTATTACTTTGAGCATATCCGCCTGCGCCTCTCCCGATAATACGGGTGGCACGTTAAACTTCTACTCTTGGGAAGGTATGTTCCCCCCTGATGTCCTTGAGGCGTTTACGGCGGAGACAGGTATCAGGATCAACTATTCAAACTTTGATTACGGTGAAACCATGCTCACCAAACTCATCGCAAACGACGCGAGTGAGTATGATTTTGTGATCGCGGACGACTACATTGTCGAAATGGTAATCATGCAGGGGCTTGCACAAAAACTCGACAAGGCAAAAATCTCCACACTTGGTAATACCAACCCGCTTTATTTACGTCATTTCTATGACCCCGCCGATGAATATTCATTCCCCTACGGCGCGGGCGTACAGACCATTATGTATAATCCCGCGCAGGTAAGCATTGATATCAACGGTTATGCCGACCTATGGGATCCTTCTTTGGCAAACCAAGTCGGCGTCATCGCAAACTTCCGCGTCATAAACGGCATGGCATTAAAAGTTAACGGGCAAAGCTACAATACAGAAGACCTCGCTGTTATCCGTCAGGCGGGCGACACGCTTTTGGGTCTCGCGCCAAACATTCGCCTTATCAAAGACGACGATATACAAGCCGACCTTCTGAGCGGTGAAATCAACGCCGCCGTCATGTACACATCACAAGTCACAATGGCAAAAATGCAAAACCCCGAGCTTGAAATCGTTTTCCCGGTAGAGGGCATCGGTTTCGGTATAATGGCAGGCTTTATCCCAACCAACGCACCAAACGCAGACGCGGCTCATCAATTCATCGAGTTTTTAGGCCGCCCCGAGATAGCCGCCGAATGTTTTGAGTGGTTAGGTTATTATTGCACGAACCTCGCGGCAGAGGAATACATAGATGATGATTATAAATCCTTCCTAACACTCCCCGCAGGTTTCAGCATCGACATGGAAATGATTCAAAACATCAGCGCAGAAGCCCTAGACCTCCACAACGAAATCTGGATACAATTCCGCACCGCCAGCGGCAACAACTAACGCAGTCTGCGGACTGCTAGGATTTAGGACTTAGGATTTAGGGGTTAGGCGTAGGAATAATTCCCCTCTAGGGAGGGGTGCCGCTAAGCGGCGGGGTGGTTCTGCGAGGCGAAGCCGAGCAGAGAATCCCCCCGCAGGGATAACCCCCGCATAATGTCATTCTGAACGCAGTGAAGAATCTAACCCCCAACTCCTAACTCTTATAAGCCCCCGCCCTAAATCCTAAATCCTAATCCCTAAACTAAAGAGACATATGAATATTCTACAACTTCAACGTATAAAAAAACGTTTCGGTAGTACCGAGGCTATAAACGGGATCGACCTCGAAGTTAACAGGGGTGAATTTATCACGCTCTTAGGGCCTTCAGGCTGCGGTAAAACTACGACTCTGCGGATCATATCCGGTCTTGAATTACCCGACAGCGGACAGGTGTTACTCGAAGGTAAAGACGTCACCTTTGCGGAGCCTGACAAAAGAGACGTAAACATGGTGTTTCAGAACTACGCCCTGTTTCCGCATATGTCTGTCAGTGAAAACATCGGTTATGCCTTGCGGATAAAAAAATACTCCCGCCGCGAAATACAACGCGAAGTAAGCGCGGCCCTTTCTATGGTACAGCTTGAAGGCGCAGAAACACGCCGCCCGCACGAGCTTTCAGGCGGTCAGCGTCAGCGTGTGGCTATTGCCCGCGCTATTGTTAATAAGCCAAAAATCCTGTTGCTTGACGAACCTTTGGGCGCGTTGGATATGCAACTGAGGCGGCGTATGCAGTTTGAGCTGAAAAGCCTACAAAAGCAGTTGGGTATCACCTTTATTTATATTACCCACGATCAGGAAGAGGCGCTGAATATGTCCGACCGCATTGCCGTGATGCGCGATGGCTGCATAGACCAGATCGGCACTCCCGCAGAAATATACGAAACGCCGAAAACACGTTTCGTCGCGTCATTTGTCGGAAATGCAAACATCATTGATTTCATAGCCGGTGAAGCCAACGGCGACGCGCTTTTGCTCTTCCACGAGGCCGGCACGGTTTTATCCAACCTGAACGGCACAGGCATACCACAAGGCAAGACCGTCACCATCGCGATACGGAGTGAGCAAATAGATATCAGCGAATACGCCGGTCAGCAGTTCGGCCTCCAAGGCAGAATCAAAGAAAAATCCTTCGCGGGTGGTATGCTCCGCATTGCAGTTGAACTCAAAGACGGCGAGGAAGTCATAGTAAGCCGCCACGGCATCAACTCCAACCTAACCGAAGGCGACAAAGTAGTTTTAAGCTGGCCCCCCAAACACGCAATCGTTATTAGGGGTTAGGGATTAGGGATTAGGAGCCGTGGTATGTGATTCCGAAAAGCGGAGCATGGATGCGGAGCGCGCCTTTTATCGCATGGATGACGATAATGGGCGGAGAAGGAACACATAGCTCGGCGACGGCTGCTTAGGGGTTAGGGTTTAATTATGAAAAAACTTCGCGCTATTCATCTTTCTATATTACCGATATACCTCACTGCGTTGGTTTTTGTGGTGGGGCCGCTTGTTTATATGCTTGCGCTGAGTTTTATGACCCGTGACCCTTCGTGGGGCGTAATCAACTCCTTTACTTGGGAAAATTACGCGAATATCTTCCACCCCATATACTTACGCATATTCGCTCAATCGCTCCAACTCGCGCTTATATGCACCGCGATCATCATATTGCTCGGTTATCCTTTTGGCTACTTCATGGCAAAACTAAAGCCGGGTATACGCAAACTCGTCTCATTCCTTGTCATAATCCCATTTTGGACCAGCTCCCTCATGCGGCTCTACGGTTGGATCATCGTATTCAGGGCAAATGGCGCCCTTGACAGTTTATTGATGGGGCTTCGGCTCACAGACAGCCCTTTGCGTCTGCTCTACACCTACCCCGCCGTCGTGGTTGGCATGGTGTATGTTCTGTTGCCGTTTATGATTTATTCCGTATATTCAAGCGCGGAAAAACTCGACAAAAGCCTCATCGAGGCGGCGCGTGACTTAGGCGCGTCCCGTTTACAGGCTTTTCTGACCGTCTCTTTTAAGCTGACGCTCCCCGGCCTGCTTTCGGGTATAATCCTCACATTCATCCCGTCAATGGGATTATTTTTTGTCGCGGATATTCTTGGCGGCAATAAAGTCGTGCTTGTCGGCAGCGTTATTCAAGAACAGCTCCTGCGCGTCAGAAACTGGCCTTTCGCGGCTGCGCTTGCCGTCATACTGATGCTGATGACTACCATCTTTATGTTCCTTTACAGAAAGGTGACTAGGGTTAAAGAATTGGAGGGCTTACTGTGATAAACAAAAAAAAACGCCGCTCTGATAACGGCTCAGTCCTCGGCAACACTTCTCCCCTGCCGAATTTTTACATAGGTTTATTGCTCGCCATAACTTATGTGCCTATTCTATTAGTCATCATCTATTCTTTCAACGAGAGCAGGATGAGCACTGTTTGGAGCGGCTTTTCTCTCGATTGGTATGTAGAGTTATTCCGCGACCATTCAATCTTTATCGCCCTACGCAACAGCCTGATAGTCGCTATCTCGGCAAGCCTCTGCGCGGCATTTGTTGGGACTCTGGGCGCGGTCGGTTTCAGCCGTGTAAAGTTAAAAACAAACAATACCGCTGAATATATTTCAACGATACCCATAATGATACCCGAGATCGTCTTAGGCCTTGTATTCATCATTTTTTTCGCTCTAATAGGCATCCCCTTCGGTTTTCCCGCGCTCATAGCAGCGCACTCAACATTTTGTATTCCTTATGTGTTTTTAATGGTAAAAGCGAGGCTCTCGGGAATGGAGCGAACTTATGTCGAAGCCGCAAAAGACCTCGGCGCATCGGAATTTCGCGCTTTTGCCGATATCACATTCCCACTCCTGCGCCCCGCAATAATCTCCGGCATTTTGCTATCTTTCGCCATGAGCATGGACGATGTGATCATCAGTATGTTCCTTACAAACTCCGAAACCAACACTCTGCCTCTGAAGATTTACTCACAACTCCGCACAGGAGTAACGCCCAAGACTAATGCTCTATGTGCACTAATGTTCACATTCACACTAATCTTGGGCAGCCTATCATTTATAATCGGAAAAAGAAATCGAAACGGGTGACTCTAACTCCCCTACGGGGAACCACCCCGTCCGCTTCGCGTCCACCCCTCCCCGGAGGGGAATTTTCCTCTGCAAGTTTGTCATTCTGAACGCAGTGAAGAATCTTTTCCCCGCAGGGATAACTCCTAACTCCTCATTCCTAATTCCTAATTCGTATAACCCCTAAATCCTATTCCACATCCGGTATCGCCCTGAAACCGCGTTCGAGTTCTTCGTCTGTTGGGATCGTGTCGGTCATTGTCCCTTCGTTGTATTGCATATACGCGCCCAAGTCAAAATATCCGGTGCCGGAAAGACCGAACAGTATCGTCTTTTCTTCGCCGGTTTCTTTGCATTTGAGAGCCTCGTCGATAGCGGCTTTTATCGCGTGTGCCGACTCGGGGGCGGGTAACGTACCCTCATGCCTCGCAAACACCTTAGCGGCGTCAAACACTTCTGTCTGTGTGACCGCTCTTGCTTCATTGATATAACCGTCATGGTACAGTTGTGAAAGGATCGGGCTCATGCCGTGGAACCGCAGCCCACCCGCATGATTTGCCGACGGTATATAGGTCGCGCCGATAGTATACATCTTAGCAAGCGGTGTCACCATACCCGTATCGCAGAAATCATACGCAAACTTACCCCTTGTCATCGACGGGCAGGACGCAGGCTCCACCGCGATGAAATACGGCGCTTTTTTACCCGCAAGTTTATCCGCCATAAATGCCGACATAAGCCCGCCGAGATTTGAGCCGCCGCCCGCACAACCAATGACTAGGTCGGGATATTCGTCGATTTTCTCAAAAGCGGCTTTTGCTTCAAGCCCGATTATGGATTGATGTAAAAGCACCTGATTCAAAACGCTTCCAAGCACATATTTATACCCATCAGTTGTTACCGCGACTTCAACGGCCTCCGAAATCGCCGTACCCAAGCTGCCGCCTGAATTGGGGTCGCCCTCAAGCATTTTACGTCCGATTTGTGTTGTATCAGACGGTGACGCAGTGACCGATGCCCCAAAGGTCTCCATCACAGCCTTACGGTATGGTTTCTGCTGCGCGGAAATCTTAACCATAAAAATCTTAAGGTCAAGCCCAAAATAACCGCAAGCCATCGACAACGCCGTTCCCCACTGCCCCGCTCCGGTCTCGGTGGTAACGCCCTTTAAGCCCTGCTCCTTCGCATAATACGCCTGTGCGATCGCGGAATTGAGCTTATGGCTTCCCGACGTATTGCCGCCCTCATACTTGTAATAAATCTTCGCGGGCGTCCCAAGCGCTTCCTCCAAGCAATAAGCGCGAACCAACGGCGACGGCCTGTACATCTTGTAAAAATCCCTAATAGGTGTCGGTATCTCGATAAATCTGTCCTTATCGTTCAATTCCTGTTTTACAAGCTCCGTACAAAACACGGGCTCCAATTCTTCGGCCTTCATTGGCGCTAAGGTACCGGGATGCAGTATCGGTCGATGGTCAGTTTTCATGTCCGCGCGGATATTGTACCAAGCTTTCGGAATCTCTTCCTCCGTAAGGTTGGTCTTGTAGGGTATGTTCGTCTTTGACATCAATTCTTTTTCCTTTCTATAATACAGGAGCGAACTCCAAAATAACTCCTAACCCCTAACTCCTAATTCCTAATTCCTAATTGTTTAAATCCTTCCGCCCGATGAATCAAGATAATCATCAATCAGCGCACGGTAGACATTAGCACCTGCGCCTACCAGTTGGTCACCGATGACCTTACCATCAGGGCCAATCAAAACAGCAGTAGGGACATAACCGGAATCAAGCAGACGGAGCAACGATGATAAATCGTTGCCGAGGGCGTCTATAGTAATAAACGGGGCATTGGCATCTTCGGTAATATTTATCGCGCTGTCCCTGCCTGTATCAAAATCCGCAAGCATAGACAAAAACCCAACCCTGTCGCCATATTCAGCGGCCAAAGAGGACAAGCCGGGCATCCCCGCAACACAGGTCGGGCACCATGTCGTCCAGAGATATACAAGGAACAACTCTTTCTGTCCGAGAGACATTTCCGTCACTCGATTGCCATATAAATCCTCAGCCGAGAAAGCATAAGGGAACGTATACACATTAGCCGACGGCGACGGTGTCACTTCCGGCACAGACGGCGGCTCCACGGGTTCGTTTGGTTTTGTATCTTCCGGCGGAGCAGGCGGCGTATCATTAGGCACAACAGGCGTTGAATCCTGCGGCGTTTCCGAAAAATCAGGCTCAGGTAAACCGGGGGTATCGTCTTGCCCTTCGGGCTCTCTCGGGTCTTCCATAAAATCAGGCAGAGGCAAGTTATCCATTAAATCCTCCTGTGAAGGCAATAGCCCAAATTGGTCAAGAAAATCTTCATCATTTATATCAATACCGGCATCGGCAAGAATATCATCAATACTTAGGTTTTCGCCCCCCGGAAGCATATAATACAACAATGCCCCACACCCTGACAAGCTAAATACAAAAAAAACCAAAAGAATCCCTATTAAAATTCGTTTCTTCATTATCCTAAACTCCTAACCCCTAAGTAATAAGCAGCCGTCGCCGAGCTATG
>Ga0099364_10007035_pt1 | contig 16192 bp, 11 predicted proteins | sample TergutTh196P3_FD_73070 | JGI IMG/M metagenome (GOLD analysis project Ga0099364, IMG submission 73070) | Microcerotermes parvus P3 segment gut microbial communities from Pointe-Noire, Republic of the Congo - Th196 P3 | ecosystem: Host-associated > Arthropoda: Insects > Digestive system > Gut ...
ATCTACAAGGTTTCAGGAATGTGTTCGTTGCTAAATTAAAGGACTCGACGTCTTTTGTACAATTACAACAGTTGGCTGAGCAAAATAATTGCATCATTGGAGAAGAAGACGATTTTGCGAAAAATCAATTTTTTCTTACAATATCTAAATCTTCTTTATTAGATGCAAAGCAGTTGTCAAAGTTATTTTACGAGACAGATTTGTTTGAATATGTAGAAGCGACTTTTGTCATAATTAATATTCCGGGTGTATCTTTTTGTGATCATTGGAGAATCATTAAAGAATTGAAGGATGAACCGGCTTATGTACGAAAAGGTTGTTTTGAACATTTAGGCAGTAAAGAATCTTTTTACTTTGAATTTCCGGATAGCTACTATCGTTTTGAATTCTTATGCCCATTTGTGTGCCCAATTGTACCTATACCTTCACAATTTCGCAAGGAAGGACTGAAAGTAAATATCAGCGGACACATATTCAGTTGTCAAACAGGTGGCGGATGCAGCAATCCAGATATGCCAGATACCAAGCATGCATCCACCTATTTTTTTGAACTTACTTCTATTATCAACAAACAATTAAATTAGTTTAACAATGAAAAAAATATTTTTAACATTAATAGCTGTAATAGCATCTACTTTTACAATCAATTTATTTGGTCAATTTGGGCAAAACATAAAATTTTCTTGCGGTTCGCAATTAGATTTTGAAGAAATGCAAAGAAACGATCCGGAACAATACCAACGATTTATGGATATGGAAAAGTTACTACAATACAATATTCAAAACTCAAGGAGTGTTCCTACTGGAGTTATAACAATACCAGTTGTAGTTCATGTTGTTTGGTATTATAATGATGTTGCTCAAAATATCTCAGATTCTCAAATTAATGCACAAATTCAGATACTGAACGATGATTATCGAAGGTTAAATACTGATCGGATAAATACTCCTTCAGCTTGGACTAGTATTGCAGGAGATGCGCAAATTGAGTTTAAATTAGCTAAAATTGTTCCAGTTGGTAATCCTACGAGCGGAATTAATCGTATATCAACTTCTACTAACGGATTTTCTTTACAATTAGATAATGTAAAATCCACAAGTACTGGAGGATTAAATGGCTGGGATCCTCAAAAATATCTAAACATTTGGGTCTGTAACATTTTACCGGGAATTGAAAATGGAAAAACAATTGTATATCTTGGCTACAGTACATATCCCGTAAACTTGGCATCAAATCCTAATAAAGATGGTGTTGTGATTGACTACAAATATTTTGGAGTGGGTGGCCATACAATATTTCCTAATAATCTAGGAAGGACTGCAACCCATGAGATTGGACACTGGCTCAATTTATATCATATTTGGGGTCCAAACAAAAATTATAGTTGCAGTGTTGATGATAATGTATCAGATACTCCAAATCAATATCAAGAGACTTACGGACATCCTACAAATATTTTAACAGATCAATGTACGGGTTTTCCTAATGGTATAATGTATATGAATTATATGGATTATACAAATGATGCATGTATGAATTTGTTTACAAACGGACAGGTAACAAGAATGCGGGCAATATTTGATGATCAGGCAAGCACAGGATACAGAAAACAAATGCTTACACAGTCCGGATGTAACTTATATGCCCGAATAGCCCGACTTGCCGTAGTGTAGCTGTCCCCTGCTGATGATACCCATGCCTAATCCCCAACTGATGTTGATCAGCAACACCTCCTGTTCGTCCTGTACCACGCCGGCATTGTACTCGCCGAAGGCGATGGCGCGCGAATCATTTTCGATGTATGTCTTGATGCCTATCTTCGATTCGATAACAGCGGCTAAGGGCTTATCGTCGAAATAGAAAAAACTGTAACTGAACCCTTTACGGGCATTGATACGTCCGCCAAGACTGATACATGCCCCTACAATCTTGATACGCGGTATGTTCGAGTGATCGATAAAATCGTTAATAAGCGTGCAAAGATGTTCCAATGATTCGCGGTTGTTCTCCAACGAATAGGCGATACTTTCCGACATCGTTACATTTCTGTTGTCGGCGCCTTGCAGTCCGATACTTAGCGAACTGCGTCGCACCTCCACGCCCAGAAAGTAGAAAGCGTCGGGTTTGATACCGTAAATATTGGGTCGACGACCGCCGGACGTGTCGATTTTACCTAAGTCATGTGCGATGTCTTCTTCTAACAATTCACCGATTAGCTTGGTTATCGTGGGAATGCTGTACCCTGTTTTCCTGCTTAGGTTGGGGATAGTGCTCTCGCCACTGATAGTCAGTGTTCTCACGATAGCCTTTTTCAGGTTGATCGTCTTGAGAGCCGACAGCGACTGTGTGTCCGAATGATTGAAAAGGAGAGAAATACTCATGACTTGGAACTTTTATAACTTTTGACGGCGCAAAGATAGGGTATTATTTCCAAAAAAAAGCCATTAGTAAAAAATTTTATAAATTTATTTGCATTTATAAAATATATCATTATCTTTGCAGCGGTTAATAAATAAAAATACTTATAGAAGACATATAAATGAATTGATTATGAAAGAATTGATTTCCTTTAAAGCGCAATATCAAACGGAACTGTTAGATTGCATCATTCCCTTTTGGGAAAAATATTCGCCCGACAACCGGTACGGGGGGTACTTCACCTGCCTCGACCGGCAGGGTCAAGTATTTGATACCGACAAGTTTATGTGGCTTCAAGGCCGTCAGGTATGGTTTTTTGCGATGATTTATAATCAGATAGAAAAACGGCCGGCCTGGTTGGACATGGCGTTGCTGGGTGCCCGGTTTATGGAAGACTACGGCAGGGATGCCGACGGGAACTGGTATTTTTCGCTCACAAAGGACGGGAAACCCTTAGTGCAACCGTATAATATTTTTTCGGATTGTTTTGCGTGCATGGGTTTTGCCGAACTGTACAAAGCCACAGGCGCGAATCATTATAAAGAGATAGCGGTCGAAACCTTCCGGAAGATACAAGCCCGCTCGGCCAATCCGAAGGGAGTGTACAACAAACTATTTCCCGGTACGCGACCGATGAAGAGCTTTTCGTTGCCCATGATTTTGTGCAACCTGTCGCTTATATTGGAAGAGGTGATCGGCAGCGACGAAACGGACAAGGCAGTCAAACCGCTTATCAACGAAGTGATGGACGTGTTTTATCAAAAGGATACGGGGCTTATTTTAGAAAATGTAGCGCCCGACGGGTCGTTTTGCGATTGTTTTGAAGGCCGGACGATAAACCCTGGGCATACGAACGAATCCGCCTGGTTTATGATGGACCTTGCCGAAAGGTACGAAGACCGCCGCCTGATGGAAAAAGCGACCGCTATCCTGCTACGCTCCATCGAGTACGGCTGGGACGGGACTTTCGGTGGTATTTATTATTTCAAGGATATAAAAGGCTATCCGCCACAGCAGTTGGAATGGGACCAGAAACTGTGGTGGGTGCATATCGAGACGTTGATCGCCTTGGTAAAAGGTTACAGCCTGACCGGCGACTCCCGTTGTAAGGAGTGGTTCCTGAAAATCCACGATTACACCTGGTCGCATTTCCGCGACCCTGCATATCCCGAATGGTACGGTTACCTGAACCGGCAAGGCGAGCCATTGCTTACGCTGAAAGGCGGGAAGTGGAAAGGCTGCTTCCACGTGCCGAGGGGATTGTTTCAGATTTGGAAAACATTGGAATTAAATATGTATAACTAATTACCCTTTAATTATAATCAAAATGAATTTTTATCTGTTTAAAAAATTAAAATTTACATTTTTGTTGGTGGCTGTTTTCGGTTTGTTGGCCGGAAATGCACCATTGGCAGCATCGGAGACGATGCAAGGCGCCACGATTACCGGAACGGTGACTGATACACAGGGCGAACCGTTACCGGGTGTGAATATCATTGTGAAAGGAACCAATATCGGCACCAGTACCGAAGGTAATGGTAAGTATTCCATCAACGCGCCCAACCGGGATGCTGTGTTGGTTTTTTCGTATATCGGCTTTACCACACAGGAAACGGTAGCCGGAAACCGCACCGTCATTGATGTGATGCTGGTTGAGGATACGCACGCCATCGATGAGGTCGTTGTCGTCGGGTATGGTACGCAGCGAAAAATCAACCTGACCGGCGCCGTACAAAGTGTTTCCAGCGCCGAACTGACGAAGCGAAACACTTCCAATGCCTCGGTTGCGCTGCAAGGCTTGGTGCCTGGTGTATCGGTCGTGCAGGGGTCCGGTCAACCGGGCGCCGACGGGGCGAATATCACCATCCGCGGAACAGGCTCGCTTAATTCATCAACGTCACCGCTGATATTGATTGACGGCGTGGAAGGCGATATCAACAACATCGAACTGAACGCCATCGAATCGATCTCCGTATTGAAAGATGCGGCTTCGGCCTCTATCTACGGATCGCGCTCCTCGAACGGCGTTATCCTGGTGACTACCAAACGGGCGAAGGAAGACAGGGTCAGGGTGGCCTATAACGCCTATTTTGGCGTGAACAGACCAACCGAGCTACCCAAACCGGTAGATGCGATAGGTTACATGGAAGCCATCAATACTGCACGGGGCAACGCCGACTTAGACCCGCAGTATTCGCAGGAATTGCTCAATGAATATAGAACGAGAGGGGCGGATAACATGACGCGGTTCGATACGAACTGGCGGGAACTGATGATCAAAAATGCCGCTTTCGTCCAAAATCATTCGCTAAGCCTGAGCGGAGGTTCCAACAGGCTCAGCTATTTTGCCAATGCCGGCTATTATACCCAGGACGGACAGATACCCAATAACAATTACAGCCGTATGTCGCTCCGGATGAATACCGACGCTACCATCACCAAATGGATGAAGTTAGGTTTGGATGTCAATATACGTCAGTCGAAAGCCCAAAGACCCAGCATGGAGGAACCTACCTCCCTCATCAACAAGGCCTTTACGTTCACACCCGTATTTTCGAGTGTCAATGACGACGGTACCTGGGGATTTGGACAGAACGGGGATAACCCCGTTGCAGTCTCAAAAGACGGAGGCGTTCATACGGGTGTAACACCCGATCTGGGTATCAAAGGATTTGTCAAACTGACCCCCTTTGAGGGCTTCGAAGCGCTGGCCAGCTATAGCAGTCGCCGGCAGGAGTATAAAGTCAACTCTTTTATCCGGACATACGACACGTATGAAAACGGGGTGTTCCGCACGACTTGGCCGACAACGGGCAATTCAGGTACGGAAAGCTGGAGTCAGACAAACTGGAATCAATTCAATGCACAGTTATCCTACGAAAAGACAGCCGACAAACATTACATCAAAGGGCTTGTCGGGATGCAAACAGAAGAATATATCAATCAATCGGTTAGCACATCACGCACCGGATATGATTACCCCGGATTTGAAGAGATAAAACACGGCAGTGTAGCCTCTGCTACCAATTCGAGCTATCATGAAGAAAGAGCGATGGTGTCGTATTTCGGACGTATCAACTATGTGTTCGCCGACCGGTATCTGTTGGAACTGACCGGACGCTGGGACGCCTCTTCCCGCTTTGTAGCTACGAACCGCTGGGGTTTCTTCCCGTCGGTTTCCGCCGCCTGGCGTATCTCGGAAGAAGCGTTTTTCGAGCCGTTGAAAAATTCGATCAACAACCTGAAAATTCGCGCCTCCTACGGGATGTTGGGTAATCAGGAGATCAATAGTAATTATCCTTACATTTCTTTACTTTATTCCGGCTACGGATACCGGTTTAATAAGATGGTAGGTACTGGTTATACACAAACCGGTATGGCCAATGAATTGATAACGTGGGAAAAATCTACACAGTATAACATCGCTTTCGATCTGGATGTGTTGCGTTCACGATTGAACCTTTCCTTCGACTATTATGTACGTAACATCGACGATATGTTGCAACGCTTACCCGTTCCGGCGCATGTAGGTCTTACAGCGGCATTTCAAAATGCAGGCTCCATGCAAAATAAAGGATGGGATTTATCCATCGGCTGGCGCGACAGGGCGGGCGATTTCGGCTACTCGATTACCGGCAACCTGTCGGACGTGAAGAATAAAGTCATCGATTTGTACGGACAGAAATATATTAATGCCGACAATACCGTTCAGGAAGGCTATCCTATCTGGGCATGGTACGGTTATGTATCCGACGGCTATTTCCAGTCGCAACAGGAGATCGACAATGTGGCTGCCGTCTATGGCGGTAATAAAGCAAACATCAAGCCGGGTTATGTGCGGTACAAGGATATTAGCGGCCCCGACGAGACGCCCGACAATGTGATCGACGCCAACGACATGACGATCCTCGGCAACCCGTTTCCGCGTTATCAGTTTGGTTTGTCGCTGGGCGCCAACTGGAAAGGGTTCGACCTTACCCTCTTCCTGCAAGGGGTAGGGAAAAAGGATATCTTGCTGTCAGGCTATGGCGCCCGTCCATTCCACATCGGACGAACTGTCTTCGAAGACCAGCTTGACACTTGGACGCCTGAAAACAGGAACGCGAAATACCCGCTCCTGTTGATTGAAGGGAATGCCGGTTCCAACCCCAACAATATCGTCTCGGACTTCTGGATCAAAAGCGGCGCCTACCTGCGCGGGAAGAACATTTCTGTCGGGTATTCGTTGCCCGCCAAGATGCTTAACACAGTCAACATCGACCAGTTACGGTTTTACATAAGCGGACAGAACCTCTTCACCATCTCCAATGCGTACAAGGGATATGACCCTGAAAACTATGTCAATGGAGGAAACTTTTATCCTGTCATGCAAACACTCACTTTTGGCATTGACCTGCGTTTTTAAACATTTTAAAACATATAAATATGAAAAAGATAATATTTAACACATTTATTTTGGCGGTTCTCGGAATGACTTTTGCTTCATGCTCCGATTTTTTGGACCGGGCGCCAACCGATTATGCCACCACAGGGTTTTATAAGTCCGAAGAGGCTATCCGTGATGGAGCCTCAGGCGTTTATAATATCATCTATATTGACGATGCGCCCGGATTTTATAATATTCCATTTCAGGTATCAACGGATCATTGTACTGCGTTTGCGCTGCCGCGTGATGAAAATACGACCGTTAGCGCCGGAATATTAAATCCTGACCTGGCCATTGTAAGCCACGTTTGGGGGCGTCTTTATCAATGGATAGCACGGGCAAACGGGGTTATCGACGGGTCGAAAGACTATATCGACGGGCTAAGCCCCCGCGCTAAACAGTATATTGCAGAAGTAAAGGCGCTGAGAGCTTTTGCTTATTATTACCTGATCTCGATCTATGGCGATGCGTTGTTTTATACGGCGCCTGTGACTGTCGACCAATACGAGGATGCACGCACGGATAAAACCGTGATATTGGATTTTATTTTAGATGATCTGGAATCGGCGGCTGCAGATTTGCCTTGGACGGCAACCGACAGAGGACGCATAGATAAATCTGCCGCTTATGCGCTTAAAGCACGGGCGGCGCTCTTGGGAGGAAGTCTGAATTATGGCGGCAAAGGGGCCAGTTATTTCGCTACCGCCGCATCCGCCGCTCAAATGGTGATCGGCCAAAGAGCGCTGGCAGAGAATTTTGACGACCTCTTCAACCTAACCGGACAATCGAGAGCCGACGTCCGCAACGAAACAATATTCGAATTAATGTATTCCAACATTGGAGGTAGTATTAAAAACCACGTCATCGGCTTTGGGCAAATCTCCCGTAATACCGGACAGACAGGACGCCATCCGGCACAAATCCTTGCCGATACCTACGAATGTATCGACGGACTTCGCATCGACGAATCGCCCCTGTATAATCCGAAACGTCCGCAGGAGAACCGCGACCCCCGCTTCCGTTCTACCTTATGGATGCACGGCGACACAGTAACGCTTAACAACGGCGCGCTTGTAACACAGGTATTGGAGGCCTACGAAGAAGAGACGCTTTTCCTTAATTATGCGAGCAACGAATGGGAGATGCAAAACAATGCCGACATCAACAGCGCAGCAGCCTGGGCCAGTTTTTGTAATGCCGGTTCGGGGTATATATGGGCTAAATTCAGCAACGAGACAGTGGAGAATATCAGTTCGCAGTCTTGTAACATGCCGGTCATACGGTATGCCGAAGTGCTGCTGAGCTACGCCGAAGCCAAGATTGAACTGAACCAGTTGGACCAGTCAGTCTACGACGCAATCAACGCAGTGCGTAACCGCTCCGGAATGCCTAACGTCTCGGCAGATAAGATCGGTAACCAGCAGAAAATGTTGCAGTTAGTACGTCGCGAACGTAAAGTGGAGTTTGCCCTCGAAGGGTTGCATTTTGTGGATATCCGCCGCTGGGGTATCGGCGACCTGTTGAATGGCCAGCCCAGCTACGGACTGCCGCTTCCCGAAGTGCGCTACGAAGGGATGAGCGCCACCGACATCCCTAACTTCAAGAAATCAGACCGCCACGACCTGAACGACGTCGCCAACTACGACGCCTACAAGGAGAAACTGAAAGTACGCGACCTGAACCGTCATTGGAACGACGCCTACAACCTGTGGCCGATCCCGCAGATAGAACGCCTTCGCAACCCAAACCTATCCCAAAATTCGGGGTATTGATAAGATATTTAGCCATCAATTGAGGGGAAAAATCCCCTCAATTGATGGCTAAATAATTACAATTCCTTCTTTTTTGATTTCTTCAATGAACGGGTCGCCTTCGAGAAAATAGTCTGTTGGATATTGCTGTTCCACAAGTAAAACAATCCGGCGTCTTACGGTTTGTCGGCAATCTGCGTCGCTGATCTTTTAATCCTGTTTCGGTCTTTCAGAAAGTTTTGGAATTTTAAAAATAAAGAGGTATTTTTGTGGCCATAAAATTAGGTAATTTATAGGTCGGTTTATTTATTAAAAACATGAAAATTAAAGATATAGAGTTTCGGAATTACAAAAGATTTGTTGAAGAGAAAAAGATTTCCTTTCTCGATTCCGACAATCAGATAAATGATTTAACTTTGATAGTTGGAAACAACGGAACAGGGAAGTCTTCGATATTGCAGGCAATTGTTGCCATGATTGCTCCATTGACGCGCGATAAATTGGATGCGTCAACAATTGATTGGGATGGGTTTGAGTATCGCTTCATTCAAAGCGGAAGAATGCCTTTGTTTATTAATGCTACTATTGAATTTTCAGAAATTGAACTTAACGAGACATTTAGTCATGCCGATAAGTTAAATGAATTAGGCGATAAATCAGGCATCCCGAATAAGAATAAAGAGGTTGTTTTAAAATTTGATCCGGAGAGAAAAAGGGCGCTTGTTATCGGTGATCAAGGTAATTATTTCCAATTTTTCGGGCATCAATACGCTAAAAAACTGACAGCTTACAAAACTGATAATTCTAACCTGTTCGAAAATACAGGTAATATCTATTGGTACACCGAGCAACGAACTTCCTACAGTATCAATGATGTATACAACAAAGAGTCGCTTCATATCAATTCAATACGCTCATTTTTAGCAAGCGCATACAATTTTCATATTGCTATTACAAAGCATAATAGAAAATTGGGAAAGGGCGAGTTTGATTTTTATGAAAATTTATCTAAATTATATACTACTGTTTTTATCGATAGAAAATTTGTAGGTACTACGCCTCGTTTTGATGTATTTGAAAAAAGTCCGGCGCCTGATTTCTTCTTGACTGACAACAAAAACCAATATGAATTATCTGAAATGTCGGCAGGCGAAAGAGCGATTTTTCCAATTTTAATGGATTTTGCAAGGTATCGTATCAATAATTCAATCATCATAATTGACGAAGTTGAGTTGCATTTGCACGCGCCTCTTCAGCAGGCATTTATTCGCTCCTTGCCGCAATTAGGTCATAATAATCAATTCATACTGACGTCTCATTCAGACGAAGTTGCAGATATGTTTGATGAAGATGAAAATCAAATAATCAGGTTAAAATGAGTAAATTTAATACGATTTATTGCGAAGGAAAAAAAGGAAGTCCAGACTATGATATTCTTAATAAAGTGGTTGGAACTATTGGCGCAACCCGAATAAAGCCAATTGGAAGCAAACATGGTGCAAACGCTATTATTGAATATCAGGAAAAAGGCGCTAAAAAATCTGATTTTTACTGTTTTTTCAGGGATAGAGATTTTGACTTTCCCGTACCCCAAAATGAAGAACTATGTTTTGACGACAAAAAGACTTATCGCAGTTGTCGGACAACTATCGAAAATTATTTATTCGATACTTCCCTGTTTTTTAGATTTTTAGAAACTGAAAAACTTAATTCTAAATACGAAATTCGTACAGAAAATAAAGTTCGTGAGGTTTTTATTGAAACTGCCAAAAGTATCCGGTTTTATCAAGCGGTAAGGCACACGCTGGGGGAATTACGATTTCCCAATAATTTTGAAACAACATGGATTAAAGAAGGTAGCGGACATTTACCCCCAAATTTAGAATTAGCGTATTGCCAATCAGAAGGCTGGAAACTTATTTGTGATGTTGTTTCAAAAACCGGTAAGGAATGGACAGAGGATAATTTTCAATCCATATTAAAAAAATATCTTGAATTGTTTAATGACATCTTTTTCAAGGAATTAAAGTTTCTGATTTACTTTCAAGGGAAAGATTTCGCTAAAGCGCTCACAAATAAATTGCAAAATTTCCCGTTGAAAAATTATTATAAATTTTCAATAAAACATTTTGATTACAGGAAGTTTAAAGATTTGGTTGAATTAAGATCAATCATAGAAAATACAGGGACGTGATACGAGTAGAACAACAAAGTAGAAAAAATGAATCGACGCCATTTTTTAACATCAACCGCCCTGGCATCTTGTTTGCCATTGACATCCTGCCAACCTGCTACCCATTTCATCAAACCGGCTGTGGGTTCGTGGTTTGAGTTTGAACATCATAACCAGGTTGGCGCAAAACATTGGAATCATGCATTGCCCAAGTTTACGACCGAACAATGGAAAACATTAGTCTACGAGATGCACGAGATAGGGTTCGAATACCTTGTGATGCTTTCGGTTTCATACGATGGGAAGACGTATTACCCCTCGGCGCTGCAACCGCGACATGACTTTGTTTGCGACGACCCGTTGGAAGCGGTGTTGGCTGCAGCAGATGATTGTGGGATCAAATTTTTTGTCAGTAATGATTACTGGTCGGACTGGGTGCAGGTTTCCAATGGCATGGTTGACGAAAAGACATGGGTATTACGCCAGAAAGGCATGGAAGAGATTGCCGCCAACTATGGACACCATAAAAGTTTTTACGGGTGGTATTATCCACACGAGACCGAACTGAGGTCGGTCATGAATGATGTCGCCTTTGCGTATGTCAATCGTTGTTCGCAGATAGCGCGTTCCATTACGCCTAAAGCGCTTACGATGATCGCCCCTTACGGTACGCAATATGTGACATTGAACGATCAATATATCCGTCAATTAGAAAATTTGGACGTGCATATCATCGCCTATCAGGACGAGGTAGGCGTACATAAGATAAAAGCAGGCGAGACGGCGCAGTATTTTGAAGCGCTGTATAAGATGCACGCCAAAGCAGGGCGGGCAAGGCTTTGGGCCGACATCGAGATTTTTGATTTCGAAGCCGAGATTTATCGCAGTCCGGGTGTGCCGGCCACATTTGAACGGGTATTGCAGCAATTGTCCGATGTGTCGCCTTTTGTTGAACATACCTTGATCTATCAATATGTAGGTTTGATGAATAAACCCGGCACAACCGCCTTTGCAGGCCACCCCGATTCGGAAAAATTGTACACCGACTACGTGCAATGGAAAATGAATAACTTCATTTTCCATTGAATGAAGAATGAAGAATTATGAATTATGAATTCACCCATTTCCCCGGCTTTATTACTATCGGCACTCTTGCTGATGGCTTGCTGCAATGATTCTACCAAAAAGGTGGACGTGTTGGTTATTGGCGGCACAACCGGCGGGACGTCGGCTGGTATTCAGGCGGCCAGGCTGGGGGGGCAAACACTGATCGTGGAGGAGACAGCCTGGTTGGGTGGTATGCTGACGGCGGCGGGCGTAAGCGCGACGGACGGTAACCACTATTTACCGTCAGGTATCTGGCATGAGTTTCGTGAATTGCTACGCAAACATTATGGTGGCGCCGAGGCGTTAAGCACCGGTTGGGTTAGCGCCACCCTGTTCGAGCCGCATGTAGGCGACAGCATATTCAAAGCGATGGCGCAAAAGGAAGAAAAGTTGACAGTGATGTACGGCTATTGGCTTGTCTCTGTGCAAAAGAAAGGCGACCGCGTTACGGGCGCTACATTTCGGAATGACGAGGGGAAGACGTTGCGTGTGAAAGCCCGGATCACCATCGACGCCACCGACCTGGGAGACGGTTTGGCGATGGCAGGAGCTTCGTACCGGTTGGGCATGGATGCAGGGTTCGAAACCGGCGAAAACATTGCCCTGACCGAAGCGAATGATATGGTGCAAGACCTCACCTGGGTCGCCATACTGAAAGACTACGGGAAAGAAGCCAACAAGACTATCGAGAAGCCGGCGGATTATGACGTCTCGTTCTACCGCGATTGTTGTGGATCGACAGCCGAAGAGAACAGCATTGACTGTGAGACAATGTTGAATTATGGGCGTTTGCCTAACAACAAATACATGCTCAATTGGCCCCGGCATGGCAACGACATCTACCTGAACGTGGTGGAAATGAGCCGTGAACAAAGGGCGGCAGAACTGCAAAAAGCAAAGAACCGAACATTAGGCTTTGTATATTATATCCAAACCGAATTAGGGTTCCCGCATCTCGGACTTGCCGACGATGAGTTTGCAACAGACGACCGGTTGCCGTTTGTACCGTACCATCGCGAAGGACGCCGGTTAGACGGTATCGTACGGTTTACGTTCGATCACGTGGAATCGCCATATAATCAGCGTGATAATCTCTATCGTACAGGTATATCGGTAGGTGATTATCCGGTTGACCACCACCATTTGTGTAAACCATTGCCTCCTTCGTTAGGCTTCCAGCCTGTACCCTCTTTCAACGTACCGTTAGGCGCTTTGATACCCGAAAAAACGGAGGGACTGATAGTCTGCGACAAGGCTATCTCGGTGACAAATCTTATCAACGGTTCGACACGTCTTCAGCCGGTCGTACTGTTGACAGGGCAGGCAGCCGGCGTTTTAGCAGCGTTAAGCGTGATAGAGAAAAAAACGCCGCGTGAAATACCGGTTCGCGCGGTGCAGCAGAAGCTGTTAGAAGCAGCAGCTTATATCATGCCTTTATATGATGTGAAGCCGGAAGACCCGTATTTCATTGAGATACAAAAAATCGCAGCTACCGGTATCCTGAAGACGCAAGGCGAACCGTACCACTGGGCCAACCGCACCTGGTTTTATCCCGACAGCAGTATCACTACCCGCGAATTGTACGAGGGATTGAAATCATATCGCTACCTCGTTTCAGGCGTACCGGACGATAACCCGCTAACCATCGGGAAGTGCCTGGATATACTGTCGTCGGTGAAAGGAGACCTACCTCGTACTTTTCAAGAGGAAACCGTGGCTACCAAACGTGTAATAGCCGTTTTGCTCAACATCATTCTCGACCCGTTCAACTTGCCTGTCGATCATCATGGCGTTGTAATAAATAATTACCCATGGGAACATTTACGTCCCGTCCGCTAATTAAACGAGGATTGCGGACATCCGCAATAATCAATTAATCATAATTTAAATGAAAAGACGTACATTTTTACAAGTGGGCGGCACAGCTATAACAGCCGCCTTTGTGCCCGCTTCAATAGCCTTTGCTTCCGAATTAATGCATAAGCCGGTAGTAACTTCCGTTACGGGAAGCAGGCCGTCTGCTGCTGCCGACACGGATCGTAAGCCGTTCATCAAGCCCTTCGTCGGCTCGTGGTTCGAATTTGAGCATCACAACCAGCCGGAAGGGAAATATTGGAATCCCACGGTGTCGAAGTTTAAGACCGAACAGTGGAAAGCGAAAATCAAAGAGATGCACGAAGCGGGCTTGGAATATTTAGTGATGTTGGCGGTGGCATACGAAGGCAAGACCTATTACCCGTCGAAGCTGCAACCGCGGCACGATTATGCAAGCGACGACCCGTTAGAAGCCGTATTGGAGGCCGCCGACGCTTATGGCATCAAGTTTTTTGTCAGCAACGACTACTGGACTGACTGGATGCAAGTGGAGAATGCCATGAAAGACGAAGCTATCTGGCGTCTGCGCGAGAAAGGCATGGAAGAAGTAGCCGAAAAATATGGACATCACAAGAGCTTCTATGGATGGTACTACCCGCATGAATCGGGCTTCAACGGGTCGATAGACGAAACGACGATCAGCTATGTGAACCGCTGCACAAAGAAAGCCAAAGCGCTTACCCCCAAGGCGTTGACATTGATAGCCCCCTATGGAACAAAGACCCTCCGTTACGACGATAATTTTGTCCGCCAGATAGAACGGTTAGACATTGACATCATGGCCTATCAGGATGAGGTAGGGGTGCGGAAAACGATAGCGGGAACAGCAGGTCAATACTATGAAAACCTGTATAAAATGCATGCCAAGGCAGGCAGAGCGCGACTGTGGGCTGACCTCGAAATCTTTGATTTTGAAGGCGATGTTTACCGGAGCGCACTGATACCCGCCTCTTTCGACCGTATACGCACCCAATTGGAAGATATCTCCCCGTATGTAGAGCATATCCTTATCTATCAATACCTTGGGATGATGAACCGCCCCGACAGCCAAGCATTCGCCGGACATCCTGATTCCGAAAAATTGTACTCAGACTATATGACCTGGTTAAGCAATAATGAAAATTTACCCATTAATCATTAATCATTAATCATTAATCATTAATCATTATTTACGTATGAAACAATCATGTAATCTCATTGTTCATTGTTCATTGTTCATTGTTCATTTTCTCATCGTCAGCGGATGCGACCACCGGAAAAGTTCAGGATTGGAAGCCAATCAGCCTCCTATCATTCAAGCGCCGGACAATCCCGAAGAATGGGAACAGTTCCGTGAAAACCTTCATCAATGGAGAGAACAAACCATCAAAAAAATCAACTATCAGGACGATCTGTATAATAGACCTGATTTTCAGTGGATTACATCGGCTTTCAATTGTTATTTCCTGATGCTTTATGATGAAGCGTTTTATGACAGCGCGAATGATCGGTATAAAGTGGATGAGTTCATTGATAAGGGTATGGAACAGTTCGGGTCGTTCGACATGGTTGTGCTGTGGCACGCTTATCCGCGTATCGGGTTGGACGACCGCAACCAGTTTGACTTTTACCGCGATATGCCCGGCGGGTTGGAAGGTCTGCGTAAGGTTACGGAGGCATTCCATGCACGAGGCATCAAGGTATGTATCAATTACAACCCATGGGATACGGGTACACGTCGCGAAGGTATTTCCGATATGGACGCATTAGTTGAAATAGTGAAGGCAATAGACGCCGACGGCATATTTCTTGATACGATGGACCGTGGCGTAGCAGAATTTCGCCCGCGGCTTGATGCGGCGCGTCCGGGGGTGGTTCTTGAAGGCGAACTGACGCTTCCTGTCGAAGATATTGCAACACATCACATGTCGTGGGCGCAGGAATTTCGTGACAGCAGAACGCCCGGCATACTTCGTAATAAGTGGATCGAGAAGCGACATTTGCAACATCAAATATACCGGTGGGAGCGCGATAAATCAAAAGACTTGCATGTGGCATGGATGAACGGCAGCGGTATGATGATTTGGGAAAATATTTTCGGTCAATGGATTGGATGGAACCCGCGTGACAGTTACTATATGAAAACAATGAGCCACCTGCAACAGCGTTTCGCTACGCTTTTTTCTACTGCCGAATGGACGCCGCTCGTCGATACGAATCCTTTCCCCAATGTATTTGCTAATCTGTGGGAAGACGAAAATTCCAAACTGTGGACATTAGTGAACCGCTCCTGGGTAACGGTAGAAGGAGAGCTTCTCCATATAACTATTGATCAGGAGTACCTGTATTATGACTTAGTCGCAGGATGTCGCATTACCCCCGACGAAATAGCGGGAACATTGTCCGGTAATATGCGCACCCGTGGAATCGGTTGTTTTTAAGGCTGCAAAAAAACTGAGATA